>Ga0114933_10001429_pt1 | contig 26564 bp, 21 predicted proteins | sample 4SBtaG_FD_89691 | JGI IMG/M metagenome (GOLD analysis project Ga0114933, IMG submission 89691) | Deep subsurface microbial communities from Kolumbo volcano to uncover new lineages of life (NeLLi) - 4SBTROV12_W25 metaG | ecosystem: Environmental > Aquatic > Marine > Volcanic | place: Kolumbo... | reverse complement strand
TTAGTATTCCAGCACAATTTACTAGAATATCTAACCTGCCAAAATTATCTAAAGCGCAGTTAATGATTTCTTTAGAAGAATTGAATTCTGATACCGAATCTGCGTTGGAGACTGCGTCACCACCTTTGTCTTTGATTCCTTCAACAACTTCTTCTGCGGGTTGTTTTGAAATTCCTGATCCGTCTAGATTTGAACCTAGATCGTTAACTACTACTTTTGCTCCCTCTTCAGCCATCAGTTCTGCAACAGCTTTTCCTATTCCTCTTCCTGCACCTGTTACAATGGCTACTCTTCCTTCTAATCTATTCATAATATTCTCCTTTTTTTAGTATCCTAATCCAAAAGTTTTAGGCACTAATTGATCCATTTCTTCCATACTAAAAACTCCTGCTTTATAAATTTTCTTATCAGGTGTTGGGTTTGAATATACATATATGCTTCCGCCATTTACACCGAATATGTAGCCATTTACATTTGGTAAATATTCAGTAGATAGACATACTGCTAGGCTAGCAACATTTTCAGTTCCATCTTCAAGGCTTGGGTTCCATTCTAATGAAGGGTCAGAAACACCTATTCCAGATTTGTCATCTGAGTTATTACTCATAAGTTCAGATGATATATAAGTGCTCACTGTACCTGAATTCATTCTTGTTTTTGCCACGGGGGATATTGCGTTTGCTGTAATGCCATATTTCCCAAGATCAGTTGCGGTAGTTCGAGTAATACCTACTATCCCTTCGGATGCTGCAGCATAATTTGATTTTCCAATTTCTCCTAAGCCTGCATCAGAAGTAATATTAACTATTCTTCCACTTCTTTGTTGTCTAAAAAGAATTGCTGCAAATTTACTTGGAGCAAATACTGATTTTAGATTGTTGTCGACTAGGTTGTTAAAGTCACTTTCTTCCATTTGAAATATAAGCCTGTCATTAATTATCCCAGCAGAGTTTATTAATATGTCGAGTTTTCCAAATGAATCTATGCAATTTTTTATGCAATTTTCTGCATCAGCCATTATACTCATATTATTATAATCCGCTTTCGCTTTACCTTTACTCGAATTGATTTCTTCGACTGTTGAATCTGCAGGTTCTTTAGAGAATCCTGAGCCATCAACTTCACAGCCAATATCATTTACAATAACATTAGCTCCTTCTTCTGCAAGTTTTAAAGCTATGGCTTTTCCAATGCCTCTTCCTCCGCCAGTAACTATTGCAGACTTACCTTTGAGTATTGCCATTTTTGTCTCCTTTCTATATACACTAATTATACAAAATATTGATTTTATTTCACTTGCTAATTGTAATTTAATTATTCATTTATTTTGAATTTTGCTTTAAAATAATAAAAAACAATTCATTGAGAATAATAAATGAGCAAACATAACATAGTGTTATCAAATAAGAAATATAATACGGTAGGGACTCGTCCATTAAGACCTGATGGATCTGATAAAGTTACAGGAATAGCAAGATATGGCGCAGATATTTTCCCCACTAATTATATACATGGAAAGATTTTGCGAAGTCCTCATGCACACGCTGAAATTAAATCAATCGATTTCAGTAAAGCTGAAAAATTGCCTGGAGTTTTAGGTATAGTTACAAACAAGGATTTCCCAATATCTAAAAATAAATCTGAGAAATATTTAAGAAACAATAGTTTGGCAGATAATAAAGTTTTATATGTAGGACATGCTATTGCAGGAGTTGCTGCGATAAATCCACATATAGCTGAAGAAGCAATTGATTTAATTGATGTAAAGTATGAAGTTCTTCCTCCAGTTCTAACAGCCCCTGATGGAGCATCAGTAGATTCTCCAAAATTACATAAAGATTTAAGAACTGACATGTTTGGCGAACAACAAGAAGGTGAAACAAATATTGCAAGTAAATTCAAACATGCAATCGGTAATTTGAAAAAAGGATTTGATTCTGCAGATATCGTTATTGAAAAAGAATTTAATACTGCTACAGTTCATCAAGGTTACATAGAACCAATGAATGTTACTGCGCATTGGAATAATGATTCAAGAATTCATATTTGGCTTAGCACACAAGGGCCTTTTCAAGTTAGAGAAGTTACTGCTACAGCTCTGGGATTAAGAACGTCACAAATAAAAGTAACTCCACTAGAAATTGGAGGAGGATTTGGAGGTAAATTCCCTTTATATCAAGAACCCGTGGCTTGCTTGCTGTCTAAAAAAACTGGAAAACCTGTGAAAATTATAATGTCTAGAAAAGAAGTTTTTGAGGGCACAGGCCCTACTTCAGGTTCTAGGGTATGGTGCAAAATTGGAAGTACAAAAGATGGCAAAATTGTTGCTGCAGAAGGATTTTTATCTTACGAAGCAGGAGCTTATCCGGGATCACCTGTAGAAGCTGGAGGTAAATGTATGTTTGCAAGCTATGATATCGAAAATGTTTCAATTGAAGGAATAGATGTTGTAGTTAATAAACCCAAAGTAGCTGCTTATAGAGCTCCAGGAGCCACAAATGCTACATTCGCAACAGAAACAATAATTGATGAAATAGCTAACAAATTAAAAATTGATCCAATTGAGTTTAGATTAATGAACGCTTCCAAAGAAGGAACTAGAAGAGCTGACGGACCTAAATTTCCTAAGATAGGCGCAATAGATCTTTTAGATGCTATGAAAAATCATGATCATTGGAAATCACCTTTAAAAGGAGAAAATGTTGGAAGAGGTGTGGCTATAGGATTTTGGTTTAATGGAGGAAATAGATCTACTTGTACTATAGGAGTAAATCCTGATGGTACTATTATTTTGGTTGAAGGATCTCCAGATATTGGTGGATCAAGAGCATCAATTGCTATGCAAGCAGCTGAAATATTACATTTAAATTACAATGACGTTTATCCAAGTGTTGCTGATACTGATAGTATTGGATATTCAGATGGAACTGGGGGTAGCAGAACAACTTTTGCTACAGGATGGGCTGCTATAGAAGCAGCTAAAGATGTTTTAGATCAAATGATTTCAAGAACGGCTAAAATTTGGGGAATTGAATCAAAAAATATTGAATATATTAATTCAGAGTTTATTTCTAAAACAGATCCTGAATTGAAAATGACTTTTAAAGAATTAGCATCTAGGTTAGCAGATTCAGGAGGCCCAATTACTGGAAAAGGAACTGTTTCCCCTACCGGCGTTGGAGGATCGTTTTGTGGAAATATTGTAGATGTAAAAGTAGATACAGATACAGGAAAAGTGGATATTTTGAGATTTACTGCTTTTCAGGATGCAGGAAAAGCTATTCACCCTAGTTATGTAGAAGGGCAGATACAGGGAGGAAGTGCACAAGGAATAGGATGGGCTTTAAATGAAGAATACTTTTATGATGACACTGGAGATTTAAAAAATTCTTCGTTTTTAGATTATCGAATGCCTACTAGTTTGGATTTACCTATGATAGACACAGTAATTGTAGAAAATGCTAACCCAGGACACCCATTTGGTGTTAGAGGTGTTGGAGAAGCAAATATAGTTCCTCCACCGGCTGCTATAGCTAATGCAATTTTTAATTCTGCAGATGTTAGGATGGATGTTTTGCCAATGTCTCCAATGGCAGTACTAGATTCAATAAAACAAAATATTTAATATTAAATATTTTGCATTATTGCAACGATCATTGGCGCAACAAGCAATCCAGGGATAAGATCAGCTGATGGAAGTTTTTTTATATTTAGCAATCTGAACCCTATAGATAAAATCATTATCCCACCTGTTGCAGTTAATTCACTAATCATATTCTCATTTAAGAAAGTACTTCCGATTATGATAGCAAGTACAGTAAAAAATCCCTGAACAACAACTAAGGAGACTGAACTAAATATTACTCCAATACCCATTGTTCCTGAATATATAAATACCATTATTGCATCCAGTCCTGTTTTTATATAAATTAAATTCATATCTTGTGATATAACTTCATTAAATGGTGCCAATATAGAAATTGGACCAACACAAGCTATTAAACTAGAAACAACAAAACCTTCAACAAAGCTTTTTGTCTTTTTACCAGCTGTGCTTTGATCATTATATGTTTTAGATTTTAACCATTCGCCAATAGATTCAAGTTTTTTTTCTATTTGAATGATTGATCCTATTATTCCTCCAAGAAGAATCGATATTAAAGGGATTACAGCATTAGAGGTTTCTAAAAAGGAATCTACTCCAACCATCAATGTTATTAATCCTAATCCAGACAGGCTGATATCTCTTACTCTATTTGGTAATTTCTTTCCTAAAAAGACACCCAAGGATCCAGTTATAATCATCACTATTGCATTAAGTAGAGTACCAAAACCAGGGAAAAACATATTTTATCCTATCTTATTTATAAGTATTTTGTTGAAAATTCATCAGGAGATTTCTTTGTTATTATTGGAACAGTTGCATCTTTAGACGGATACCCTGTAGCTACAATTAAAAAAGGAGATTCATTGACAGGTCTTTTTAATATTTTATTTAAAAATTTCATTGGGCTTGGTGTATGTGTAAGCGTTACTAAGCCTGACAAATGCAATGCAGTCAGTAACATTCCGGTTGCGATTCCCACAGATTCTGAAACATAATAATTTTTAATTTTTTTATTCAAATTATCTAAAGAATACCTTTCTGCAAATACTATTATCAAATATGGAGCCTGTTCTAAGTGTGGTTTTTTATCATCTGTACCAATGTGATGAAGAGCATTTAACCATTCATCTGGAGCTTTGTGTGCATAGAATTCTGTTTCTTCTTTTTCCGCAGCAATTCGTATTTCTTTTTTGATCATTTGATCTCTAACAATTACAAAATGCCAAGGTTGTTGATTTGCACCACTAGGAGCTGTAGCAGCAGCTTTTATTGAGTTTTCAATGATTTCAAGCGGAACATCTTTAGAAGAATAGTCTCTTACTGTTCTTCTTTTTTTTAGCTGATCTAAAAATACAGCTGATGATTCAATCATCTCTTTTTTTGAAAGATTTATTTTTTGATTATATTTAACTAGTTTTTTTTCTAGTTTTGTATGCTGTGCCCTTTTTTCATAACTCATTAATTCAACCAATTAATTAAATATTCTTTTGAAATAAGTTTCTGCAAAACCCAAATAATAAGTTTGATTGGTCGCGTAAGCCTTTCCGTGCCCATCACAGTTTTCAAATTTGTGATACAAAGTATCAAGAGGAGCATTTTCATTAATTTGATCTGAATGGTAAATAGGGATTCTTTCATCATCTTTGCAATGTACCATTAAAACAGGATATTTTAGATTTTCTATTTCTTTATATGGCATGATTTCACTAAGATTTATTCCCTCAAGCCAAATTGAACTCCAAACAATTCCTTGAGATAATAGTCCGGCAATAAACCCTGGAATAGGAGCTCTTCTTGGAATTTCGCCGGTAATTAAATCTGTAATCATGTTATACGGGCTATCAATAAATATTCCTTTAATATTTTCATGTGAATTTCCTGCGAGTATAGCAAGCACAGCCCCATAACTTATTCCATACAAGGCTACTTTTTCAACTTTTTTTGATTTTTCTAAATAATTTATCGCTCCTTTGATATCCGCAATTTCTTTTACTCCTAGGCCGACTTTTGCTTTATCAGACATCCCGTGTCCTCTAAGATCGAAAGTAAATATTGAGTACCCCATTGAATGCATATTTTTCAATACTTCAAGTCCTGGTGGAACTGTTTGTTCTGCTCTATGTCCTGCTCTATTACTATCTATTCCATGTAAATATATTATTGTATTTTTTGAGTCATTAGGTATCCACCATCCTCTTAGTGTTAATCCACTATTATCTGAAGATTTAAATTCTACTTCTTCATATTGCAAGCTATAATCTTTTGGAGAAATTTCAGGAAGATGAGTTATAGTTTTGTAAGATAAACTCGTTACATAGATTGATAATCCAAAATAGAGTGTTAACAAAACAAATAAAATCGTTATAGATATATAAGAAGTTTTATTGTTAAGTTTTGATATTATCCAATGTATTGATTTAATCATTATTTTTGGCCGCTTTGTCAATTAATATTTTCATTTTATCGTCTAGTAAAAATTGCATTAATTTTTCATTGGTTTCACAATATCTATTTATCTCATTTAAAACTTGCGATTTGTCTTCTGAAGGAGTTATTGAATCTAGTAAACTGTTGTATTGTTCAGAATAATAATTGAATTTTGGATTGCCAGGGGCATTTAGATTAAGTATTAAAGTTTGGTACCAAAGACATGCAATTAATTCTTCTCTTTTATCATTTACTTTTTGCATATCTTTAATGAGATCTCTGTTGGTAGAAATTGTCTCTAATGATTTTTCAATATTTGCAATAGGCTGAGATTTAATTCTGTCGATATCATAATCGAATTTTTCAATCATAAATCTAGTATCATTGCTTACTTGATTGATTTCATAAATAGCGTAAATGGCAACTGTTAAGCTAGTTAAACTAACGATTGCAAATATTATTAATGTAGGTTTAAAATTTTTCATCTTATATTCTATTACGCCCCTGCTGGGACTCGAACCCAGGCACACGGTTTAGGAAACCGACGCTCTATCCTCTGAGCTACAGGGGCTCGAACTTTTTTCGGGGCTAAATATTATTATTTTGCATTAGATTATAATAGATTTTATTCATTTATAAACCTATTTGAAATGATTAAAATCAAAATATTTTGATTTTGTAGCTATTAAATTTTTAGTATTACAGAAAACTTCTTACCATTTCTTTCTATGGTCATTTGGATAGTTTGATTATTGGAATTGTAAATTAGTTTAGCAATATCAATAGATTTCACACCTGATAACGAGGTGTTATTAATTGAAACAATTGTATCATTTAATTCGATATTCACATTCTCAGCATTACTATTTGGAGTAATATAATTTATTTTTACATTTTTATCCTTATCGTATATTACTTTAATTCCGGTAAGATCATAAATTTTCATCATTCCTATTTTATGATTATTTATCATTTGAGATTTTTTATACTTATTCATGCTGAGTTTTTGCATCATGGATTGTTTTTTATTCATGCGAGGATCAGGTTTTTGTATCATGGATTGTTTTTTATTCATGCGAGGATCAGGTTTTTGTATCATGGATTGTTTTTTATTCATGCGAGATTCAGATTTTTGCATTAAATGACCATCAGAAGATTTTTCAGATTTCATTGATTGTACAGTTATAGAATTATCATTGTTTAGTATCATTGGTATTATTGCGATTACCAATAGTGTTGCCACAGAAACTGTAGCTAATAAAAAATAGTTATAATTTTTTTTCATAAACTTTGCCTTAATTTTTTAATAATTCTAAAAATGTTAATATGTAATTATTAAGTAATTATTAATTTATTTCAATTGGTTAGATTAGATGACAACAACTTTATTTAAAAATGGACTTATAATAAATGGATTAGGTAACCCTGGTTTTTATGGATCAGTGTTAGTTAAGGAAAATAAAATTTCTATAATTAGAAATAGTATTGACGAAGTTGAAAGCGATCAAGTAATTGATTGTAGTGGGAAAATTATTTCACCCGGATTTATTGATTTACACTCACATACAGCGTTAACAATTTTTGGAGAACCAGAACATAAACCAAAAGTGTTTCAAGGAGTTACCACAGAAATGGTTGGCATAGATGGTATATCTCCTGTTCCATTCAAAAACAAATCTGAGTTAGAGAGATATATTTGGTTAGATTCTGGACTGAATGACTATCCTCCAAATTCTCCTGATTGGTTAAAAACAATAGAGTATTTGAATAAAATTGATAATAAAGTAGCAGTCAATGTTGCATGTATCATTGGTAATAGTCCACTGAGAATATGGGGAGTTGGTTGGAATCAAGTAGAAGCAACCAAAAACCAAATCGAAGATATGAAATCTGCATTAAGAGAATGCATGGAAGAAGGGGCATGGGGATTTTCTACAGGATTGGATTATGCTCCAGGCGCCTATGCTACAACAGAAGAATTAATAAGCCTAAGCGAAGAAGCAGTTAAGTTAGGAGGATTTTATCACACACATACCAGGGCGAATTTGAGTTCTCCTCAAAATTATTTGGCACCATGGGAAGAAGCAATTGAGATTGGCGAAAAATCAGGCATTCCGGTCCATTTAACACACTACAGACAAAATCCAGGACAAGGAACTTTTCAAGATTATTTAGGCCTTGTAGAGAATTCAAGAGATAAAGGTATGGATGTTACATTTGATTGCTATACCTATCCGTATTCAGGAACAACTTTAACAATCATCTTGCCGATATGGAGTAAAGATGGTGGACCTGAAGTATTGATGAAACATCTTTCTTCCAAGGATTCAAGAGATAAAATGGCAAAAGAAATGAGTTCTTCAGGATACCCTACACACTGGTTAACTAATTTTAAAAAGCCTCATAATAAAAAATATGAAGGGATGTCAGTTAATGAAATAGCCTCTCTAACTAATAAAGAACCTTCTGAAGTTGTATTTGATTTATTATATGACGAAAATTTAGGTATATCTCATGTGGGTTTTGGTACTAATCCTCATACTCTTCCTGAATTTGTGAAACACCCTGCAGGAATGATTGCGTCAGATTCTATTTTATTTGGAGATTTCCCTAGTCCTAGAACATACGGGAATTTTACAAAAGTTATTTCTGAATTTGCGAGAGATGACAAGTTTTTATCACTAGAAGAAGCTATAAGGAAAATGACATCATTCCCTGCTCAAAGATTAGGATTGAAAAATAAAGGATCCTTGATTGACGGATATGATGCTGATTTAATTGTTTTTGATTTAGAAAAAACTCATGCCCCTGCAACAAAAGCAGATCCTAAACAATTGGCTGAAGGGATAGAGCACGTACTTGTAAATGGAACTTTCGTTATAAAAAATAAGGAGCATACTGGAAATCTTCCAGGCAAGGCAGTAAGAAGAGGTAAAGATTCATGGTAGTTTAGTTATCTACCACCATGTTGTATTGTTTTTTTGCATTAGCTTTTCAAAATGAATTTCTTTTTTAAGCTTATAGTTTTAAATTCGTATTTAAAATTTTAATTTTTTATTTATATGTTAATGATGAGTAAACTAGAGTTCTGAGTTCTCTTCTAATGTTATAGGTTGTTGAAGGAATAAGCTGTGTTAAAAATATTGTTATTAAATTTTCTGACGGGTCAATCCAAAAAGCAGTACTAGCAGCTCCTCCCCATCCATATTCTCCAATAGAACTGTTAATTTGATTTTTGGCAGGATTCATTAAAATTTGAAATCCTAACCCGAATCCAACACCCGCTAAAGTTGTTTCTGAAACGGTATTAGCATGTGAAGACGAAAACAAATCCTTGTTTCCTTCTAAGTGGTTGGATGTCATAAGATCTATGGTTTTTTTTGATAAGATTTGTTGATCTTTGAACACTCCGTTATTTAAAAGCATAGTTGCAAAATTCATGTAATCATCTAATGTTGACACAAGGCCACCACCTCCTGATAAAAATGAAGGTTTCCTATGATATAAACTCATTTGAGGATCGTCAATTAAAATAGGATTACCAGATTCAATGCTATGTCTATCTACTTTTCTTAACGGAAGTGCTCCGCTAGGATCCATAGGTTCTCCCATATTAAACAGGTAATTTGCTGTGAATCTATCTAATTTTTCTTTGGGAACAAAAAAATCTGTGTCTTTCATATTTAATTTATTAAAGATATTTTCTTTAAGAAATTCATCAAAACTTTTTCCGGAAATGATTTCTATTAAGTGACCTAAAACATCAGTTGAAACAGAATAATTCCAAGCAGTTGAAGGACTAAATTCGAGAGGTACATCTTTTAATGTGTTAATCATATCTGATAGTGTTTGATTTGTATTTAAGCTTTCCATTCTTCCTATGCCAATTTCTCTATAAGCTTTATCAACTTCGGATTTCATTTGGAATCCATAAGTTAACCCTGATTGATGTGATAGTAAGTCTTTGATAGTCATAATGCTTAAAGGGTCTGTCGTCTTAAAATTAGGGTAGTTACCAGATTTATATACTTTTAGATTTTTCCATGAAGGGATGAACTTATGTACAGGATCATCAATTTGAAATTTCCCTAATTCATAAAGAATCATCATAGCAACGCTTGTTATGGGCTTTGTCATTGAATATATTCTAAATATACTATCTCTTTTTAGAGGAATATTCCGTTCTCTATCTTGCATTCCCTGTATGTCTAAAAAAGCGATATTATCATTTTTGTAAATTGCTGTAACTGTTCCAATATATTTGTTTGTATTTATATAATTTTCAGTAATGTGTTTTTTTATTTTACTTAATCTTTCTTCAGACAAATTACTTTTTTTAATTTGATGATTCATTTATATTCCATTAATATTGTTTATAATAAATAAAGACTGTAGATTATTTTACAGGAAATTTAAAAATTAATTTATTAACATTATGAAAATTTCACAATTATATAAATATCCAATAAAATCCTTAACTCCTTTAAAAAGCGAATCACTAGTATTGAATAGTAATGGCTATATAGATGGAGATCGTTTATTTGGATTTAGATTTCAGAATGCTGGTGCAAGAGACAATTATGAATGGCAAAGAAAAACAAGTTTTGCTGCCTTAATGCATATGCCTCAAATAGCAAGATTAAAAGTAGATTTTGATGAAACATCTAGAAACTTAATTATAAAAAATACTGATGAAATCATAGTTGATGCCAATATAGATTTAGAGAGAACAATAATTGAGGAAAAATTTACTGATTTTGTTTTGCAATCAGATAAAGACTTAATCAAAAAATTCCCTGAAAGATTTCCTTTCATGTTAATTGGAGGAGAATCTCATGCGCATTTTCATGATGGAGCCCAAGGTGGAGTTACTCTGCATAGCCAAGAATCTTTGGATGAATTAAATAATCAATTAGGATATCAGGTTGAACATGCTAGATTCAGATCAAATATTATTATTCAGGGAGTTAAACCTTGGGAAGAATTTGAATGGATTGGAAAAAATGTAACAATAAACAATTTGAATTTCACAGTTGAGAAGCCTGTAACACGATGTTTGGCAATTAACTGTAATCCGTCAGATGGCACAAGAGATAAGAATGTTTTGAAATCCATGTTAGATTTTCAAGATGTAAAACCACCAGAATTTTCTGTAAAATTAATCCCATTGAATACCGAAGGTCAATTATCAGTTGGTGATTCTGTATACATTAATTAAATTTCGTGGATTAAAGAATTTTGAAACGTTTAAATGAAAATAAAATAATTAAAAATATTCTTGAAAATTCTAAATTAAAAACTGATCCTAAATATCCTGCGAATTTAGATATGATAAAAGGCATTGGAGATGATGCTGCATATTGGAAAGATGATAAATTTGCCTATTGTACTTCAACTGATTCATTAGTTGAAAATGTACATTTTAAACTTAATTACTTTACTCCGACTGAACTTGGAAAAAAATCCATAGCTGTTAATTTGTCAGACATAGCTGCAATGGGCGCAACTCCTTTGGGAATGCTGATAAATTTGGGGATTACAAAAAGCCAGGACGAAGAATGGATTGATGAGTTTTATAAAGGAGTATTTGAGTTGTCTGAATCATATAATTCACCAGTACTTGGCGGAGATTTGGTATATTCATCAAATTTATTTATTTCAATTACTTGTTTTGGATATAGAGAATTGAAAATAAATGGCAATAAAGATGTTTTTATGGATAGAAGTAAATTACAAGAGGATGATTTGTTGTATGTAACAGGTTATTTAGGTGACTCAAAAGCTGGATTAGAAATATTAAATTCTGATTTAGATCTTAATGTAGAAAGTACGCATCACAAGGAATTGATTAGAAATCATATTTACAAATCACCTAGAGTAGAAGCAGGTTTGAAACTTTTAAATAATGGTGTAAAGAACTGTATTGATATTAGTGACGGATTACTAATTGATGCCAAAAGACTTGCAAGTGCAAGTAAAGTTGATATTAATATAATTGAGGATTCGCTGCCTATTTCAAATAGCTTAAAATTAGTTTTTCCTGATGATTACAAAAAATATGCTTTGATAGGAGGAGAGGATTATGAATTATTATTTTCTGCACCAAAGTCAAAAAAAGATATACTGGTGAATATATTCGCAAATCTTAATGTAAATTTATCTGTAATTGGAGAAATTAGCAAAGGTGAAGGTGAAATATTTGTAGATGGGAATCTAAGTGAAATAACAGGATGGGATCATTTTGATTTTGTATTATAATAATTATTAAATTTAAGAGATAAAAAATTAGCACAAAATTAATAGATTTATACCAATTAACTATGGGACAAGTTTACTGGAAACAAGGCTTGCCTAATGCAACTTTCAGTTTATTTTTCAGATCAAATAAAAAAAGATCGTATTTTGTATTTTCAGGGATAGATGAATTACTAGATCAGATTGCAAGATTTAGATTTGATGATGATTATTTAAGTTATTTAGAATCCTTAAAATTATTTGATAAAAAATATTTAAGTTATTTGAGCACGTTTAAATTTAACGGATTAATTAGATCTATGAGAAACGGTTCGCTTTTTTTTCCTGACGAATCTATTCTTGAAGTTTCAGGGAATATTTTAGAAGGACAATTACTTGAAACATTAATTATCAATGAAATTCATGCAAGTACATCATTAGCCACTAAATCATCACGAATTGTTCAATCATCTGGAAAAAGTGCTGTTTTTGACTTTTCAGCAAGACGTACATATGGCTATAGTGCTGCTCTAAAAGCTTCAAAAAATGCTTATATATCAGGATTTGAAGGAACAAGTAATGTTGATGCCGGGAAATTGTTTGGTATCCCTCTTAGTGGGACTATGGGACACTCATATGTATTAAGCTTTAAAAACGAATATCTATCATTTGTAAATTATGCTGAAGAGTTTAAAAATAATAGTATTTTTTTGGTAGATACATATGACTCATTGAAAGGTATAAACAATGCTATAGATGTGCATAAAAACGGATCGATGGATGTTAAAGCTATAAGACTAGATAGTGGAGATATTAAAGAGCTTTCATTTAAGGCGCGCCAAATGTTAGATGCTGCTGGATTGATGACAACTAAAATTATTGCTAGTGGTTCTATGGATGAGTACAAGATTAATGAACTTATTAATAATCAAAAATGTCCAATAGATATTTTTGGAGTAGGGTCTAGTTTTGGAGTTTCGTCTGATAGCCCGGTTTTGGAATGTGTTTATAAATTAGTAGAAATAGACAATACTCCAGTAAATAAACTTAGTCCTAATAAATCGTATTTTCCATATTCAAAACAAGTCCATAGAAAAATAGAAGATAATTTAATGAATCATGATGTTATAACAAGAAATAACATACACAAAGATGGGTACTCTCCAATGATTGAAAATATATATGACAGGGGAGAATATATAACAGAAATTGATTCTATACTTAAAGTTAGGAACTATGTAAAGAATCAATTAGAACAATTACCAGAAGAGAATAAAAATATAGAAATTCAGCGAGAATATCCTGTAATTTTTGAAATCTGATTAGAAATAATGGTGGGCCAACCAAGACTCGAACTTGGGACCTCAGTCTTATCAGGACTGCGCTCTAACCGGCTGAGCTATTGGCCCATTATTGAATGTATAATTACGGAATAGTTATTCTAAAGCCTTTTAAGAAAAATAGAAATAGTAAATAATCAAAATATGATACATGGTAATCACATAATTAATAAAATAGCTGAAGATATTCAAAATAATCATATAGAAAAATTATCTTTATATGATTTGAGATTTCAAGATTATATCCAAAGTTTAAAAATTCAAGAAAAAGTTCATGCTTTTGTTCAAAAAGAAAATATTAGTGGTGTTGTTTTGACTATGAATTATCCTAATTTGTATACTATTGGAAAATCAGGAAATAAGTCAGATATATTAGTTCCTCAAGAGGATTTAGATAAAAAAGGGATTCAAATTTATGAATCTAATAGAGGTGGAGAGATTACTTATCATGGTCCTGGGCAGTTGATTTATTATCCAATTATAAACTTGAAAAAACTGAGAATTAAACCTGTTGAGTATATTCGTATAATTCAAAAAACTATTATGGATTCTCTTTATGATTTTAATATTAAATCCGAACATGATAATAAACCAGTAGGAGTTTGGGTTAATGGGAAAAAAATAAGTTCGATTGGCGTCCGAATTTCCAAATCAGTATCAATGCATGGTGTGGCAGTAAATTTAAATTGTGATTTGAAATATTTTACATATGTCATTCCATGTGGGATTAAAGATTTGAGTTTGACAAATATTTGTAATGAAACCACTGTACAGTGTGAAAAAAATGATTTTGACAAATCTTTTATTACAAATTTAAATAATCATATATTTACTTTATAGACTTTAAAATTTCTTCCAATTGTGAAATTCTCTTATTTTGTTGGTCTAGTCTTTCGTTTTCTTTGTTAATGACATCTTCGGGTGCGTTATTATAAAAATTAGGTGAATTAATTCTTTTTGATAAAGGAATAATTCTTTTTTTAATTTCATTTATTTCTAACTCTATTCTATTGATTTCTTCTGAGAAGTTAAGTTCTTTTGGTATTTGAATATTAAAAATATTGTTTTTGACAACCATTGGAAAATTATTATTTGTTTTTATATTTGTCAATTCAGCATTGCATAGATTTAGAAGAGCTTTTTTGTGCATAGATAAATTTGTAAAAACTTCTTTGTCAGATATATTTATTTTAAGAATATAACTATGTTCTATTTTTAATTCAGATCTTAAATTTCTTATAGATTTAATTAGAGTAATTAAGTATTCAATTCCATTGTCTGCAGTTTTAAAATTCATTTCTGAAGGATAGGAGGAATTTATTATAGTTTTTTCGTTTTTAAATTCGTTTAATTTAGATGGCACAGTTTCAATTAATATTTGCCATATTTTTTCTGTCATAAAAGGAAGGAATGGATGTAATAATTTGAGGCTAGTCTGAAGTACAAAGATTAAATTTTTAATTGAATTATTTTCTTCGTCAGATTTATATAATTCAATATACCAATCACAAAATTCGTTCCAAAAAAACTCGTATAATTCTTTTTGAGCTTCACCAAAATTAAATTGATCTAAGTTTTGATTTACTTTTTCTGTTGTTATCTTCAATTTTCCAAGTATCCATAAATCATAATTGCCTAAATTATCATCGTATTGGATGTTATTTGGGATTTTTGAAATTGAAAATCTAGATGCATTCCATATTTTATTTGCAAAGTTTCTTGCTGATTCAATTTTCCTCTCGTCAATTCTCTGATTATTCCCTGGCGTTACTCCTGTGGTGATCGCAAACCTTAATGCATCAGCTCCGTACTCATCTATAAGTTCTAAAGGGTTCATTACATTTCCTTTTGATTTACTCATTTTGAGACCAGTTGGATCCAAAATTAATCCGTGTAAATAAACATGACTAAATGGAGGTTCTCCCATATTTTCGATACCTAACATTATCATTCTAGCAACCCAAAAGAACAAAATATCATAACCTGTTTCCATAACTGTAGAGGGATAAAATTGATCTAAATCTTCAGTGTTTTTTGGCCATCCAAGAGTAGAGTGAGTCCATAATCCTGAACTAAACCATGTATCTAATACATCAGGATCTTGATATATATCATTACTTTCACATTTATGACATTCTGAGGGAGTATCTACACTAACAGATATGTAATCACATTTTTTACAGAACCATGCTGGAATTCTGTGTCCCCACCATAATTGTCTACTTATGCACCAATCAACAATATTATCCATCCATTCAAAATACGTTTTATTGAATCTTTCAGGAATTATTTTAATTTTTTCTGTTTTGACTGCATCTATGGCTTTGTCTGCTAATGGCTTTATGTTTACGAACCACTGCATCGATATATACGGCTCTACTTTGTTGTCGCATCTTTCACAGTGACTAACATTATTGTCATAATCTTCTATTTTTTCTATATGTCCTTTTTTATCAAGGTCATGAATAATTTGTTTCCTGATTTCATCAATAGATAATGATTCATAATTACCAGCATTTTCATTTCCTTTTCCTTCTTGGTTGAATACTTTTATTATTTCTAATTCGTGCTTTCTTCCAATTTCAAAATCCATATGATCATGAGCAGGAGTTACTTTTAATGCTCCAGTACCAAATTCTATTTCTACAGAGTTATCCCCAATAACACTTACTTCTCTGTTTACGATTGGAACTACTATTTTCTCCCCTATATATTTTTTGAATCTGTCATCTTTGGGATTTACTGCTACGGCTGTGTCTCCTAATAAAGTTTCTGGCCTTGTGGTGGCAATAGTTAAATAATCATTTTTTGAATCTTTAAGATGATACTTTAGAAAGTAAAGTTTTGATTTTTCAGGCTTATATTTCACCTCTAAATCAGAAAGAACTGTTGTGCACCTGTTACACCAATTTGTAATTCTTTCACCTCTGTATATCAGATTTTTTTTGTAAAGATTCACAAAAGTTGTTTTTACTGCTAACTGAGGATTTTCGTCTAACGTGAATGTTTTTCTGTTCCAATCACAGGATGCTCCCATTTTTTGCATTTGTTTGTATATTCGGTCACCGTAATCATCAACCCAATCCCATACTTTCTTTATAAATGCTTCTCTTCCTAATTCATGTCTGCTAGACCCGTTCTTTGCTATTTCTTTTTCAACAACAACTTGTGTAGCTATTCCTGCATGATCACTTCCAGGTAAATAAAGCGATGGATACCCCTTCATTCTTTTCCATCTGATCATCAAATCTTCTATTGCAATAGTAAGTGCATGTCCCATATGCAATTCGCCTGTAACATTTGGTGGGGGCATTATTATGGTAAAAGGATCAAGGTTATTTTTTTGCACGGATGGAGAAAATGAATTATTCTCTATCCACAGATTATATATTTCATCTTCTGTTTTCGAAGGGTTGTATGTGTTGTCCATAATAAATTTTTGAATGTCAAAAATTTATTATATTAATAATTAGTTAAGAATACTAATTGTATTAAGGATCATTATTAATTAATTTATGTAGGAATATCAGATTTGATAAATAAAGTTGTTTGGTTTATAATATCTGAGCAGTTTTTTTGATAGACTGTTTTCTCAAATTTATTTTTAGAAATGTTTTTTTTGTGAAAACAAAGGAGTAAAAAATAATGGCTAATAAAAATGTGAAGTTTAAGCCTTTAAGTAATAGGGTAGTTATAGAACCAATGGAAGATAACGAACAGATGTCAGCAGGTGGTATTTATATTCCTGACACAGCTAAAGAAAAACCACAAGAAGGTAAAGTAGTTGCTGTAGGACCAGGTAAAGTAGGAGATGATGGAAAAAGAATTCCTATGGAAGTATCAGTTGGAGATATAGTTGTATACTCTAAATACGCAGGTACCGAATATAAAGTTGGAACTATTGAGTATTTAGTAGTACGAGATGAAGATATATTATTTACAAAATAAATTGTTAAGTAAGCAGGTGAAAAAAAATGTCAGCTAAAAAAATAACATATAGTGAAGAAGCAAGAGGTTCAATGAAAGTTGGAATTGACAAACTTGCAAATACTGTAAAAGTTACATTAGGCCCACGAGGCAGAAATGTAGTTTTAGATAAAAAATTCGGACCTCCTCAAGTATGTAGCGACGGTGTTACTATTGCTAAAGAAATTGAATTGGAAGATGAATTTGAAAATATGGGAGCTCAATTGCTTAAAGAAGCTGCCAGTAAAACAAATGATGTAGCAGGAGATGGAACAACGACTGCTACAGTTCTAGCTCAAGCTATTATATCTGAAGGATTTAAAAATATTGCTGCGGGTGCAAACCCTATGGCATTAAAAAGAGGCATTGAAAAAGCTGTAGAAACTTTAAGAGATTCTATAGGTAAAATGTCTATAACAGTTGAAGGGCGAACACAGATTGCTCAGGTTGCATCACTTTCAGCTCATGATGATGAGATGGGAAATCTTATTGCAGAAGTAATGGAAAAAGTCGGTAAAGATGGTGTTATAACTGTAGAAGAATCTAAAGGATTAGGTTACGAACAAGAATTTGTAGAAGGTATGCAAATGGATAGAGGATATATTTCTCCTTATTTCGTAACCAACCAAGATAGAATGGAATCAATAGTGGAGGATCCTCATATATTAATCACTGACAAAAAGATTTCAGCTGTTAATGATATTTTGCCTGCATTAGAAAAAATCTTGCAAATAACTAAAAACGTAGTTTTAATCGCTGAGGATATTGATGGTGAAGCTCTTGCTACTTTAGTAGTAAACAGATTACGAGGTACACTTCAAATTTTAGGAGTTAAAGCTCCAGGATTCGGGGACAGAAGAAAAGCAATGCTAGAAGACATCGCTATTCTTACTGGAGGAACTGTAATTAGCGAAGAAGTTGGTAGAAAATTAGATTCTGTAACACCTGAAGACTTTGGAAGAGCTAGAAGAGTTGTTTCAACTAAAGAAGAAACAACTATTGTAGACGGATCAGGTGAAGAAAATGCAATTAGTGCTAGAGTAACTCAAATTAAAGCTCAGATTGAAGAGACTACTTCTGATTTTGACCGAGAGAAACTTCAGGAGAGATTAGCAAAACTTTCAGGTGGAGTGGCGATAATAAAAGTTGGAGCTGCTACCGAAATTGAATTGAAAGAAAAAAAGAATAGAGTAGAAGATGCTTTATCTGCTACTAGAGCTGCTGTTGAAGAAGGAATTGTACCTGGTGGAGGTCTTTCACTATTGAGAGCTAGGCAAGATCTAGCAAAGTTAAAACTTGATGGCGAAGAATCAACAGGAGTTTCTGTTTTAGCTAAAGCGCTAGAAGAGCCGATCAAAATAATTGCTGAAAATACAGGTGTTTCTGGTGAAGTTATTTTAGAAGCTTCATTAAAAACAAAAGGCAACACTGGTTATGATGCGGAATCTGGAGATTATGTAGATCTTATTGAAAGAGGAATTATGGATCCTGCGAAAGTAACAAGAGCAGCTATTGAAAATTCTGCTAGTGTTGGAGCTATGGTTCTGACTACAGAAGCTTTAATTACAGATATTAAGGACGACACTCCTCCTATGCCTCCAATGGGCGGCGGAATGCCTGATATGGGAATGTAATTCTTTATTAAAAAAACTTAAAGATAAAAAAGAGGCTCTGTTTGAGCCTCTTTTTTTTGTATAAATTAAATTGAATTTTGTGTAATATTTTTATTAATGTATTAATTTTAATTTAAAAATAATGAGTAATTTTACACACTTACATGTCCATTCAGAATACAGTATTTTTGATGGAGTTAGCCGAATTAAAGACTTGGTGACTACAGCAAAATCATACGGAATGAATGCTATAGCTGTTACAGATCACGGAAATATGTATGGTGCTATTGATTTATACACTGAATGCATAGAACAAGGTATTAAACCAATTCTTGGTTCAGAAGTATATGTAGCAATTAATGATCATAAAATTAAAGATCAAACTGAAAGAAGTCCTTATCATATGACAATTTTGGCAAAAAACAATATTGGTTATTCTAATTTAGTTAAATTATTAACTATAGCTAATACCAAAGGTATTTATTACAGACCGAGAATAGATAAAGAATTATTAACGCAATATAAAGAAGGACTAATCATTCTTTCAGGATGTCCTAGTGGTGAGATATCAAGATCAATTGTTAACGAAAGCTACGAACAGGCTAAATCAAAAGCATTATGGTACTCATCAAATTTTGACGATTATTATTTAGAAATCATGAGACATGACAATGTCGATAATTTAAAAGAAATCAATGAAAATCTTATTAGAATTTCAAATGAAACAGGAATACCGTTAGTTGCAACTAACGACTCTCATTATACTCACAAAACAGATAATATCACTCACGATGTTTGCTTATGTATACAAACCAATAACATGATAAGTGATTCTAGTAGATTGAAATTTGAAGCTTCTTCATATTATTTGAAATCTTTTGAGGAAATGAAAGATTTGTTTTCTGATATACCTGAAGCAGTAAATAACACTGTAAAAATTAGTGAAATGTGTGATGTAACTTTAGATTTGGACACAACAAAAATTCCGGAATTTAAAATAGAGGATGGATCTGATCCTATGTCATATTTGCAAAAAATATGTGCCGAAGGTTTTTTAAAATTATTCTCAAATCCAGATGAAAAGTATAAAGAAAGAATGAGATATGAATTAGATGTTATACAACAAACAAATTATGCGGACTATTTTTTAGTTGTTTGGGACATAGCTAAATATTCTAGAGAAAATAATATTTTGTTTAATGTTAGGGGAAGTGCTGCTGCTAGTTTGGTGCTGTATTGCCTGGGTGTTACTCTAATTGATCCATTAGAGTACAATCTTGTATTTGAAAGATTTTTAAATTTGGAAAGAAAAGAGATGCCTGATGTAGATTTGGATTTTCCAGATAATAAGAGAGAAAATGTTTTACAGTACGTAGTTGAAAAATATGGTATTGAGCATGTTGCTCAAATTATAACTTTTGGAACATACGGGGCAAGAGGATCTATAAGAGATGTTGGTAGAGTTAGTGGGATGGAATATTCTGAATTAGACCCTATAGCAAAAGCTGTACCATTTGGTCCAAATATTAATTTAGAAACTGCAATGAAATCTGATTCTATGAAACCATTTTTGTCAAAGTACAAAAATATACTAGATATATCACAATCAATTGAAGGATTGGTGAGGCATAGTAGCACACATGCAGCAGCAGTTGTTATTTCAGAACATCCTCTTAATGAATTTATTCCATTACAAACATCTTCCAAATCTAACAGCTCAGATATGCTCATGACTCAGTATGCAATGGATCCAGTTGCTAAATTAGGGCTTTTAAAAATGGATTTTCTTGGATTAAGTAATCTAACTATGATAACTGAATGTTTTGAACTTATTAAAAAACCTAGAGGAATTGACTTAAGTATTGAAAGTATAGATTTAGAAGATAAAAAAACCTTTGATTTGTTATCTTCCGGAAAAACATTAGGGGTTTTTCAATTAGAAGGTGATGGAATGACAAGATACATTAAGCAACTTAAGCCTACTAGTATAAATGATGTTTCTGCTATGATTGCTTTATACAGGCCTGGTCCTATGGAGCAAATTCCTAAATTTATCGAGGGCAAGCATGGCAAAATACCGAATTATATTCATAAAATCTTAGAGCAAAACCTAGAGGAAACATACGGCGTAATAGTTTATCAAGACCAAGTTTTATATATATTCAGAGAAATGGCAGGATATTCTTTAGGTGAAGCTGATATTGTTCGTAAGTCTATGGGGAAAAAGATTTCTGAAATAATGATAGCAGAAAAAAACAAGTTTATTTCTAGATGCATATCAAATGGTTACGAAGAAAACTTAGCTTCAGAGGTGTTTAATTTAATAGAACCTTTTGCAGGATATGCATTTAATAAAGCACATAGTGTTAGTTACGCATTGATTTCTTATATAACTGCTTATCTGAAAGCTAATTTCTTAGAAGAATTCCTTACTTCTTCCATGAATTTGAGAATGCAGGATTCAGAAGCAATTAACAAATTTGTACAAGAGGCTAAACTTAATGATATTGTTGTTAGCCCACCAGATATTAATACTAGTTTTACAAAATTTTCTTTATTGGGAGTCAATGGAACTAAGCATATTTCATTTGGGCTAAACGCAATAAAGAATGTCGGTACTAATGCATCAGAAAGTATTGTTTCTTTAAGAAAATCGATTAACAAATTTGATTCTATTGAAGATATTTTTGAGAATATTGATACATCTGTAGCAACTACAAAAACTATTGAATCTCTAGTTAAAGTAGGTGCTTTTGATAAATATGGAGATCGATTGGCTATCTTGGATAAATTAGAAGATTTAATAGCAGTTTCAAGTAGCATGATGAAAGCAAAAAAACTAAACCAAGCATCAATGTTTGAGTATTTACCTGCAGATCAAAAAATATCTACTGAAATAAGATTTAATAAAAATATTAATACTGATCCAAGTGAAAAACAAATTTGGGAAAAAGAATTGTTAGGTGTCAAATTAAGTACAAACTTTGAAAATGAAAAAATCATTATGCAAGCAGGGGAATCATATATAACAACTCATGAACAGATAAATAATATTGTTAGTAGCTCTAATAAGAATATTAAAATTTTAGGCCAACCAATTTCTATTGAAAAATTATCCTATATTGATAAGAGAACAAACAAAGAAAAATATTACTTTAAATCAAGAATTGATTTACTTGACTCTGAAATTGAAACAGTTTGCTTTAATCAAAATTTTAATAATATTAAGTTATGGGATGATCATAAACTATTAGTACTAGATGCTTATGTTCGAAATAGAAATAATCAAATGTCTATATACTTTAATGACGCAAACATGTTTGAGCCAAATCAAAATAGCAATAATAATATTTCACGTTCTACAAAAAGCCTTTTAATCGAAATTGATAATATAAATACTAATGATTCAGATTTTAAAAACTTAGTTAATTTATTGAATCAATCTAAAGGTGAAATGCCAGTTTACATTAAAATGGATGATGAGATTATTGAATATAATAATTTGCAAGTGGGCACAGATGTGAAAAATATAATTGATACTAATTTAGCTAATTTTTGTAGAACCAAAATTATTAACGAAGATATATTTCAAATTATAAATTAATGATTAATGATCAAACTAAATTAATAAATGGATTAAATTTATTATCTTTAGATAGTGACCCAAGTTTACTTAAATTATTAGATCAATATTTTTCTTTTTTAAGTATTGAAAACCAAAAGTATAATTTAACTTCTATACAGAACTATGATGATTATATTGATATTCATATTCTAGATTCGTTATCTATTTTTTTCCCTATCAATGAAATAGGTATTAAATTTAATAATGTGGTTGATATTGGAACAGGTCCTGGATTTCCTGGAATTCCAATTAAAATTTTTAAAAATCAAATTGAATTATATCTTGTTGATTCAGTGAATAAAAAAACTCAATTTTTAAGACAATTGATATCTCTTTTGAATCTAAATAATATTGATGTTATTAATAGCAGAATAGAAGCTTTGGGATCTCAAAATAAACATAGAGAAAAATATGATTTAATTGTTGCTAGAGCAGTAGCAAAATTGCCAACTTTAATTGAAATTTCACTTCCACTATTGAAAAATGATGGATATTGTATTTTTTATAAATCTAATATTGATAACGATGAATACAGATCAATGTTAAAAACACTTGATTTATTCAATGCAAAATTAATTGACACTTATAAAATTCCATTTGATTTTATCAATAAGAATAGAGTTTTAATTATTGTGCAAAAAATGAATGATATTGATAATAAATATCCTAGATCTAATAACAAACCATTTAGAAAGCCACTCTTTTAATGGAAAAATATAATTTTATTATTATAATTACTATATAAAACTTCTATAGGTGAGGTATGACCATTTTAAACAAAAAAAGCAGAGTAGTAACACAAGGTGATGACAGAGCTGCAGCAAGATCTATGCTGAGAGCAACTGGGTTGACTGATGAAGATATGAATAAACCTTTTATCGGAATTGCAAACCTTGCCTCAGATGTTACTCCATGTAATGTTCATTTAGATAGAATCGCTCAAAAAACTAAAACTGGTGTAAGAAAATCTGGAATGGTTCCAATGATGTTTGGAACTATAACAATAAGTGACGGGATATCTATGGGGACAGAAGGAATGAAAGCTTCTTTAGTAACTAGAGAAATAATTGCAGATTCAATAGAAGCTGTAGTTTTTGGTGAGAGTTTAGATGGATTATTAGCTGTTGGCGCTTGTGATAAAAACATGCCTGGAATCATGATGGCTATGGGAAGATTGAACGTGCCATCTATTTTTGTTTATGGAGGTGCTATATTGCCTGGTAATCATAATGGAGAAGATATTAATGTGCAGGATATGTTTGAGGCCGTAGGTAAATATTCAAGAGGTGATATGTCATTAAAAGAATTAATAGAAATGGAAAAAGTTGCTTGCCCTGGAGAAGGTGCATGTTCAGGAATGTTTACAGCAAACACAATGGCTTCTGCTATTGAAGCTATGGGAATGGCAATCCCTGGAGCTTCGTCTATACCTGCGGTTGATCCTAGAAATGAAGAAGTAGCATTTAAATCTGGTGAGTATTTATTAGAGTTGTTAAAAAATGATATAAAACCTAGAGACATTATGACAAAAAATGCTTTTGAAAATGCCATTACAGCTGTTTTAGCAATGGGAGGCTCTACGAATGCGGTGTTACACCTATTAGCAATGGCACATGAATCTGAAGTAGATTTAGATATAGAAGATTTTAACAGATTAAGTGATAAAACTCCTTATATAACAGATCTTAGACCAGGTGGGAGATATGTTATGAGCGATGTGGATAAGTCCGGAGGAGTTCCTGTAATTTTAAGAGAATTATTAGATGCAGGTCTACTTCATGGTGACGAATTAACAATAACTGGAAAAACCATGGCTGAAAACTTGTCTGAAGTAACAACCAAGCCTGATAGTAAAGTTATTTATCCTCATACATCACCAAGAAGTAAAACAGGAGGACTTATTATACTTAAAGGGAATCTGGCCCCTGAAGGAGCAGTATTCAAAGTTGCAGGAACAAAGCATGTAGAACATGAAGGTCCAGCAAAAGTTTATAACGGGGAGAGAGAAGCATTTAATGCAATTACATCTGGTGAAGTTGTAGACGGAGATGTTGTTATAATAAGATACGAAGGTCCAAAAGGTGGACCAGGAATGCAAGAAATGTTAGCTGTTACAGGAGCGATAATGGGAGCTGGTCTTGGAGATTCTACAATGCTAATCACTGACGGTAGATTTTCAGGTGCAACTCGAGGTCCTAGTATAGGGCATGTTGCTCCCGAAGCTGCTGTTGGAGGGCCAATTGCATTTGTTAAAAATGGTGATACGATTAGTATGGATGCAAGTAAAAAAGAATTAGTATTGCACATATCAGAGGAAGAATTAAAAAAACGGAAATCAGAATGGAAAAAACCTCCTATTAATGCTAAAAATGCTTTTTTAAGAAAGTATGCAAAATTAGTTTCATCTGCTAGCATAGGTGCAGTAACATCAGGAGATTAAGTTAAAGGAATAATTTATGAGTGAAAATAATTTAACAAGAAGATCGTTTATAAAAACTTTTTTATTAGGTGGCTTAGGTTTAACAGTTTCTTTTCTTGGGATCAAATCAAAAAAAGATAGTAAAAAGCTTATAAAAGACAATTTACCAAAAGACTCTATATATAGACCAAAAGAAAGTTAGATCAAAAAGGAAGTGTAATGAGAGAATTAGAAGGAAAAGTAGCAATTGTAACAGGCGCAGGTAGATTAAGAGGGATAGGTAGAGCAGCCGCAGTGTCTTTAGCTAGACTTGGCGCAAATGTTGTAATAACTGGTACTGGCAGAGATCCTGCAAATTATCCTGAAGACGAGAAAGAGATAGGCTGGAAAGATATACATAGCACAGCTGAACAAGTTGAACTTGAGGGAGCTAAGGCTCTCCCTTTAGTATCTAATGTAACTTCTTCGCAAGCTGTAACTGAAATGATAAATGCTACACTAGATGAATTTGGTCGCATAGATATATTAGTAAATAATGCTGCTTATGCTAGAGCTGAAGACAGAGTTCCAATAACTGATTTACCTGAAGATGTTTTTAAAAAAGTAAATGATATTAAAGTTCTTGGAAGCTACCTATGCGCAAAAGCGGTATCTAAAGTTTTAATAGATCAAGGCCAGGGAGGAAAGATTGTAAATTTATCTTCCACTGCAGGAAAAAGCGGTACTGCAAATACACTTGCATATAATGCAGCTAATTTTGCTATAGTTGGAATGACACAATCCATGGCTAGAGAATTAGGGCAATATAATATTAATGTTAATTGTGTTTGCCCTGGTTACACAGAAACTTCTAGAATGGATGGTTTAGATATGGAAGAAGCTGCAAAAAACACAGCAATTGGAAGAGTAGGAACAGATGATGAAGTAGGAGATTTGATTGCCCATTTGTGTACTAAAGTAACTTCATGGATAACAGGACAGTCAATAAACATTAATGGTGGAACTGTAATAGAGCATTAAAAAACTGCCCGACCAGGATTCGAACCTGGATCTGAGGATTCAAAGTCCTTCGTGCTACCATTACACCATCGGGCATCGTTCCCTCAGTATATCAAAAAAAAGTAGGTGTACCAATATTGTTATTGACCACTAATTGACCACTTTAAATCTTTTTAACCTTTATTCCATATAACTTTGCCGATTGGCTCACAGCTATATTATATATATGTTATTTAATACAAAACTGAAGGTTTAAAACTGTATTTTCCATATACATATTGTATTTCTGACCAGGAAGATTTTGCGATTTTCACATCAGGATTGTTATCATGAT
>Ga0114933_10001428_pt1 | contig 26609 bp, 8 predicted proteins | sample 4SBtaG_FD_89691 | JGI IMG/M metagenome (GOLD analysis project Ga0114933, IMG submission 89691) | Deep subsurface microbial communities from Kolumbo volcano to uncover new lineages of life (NeLLi) - 4SBTROV12_W25 metaG | ecosystem: Environmental > Aquatic > Marine > Volcanic | place: Kolumbo... | reverse complement strand
TGTTGCCGTTGTTGCCGTTGTTGCCGTTGTTGCCGTTGTTGCCGTTGTTGCCGTTGTTGCCGTTGTTGCCGTTGTTGCCGTTGTTGCCGTTGTTGCCGTTGTCTTCGCCTGTGTACGGGTTGGGGGGCAGGCTGTCCGAGTTGGGCTGGTTGCCGTTTTCGCCGCCGCCGTTGTCGTAGCCGTCGTACTTGTTGTTGGCAGGCACCGGGCCGTCGGGCTCGTCTTCCTTGCACTCGCTGTTGCCGCCCTTCGACGAGTTCTTGCCCCAGTCGCTGTAGTCGACCTTCTTGGGCGGCGTGTATTTCGGGCAGGACTTGCCCATGAAGCGGACCGAACCGGCACCGCTGATGTCCTGCTTGATCGAACCGGGCGTGCCCCAGTAACGGATATCGCTGGCGCCGGATGTATCCACGGCGAGCGCATTGACGACGCAGACGCGAACATCCGAAGCGCCCGAGGTGTCCACGTCGACCTTGTCGGTCTGCAGGTAGTGCGCGCGAATGTCCGCGGCGCCCGACATGTCGATGTTGAGATCGTTGGCCTTGCCTTCCAGGGTCACTTCCGCGGCGCCCGAGATGTCGACGTCGAGGCGACCGCTGCGGATGCCTGTGGCGCGGATGACGGTTGCACCCGATGTCTCGACGGCACGCAGGTTCGGCATCGTGACGTGCACTTCGAGCGGGATTTCGGGGTTGGACGGACGCTCGTTCCAGATGTCGAGCGTTTGGCTGCCGACGTCGGTGCCGATGGTGTCGAGCAGGTTGTCGTCGCCGGTGATGGTCACGCGCGGCTTGGCGTCAGGGTCGACGGTGACGACGACGGTCACGGCGCCGCTGGCATCGATGCGATTAAACGCGCCGACGTTGCGGCGGTCTTCACCGTAGCGGCCGCTGCCGAACTCGCCGTCGCAGCCGGCCAGCGCCATAAGGGAAAGGACCGCGAGCAATGCGGCGGTCTTGCCGATTGTCGAAGTCGTCAGGTTTGAGTGTGAGCCGCGTTGGGCTGCCCAAGTGCGCATCGTTCGTCCTCCCGGGCACCGGACAAACCGGCTTCGTGCCGATCTTCGTGACCCTTGTATGACTTTGAACACCGGGCACTCGGGGACGTGTCACTCCTCTTTTAAACTTTCTTCGGAATGGACGACTGCGCGCCTGTCCGACAGCACAGATTGGTCACCGTTGGCGCGGCGCGTGGATGCAACGGTTGCAGACACGGGGCCTCCGCCGCGCGCTCTGGCGCGACCTGGGGAATGATCCGAGTCTGAAGGAACGGTCCGACGGCGTCGATTCAGATCGAGACCCCGATAAAGAAGCCCGGTCCGAAGCTTGTGCGAGCGTCGCTGTCGTAGGTCAGCGTTCCGACGGTCCCAAGCTGTAGGTCGCGCGGTGTGCGGCCGTCAAATGCGGTGGCGGCGTTGAGCGCGGCGCCGCCGAAGATGGCGAGTGTGCGGCCGATGTAGCGGCCGAGGGTTACGCGCGCCTTGCCAAGCAGGTCGACGCGTTTGTCCATCCGGTTGCGGTCTTCCAGGGCCACGCCCGCGAGCACGTCGAAGTCCCAGAACCAGCGCCCGCTCTCGACATGCGAACCCCAGCCGAGGGAGATCTGGTGGGAGTTGGACCCATCTTGGCCGTTCGTTCCGTACGCCAGGATCGTGTACATCCAGCGGCTACCGAATTTCAGGCCCGCGTTGAACGTGGCTGTGTCGCTGGTCCAGACCTCGAGCCGGTTGTAGCCGTCGCCGATGAAGTTGAAGAGGCCGATCGCGCGCCCGTCACCCTTCGCCGCGACGTTGACCAGGCCGAGTTGAAGCCCGCTCGACTCGTCGGCGACGTTGAACACGCCGAGCTGCATGCCGAGCACGTCGTCGGTGATGTTCACGGCGCCGAATTGGGCACCGGAGACGTCGTCGCCGATGTTGATCCCGCCGATTTGCACGCCTTCGATCTTGCCAGCAGCGACGTTGACCGCCGCGATTTGGGCGCCGTGCAGCCCGCCGCTGGCGACGTTGACCGCACCCGCGATCTGGCCGCCGGCCGCGACGTCGCCAGCGATATTGACCGCTGCGGCGACCTGGATCCCGCGCAAACCACCGGCCGCGATGTTGGCAATCGTCGTCACCTGGATACCGCTGAAGCGCCCGAGCACGCTGTTGAACGACCCCGCGCCCTGCACGCCGTCAAAGTCGCCGCCGACCATATTGAACGCGCCCGCGTACTGACCGCCGGTGACCGAGTGCGACTCCATGTTGAAGACGCCGCCGACCTCGACGCCGGTCACGCTGCGGTTCATGCCGCCGATGGCGTTGAGCGAAAGGCGCGTGACATGGGTGCCCATCTTCGCGCCGACGAAGCTGAGCCCGGGAACGAGCTGGACATTGATGCGCCGCGAGGGAAACGAACCGTTGCTCGCGCGCACCGACTCCTCCGCCCCGTTGCCGCGTGACCGTGTTCGCTCCCGTGGACCGGTGTCGCGGAAGTGGCCAGCTTTGACCTGCATTCGTTTGCCGCGGACGAGCGTGACGTCCGTGGTCAGGACCTTGTCGGCGCGGTGCAGGTTGACCTTGTAGCGGCCCGGCTCGAGGCCCAGTTCGACGCGGCGTCCGGGGATCTTGTCGAGCTCGGCGACGAGCCGACCGCGGCCGTCCCGCACGAAATAGTGCCCGCCCATGTGCTTTTCGAAGAGCATCGTGGACGCCATCGCGCCGAGCGCCGTGATGACGACGTCGCCGCTGCCGTGCAGCTCAAAGTCGTAGTTGGGATGCTGCGGACCTTTTCGCGTCTTTTCGGTGCGCGCGAGTGTCCGGTGAAACGCGTATTGGTAGGCCTCGGACAAGGTGACGCGTCGATCGGAGTTGACGTCGGCCGCGCCGCGCAGGCCGACCACGAGATGATGCGTGAAGTAGGACGCGCCGATGCGGTCGGACTCCTGGGCGACTTCGTTGGCGCTGCTGCTGGTCAAGAACGCGTGACCTTTGACCTGGGAGCTCTGGTCCATGAGGAACGGCGCCCGCCGGATGCCGCCTTTGCCGCGGATCAGCGAACCGGATGCGCACGAGTCGAGGATCGCGATGCGAACGTCCGCGGGGGTGTCGCGCAATTCGGCGCGCAGCTCGGCCCAGCTGATGTGGCCGCCTGATGGCAGCAAGCCGGTCTCGTCGGAATGACCCGAGTAGTAGACGATCAGCTCGACCCGGCGATGACGGCTGCGGGCGTTGGTGATCCGCGCATTGAGTCGCTCGAACGCGGCGCGAATGTGGTTTGGCGTGGCTTCTTGGACCGTCATCATGTCGCGCCGATTCACGCCGCCGAATGTCTTGAGGACGTCGGCGATGCGCAGCGCGTCGGTGTTTGCGTACCGGAGTTTAACCCGTTTGCCACCGCCGTTGTTGGTCCCGATGACGAGCGCAAAACGCCGGATGGAGGGCGCTTCGGCGTTGGCGACCGCGGCGATGACGAGCGCGAGCACGAAGATGACCGGCAGGGCAATGGCCGCAACCGCGACGATGGCCGAGCTGTGCTGAACCGCGTGAAACAGCCGTGTTGTCCGACCAGGGGGCTCGTATTTCATGGCTCGACCTTCTTGACCACAAAGGAGGATTGCCAAAGCCCGTCGGGTAGATCCAGCGCAATATCTTCCGCGCGCGCGCCGGAACGTTTGATGCTGCGAGCGGCATCAAGGATCACACCAAGGTCAAAGGGACCGGCGGCGGTGATGAATACAAAGCGCTCAAAGCGCGGCGCATCGTCCAATTCGTAGGCGTGCGGCAGCGCGATCGCTTTGCCCGGTTCGAGGCTGAGATCGCCGTCTTCGCTCTCGGGGTAATGCAGCGTCACCTCGCCGCGACCATCGATCGACAGGATCGCGCCGTGGGACGCCTCGCCCGCCACGTAGCGCAGCTGGATCAGGTCGCCGGCTGTCGCGGCCTGTCCGTGGCGCAGTTTCTCCGCGTCTTCGCCTCGCTTGCGGAAGACCTGCAGGTGCGCCTTGAGACCTTTGGAGCGATGCCCGTCGTCGATCGCCCGGTCTTGGATTGTGTTGTCTTGGATTGTGTTGCCTTGTCCGGGGGAAGCGGCGAGCGGACGATCGGTGGCGGGCGAAAGCGCGCCGTCGTCCACGGGTACGGGACCGCCTCGAAGCGTCACGACCGCGACAATGGCCGCCAACATCGCGGGGGCGCCCCACACCATCCAGCGGGTTGAGCTGGCGCGCTTTTCCCGGTCCGCGCGGGCCGCATCGATGCGCTCAGCGTCGTCTTTCTTTCGCGCGATCGCGGCGAGCATGTGATCGGCCGCGTACCGGCTGAGGATCGCGTCGTTGCTCGCTGTCAGCGCCGCCAACCGCTCCATGCCACCGGGCTCTTGTTCCAGCCGCGATCGGATCGAGCGCGAACGTTTGGGGTCCAGGTCGCCGGCCGCCAGCCGCTCCAGGAGCAGCTGCGGCACCATTGGGTTTTCGTTGTGCACAGGCATCTACATCGCCTCCACGGACGGTTGCATGGCGTCGAGCTCGTGAAGCTTCGCGCGAAGACCGCGCAATCGCTTGCGAACACCCGACACGGACATGCCAACTTCATCGGCCACTTCTTGTAGCGTCAGACCGTCCAACAGGTGCAACACCGCGATCGTCCGGGTGCTTTCCTGCTGCGTTTCAAAAAGGCGCGCGAGCAACTTGCGCGCCCCGGTCAGGCGCTCGGCGTCCGGCAGGTGCGCGATCTTCTCGATCAGGTCACCATCGGGCACTTCAGGCCTCCGTTTTTGCGACCGAAGCTTGTTCAGGCACACGTTGGTCGCCATCCGGTACAGGAGGCTCGAGGGCGCGTGACCGTCGAGCCGCTCCTGGTAGCGAATCACCTGGACAAAGGTGTCTTGCATGGCATCCACAGCCCGTTCCTCGTCACCGAGCAAACGTCGGCACCGCCGAAGAACCATCGGTCCAAAGCGCGTATAGAGCTCGGCAGCGTCTACGCTCATCCCCTCCAAAGCCTCGCGGCGTACCCACGTCGCTGGCGACGACCCCTCTCCACTTGGGCCGCTATTGGTTGAACACCGACTCTTCGAGAAAGTGTCACCGGCCGCGCAGAAAAGCGCTTGGAGGCGGTCGCCGTCGTCGGGCAAGGGTCGCCCGCGAGAGGCGCGCTGTATAAAAATGAGGCGTGAACGAAGAAATGGTGGGGCTTGGCGCGCTCCCCGGCGCTTCACTTCTTGGTCTTGCCCGCAGCCGTGCCGCCCGGATCGTCGTCGGTCACCCATTGCACCGCTTCTTTGAGGCCCTTGAGGCGCTGGCGATGGTTGATGGCCACGGGTTGCTCGCGACGTTCCGCCACGACTTCGCCGCCATCGACGAATTCAACGGGGTGCTGACCCAGCTTCTTGGTCGGGCCAAACGCGCCGGCCAGGGGATCGGACGACTGTTTGATTCTCGGCCTGTTTGGAGCGCCCTGTTGCGCTTTCGGCTTGGCGATGCGCGTCGCCTTGTGATCGACGGCGGGCGTATCATCGTTGGGAGCGGGCGGCGGCGTGCCCGGCGGTGAAGACTGTGGCGCCGATTGGACCACCAGCGCGGGTCGTTGCCCTGACGGGCGCGTCGATGCGTCGTAGAGGCCGTCGACGAACTGCCGCAGGTCGTCCAGGCCTGGATCCCGTCGGCCAAGAATCCCGCGCACTTCGCGCAACACAGCCTCCGCGTCTTCGGGTCGGTCGTCCGGCGATTTGGAGAGCATTTGCGCGGTCAGCGCTGCCAGTTTCGAAGCGATCACGTTGCCCCGCGATGACGCCATCCGCGGAATCGGATCGAGCACATGCGCGCGGATCACCTCGAACACATCGGGATCGTCGAACGGCAAGCGCCCTTCGAGGCAGCGATACAACAAGACCCCCAGGCCGTAGAGGTCCGTGCGCTGGTCGAGATCCTCGCCGCGGGCTTGTTCGGGGCTCATGTAGGCCGGGGTCCCGACTGCGGCGCCTTGCCGGGTGAGCGTCGAGGTGACCGAACGGACGATGCCGTAGTCGAGCACCTTCACGTTGAACTCATCGATGCCGGCGCGGCAGAGCATGATGTGCGACGGCAGCAGGTTGCGGTGAACGAGGCCCTTTTGATGCGCTTCGCCAAGCGCGCGCAGCAAGGGCACGAGCAGCTGGCCGACAGCCATCGCCGGGATGGGCAGACCTCGTTTTGTTGCGCGTTTCAATACGGCGCTAAGGGGCACGCCATCGAGGCGCTCCAGGGCCATGAAAACGTTGCCGTCGACGTTCTCTCCTGCGTCCAACAGGCGGACGGTGTGGCCGCTGGTCAGGTGCGAAAGGACGCGAATCTCACGCTCGAATCGGGCGCGCGAGTCCTCGAGGCTGTCCGGATCGACGGCGAGCACCTTCACGACCACGTCCTGCCGCGTGCTCCGTTGGCGGGCGTCGTAGAGCAATGACTGCTGGCCGCGGCCTCGCAGGGCGACGATCTCGTAGCGGCCACCGACGATGGTGCCCGCCGGATACGCCCTCATTTTTGCCGCCATGGGATGCCCCGCGGGTCAGAAGTACCGGTGTTGACGGCAGTATCAGCGACCGCGCCCCTGCGCCGCAAGCGCCCGCCGCGTGATGATGCCAGGAGCCCGCGGGCCGTAGGGGCCTCTCTAAGGCCCGATCTGCTCGCGAAGCACTTGATATAGCCCCTTGACCCGAAGACGCGTTAGCGGGCCCGCTAGCGGCATCTACGGGCATTTTGCCTTCGTCGAAGCACTCAAATTCGACCTTTTTTGCACAACCGCGGTGTTTTGGCGGCAACGACAGGCTCTCGCCGAAAAGACGCTTGAATTCGGGGTGCGCATGCACTACCCAGCGCCAATGACTGCGCCACCCAAGAAGTCCGGCCTCGATCGCGCCTCCGAAGCCGCGCCGATCATCCCGGTCGGGGCGCGGGGAATCGACGCCGACTTTCGGGCCGCTCAGACCGCCCGCCTCGCCGCCATGCGCGACCGCAACCAAGCCGCAAAATCACGCGCGGTTGGCGACGGCGATGCGCTCGACGTCGTGACCTACAACGGTGGGCTGCTGTCCGCGCTTTGGGTCGGGACACCCGGCGTGACCACCCGCGGGCCCAGGTTGGCTGCAGCGGTTGCCGCGTTGGACGCCGACGTGATCCTCATGCAAGAGGTCTGGAACAAGCGCTACAAGCGGTCACTTCGCGACGAGCTGCCCGACTACCACGTGATGTTCAGCGGCAGTCACCGCGGCCTCGTCACCCTGATCCGCAAGTCCGTTGTAGCCGGGGAGCCGACCTTCCGCGAGCTGCGTTTTCCGACCCAGCGGGTGATCGAGTACTTCATCTATCACAAGACCGCGATGCTCGTGGAAGCGACCCACGCGCAGACCGGCCAACCGCTCGTCATCGTGAACGTGCACCTCGCCGCCGGCAGCGCGCAGAAGGTCCGACTCGCCCAGGTCGACCAGACATTCGAGCACCTCGTACAGCCCGCCAGCGAACGCGCACTGAAGTCCGGCGGTGGCCAGCTCATCGTGGGCGGAGACCTCAACGCGTCGCCCTATTACGCAAGCGACCGATTCTTCGCCGCCGGCCGACCGTCCTGGGGCTGGCGACGCAATGCGGCCATCTACAACAAGTTCGCCGACAGCGTGGACGCCATCGACGCATTCGCCGCCATCCACGGGGCCGGCGAGGTAGCGGCCGCCCACGACGAAACCGAGCTCGAATGGGCCACGCAGCACGTAGGCAACCGACTCGTGCAGATCACCCGCACAGCCAATTGGGAGCCATCCCAGCGCGTAGATTTCATCTTCGCCAGGCCCATCGGTGACCGCAGCGGCGTCCATGTCGAACACGTCGAGCTCGGCATGAAAGACCGCTTCATCGACTTCAAAGGCGAACGGGTCGAGCAGTCAGACCACTACTGCTTCCGAGCCTACCTGCGCCTACACGAGTGGCCCGCATCCAGTTGACATTGCCGGTAGGCTTTGAAGGCGACGTGTACCTGAGAGCGCTCCCTTGAAACATTCCCGTGATCGACGGCGGCGGACATTCAACCGCGCCGCATCCCAGGCCGTGCGCTGACCTGCGTCATCGGTAGACCTCGCGCCTGTGCCCCACTTTGATGACCATGACGACCAGCAGGTCGTCCTCGATCGTGTAGATTGCTCGGTATCTTCCCACTCTCAGACGCCAAGCAGGTCGGCCAACGAGACGTTTTGCACCGGTGGGCCTCGGTTCGTCGGCCAGCGAACGAATCGCTGCGATCAGCCGTGCGCGATCAACCGTCGAAATCGCAGCGAGTTCCTTCTCCGCGCTTCGCTTGATGCGGATCCTATAGCGCCCCGTCAACGGTCAGCTCCCGAACGAACGTCTCGAATGAGCGGTCGGCCTCATCAACTCGAGCGTCAAATGCTTCGATATCAGAGAGATCTTCCGCCAAGGCTGCGCGCACGGCTTCGTTGATCAACTCCGAAACATTGCAGTTTGATGCCACCGCTTTGAGGCGCAAAGCGCGATGCAGGTCGCCATCCAAATACACCGTCGTTCGCTGACTCTTTGCCATGTCGACCTCCGTTGGCACGGTAACGTTGTAGCGTCTTAGCGTCAAAAGCCTCGCATTGCACGGGCGGCCGCAAGTGCAAAGGGGGCGCTTGCCTGCCTGTGTGACCGCGGGGCGCCCTGACCGTCCCCACGGATGCAGGGCTGCGCGCGCACAGAACCGCCACCGGCGACCGACACGTACGTCCGCTTCTCCCAAAAGAATCCACAAAAACAGGCGGTTGGGGTAAGCGGGGATGGGGGTTCCAAAGGGGGAAGGACCGGTCAGGGGAAGGCAGTCTGTCATCGCCCGAAGACGCGAGCGCCGCCACCAACGGGTGCCACGCAGATCATAAAATGCCTTCCCCTGTTGGGTCCTTCCCCCTTTGATCCGAGGCCGCGTCGGCCAAGACGATCCCGCCGCCGGAACAATCTACCCGTTGACGAGGTGCTCATTCATGAGCGCCACAGTTCGGTCGTAGATCGCAAGCGACTCATCGACGGTCGGCGCGATGGCGAGGCAACCGATCTTGCCGAACTGGCTCAGGCACCCCAGCAGGTGAAAAACCACCCCGGTGTCGTCGTAGCGGAAATGCACACCGTGAACGACGAGCAGGTCCATCAGGTCGAACGGGAGCGTGCCCTTGTAGTCGTCGCTTTGGAGCGTGTCCGTCGTGAAATAACACCGCTCGCGACCGCCGCCCGTGGAATACGTCCCCGTTTTCGCGTCGTACTGGCCGCCGGTGATGAACTTCAGCGTGTTGAACGGATGTGTCGTCCCGCCCGCGCGGAGGTTGATTTCCACAGCTACAAGTCGGTCTGGACCGTCGGCCTGCGGGATCGCGAGGAAATCGACCCCGAAACGACCGATGACGCCCTTGTCGGCGAGCACTTGTCCGACGCGCATGCTCAGGTCTTGCATCGCGAGTCGATAGCGACCGTTGGCGGGGAATGTGGCGCCGAGAAAGACCTGGCCGCCGGGGCCGCCGAGCAGCTGGTCGTGCGTTGAGATGACCTGCACTTCACGCACCGGGTTGATGCGCAGCTGGACCGAGGGTGATGTCTTGCCTTCCCCCTCGACCCACACCTCGCAGATCCCGCCCATGCGGTTGAACTGCTCGCGATAGGCGCCCCAGGTCAGGCCCGGTGCTTCGAAGCGGAGGTTGGGCATCGCGGCGGCGACGGCCTTTTCGGTGTCGGCGACCGAACTGTCTCGGGGATGGCCAGATTCGAGCTCCCGCAGGTCGAGGATCGCGTTGCCTTCACCGCTGAACGACTCGTCGAGCTTGACAACGATGCGCGATGTGTCGGGCGACTCGTGCCACGTTTCGGCGACCGCTGAGACGAGCTCGTGTTCATCGCTTAGACCTTCACGACCCGGCGCCATTTCGACCCCAGCAGCGCGAAACACGTTGCGACTGCCGGTCTTGCTGCCGAGGTGGGTCAGCTCCGGATCACACGAGTTGAGCGGGATGCCCAGCTGCACGGCCAGGGTGCGCTCCAGCGGGGTGCTGTTGAAGCACACCATGTGGGCGTTTTCGGGGTCGCGGATGGCGTCGCGGATGCGTTGGACGAGCCTTGGTCGCGCGAGGATCTTCGAGGTCAGCGCGATGGGAGCCGCGTCGTCGCAATCGAACAGCGTCAAGCGCATGCGGGCATGGGCGGGAGGCACGCCGCGCATCTGGTGCAGGTAGTAGTCGATGATCAGCGGGTTGAGCCGCTTGGACGTGACGTAGATCAGCCGCAACCGGGGATGGCGCAGCAGCATCAGGTTGAACAACGACCGCTCTTCGTAGTGCGCGACGCCCGAGATCTTGGCGAGCTCGGCAGGGTCGAAGCTCTGCGACGGGATGACGACGGCGGTGTATGGACGGGTCGGATCGGCGGCGAAACGCACGAAATGTTCGCGTAGCCTCGCTTGGAGAGCGGCGAATTGGGTGCGCTCGTCGGCGGAACCGGCGGGCGGTAAGAATAGGGATGTCATGACCCTGGCAGGATGACGCGGATCGGATCGCGGCGCCAGCCTGCTCGGGCCAGGTGGGGCGTTGGCTCTATTTTTCGAGAACACCGTAGTCGCCGATCGGCTGCATCCACGTCGCCGTGGGCGGGACGTCGACACGTTCCTTCAGACCGGCTTGGAACCGCTTGAACGCCTCGGATTGGCCGAGCGGGTTGCTGTCGTCGTCGGTGTCGATCGCGGCGACGTGCACGAAACTCACGCCATCATCGGCGCGAAAAGCAGCGTATCTCAGACCTTTGGGTTGGCTCTGGGCGAGCTCGGCAAACACGTCTTCAATCGCGGCCTGGTTGGCGTCTGCGGCGTCCGGGCGGCAGCGGTACTGCACGACGACACGTTTCATGGGCGGCTCCTCGGGCTCTGGTTGGCCCGATGCTAACCCATCTTTCTCACGTGATGAGAAAGCCGGGCGAACCGATGAAGAGGTGCCGTGCAGTGACCCGCCGCGGCTCCAAGGCCGTTGCAATCAGCCGCAGTATCCGGTCTTGACGTTGCACTTCTTGCACTTCGTCTTACCCACGCACTTGCCGCTGCTGCAGGCGTCGTTGGTTGTGCAAGGCGAGCCGTCGTCGCAGATCACGCTGTTGGGACCGGCGACGTGGCTGCACGTCTTGGTCTTGGCGATGCACTTGGCGACGGTGCATGGGTTGCCGTCTTCGGCGCAGTCGACGTCCTTACCGCAGCCGGTCGGTTGCCCGCCGGGGGTCGGGTTGCTGCCCCAGACGGTCCGTGGCTCGTACTCGGTCGCCGCGATCGCGTGGCCATTTTGTCCATATTGGCCGCGACCCCAGCAGAACGTGACGCCGTCGCCACGCACCGCGCAGTTGCTCGATGAGCCCGCGGTCAGCGAGATGACGTTGTCGAGTCCCTTGGGCGCCACGGGCTGCTTCTTGTACGCGTTGGAGCCGCCGCCGCCGGTCGAGTCGCCGGAGTAGCCGTAGTGGTTGTAGCCCCAATGGCGGATGGTCCCGTCGCTCAGGATGGCGTTGCCCCAGTAGATGCCGCGGTTGACCTGGACGGCTGTCGTGATGCCCGTAACCTGCACCGGAACTGAGGCGTGTTTGCCTTTGCCGTCCCCGTTTTCATAGTAGTTGCCGCGGCCCCAGCACCAGATCGTGCCGTTGGACTTGAGCGCGCAGGAGCCCTGGTAGGTGCTGCTGATCTGCGTGATGCTCGTCAAACCGGTCACCTCGAGCGGTTTGGGGTTGGCGCCAGAGGTCACGCTGCTGGACGTCTTGGCCTTGCCGCCGCAGCGACCGAGGTAGCCGTGGCCCCAGCAGTACACCTTGCCGTTGTTGCGCAGCGCGCAGCTGAAGCGTTCGCCTGCCGAGACGTCGATGACGTTGTTCAGGCCCGGGACCTTGCCCCATGTCGTGAGGTTTTCGTTGCTGCGGAAGCCGCGACCGAGCTCGCCGCTGTTGTTGTGGCCCACGCAGTACACCTCGCCCTTCTTGAGCGCGCAGGTGTGGTACCAGCCCGCGGCAGCATCATCGACCTGGCCGACGCCCTTGGCGTGGGTCGGAACGTAGCGATGTGACGTGCCGCCGTCGCCGATTTGGCCGTGGGATCCGTAGCCCCAGCACCACAGCGACTTGTCCGACCGGATGGCGCAGTGGGTGTAGTAGTCGCCGCTGAGATACGTGACACCGCCGAGCCCCTTGGCCTTGGTGGGCTTGTACTGGTTCTTGGTCGTGCCGTCGCCGACCTGACCGTAGCCGTTGTAGCCCCAGCACGACACCGTGTCGTCGGCCTCGATGGCGCAGGAGGTGTAGTACGACGCCATGACCTGCTTGCCCCAACCGGTGGCCTTGCTCTGACACTTGCCGTGCCAGCAGGTCTTGCCGCTGCCGCATGACGCACCGCCGGGGTAGGGCGCATAGACGCATTCGCCGGTCTTTTCGCTGCAGGTGTCGACCGTGCAGGTGTTGTTGTCGTTGCAGGTCTTCGGCTTGCCGCCCGAGCACGTGCCCTTGGTGCACTTGTCGCCCGACGTACAGGCGTTGCCGTCGTCGCAGGCGAAGTTGTCGGCCGCCGGAACGTGCTGGCAATCGCCGGTCTTGGCGTCGCACTTGGCGACCGTGCATGGGTTGCCGTCGTCGGAACAATCCGCCGCGATCTGGCACTTGTTGCCGCCGCCGGGGACCTTCTGCGACGCGAGGACGTCGGTGGGCACCGTTGAGCTTCCCGCGCTGCTCCACACGTTGTTGCCGAGCTGGCCGTAGTGGCCGTAACCCCAGCAGACGATCGAACCGTCGGCTCGCAGCGCGCAGGTGTGATGCCGACCGGCCGCGATCTGGCTGGCGCCGAGAACGCCGAGCGCCTGGACCGGCTTGCGTCGGGTGGTCTTGGTGCCGTCCCCGAGCTCCCCGTTGCCGTTGTAGCCCCAGCACCAAACCGCGCCGTTGGCCGTCTTGCCGCAGGTGTGCCGTTCGCCGCCAACGAGGGAGATGAACGTCTGGTTGGTGTCGACCTTGACCGCGCCCTGGCGGTTGGTGGTCGTGCCGTCGCCGAGCTGGCCGTAGCCGTTGTAGCCCCAGCACCAGGTCTCGCCACTGCCTCGCAACGCGCAGATGCCGAGCCAGCCGGTGGACACGTGCTTGAGGTTGTTGATGCTCTCGCTGATGGTCACGTCGTAGAACGTGCGGCTGTGCCAGCCGTCGCCGGGCTGGCCGTGGGAGCCGTAGCCAAAGCAACGCGCGTAGCCGTCCGTTCCGAGCACGCAGTTGTGGTTGGAGCCGAGCGCCACTTCGACGCCGTTATCGAGGTTGAGCATCTTCGTTGGGACCTTGCGATTGCCGGTCACGCCGATGCCGATCTGGCCGTAGCCGTTGTAGCCCCAGCACCAGACGCTGCGATCCGCCTTGACCGCGCACGTGGTGTTGCCGCCTGCCTCGATTCGCGTGACCCCGCCGAGGCCCTTGACGTCGACCGGGACCGGGCTGTTGCTCGTCGCGTTGTTGCCGAGCTGACCGGACGTTCCCAACCCCCAGCAGGAAACGGCGCCGTTGCTCTTGAGCGCGCAGATGTGCGCGTCGCCCGCGATGAGCGACGTAACGCCCTTGAGGCCCTTCACCTTGACCGGCGAGTGCTTTTCGGTGGTGGTCGCGTCGCCGAGCTGGCCGTGTGCCGCGTAGCCCCAGCACGATGCGGTGCCGTCGGGGTGACCGGCGCAGGTCGTGTAGTTGGCGAGCGCGATGGACGTGGCCCATGGGGTGGGCTTGCTGCTGCACACGCCCTGGCTGCAGACCTTGCCGACGCCGCATGTCGCGCTGCCCGGGATCGGGGCGAATACGCACTTGCCGGCCTGGCTGCTGCACGTATCGGTCGTGCACAGGTTGCCGTCGCTGCAGTTCTTCTGCGCGCCGACGCACTTACCGGCCTTGCAGGCGTCGTTGGTTGTGCAGGCGTCACCGTCGTTGCACTTGAAGCCGTTGGCGCCCGCCTTGGCGACGCATTTGCCCTTCTCGCAGGCGACCACGGTGCACGGGTTGCCGTCGTCGGAGCAGTCGGACACGTGGCTGCATGTATCGCTGCCGCCGGGCGCCGGATCGCTGCCCTGGACCGGGTAGGGCTTGTTGACGTGGATGCCGCTGACGTTGATGCCGACCTGGCCGTAGCTGTTGTGGCCCCAGCAGTTGACCACGCCGTCTTTGCGGAGCGCGCAGCTGTGGTGACGACCCAGCGCGATCTGTGCGACGTCGCCGGCGGCCTTCACCTCGACGGACGCGTACGTGTTCTTCGTTGCGCCGTTGCCGAGCTCGCCGTGGGAGTTGCGGCCCCAACACCACACGCGGCCTTGTTGCGTGTACGCGCAGGAGTGGTCGTGACCGCCGGAGACGCCGAGCGCATCGGTCAGCGTGGCGTGCTTGACGGGGGTGGTCTTGTTGCCTGTCCCGCCGGTGCCGATCTGCCCGTAGTTGTTGTAGCCCCAACCCATCAGGACGCCGCCGTCGACGATGCCGAACTGGTGGTAGTGACCGTTGCCGATGGCCTCGAACCGCGTGCCCTTCTTGACGCGCACGGCCTCGGTGTAATTCCACGTGTTGCCAAAGCCGTTCTGACCGTGGGCGCCGTAGCCCCAGCACCACACGTAGCCGTCCGACTTGAGCGCGCAGGTGTTGTAGTAGCCGGTCGCGATGGCGATGGCCTTGTCGACGCCTTTGACCGTGACCGGTGTCTTGCGGGCGGTGGTGGTGCCGTCGCCGAGCTCGCCGTGGCCGTTGTAGCCCCAGCACTGCACGGTGCCGTTTGCGAGCAGGGCACACGATGTGCTTCCGCCGATGCTGATCTGCACCGCCGTCTTCATTCCGGTCACCGCGACGGGCGAGTTGGTCTGAGCCGTTCCGCCGTTACCGAGCTGGCCGTAGTTGTTGTAGCCCCAGCACCACACGGCGCCACCTGATTGCAGCGCGCACGTGTGCGACTCACCGCCGTCCACTGCGGTCGCGTTCTTGAGCTTGACCACCGCGGTCGGGATGTGGCGGTCGACGCCCTTGACGCCGTTGCCGATCTGGCCCTGGTTGTTGCGTCCCCAGCAGTTGACCGAACCGTCCTGCAGCACGGCGCACGAGTGGTAGTCGCCGCTGCCGATGCCGGTCGCCCAGCCGTTGATCTTGTCGCTGCAAGCGCCCTTGCTGCAGATCTTGCCCACGCCACAGACCGCGCTGCCGGGCAGGGGTGCCGCGACGCATTTGCCGCTTTCGGGCGAGCAGAGATCGGACGTGCACGCGTTGCCGTCGTTGCAGTTGACCGCGGTGCCGACGCACTTGCCGGCCTTGCACTTGTCGGACAGCGAGCACTTGTCGCCGTCGGTGCAGCCGAAGCCGTCGGGTACGTCCTTGGTCTTGCAGGCGTTGTTCTTGGTGTCACAGAACGCCACGGTGCAGGTGTTGCCGTCTTCGGCGCAGTCCGCGTCCGCGTTGCACTTGTCGTAGCCGTAGGGCGCTGTGTTCGTGCCGATGACGAGCTGCGCCGAGGCAAAGCCGCCACTGTTGTACGTGCCGTTGCCGACCTGGCCATAGTAATCGTAACCCCAACACCAGACGGTGCCGTCAGCCTGCAGACCGCAGGTATGGTCGTAGCCGGCCGACAGCTGCAGCAGGTTGGTGACGCCCTTGATCTCCTTGGGCAGCGACGAGCTCGTCTTGGTGCCATCGCCGAAGTTGCCGTAGCCGTTGTAGCCCCAGCACCAGCCGCTGCCGTTTCCGGCGACCGCGCAGAAGTGTCGGCCACCGCCGGAGATCTGCTTGGCGTCGGTGATCTTGAGGGTGGATCGCGGCCAGGCGCTGTTGGTCTTGTTGCCGTTGCCGAGCTGGCCGTGCCCGTTGTAGCCCCAGCACCGCAGCGTTCCGTCCGACTTGCGGGCGCACGAAGACGAGTAGGTCACGGTGATCTGCGTCGCCTTGATGAGATCCTGGACGTGAACAGGTTCGTACCGTGTCTGCGTGAAGCCGCTGCCGAGCTGGCCATAGTTGTTGTATCCCCAGCACCGCGCGTAGCCGCTGGCGAGAACCGCGCAGGTGTGATGCTGGCCGCCGCTGATGTCGATGACGCCGGTCAGGCCCAGGACCTTCTTGGGCAGGATCTCGACCTTGTTGGTGCCGATGCCGAGGTTGCCGTAGTTGTTGTAGCCCCAGCACCAAACCGTGCCGTCGGCGCGGAGCGCGCAGGAGAAGTTGTCGCCGAGCTCGAGCTTCTTGATGTCCTTGATGTTCTTGACCTTGCCCGGGATCTTCAGGTTGCTCTTGCCGCCGTTGCCGAGCTGCCCGTAGACGTTGTAGCCCCAGCACCACGCCTCGCCCTTCTTGAGCGCGCAGCTGTGGTTTCCGCCGGCCGCGACCGCGTCGATACCCGTGAGGCCCTTGACCGCCTGCGGACGGTGGTACTTCAGGCCGCTCTTCATCTGGTCGTTGCCGATCTGGCCGTAGTCGCCGCGTCCCCAGCAGGCCACGGTGCCGTCTTGCTTGAGCGCGCAGGTGTGGTAGCCGCCGGCGGCGATCTGTTTGCCCCAACCCTGTGCGGAGGCGGCGCAGACGCCCTTGCTGCAGACCTTGCCCGAGCCGCACACCGCGCTGCCGGGAGCGGGCGCGTTGATGCACTGACCGGACACGGACGAGCACGAATCGGAGGTGCACGCGTTGCCGTCGTTGCAGATGATCTTCTTGCCGACGCATGAGCCCTTGGCGCAGACGTCCTTTGTTGTGCACTTGTCGCCGTCTTCACAGCCGAAGCCGTCGATCGCGTTGACCTGCTTGCACGAGCCGGAGTCCTTGTCGCACTTGGCGATGGTGCATGCGTTGCCATCTTCGGCGCAGTCCGCGTCGATCTTGCACTTGTCGCCGCCAAACGGGGCCGCATCACTGCCGGACACGAGCACGGGGACGTCCGAGACAACGCCGTTGTGGCCGCTGCCGAGCTGGCCGTAGTCCGAGTAGCCCCAGCAGTAGACCGAGCCTTCACCCCACAGCGCGCACGTGTGTCGGTAGCCCGCGGTGAGCTGCAGCGCGTGGGTCATGCCCTTGACGACGACCGGAATCGCGCTGTGCTTGTTGGTCTTGTCGCCCTTGCCGAGCTGGCCCCAGGAGTTGCGACCCCAGCACCAGACTTTGCCGCCGCCGACGATGGCGCAGCTGTGGTTTCGACCGGCCGCGATCTTGGAGACGCCCTTGAGCGCGTGCACATCGACGGGGAGCTTGGTGGACTTGGTCAGGCCGTCGCCGAGCTGGCCGTAGCCGTTGTAGCCCCAGCACTTGACGGTGCCTTCCTGCAGCAGTCCGCACCCGTGATAGCCGAACGAGGCGACCTGGTCGACCTTGAGCAGCTTGTTGACGACGACCGGTTCCCACGCCCCGCTCAGTTGCGGGCTGCCGAGCTGGCCGTTGCTGTTGTGGCCCCAGCAGTACACGTAGCCGTCGTTGCGCAGGGCGCAGGTGCTTTGCTCGGACGCTTCGAGCTGCACGACGTTATCGAGCTTGGACACCGGTACCGGGAACAGTCGCTGCGTGGTGGTGGCGTCGCCGAGCTGGCCGTACGCGTTGTAGCCCCAGCACGAGACGGTGCCGTCGGCCTTGAGACCGCAGCTGTGGTACTGGCCGAGCGAGACCTTGGAGTAGCCGCTGTCGGCGCCCTTGACCTGGATCGCGAACTCGGACTGGGCTTTGCCGCCGTCGCCGAGCTGGCCGTACGTGTTGTTGCCCCAGCACCACACCGAGCCGCCTTCTCGCACCGCGCAGCTGTGCCGCTCACCGCCGCTGACGTCGAGCGCGTGGGTCACGTTCTTCACTTCGACAGGCACGGTGGAGCGTTCCGAACCGCTGCCGGTCTTGGCCTGGCTGAGCCCGTTGCCGAGCTGGCCGTAGTAGTTGTTGCCCCAGCAGGCGAGCTTGCCGGTCTGCAGCACGGCACAGTTATGGTACGCGCCGGCGTCGACGTAGTGGGCCCAGCCGGTCGCCTTGCGGGCGCAGATGCCCTTGAGACAGACACCGGACTTGCCGCAGGTCGTGCCGCCGGGCAGCGGGCTGTAGACGCACTCGCCGGTCTGCGCCGCGCAGGAGTCGATGGTGCACGGGTTGCCGTCGTCGCAGCTGACCTCGGCGCCGATGCACTTGCCCTTGAAGCAGGTTTCGTCGGTCACGCACGCGTTGCCGTCTTCGCACTGCATGCCGTCGCCGGCCGCGGTGTGCTCGCATTTGCCGGTCTTGGTGTTGCAGGTCGCGACGGTGCAGACGTTGCCGTCCTCGGCGCAATCGACGTTGGCGTTGCAGACGTCCGCGCCGCCGGGCGCCTTGTTGGACAGGTACACGGGGCGCGGTTTGTCGACGTAGCCGCCGCCGATACGGCCGTCACCGACCTGGCCCCACCAGCTGTAGCCCCAGCAGAAGACCGAGCCTTCGGGCCACATCGCGCAGGTGTGATTGTGGCCGGCTGCGAGCTGGACGACGTTGTCCATGCCGGGCACCTGGACGGGCGTGTGCTGGTGTTTGCGCTGGCCGGTACCGTCGCCGAGCTCGCCGTTGCCGTTGTAGCCCCAGCAGTGGACCTTGCCCGCCTTGATGACGCAGGTGTGGTTGCCGCCGCCCTCGATCTGCCAGAGGTCGCCGATCTTCAGCACATCGACCGGCGCTGCGCTGTGCTTGGTGAGGCCGTTTCCGAGGTTGCCGTAGCCGTTGTAGCCCCAGCAGACGCCGCGACCGTCCGGCTTGATGCCGCAGGTGTGATACAGGCCCGCGGAGATGCCGCCGGACGCCGTAAGACCTTGCACGACGACGGGCACGTTGCTGTTGCCCATCCACGTGTTGCCAAGCCGGAAGTACTGGTTGTAGCCCCAGCAGTAGACGTAGCCGTCCGAGCGCAAAGCGCACGTGTGGTACTGACCGGAGGTGATGCCGACAACTTTGTCGAGGTTGCCGACAACCTGTGGCGTCGTCTTGTGTTTGTAGCTGCCGTCGCCGACCTCGCCGTGACCGTTGTAGCCCCAGCAGCTGACCTTGCCGTTGTCGAGCAGCGCGCAGGTGTGGTCGTAGCCGAGCGCGAGCGCCGTGGCCTTGCCGCCGATGAACTTGGTCTTGGTCGGGTTGAGGTTGTTGGACTTGGTGCCGTTGCCGAGCTGGCCATACGTGTTGGCGCCCCAGCACCAGACGATGCCGTCCTTGTCGAACGTGCACGTGTGGCGGTTGCCGGCCGAGACATCGACCGCGTCCTTGACGTTGAGCACCTTGTCGGGGACCGGTTGGCGGAGGTTGCTGCCCTTCTTGCCGTTGCCGCACTGGCCGACCTCGTTGCGTCCCCAACACCAGACTTCCGCGTCACGGGTGACGGCGCAGGTGTGGCTCGACCCGGCCGCGATCCGCTTGGCCCAGCCGATGACGGTGGCCGAGCACTGGCCTTTGCCGCAGAGCTTCTTGGACCCGCAGGTGGCGCTGCCGGGGTAGGGCGACAGGCTGCACTGTCCGGTCTGGAGCGTGCAGTTGTCGTCGGTGCACGGGTTGCCATCGTGGCAAGCGACCGCGGTGCCCTGACAGACGCCGCTCTTGCACTTATCGTCAAACGAGCACTTGTTGCCGTCGTCGCACGCCTTGTTGGTGTTGATGGCCGAGAAGCTGCACTTGCCGGTGCTCACGTTGCACTGCGGCTTGTTGCAGGCCGAACCGTCCGACGCGCACTCGCTGTCCTTGGAACATCCCTGCGTCGGGGGCTGCAGGACGGGCGCGGGGGCCACCGGGAAGGGCACGGTCTTGTATCCGCTGTGGGCCTTGTAGCCGAGCTGTGCGTAGTAGTTGTAGCCCCAGCAGTACACGTCGCCGTTTTGGCGCAGCGCGCAGGTGTGGTAGCGGCCGAGCGCCAGCGAGACAACGTTGCGGAGGTTCTTGACCTGTTCGGGCAGGCTCTTGTGCTTGGCTTCGTTGACGCCGAGCTGGTTGTGCGTGCCCTTGCCCCAACACCAGACATCGCCCAACGGTGAGCGGATGGCGCATGTGTGGCCTTCGCCGCCGCGGACCTTGAACAGCTTGCTGATCTTGAGCGATTCCTTCGGCTCGGTGCTGCTCGCGGTGAGCCCGTTGCCGAGCTGGCCCCAGCCGTTGTAGCCCCAGCAGACCGATCGTCCGTCAGGTTTGAGCGCGCAGTTGTGGTTCCAGCCGCTGGTCAGGCCGACGGCGGCGGTGAGCTTCTCGACGAGACGGGGAACGTTGGTGCTTGTGACCGGGTTGCCGAGCTTGCCGTTGCTGTTGTTGCCCCAGCACATCACGTAGCCGTCGTTGCGCAGCGCGCAGGTGTGGTTGTCGCCGGCCGAGACCGCGACCGCATTGGTGATGCCCTTGACCGCTGTTGGCAGGTTGCGTGACACGTTCGCGCCGTCGCCGAGCTGGCCGCTGGTTCCATAGCCCCAGCAGACGACCTTCTTGTCGACGGTCACCGCGCAGGTGTGGTTGCGGCCGCTGCTCAGGCCGATGGCGTTGCCGAGGAACTTGACCTGGACGGGCGAGACGCGGTCGCTCTTGTCGCCGACGCCGAGCTGTCCGTAGTTGTTGCGGCCCCAGCACATCACGGTGTTGTTCTGCCGGAGCGCGCAGGTGTGGTTCTGGCCAGCCGCGACCGAACGACCCTGGGTGACGCCCTTGACCTCGGTCGGCAGGACCCAGGTCTGGCTCTTCTTGCCGTTGCCGATCTGCCCGTAGCCGTTGTAGCCCCAGCAGCGCACCTTGCCGTCCGCCTGCAGCGCGCAGGTGAAGAGGTCGCCGGCGGTGATGTCGAGCGCCGGACCGATGGGCGCGGCCCCGCATTTGCCCGCGTTGCAGATCTGGCCAAAGCCGCACTCGCTGCCCTTCGGTGACAGCGTGACGGTGCACTTGCCGGTCTTGGCGTCGCAGCCGTTGATGGTGCACGGGTTGCTGTCCTTGCAGGTCAGCGCGGTCTTGGTCGCCTTGTAGGTGCAGTTGCCGGTCTTGGCGTTGCAGGTGTCGGTCGTGCAGGCGTCGCCGTCGTCGCAGCCCTGGGCCACGCCGACGCACTTGCCGGATTTGCAGACGTCCTTGCCGGTGCAGGTCTTGCCGTCTTCGCAGGACGTGCCGTCTTTGCGCTTGTTGAACACGCAGCCGTCGAGCTTGTCGCAGGTGTCGAACGTGCAGCTGTTCTTGTCATCGCAGACCTTGGCGACGCCCGAACAGACGGCCTTCTTGCAGGTCTCCGAGACGGTGCAGGCGTCCGCGTCGTTGCACTTGGCGCCGTCCTTGAGAGGGACGAAGAGGCACTTGCCGGTGGTCGTGTCGCACTTGTCGGCGGTGCAGGGCGTGTCGTCGTTGCAGCTCAGCGCGGTGGCCTTGCAGCTGCCGGACTGGCAGGAGTCGCCCTTGGTGCAGATGTTGCCGTCGTCGCACTTGAAGCCGTCGGCGAGGGCCACAGCCTTGCAGCCGGTCGCCGGGTCACAGACGTCGGCCGTGCACTGGTTCTTGTCGTCGCAGGTGATCGCCTTGCCGCTGCACTTGGCCGCCAGACACGAGTCGTTGCCGGTGCACTTGTTGCCGTCGTCGCACTTGGCGCCGTCGGGCAGCTTCTGGGCCACGCAGGTTCCCGACGCGCACTTGTCGCCGGTGGTGCAGGCGTTGCCGTCGTCGCACGTGCCGCCGTCCTTGATGGGCGGGTACGCGCACTTGCCGGTCTTGGCGTCGCACTGGTCGACCGTGCAGGCCTTTCCGTCGTTGCAGGTGGCCGCGGCACCCTTGCAGGCGCCGGACTGGCAGGTGTCGCCCTTGGTGCACTTGTTGCCGTCGTCGCAGACGCTGCCGTTGGGTTGCGCCGCGCCCGAGCACTTGCCCGCTTTGCAGACGTCGCCAACGGTGCAGGCGGCCTTATCGTCGCACTTGGCGCCGTCGGACAGGTCGGTGAACGCGCAGCCCTTCTTGGGATCGCAGCCATCGGATGTGCACTGGTTGCCGTCCTGGCAGCTCAGGTCGGTGCCCGCGCACTTGCCGGACTTGCACGCGTCGTTGGCGGTGCACTTGGACCCGTCATCGCACTTGCGGCCATCGGCGTTGGTGCCCTTGCAGAGACCCGATTTGCAGGTGTCGTCCTTGCTGCACAGGTTGCCGTCGTCGCACGTGTTGCCGTCCTTGACGTTGGTGAGCACGCATTTGCCCGTCTTGGTGTCGCATTTATCGACCGTGCATGGGTTCTTGTCGTCGCAGTTGAGCGCGGAGCCGGCGCACTTGCCGCCCGTGCAGGCGTCCTTTTCGGTGCACTTGTCGCCGTCGTCGCAGGCACCGCCGTTGGCCGTCGCGCCGCCCGCGCACTTGCCGGATTTGCAGCCGTCTTTGCTGGTGCAGGGGTTGCCGTCGTCGCACTTGGCGCCGTCCGCGACCGGGTTGAACACGCAGCCGTTCTTGGCGTTGCAGGAGTCGGTGGTGCACGAGTCGCCGTCGTCGCAGTTGATGCCGGAGCCGCCGCATGCGCCCTTGTTGCAGATGTCCTTGGTCGTGCACGAGTTCTTGTCGTCGCAGGGGACACCGGCCTGGACCGGGTTGCCCTTGCAGGCGCCCTTCGCGCAGGAATCGGACGCCGTGCAGGTGTTTGTGTCGTCGCAGGACGGCCCGTCGAGCTGGGTGTAGGCGCACTTGCCGGTCTTCGGATCGCAGGAGTCAGCGGTGCAGGAGTTGCCGTCGTTGCACTTGACGCCCTGGCCGACGCACTTGCCCTTGGCGCACTTGTCGTCGCTTGTACAGCCGTCGCCGTCGTCGCATTTCTCGCCGTCTTTCTTCGGGATGAGCTGGCAGGTGCCGCCCTTGCAGATGTCGCCGCTGGTGCAGGGGTCGCCGTCGTCGCAAGGCGTCCCGTCCTTGGCCTTGACCGACGCGCACTTGCCCGATTTGCAGGCGTCCGCGGCCGAACATGGGTTGTTGTCGTCGCACTTGGCGCCGTCGGTGAGCGGTTTGAAGGTGCACTTGCCGCTGTCCGAATCGCAGGCGTCCGTGGTGCAGGAGTTGCCGTCTTCGCAGGTCAGGCCGCCGCCGATGCATTTACCGTTCTTGCAGAGGTCGCTGACGGTGCACTTGCTGCCGTCGTCGCACTTTTGGCCTTCCTTGCCGGGTTTGGACGCGCACTTGCCGCCCTTGCAGGCGCCGTCGATGGTGCAGGAGTCGCCGTCGTCGCACTTGGTGCCGTCCGAGACGGGGGTGAACGAACATTTGCCGTCCTTGCAGGCGTCGCCGCCGGTGCACGCGTTGCCGTCGTCGCACTTGATGCCGGTGACGGGCTTGAAGACGCACTTGCCGGTCTTCACGTCGCAGGTGTCGATGGTGCAGTCGTCCTTGTCGTTGCACGTCGTCACGACGCCGGTGCAGGCGCCCGAAGCGCAACGATCCTTGGCCGTGCAGCCGTCGTTATCGGTGCAGGTCGAGCCGTCGGGCAGGTTGACCACGTCGCACTTGCCGCCCTTGCACTTGCCCGCGGATGTGCAGAGCAGGCCGTCGTCGCAGGACTTGCCGTCGGGTACCGCGGTGAACACGCACAGACCGGCCTTGCAGACCTCATCGGTGGTGCACTGGTTGCCGTCGTTGCATTTCTTGGCGTCGATCGGGGTCGCCGTACACTTGCCGCCCTTGCAGGCGTCGTCGCCGGTGCACTCGTTGCCGTCGTCGCACTTGCCGCCGTCGGGCAGGGCGCTGTTGCTGCATTTGCCGGTCTGCGCGTCGCAGGTGTCCGCGGTGCAGTCGTTGTTGTCGTCGCAGCTCGCGGCGCCGCCGATGCAGGTGCCGTTCTTGCACGCGTCATTGGCGGTGCATTTGTTGTTGTCGTCGCACTTGGCGCCCTCGGGCAGCGCCGTCGAGTCGCACTTGCCGCCCTTGCACGCACCCTTGAGGTGACACGCGCCACCGTCGCCACAACCGCTGCCGTCAGCGACCGCGACGAACACGCATTTGCCGTCCTGGCAGGTCTCATCGGTGGTGCACGCGTTGGCGTCGTCGCACTTGACCAGGCCTTTGACTGGCGCGGCCTTGCACTTGCCCGACGTGCAGGCGCCGATGCCGGTGCACGGGTTGCCGTCGTCGCACTTGGCGCCCTCAGCGAGCTTGCTGTAACGGCAGCCGCCGTCCTTGAGGTGGCAGAAATCGGCGGTGCACGCGTCGTTGTCGTCGCAGAGCTTGTCGACACCGTCGCATTTGCCCGCCTTGCAGGCGTTGCCGGTGGTGCACTTGTTGCCGTCGTCGCAGTTGGCCCCGTCCTTGAGCGGCTTGGTCGAACAAACGCCGGATTTGCACGCGCCCGCGGCGGTGCACGGGTTGCTGTCGTCGCACTTGTCGCCGTCGTTGACCGCGGTGAACTGGCACTTGCCGCCGCTGCACTTGCCGTCCTTGGTGCACGGGTTGCCGTCGTCGCATGTGCCGCCGCCGCTGACGGGTTTGGCCTTGCATGCGCCGGCGTCGCATTTTTCGTCTTCGGTGCACGGGTTGTTGTCGTCGCAGCCGAGGCCGTTGGGCAGCGGCTCAAACTTGCACTTGCCGGTCGCGAGGTCGCAGCGGTCGGCGGTGCACGGCTTGTTGTCGTTGCACGGCCCGCCGGCGCCGAGGCAGTTGCCGCTAAAGCACTGGTCGCCGGACGTGCAGGGGTTGCTGTCGTCGCACTTGCTGCCGTCGGTCAGCTTCGCGGTCTTGCAGACACCGGTCGCGCAGGCGCCTTCACCGGTGCAGGGGTTGCCGTCGTCGCACTTCTCGCCGTCCTTCTTGTGGACCGAGGTACACACGCCTTCCTTGCAGCTCGCGTCCTTGGTGCACGGGTTGCCGTCGGTGCAGGGCTTGCCGTCGAGCACCGCCGGGGCCGCACACTTGCCGCCGTCGCAGGCGCCGATGCCGGTGCACGCTTTGCCGTCGTCACACTTGGTCGCGTTGGCAATCGCGGTGAACAGGCAGCTGCCCTTTTTCGTGTCGCAGGCGTCGGTGGTGCACGGGTTGGAGTCGTCGCAGTTGGTCGCTACGGCCGCGCATTGACCCAGCTCGCAGGCGCCGGGGCCGGTGCAGGCGTCGCCATCGTCGCAGGCGGTTCCGTCCTTGACGTTGGGCGCGTCGCAAACGCCCGAAGCGCACTTTCCGCCCGCTGTGCAGGGCTTGCCGTCATCGCAGGCCGTGCCGTCGGTGACCTTGGTGAACTTGCACGAGCCGTCCTGGCAGATCTCGTCCTTGGTGCACGGCTCGTCGTCGGTGCACTTGGCGCCGTTGGGCAGCGGTTTGGTCTCGCATTTGCCGGTCTTGCAGGCGCCCTGACCGGTGCAGGGATTGCCGTCGATGCACGCGTCGCCGTCCTTGAGCAGCTTGTGCACGCAGGCGCCGGCCTTGGAGTCGCAGGTGTCGGTGGTGCAGGGGTTATCGTCGTCGCAATCGACCTCCTGGCCGAGGCAATCGAGGTTGTCGCACGCGTCTTTCATCGTGCAGCCGTCGCCGTCGTCGCATTGCGTGCCCGGCGGCACCCGAACCGCCACGCAGTCGCCGTTCTGGCAGTGATCGCCGACCGTGCAGACGTAGCCGTCGTCGCAGGTCGTGCCGTTGTTGACCGGCGCGCCCTTGCAGTGGCCGCTGCCGCACTTGGTGTTCTCGGTGCAGGCGTTGCCGTCGTCGCACTTGCTGCCGTCCGCGAGCGGCGTGAATGTGCACTTGCCAGCTTTTTGGTCGCACGCGTCGTTGGTGCAAGAAGACTGGTCGTCGCAGGTCACCACCTTGCCGGTGCACGCGCCGGACGTGCAGACATCGCCCACGGTGCACGCGCTGCCATCGGTGCAATCGAGCCCGTCCTTGATCGCCTTGTTGCTGCACTTGCCGGCCGCGCCGTCGCACAGGTCGTTGGTGCACACGTTGTCGTCGTCGCACGGGTCGCCATTGTCCGCCTTGCCGTCGCAGTCGTTGTCCTTGGCGTCGCAGGTCTCCGTGACCGCTGCGGGCGCGCTGCACGGGGTGATGCCGCCGCCGGCCGGTGCGCCGGGATCCTTGTCGCTGAGGCACTTGATTTCGCCGGGGCAGGCCTGCGGATCGGTGCCGCTGTAGCAAGCTGTCTTGGCCTTCTTGGCGATGCCGTAGCCGGAGCATTCGCACGTCACACCCGCCGCGGGGATGCACTGGCTGACGTCGTTGTCTTGCACATCCTTGCCCTTCTTGCACTCGTAACCTTTCGAACAATCCGCGTCGCTGTCGCAATGGGTTCCGCAGAACGCGCCGGCCCCGCCCCAGGACATGCAAGCCGCCTTGTTGGCGCCGGGCACCGCGCAGTCCTTGTTCGCCGCACACGGGGTGCAGAGCGCCACGTCCGGGTCTACGCAGACCTTCGCGCTGTTGACGTCGGCACACACGTTGTCGCCCGTGCAAGCGCCGTTGTTGTCGCATCCTGGTGCGCAGATCTGGGCGCCCGAGAACGTCCACACACACGCCTTCGAGTCGCAAACGCTGTCCGAATCACAGGGACATCCCGCGCCGCCGACGCATGGGCCGCCCGCATCCGCGCCGGCGTCATCCGCACCCCCATCGTCCGCGCCAGCATCGTCATCGCTGCCGGTATCGGCCGCCGCGTCGTCGTCCGTTCCGGTGTCGGCAGGCCCGGT
>Ga0114933_10001427_pt1 | contig 26609 bp, 18 predicted proteins | sample 4SBtaG_FD_89691 | JGI IMG/M metagenome (GOLD analysis project Ga0114933, IMG submission 89691) | Deep subsurface microbial communities from Kolumbo volcano to uncover new lineages of life (NeLLi) - 4SBTROV12_W25 metaG | ecosystem: Environmental > Aquatic > Marine > Volcanic | place: Kolumbo... | reverse complement strand
TGTTCAGCCTGGCCGCGCAGCCAGTCACAGACCACCGCCCAGGGTTCGCTTGGCTGCGCTGGCTCGACCTTCGTCGCGGCGACCGATCGATCACCAGCAGCAGCCCGGCAGCCGAACAGCATGGCCGACAAGACCAAGAGCAAAAGGGTCGGCTTCGTGCGCAAGATCAGGTTTGGCCTGCGAGAGAGCATGCTCCGCTCACTCCACGACTTGTGACGCTGGACATCTTGTCATCAGAACACAAACGGCGGGGCTTGGTGCCCACCGTTGCGGTGGCTGACGATCGGCCTTAGATTCCACGGGCCCTCGCCCCCGTCGCGGAACACACAATGATCACTTGCAGCACGTCTGGCCTCCTGACCGTCCTCTGCGCGCTGGCCTTCGCGCTGCCGCCGAACCTCGCCGCTCAAGACGACACAGGCGAAGACGGCGCGCCGTCTCGCGACAGTGACAACGTCGAGGTTCCTGCGGATGAAGCGGTCACCAGCGAAGACACGGTCACCATCGGCGGCGTGGACGTGCCCTACCGCGTGACCGTGGGCACCCAGCCCGTGTGGGACGGCGACGGCGAGCCCATCGCCTCGATGTTCTACACCTACTACGAGCGCAGCGACGTCGACGACCGCTCTGCCCGCCCTCTGGTCATCTCGTTCAACGGCGGCCCGGGCTCCGCGTCGCTCTGGATGCACATCGCCTACACCGGGCCTCGGCTGCTGCAGATCGACGACGAGGGCTACCCGGTGCAGCCCTATGGCATCCGCGACAACCCCCACTCGATCCTCGATGTGGCGGACATCCTCTACGTCGACCCGGTGAACACGGGCTTCTCACGCATCTTGAACGACGCAGACCGCAGCCAGTTCTTTGGCGTCAACGAAGACGTGAGCTACCTGGCTCGCTGGCTCGACACCTTCGTCACCCGCCAGGGCCGCTGGACCAGCCCCAAGTTCTTGATCGGCGAGTCGTACGGCACCACCCGGGTCTCGGGTCTGGCGGCGCGGCTGCAAGGCTCCCAGTGGATGTTCCTCAACGGCGTCATCCTGGTCTCGCCCACGGGCCTGGGCGTCGACCGGGACGGTCCCGTGCGAGCGGCCTTGCCCCTGCCGTACTACGCGGCCACGGCGTGGTTTCACGACAAGCTCAGCGCCGACCTGCAGGCCCTTGATCTCGACGAGCTGCTTCCAGAGGTCGAGGCCTTCACCATGAACAAGCTGATCCCAGGCCTGGCTCGGGGCGGCTCACTCCCCGACGCCGAGCGGGCGCAGCTCGTGCTGGAGTACGCGCGCTACTCGGGCCTGGATGACACCCTCGTCCGTCAGCACAACATGGCCGTCTCCACCTCGTTCTTCTGGAAAGAGCTGCTGCGGGACGAAGGCCTCACCGTGGGCCGCCTCGACTCGCGCTACCAGGGCTTCGATCGTGAGGACGCGGGCACATCGCCCGACTTCGACCCGGCGCTCTCATCGTGGAACCACGCCTTCGCCCCGGCCATCAACCACTACCTGCGGGACGTGCTGGGCTACGACACCGACCTGCAGTACTGGGTCTTCGGCCCCGTGCACCCCTGGAATCGCGACGGCGACCGCACCGGCATGCAGCTGCAGCAGGCCATGGGCGAGAATCCCTACCTGCACGTGCTGGTGCAGTCGGGCTACTACGACGGCGCCACCGATTACTTCAACGCCAAATACACCATGTGGAACATGGACCCCTCGGGCCGCTTTCAAGATCGCATGACCTGGAAGGGCTACCGCTCCGGGCACATGATGTACCTCCGCGCCGAAGACCTGAAGGCCGCCAACGACGACATCCGCGCCTTCATCGCCGAGGCCACGCCCGAGCCAGGTGCGCCTGCCCGGCGGTGAAGGGCGGGTTCGGTGCGGCGCGGGTTCGGCGCGGGGCGGGGTCATCAGCCGAGCGCGCGCAGCCGATAGCGGCCGATCCACATCTTCAGCAGATCTCCAGCCCCTCTCCCACCACCCAACCCTCGCAGCGCGGCAGCCGGCGCGATAGGCTGTCCGACTCCCCCCGCCAACGGAGTCTTGATCGATGTCGGATGCCTATCGCTGCGTGCTGCTCTTCGGTCCTCCCGGTGCTGGCAAGGGCACTCAGGGTGCGCGGCTGGGCGCGCTCGATCGCTGCGTCCATCTGGCCACCGGTGACATGTTCAGGGGGCTCGACAAGGCCTCAGACCTGGGTCAGCAGGTGGCCAGTTTCTCCAGCAAGGGCGAGCTGGTCCCCGACGAAGTCACCGTCGAACTCTGGAAGTCCCACGTGGCCGGCATGGTCTCTCGCGGCGAGTACGACCCGGCCGCTGACGTGCTGCTGCTCGACGGCATCCCCCGCAGCGAAGGGCAGGCCTCCATGATGGAGAGCCTGATTCGTCCTGCAGCGATCATCCACCTCGTGGTCAGCGACCTCGACGCCATGGTGGCGCGCATGAAGCACCGGGCCGAAACCCAGGGCCGTGCGGACGACGCCGACGAGACCATCGTACGCAACCGCTTCGTGGTCTACGACCGCGAGACCGCGCCCGTGCTGGGCCACTACGACCCGGCCCTCGTGCGAGACATCGACGCCCAGCAGACCATCGACGAGGTGTTCGCGCAGAGCTCTGCAGTGATCACCGAGATCTTGGCTGGCTAGACGTCAGCGCCACAGATCGCTGGTCTTGCGGTGCCCCATGGCGAGACGCCTAGACGTCTCGGGTCGCGTGGTAGAGCACTCGCGTGCCTCCAGCCAGCTCTTGCTGCCCCGCGATGCGCCAGTGCCGACGCAACGCCCGCTCCAGGTTCTCCTGGGTGTAGTCGGCGTAGCGGTCGTCTTTGTTGCGCAGCAGCTTCTTCACCATGGGATCGCCTTTGCCCACCCACTCCAGCACCAGCTCGCCGCCCAGGCTGGCCAGCCAGTCGATCCAGTCGTCGAGGGGGATGTGGCAGGCGATGATCATGTGGTGCATGAGCGCCAGGGCCAGGATCAATTCGGGCTGTCCCCGGTCGGACAGAGCCTGACGCTCCTTGCCTGCCCAACCCAAACCCGGTGAGGGCGCGGCCAGGTTGATCACCAGGGGCAGGATGCGTTCTTCGCCCTCGCTCTTCAGCGCGCTGTAGAGCCGCTCGATGGCCAGGTGATCGCCGTCCATGGCCACCACCCGCTCGGCGTGCTCGGCCGCCAGCCGCGAGTACTCGCCGGTGTTGCAGCCCAGGTCCCAGACCAGCTTGCGGGGACGGGCGCCCGCCACCGCTGACACGAACGCCCGCTTGGCTTCGCGGCGATCTGCTTCGTAGTGACAATCGCCGGCGTAGTCAGACCAGGTGGAGGCCTTGGCACGCCACTGCAGCCGACCCACCAACTTGGTCAGCTTGCGAAGGTTGATGGCGATCATCTCCTTCTTGAAGCCCGCCTGCTTGATCTGCTTGCGCATGTCCACGTCGTCGTCCTTGTGCTGCTCGCCCAACGCGGCGTGCAACACCACATGCACCAGGACACCCTTGCGCAACCAGTCGCGCCAGCTCATCAAGCCCCGAAACTCGAGCGGCGACAGACCTTCGAGGGAGCCCCGCAGCCACGAGTGAAACGGCACACCCTTGTAGGCCATGAGCATGAGCGGGTAGAGGAACAGCTCGCAGAACTGCCGGTAGCCCACCCACACATCGCCGGGCTTCAGGTCGATGAACGAGGGCACGTCGATGAACACGGTCCGGGTGCCCACGAACTGCACATTGAAGGGCGTGGCGTCCTTCAGGATCATGTCTTCGGACAGGGCCGCCGAGAGCAGCTCAAGATGCAGCAGCGCCGCATCTCGCAACATGGAGAAGCACCACTCGTAGGGGTAGCTCACGAAGGGGACGGCCTCGTGGCGCAACAGGGCCACCCAGGGCTGCCCCCCCGACCCGGCCAGGTCGGCCAGTTCAGCCAACACCGGGCCCGGGTCGGCCACCTGCTCGGTGGCCACCAGTCGCCCGTTCTCCGAGAAGCGCTCCCAGACCTTGCTGGCGGAGAGTCGCTCCCAGTCGGCCAGGGCCACGGCGCTCAGGGCCCGCAGCACCTCGCCCTCGCGCATCACCACACGGCTATCCCGATCTCGGAACGACCCGGGCTCCAGCTGACCGCTGCCGTCTTGCACCCCGCCCCCCGCCAGCCCGTTCGGGCTACTGGTCGCCGTCACCACCGTGATCGTCGCTGCCGCGCTTGAACAACGTGAGGAAGCGCTTGCCCCAGAGTTTGATCACCAGCCACGACCCGGCGACCCCCGCGGCGATCATCTGCAGCAGCATGGAGCCGGACATGGGGTCCATGTAGAGCAGCACGGTGGTGCCGTGGGGCAGCAGGTCTTGTGGACTCATGGGGCCATCTTGAGGGGCTGACGGACTCGCTACAAGACTCGGCGATTCGAGCGCCGCAGCAGGGAGCTGACGACGACTGTGGCAGACCTTTTGAGGGGCTGGTGACGTCGCCCCCAGGCGAAGGTCATAATGCCGCCCATGATACGGAATCGCCCCAGCGATGGTGCTGGTGGTCCGACAATCCCGGAGCCGAGAGGGGCGAGAGCACACCACATGAGCGCAGCCGACGCTCCAGCCAGCCCTGAACGCCCCCGCCCGGCCATGGTGCAGCTGCTGCACGTGGCCGCGATCTGCTCTCTCGCCCTGGCCCGGCCCCTGCTCTCGGCCCTGGCGGACGACCCCGCCTACCTGGTCTGGCGGCAGGTCGAGCCCGGCGAACTCTGGGGCGTGCTCACGCTCCTGCTCGTGGGCCTGCCCCTGCTGCTCTCCGCGCCCATCCTGCTGCTGGCCCGCTTCGACGGGCGACTGGCGGACAGCCTGACCCTGGTGGTCCTCGGCCCCCTGCTGCTGCTCTTGCTGGCTCCCCTGAGCGAACTCCTGCTGGCCAGCTTCGATCTGTCAGCCTCGGGGGATGTGAGCATGGTGCTGGCGGTGGCCGGCGCCGGTGCCCTCACCGGCGCCTACGCCCGCTGGGCCCTGGTGCGCAAGCTGGTCACCTGCCTGGCCCCCGCACCCCTGGTGCTGATCGTCCTCTTCGCCACCAACGACGGCGTCTCGCCCCTGCTCTCCAGTTCGGCCAGCCCTACTGAGCGGGTGGCCGCCATCCCCGCCACCACGCCGGTCATGGTGGTGGTCTTCGATGAGCTGCCGCTCACCTCGCTCATGGCCAGCGCCGAGGGATTGGACGCCCATCTCTTCCCCAACTTCGCCCGATTGGCAGGGCATTCGACGTGGTACCGCAACGCCAGCGCCGGACACGAAGACACCTCGCTCAGCGTGTCCTCGCTGCTCACCGCCAGCCGACCGGCTCCCGGCTCCCTGCCCGTCCCCGAAGAGAACCCGCTCAACCTCTTCTCGCTCGTGTCGGGGACCCATCGCATCGTGGCCAGAGAAGCGGTCACCGCCTTACACCCCGCCGACGACGACAGCGCCCTCGACGCCGAGCCCTCGGGCCGCCTGCTCAGCCTGATCGGCGACCTGGCCCGGCTCACCGGCCAGAACGTCCTGCCCGAGCCCTTTGCCAGCGCCCTGGCCGACGGCTCGAGCCGCCAGCCCTCCCTGCTCGACGACCCCGCAGCCAGCACCCCGGACTCGCGCCAGCAGGGCGAGCCCGCCCAGACCACCAAGGTGCCCCCGCCGCCCTCCCCCGAGGCGCGCATCGGCCGCTTTCGATCGTTCATCGACGCGGTCGACGGGGACAGCGCGCCGGCCCTGTGGTTCTTGCACACGCGCCTGCCTCGCGAGCCCTGGGAGCGCCTGCCCTCGGGCAAGCGCTACATCGCCGACGATCCGCTCACCGCCGTGACCGCGGGCCGCTGGTCTGACGATCAGATGCCCGCCGACCGGGGCCTGCAACGGCACCTGCTCCAGCTCGGGCTGGCCGACCGCCTGCTGGGAGAACTGATCGACGAGTTGCAAGCCCTCGGCCTCTGGGACCGGCTCATGCTCGTGGTCACCTCGAGCCGGGGTCTTTGCTTCGAGCCGGGCCTGCTCTACCGGCGCATCGAGCCGGACAACGCCGCCGACGTGGCCCGTGTCCCCCTGTTCATCAAGCTGCCCGGGCAGGAGAGGGGCGCCATCGACGACCGCAACGCCGAGCTGGTCGACGTGATGCCTACCATCGCCGACCACCTGGGCCTGACCATCGACTGGATCATCGACGGGCACTCGCTGCTCGACGACACGCGGCGCAGACCCGGGGCCAAGATCATTCAGCATGTCGACGGCGAGGTGACCCGCCTCTCGAGTGATGTCCCGCAGACCTGGCCCGGGCTCGAACACAAGCTCGACCTCTTCGGGCCCCGTGCAGAGTGGGCCGACATCTACAGCATGGCCAGCAGTCGCGGGCTGGCCGGGCGCAGCCTGGCAGACGTGGGCATCGCGGGCATGCTGCCCATCGACGGTTACGTCACCGGCATCGGCGTCGCCCACGCCACGGACGACGTGGTCCCCGTGCACATCGAGGGCTTTCTGTCTGCCAGCGATCGCGACCTGTTGCCAGAGCGCATCGCCGTCACGGTCGACGACGTGATCGCCGTCACCGCCCCCACCCGCACCGAGGTGGCGTCGAAGGTCTCGTTCTCGGCGCTGGTGCCCGAAGCTGCCCTGAGCGGCGGCAATCACAGGCTCGCGGTCTACGCGGTCGAGGGGGACGACGACACCCCCCGACTCTCGGCCATCGATCTGGTGAGCTACGAGCTGCGGGCTGCCACGGCCACCGAGCCCGAGGCCATCATCGACAGCTTCGGCCGGGTCATGCCGGTGATGACCGGAGCCTTCGACGCCTTCATTGACCAGACCATCCTCGAAGGGCAGCGCCTGCGCCTCACCGGCTGGTCCGCTGACGCGCTCAGCGCAAGGGTCGCAGACATCGTGCTGGTTTTCAGGGACGAGCGCTTCGTGCGGGCCGGGTTGTGCGGCAGCCCCCGGCCCGAGGTGGCGGCCCAGCTGGGCATCCCCCGGCTCATGCGCTGTGGCTTCGACTTCGAGCTGCCGGTCGAGCTGCTGGGAGAAGACTACAGCTCTCACGTGCGCGTCTTCACCTTGGTGGATGACCTGGCCGTGGAGGCCCGGCCCTCCCCCAACGCACGATGGCTCTCTCATGTAGAGCACCGGCTGGTCAACGAGACCACGCTGTGGGGCACGGACGGCAAGGCCGTGGCCGTCACCCCCGGCGCGGCCATCGGCGAGGTGACCTCAGCCATCCTCGAGGACAACCGCATCGTGCTCAGGGGCTGGGCCGCCGACCTGCGCCACAACCGAGATGTCGAAGAGATCGAAGTGCTGATCGACGGCGCCCATGCCCACGCCTTTGTCCCCGACAGGGCCGACCCGAAGGTGAACTCGATCCTGGGGCTCGCCCCGTCGGTGACCCCGGGCTTCTCGGTCATGGTCCCCCGCCGTTGGCTCACCGAGACGGGCGCGGGACAACTGCGCCTCTTCGCTCGGGTCGGCGGCCACGCCACCGAGCTGCACTACGGCCCTCTCGCCGCCTGGATCCGTGACCCCAGCCGTACCCCGGTGACCGACGACAAGTGACGGAGACCCTCGACGATCGCCGGCCGTTGGTCCGCACCCTGCACCTGGGCGTGCTCTGGGCCTTCGCCGTGGCCCAGCCCCTGTTCGACGTGCTGGCCCGGGACGCAGCCTTCTTCGTGGTGCGTCGTTCAGAGCCCCTCGACCTGGTGCTCACCGCGCTGGTCATGGTCGTGGTGCTGCCGCTCGGGCTGGCCATCGTGCCCTTCTTGCTGCATCTGCTCTGGAAGCCTCTGGGCACGGTGGCACACAACCTCTTGGTGGCTGCGCTGGGTGCGATCATCGCGCTGCCCCCGCTCAAGCGGGCGTTTCTGCAGACGTCCGACGAGGCCTTGCTGGTGCTGGCGGCTCTCAGCGGCTTGATGGCCCTGGCCATCTACGTGCGCGTGCACTGGGCGCGCACCTTTCTCACGGTCATGGCCCCGGCGCCCCTGCTCTTCGCTGCGGCGTTCCTGCTGACCCCTTCGATCCGCAAGGTGGTCTCGCCTCCCGAGACCGAGATCGTCAGCGGAGCCGAGGGAGCCACGGCCGACGTGGTCATGCTGGTGCTCGACGAGTTGCCCCTGGCGGCCCTGCTCGATCGCGAGGGCGACCTGGACGAAGAGCTGTTCCCCGGTTTCGCCCGCCTGTCCGCTCGCACCACCTGGCTGCGCAACGCCAGCGCCTCCCACGAGTCGACCACCTGGGTGGTGCCCAGCCTGCTCAGCGGCCGTCTGCCCGGCGGCGACGACGAGCTGCCCATCGCCCACGACCATCCCCGCAGCCTGTTCACCTTGCTCGGGGACAGCCACCGCATGGCCGTGATCGAGTCGATCACCGACATCTGCCCGGCCAGCCTCTCGGGCGAGGCCGGTGAGGTGCAGCCCCTGCTGGCCAGGCTCGAGTCGCTCTCCAAAGACCTGTCGTTGGTGCTGGCTCATGTCATCGCGCCTCAGTCGCTGGTGGCTCACCTGCCCTCGGTCACGGGCAACTGGGGCAGCTTCTGGCGGGACGTCACCAGCCAACGAGAGCGGGTCGATGCGGTCGATCGTTTTCTGTTCGAGCTCGCCGACGACACCACCGACGCCCGACCCGGACTGCATTTTCTTCACGTTCTGCTGCCGCATATCCCCTATGCCTACCTGCCTTCGGGCAAGCAGTACACCCACCCGGACGCGGTGGTCGACCCCCACGAGTTCGAGTCCTGGCCGACGCAGCCGTGGTGGTCGCAGCAGGCCATGCAGCGCTTCATGTTGCAGCTGGCCATGGTCGACGGCCTGATCAACGACCTGCTCGATCGCATGGACGAGACCGGCCTGTCCGAGACCGCTGTGCTGGTGGTCACCGCCGATCACGGGGTGAGCTTCCAGCCCGGCGGCGACCGACGCCGGGCCTCAGAGGACAACCTCGACGACCTGCTCTACGTGCCCCTGTTCGTGGGCCGTCCCGGGCAGCGGCAGGGGCTGACCCTCGACCGCAACGTCGAGTCCATCGATGTGCTGCCCACCATCGCCGATCTGCTCGGAGTGCCCCTGCCCTGGCGCGTCGATGGCGTGTCAGCGTTCGGCAAGACCGACTCATCCCGGCCCCAGAAGACCTTGGCCAGGCGGTCGGGCGAGGCCCTGGTGGTCGACGCCGCCCTGCCCGCCGTGCGGCCCCTGCGCGAACAGCTGGGCGCGGTCTTCGGTGAGCCCTTGAGCTGGGCGGGCATCGAAGCCCTGGGCCTGCGACCGGCCTTGGTGGGGCGTGACGTCTCCTCGTTGAAGGCGGCGGGCAGCTCCCCCCACCATGTGGTGCTGGCAGGGACGGGCTCCCGGCCCATGATCGACCTCGACGGCGACAGCTTGCCGGCCTACCTGGCCGGGCAGCTGATCGTGTCCCCCGAGCGTGCCCCGGCGCCGAGCGAGCTCACCGTGGCGGTGAACGGCACGGTCATCGCCACCGTGCCCTTGCTGCCTGACGCAAGCGACGACGAAGGCGCAGGCCCCCTGTTCACCGTCATCATCCCCGAAGGCGCTTTCGTCGACGGACGCAACATCATCACCCTGCTCGAGCAAGACGCAGCGGGCCTGTGGTGGACCGTAGGCGGCGACGACTGGCGCCTGAGAGTGAGCCCTGCAGGAGTCGAGACCCTGTCCGCTGGTGACGATCGAGCGCTCAACGTCGATCGCACCGCCGTGCGCGGAGCCCTCGATCGGGCCGAGGCAGCCCACGGCGTGCTGCGCCTCTCCGGCTGGGCCATCAACCTCGACAACGGCGAGCCCGCAGACAACGTGCTGGTCTTCGTGGACGGCGAATGCGTCTTTGCAGGTCACACCGGTCACGAGCGCAGCGACGCCGGCGAAATCAGCGGCGATGGCGCCGCCGCGCAGTCGGGCTTCGAGCTCGAGCTGCCCATGTCGTCGGTGGGCGACCTCAGCCGGGCTCCCCTGCGCGTCTTCGCCACCAGCGGCGACGCGGCCGCCGAGTTGACCTACGCCCATGACGCTGGCTGGGTCTCCGTGGTGCAACATCATCTGGACGACGGCGTGCTGGTGGGCAGCGACGGCAGCCGCCGGACGCCCCGGGTCGGCCCCCTCGATGGCGTCCTCGACACGGCCCTCATCGAGGACGACCGCTTGAACCTGCTGGGCTGGGCCGCCGACCTCGAGGGCAGCCGGAACGCCGAGCTGCTGCTGGTGCTGGTCGACGGGCGTCAGGTCTACAGCGGCCGCATCTGGCTGGAGCGTGCCTCCCTCGCCGACGACCTGGGCGACCCGGCCCTGCACCACGCGGGCTTCCATCACAAGCTGCCGCTCGATTGGTTCGGCGGCCCTCCTGACGGCCGGGTGCAGGTCTTTGCCGTGAACGGCGACCACGCCGTCGAGCTCAGGCCCACCGAGAACGCGCGCTGGGTGACGCCCCAGTCGATCCCCGATCAGCTGCAACTCGACCCCCGTGATGCGAGCGCTGTCACCTGGGTCATGGGCGACAGCGTGAGTGAGCTGGGCACGGTGACCTTCAACGCCAGCGATGGCTGGGCCGCCGAGCTCACCCCCTGGTCTTTGGGGGGAGCCCTCGACGCTGCGGTCGACGACGGCCAGACCCTGCGCCTGCTCGGCTGGGCCGTGGACACCATGGGCGGCCGCCCCGCCGACCACATCGTCGTGCTGCTCGACGGCCAGCACCTGGTCGCCGCCACACCCTGGCTCGAACGCTCCGACGTGGCCGAGACCCTGGGCGATGAGGGACTGCTCCCCTGCGGCTTCCAGCTGGTCTTGCCTCGCGCTGCCCTGAGCGGCGACCTGCCCGGGCGCCTGTCCGTGGTCGCCGTGGCGGGAGCGCTGGCCATGGAGCTGCCCTTCGGCGCGGGCGCGCAGTGGTTGCAGCCAACAGACGATCCCCCAGCCCCCGAGCCGGGTGCGACGACCCCAGCCACAGAGCCCCTCGTGCCAGCGCTCACGCCCGACGCGCCCCTCGACCCCGAGACCATGACCCTGGTCGACACGGGCCTGGCCAGCGGGACGGGACAGCTCTGGCGGCTCGCCGACCCGCTCAGCAGCCCCCTCATCGATGGCGCCATCGACAGCGCCCTGGTCGAAGGCGGCCAGCTCACCCTGCATGGCTGGGCCATCGATCTCGAAGCGCTCACGGCTGCGCCCCACGTGGTCGTGGTCCGGGACGGCACTGTGTTGGCGGTGACCGACCCCAGCGTAGAGCGGCCTGACCTGGTCTCGACCTTTGACGCCCCCGGGCTGCGATCCGCCGGGTTCACCGTCGCCCTGGACCTGGACGGCGATCAGGCCGGGCGCGTGGCGGTCTACGCGCTCGTGGGCAGCTCAGCCCTGCGATTGCGCAGCTCGGCAGCCGCCGCCTGGATCGACCAGCAGCGCTGAGCTTGCGTCGAAGGACGCAGCGAGCCACACTCGTCCGGTTCACCCCAGCGCGTCACGGAGAGGTTTCATGTCCATCGAGGTAGGCCAGCTCACGCCGGGATTCACGCTCGAGGACAAGTCAGGGGCAGAGGTCTCCCTGGACGATTTCGCCGGCCAGCACGTGATCCTGTACTTCTACCCCCGGGACGACTCCCCGGGCTGCAGCAAGGAGGCCTGTGGCTTTCGCGATGTGAGCCGCAAGCTGGCCAAGCTCGACGCCGTGGTGGTGGGCATCTCCCCCGATGACACCCGCACGCACAAGAAATTCATCAAGAAGTTCAAGCTGCCCTTCACCCTGCTGAGTGACCCGGACCGCAAGGTCATGACCTCCTACGGCGCGTTCGGCGAGAAGATGATGTACGGCAAGAGCACCGTAGGGGTGATTCGGTCCACATTCTGGATCGGGCCGGACGGCAAGGTGATCAAGCACTGGAAGCGCATCTCGAAGCCAGGCGACCACCCGGCCATCGTGCTCCAGGCCCTGGTCGCTCGAGCCGCCGAAGAGGGCTGACACCCGCTCCAATCGCTATCATGGGCCGCCCGTGACCGGGAGCCTGGACAGCGCTGATGGCAGCGCTCGGGCACCCGACCAGCCCTCTGGCCCACGCCTTTCGGGACCCATTGCCGATGACCGCTGAGAGCGTCGCCGCCTACCAGCCCAAGCACCCCATCCGCATCGTCACCGCAGCCTCGCTGTTTGACGGGCACGACGCGGCCATCAACGTGATGCGCCGCATCCTGCAGAGTTCGGGTGCCGAGGTCATTCACCTCGGCCACAACCGCTCCGTGGCAGAGATCGTCGACTGCGCCATCCAAGAGGACGCCCAGGGCATCGCCATCACGTCGTACCAGGGCGGGCACATCGAGTACCTGCGCTACATGTTCGATCTGCTCAAGGAGCGCGGCGCCGAGCAGATTCGCATCGTGGGTGGCGGTGGCGGCACGATCCTGCCCAGCGAGATCGACGAGCTGCACGGCTACGGCATCGCTCGGGTCTTCTCCCCGGACGACGGCCGTCGCCTCGGGCTGCAGGGCATGATCAACGAGGTGCTGGAGCTGTGCGACTACCCCGCAGGCACAGGGCAGCTCAACGGGCAGGTGGGCAGACTGGCAGACACCGCGAACAAGGCCGCCCCCGACCCGGGCACCATCGCCCAGCTGATCACCCTGGCAGAGAACCACCCCGAGCTGGCGGACGAGCTCACCGACCAGCTGAAGACGGCCCTCGACGGCGCCGTGGTGCCCGTGCTGGGCATCACCGGCACGGGAGGGTCGGGCAAGTCGTCTCTTGTCGATGAGCTGGTGCGGCGTTTTCTGGTGGCCTGTCCGGGCAAGACCATCGCCGTCATCTCGATCGACCCGTCGAAGCGGCGCTCGGGGGGCGCCCTGCTCGGCGATCGCATTCGCATGAACGCCATCGATGACCCGCGGGTGTACATGCGCTCGTTGGCCACACGGCAGTCGAACCTGGCCCTGAGCCGCCACGTGCAAGAGTCCATAGACATCTGCAAGGTGGCGGGCTTCGACCTGATCATCGTCGAGACCTCGGGCATCGGGCAGTCAGACACCGAGATCGTCGAGCACTGCGACGTGTCGCTCTACGTGATGACCGCGGAGTACGGCGCGGCGACCCAGCTCGAGAAGATCGACATGCTCGACTTCGCCGACGTGATCGCCATCAACAAGTTCGACAAACGGGGCTCTCTCGATGCGCTGCGCGATGTGCGCAAGCAGTACCGGCGCAACCACGAGCTGTTCGACGGAGCCGACGAAGAGTTGCCCATCCACGGCACGGTGGCCAGCCAGTTCAACGACAACGGCACCAACGGCCTGTTCACCGCCTTGATGGCCAGCCTGGAGAACAGCACCGGCGTGTCCATGGGCATGGCCGCTCCCCTGGCCACCAGCGACGGCACGGTGTCTGCCCTGATCCCACCGGACCGGGTGCGCTACCTGGCCGAGATCGTCGAGGCCAGCGAGACCTACGACCGGTTCGTCATCGCCCAGGCTGCCATCGCCCGCCAGCTGTATCAGCTCCAGGGGACGATCGAAACGCTACGAGCCGCCGTGGGCACCAGGCGCCTCGAGATCGACAGCAGCGACAGCACGGGCCTGGTGCGGGTCGTCGAGCACGAGCAGGGCGAACCGGCGAGCCTGGCCGAGTTGGTCGACCTGTACACGTCGCTCGAACTCAGCCTGGACAGCACGAGTCGCCAGCTCCTGGCTGACTGGCCCGCCATGGTGCAGCGCTACAAGGCCAAGCGCTACCAGTTCGAGGTGCGGGGCAAGGTGCTGGAGCAGCCGCTCACCACCGAGTCGCTCAGCCACATCGATCTCCCCCGTGTGTCGCTGCCTCGCTACCACGACTGGGGCGACATCCTGACCTGGCTGCTCACCGAGAACGCCCCCGGGTACTTCCCTTACACCGCGGGAGTGTTCCCGCTCAAGCGACAGGGCGAAGACCCGGCGCGGATGTTTGCGGGCGAAGGTGGGCCCGAGCGCACCAACCGCCGTTTTCACTACGTGTCTCGGGGGCTGCCGGCCAAACGGCTGTCTACAGCCTTTGACTCGGTGACGCTGTACGGCGAAGACCCGGACGAGCGGCCGGACATCTACGGCAAGATCGGCAACTCGGGCGTGTCCATCGCGTCACTCGATGACGCCAAGAAGCTCTACTCGGGATTCGACCTGTTCAGTTCAGCCACGTCCGTGTCCATGACCATCAACGGGCCGGCGCCCATGATGCTGGGCTTCTTTCTGAATGCGGCCATCGATCAGCAGTGCGAGCGCTACATCCACGACAACGGCCTGGTCGACGAGGTCGAGCAGCGTATCACCGCGATCTACAGCGAGCGGGGCATGGAACGGCCGACCTACCAGGGCGAGCTGCCCCCGGATCACGACGGCCTGGGGTTGATGTTGCTGGGCGTCACCGGCGACGAAGTGCTGGCTGCCGATGTCTACGAAGAGATCGCCGCGGCCACGGTGCGCAAGGTGCGAGGCACGGTGCAGGCGGATATCCTCAAAGAGGACCAGGCACAGAACACCTGCATCTTCAGCAGCGAGTTCGCCCTGCGCATGATGGGCGACATCCAGGCCTGGTTCATCGACCATGGGGTGCAGAACTTCTACTCCGTGTCGATCTCTGGCTATCACATCGCCGAGGCCGGGGCGAACCCGGTGACTCAGCTGGCCCTGACCCTGGCCAACGGCTTCACCTACGTGGACGCCTATCTGGCCCGGGGGATGAAGATTGACGACTTCGCGCCGAACCTCTCGTTCTTCTTCAGCAACGGCCTCGACCCGGAGTACACGGTGATCGGTCGCGTGGCCCGGCGCCTCTGGGCCAAGGCCATCAAGCACAAGTACGGGGGCAGCGAGCGCAGCCAGAAGCTCAAGTACCACATCCAGACCTCGGGGCGCTCACTGCACGCTCAGGAGATCGGCTTCAACGACATCCGCACGACCCTGCAAGCGCTGCTGGCCATCTTCGACAACTGCCAGTCGCTGCACACGAACGCCTACGACGAGGCCATCACCACCCCCACCGAAGAGTCGGTGCGCCGGGCCATGGCCATCCAGCACATCATCAACAAGGAGTTCGGGCTGGCGAAAAACGAGAACCCCTTGCAGGGTTCGTTCGTGGTCGAAGAGCTGACCGACCTCGTCGAACAGGCGGTGCTCGATGAGTTCAGGAGCCTGTCCGATCGGGGCGGCGTGCTGGGCGCCATGGAGCGCATGTATCAGCGCAGCAAGATCCAGGACGAGTCGCTCTACTACGAGAAGCTCAAGCACAGCGGAGAGCTGCCCGTGGTAGGCGTGAACACGTTCCTCGCCGAAGACGGATCGCCCACCAGCGTGCCCCGCGAGGTGATTCGCTCGACCGAGACCGAGAAGCGCTACGCCATCGCCTCCCGCGACGCCATCCAGGCCCGTGAACACGGGCGCGCCGAAGCCGCGTTGGAGCAGCTGTGCCAGGTGGCAGTGAGCGGCGGCAACACCTTTGCGGCCCTGCTGGAGGCAACGAAGCGCTGCACTCTGGGACAGATCAGCCGGGCGCTCTATGACGTGGGTGGGCAGTACCGACGCAACATGTAGGTGCGCGCCCGTCGGCTGGGCGCAGCGAGAATCACATGCTTGAAAGATCTCTTCGCTGACGTCAATGAAGCACGGTCTGCATCGAGACCGTCTTGTCTGGAGCGCGGTGGACATCAACGCCCCCATCGGGTGCTCAGACAACGACCCACCGGTCGGATCATGGCGCAGAGCGATCTGACGGACATCACCATCACCGGCGGCAATCCCCAGGCGCTTGAGCTCGATGAGGGCGAGTTCGTGGAGATGCTGCTCGACGGTCCCAACCAGAATCCTGGCCAGCAAGCCCATTCTCGTCTGCCAGTACGCCAACGGCACGAACTTCGACGGCAAGCTGGGCGACCCGTTCATGATGGACGGCGCGGCCATCCCCGCGGCGTCCTTCGTGCCCATTTGCACCAGCGGCTTCTCGGCGGCCCAGGTGCCCATCACCGTGGGCAGCCACACGCTCACGTCGAACAAGCCCCTGGGCGTGTACGTTTACGGTTTCAACAGCTCGGACTCGTACGGTGACCCGGGGGGCTCGCGGCTCTGAGTCGCCTGCGCGACTCGCGGGTCAGAGCCAGGCTTCCCAGGCAGAGACGAACACTCTCACCAGGGACAGTCCCAAGAGGCCCCAGGACAGCAGAACCATGGCTGCCGTCAGGCGCTGGAACCCGGCGCTGTCCTGGCGCGACTCTCCGCCGGCGTGGATCTTGTGGGCGACGCCACCCAAGAGAACAGACGACAAGACGAGCAGGGCGGCATGGCCCGTTGTGTCGGCGTAGTCTCCGAGGCTCATACCCACCAGAACCACCGCGACCATGGCTTCGACCAGAAGGATGGCGAAGACAGCCGAGTTCAACATCGCTCGTGAACCTCTGGCCTGCTCCATGGGGACAACTCCCTGCGCTTGTGGGGTAGCGTGCCGTACACCGGGCTCGACGCGACCGGCAGGGTAGCCCCGGGTTCCATGTCTGACAACGGGCCCCAGCTGATCAACAGGGCCCGGGCAGATTCCCAAAACACTCGGCGATATCGCCCTCGAGCTGCTGGGCGGCAGACCTCGCCAGCGCTGCTTTCTCCCCTGCCGAGGGTGGCCCGTGTCGCCAGAAGACCCTGCGCGCTATGCTGCCCGACCCCAATCCCCCGCCCTGCCCCCACAAGCCCCGGAGCCAAGATTGAGCACGACGACGGACGCCGCACCGACTCCCGACACGCCCACCGATCAGCGCTACTTCCCTCCCGCTGACGAGGCCCAGCTGACCCTGCGTGCGGTGGCCGCGGGCTGTGTGGTGGGCAGCGTCGTCTCGTGCACGAACATCTACATCGGGCTCAAGATCGGGTGGACGTTCGGAGCCTCGATCATCTCGGCGGTGCTGGCCTTCGCGCTCTTCTCCGTGTTGGGCAAGCGCCTCTCCGTCCTCGAGACGAACATCAGCCAGACCGCGGGCTCAGCGGCGGGCGCCATGGCCTCGGCCGCTGGACTGGTGGCCGCCATCCCGGCCATGAACATGCTGGGCTTCGACTTCGCCTGGTATGAGCTCATGGGCTGGGCCCTGGGCGTGGCCTACCTGGGCGTGTTCTTCGCCGTGCCCCTGCGCCGACAGGTGGTCGAGATCGACCGCCTGCGCTTCCCCACGGGCACGGCCACCGCCGAGACGGTGCTGGCCATGCAGGGCGACGGCGACGGCGGCGGCGGTGAAGCCATGGTCAAGGCCAAGGTGTTGATCTGGTCCGGCCTGGGCGCCGGGCTCTACACCCTGGGGAGCTACTTCGTGCCGTACCTGGAGATGCCGCCCCTCGAGACCTGGTTCCCCGAGACCGTCCTGGTGACCTGGGCGGCCTGGGGCTTCAAGCTCTACCTGGGGCCATCGCTGCTCGGCGCAGGCTTCCTGATCGGTCCGCGGGTGGCCATCTCGCTGCTCATCGGCGCGCTGCTGGCCTGGGGCGTCCTGGGCCCCCTGGCTCAGGACAACGGCTGGGCACCTGGCGGCATCATGAGCTACTCCGACGGGCCGCGCGGCTGGCTGCTGTGGCCCGGCGTGGCGCTCATGGTGGCCGAGGCGCTGACCGCGTTGGGTCTGTCATGGAAGACCTTCGTGCGCGCCTTCAAGAGGCCCAAGAACCTGGGCGACGGCGCAGCCCCCGTGGACGACGGCAGGTCGATCCCCAATTCATGGTGGATGGGCGGCCTGGCCGTGGGCACCCTGCTGACCTGCGTGTTGGCCAACGCCATCTTCGACATCCCTGTGTGGATGACCCTGATCGCCGTGGCCCTCTCCAGCATCCTGTCCATCGTGGCCGTGCGCTCCACGGGCGAGACCGACATCAACCCCATCGGCGGCATGGGCAAGGTCACCCAGCTGGTCTTCGGTGGACTGGCCCCCGGCGCCATGGGCACCAACCTCATGTGCGCTGCCATCACGGGAGCGGGCGCCAGCCAGGCCGGCGACATGATGCAGGACCTCAAGACCGGCCACCTGCTGGGCGCCTCGCCGCGCAAGCAGTTCCTGGCCCAGCTGGTGGGCATCGCGGCAGGCGTTGTGCTGGTCATCCCGGTCTACACGCTCTTCACCACGGCCTATGAGATCGGCGGCGAGAAGCTGCCCGCCCCGGCGGCCCACGCCTGGAGGGCCATGGCCGAGCTGCTGGCTCAAGGACTGGACGCCCTGCCCGCCATGGCGGGCCCTGCGGTGCTGTGCGGCCTGGCCCTGGGCATCCTGCTGCCCTTCCTGCGCAAGATCGACTCGATCAAGGCCTACGTGCCCAGCGGCCTGGCCATGGGCATCGCCTTCATCGTCCCGGCCTACTACTCACTGGTCATGTTCCTCGGCCTGCTGATCTGGTTCCTCTGGAAGAAGATCAACCCGGGCTCAGTGAACAAGTACGACTTCGTCCTGGCCTCAGGTCTGGTGGCTGGCGAAGGGCTCATGGGCATCGTCAACGCGGGCCTGACCATCTTGGACGTGAAGCCGCTGATCGGAGGCTGACCGTCGCGGAGGCGACTCACCGAGCGGATCGCGGGCTGAGGTGTGGAGCATGTTCGACCCACAACGCATAGCCCATGCCCTGGCGGTCCTCCCCGACAGCCCCCGCTGGATCGAAGCCCGCGCCGTGCTGCTCTCGGGGCACGGCGCGGTCTTCGGTGCGGGGGGCGACCTGGTCATCCGCAACGACGCGCCGGGCGGGGGCATCGCCGTGGCCATGGGTCGGGCGCCTGAGGAGCTCGCTCGATCTGTGCTTGGCGATCGTCCCGGGCGCGAGCTGCTCTGCGCAGCTGAAGATGGCGAACACTGGCAACGAGTGCTACGGGGCTGGTCGACAGAGGGTGTCCTCCTCTACGGCCTCCAGCAGACAGGCGGGCTTGTGCCCCCGTCCGCGGCAGTGGAGCGCCTGACGTTGGACCACTCGCTCGACCATCTGCCGCAAGAGCTGCGCGAGGAGATCGAGCAAGCACTCCCCGATCACGCCGTGTGGTGTGCGTTTCACGAAGGCGACGCCGCCGCTTTCGCCTACAGCCACTGGCGCACCGAGGGCTGGTTCGACATCTCCATCGACACGGCGCCCGCCTACCGTCGGCGGGGGCTCGCCCGCCGGGCAGTGAGCGAACTGATCCGCCGCGAGCTGGCAGCGGGCCTGCAGCCGGTGTGGGGCGCCATGGCCAGCAACACAGCCTCACAGCGCCTGGCCGCGAGCCTGGGCTTCGTCCCCGTCGACAGGATGCTGCTGTTGACGCAAGACACGGCAGAGCTTCGCTGAACGTCGCAGCCGAGCCTGCATAATGTCGGCCATGACTTCCTTCCAGAACCACGCTGACGACCTGACCACCGACGACCTGCAGGGCTTCTTCGAAGGCTGGCCCAACCCGCCGAGCGCAGAGACCCTGCTGCGACTGCTCCGGGCAGCGCACCGCGTCGAGCTGGCTCGGGACGAGGACAGCGGCCGTGTGATCGGATTCGTCTATGCCGTGTCTGACGGCATCCTCGCGGCCTACATCCCGCTGCTCGAAGTGCTCCCCGAACACCGCGGCGCTGGCCTGGCCAGCGAACTCGTGCGCCGACTCATGGCCGCCCTCGACGACCTCTACATGCTCGACCTGGTCTGCGACGAAGACGTGGTGCCGTTCTACGAGCGCCTGGGGCTGACACGACTGGCTGGCATGGCACGGCGGCATCCGGCCGCGCTGGATGGGCTGGGTGACGGCTGAAGGCTGCGCTGGTGGAGGCGTCATCGGCGTCACGCGGCCTGCACGGACTCTCACGACATTGCGGAGGGCCGACCACGCTGCCACGGCGCGTTCGCAAAGGCCTATCTGTAGTAGGCAAACGCGCTGCCCTCGATGGTGCGCACAACATTCCAAAACGCCATCAGTTCACGGTTCTCAAAGAACATGTGAGCACTCAGGCTGCTGGACGTTCCATCGGCAAACGAGACAGAGACACTGGCAAGCTGCCCATGGGTGTCCGTGGAGAGGCGTTGCTCGCCTTCAGAAACAAGGAGGCCCGTCGAGAGGAGCCACTCGCACAAACGGTCCCACTCGCCGCGGTGCGTCCGGAAGGTCTGCGTGGAGCCCTCAGGCTTGTCAGGCCAGTCGTCATAGATGACCGTCACGGACTCCCCGTTCAGGGTGAGGGTTCGTAGATACGATGGGAAGTGTCCTTCCCCGCTGACCGTGAGCTCTACCTCGGAGATGGCCCGAGGCATGTCGGCCACTTCACCGGAGCACGCCAGGCCGTGAACGAGGCACAGCGCAGCGAGCATGGGCACACCAGGGCCTCTCATGCGTCGCTCCGCTCTCCTGCCCACCGACCTCGGCTTTCACCATCCGCATGCAGCGACTGCGTTGGCGACGGATGCCGAATCTCTGCGCGCATGCGTGGGATCTCGAAGACACCCACGGCGACGGCCGTGAGCGGCATGGCGAGAACGGCGATGGGAGGACCGCGGATGGCTCCCAGCACAGACAAGGCCGCGTAGATGACCACGGCGATCCCGCAGAGGATGCCCACCGGAATCGCCATCCGGACGGCCCTCTGTGCCCACTCCGAAAGCGGCGCCTCGAGGTTGAGGAGCCTGCGAGCCACCACACACAGCACGACGGACAGCGCGAAGAGGGTCCCGGCAACCCAGAGCAGGCCAATGATGTCCTTTGCCGACGGCCACCGGTCTGGCAATTGATCCAGAGTGCTCGCCAAGACTGCGATGAACAGGACCCCCAGGGGCAAGAGGCTGAAGACGGCAATCAAGATCTCGGCGACCATGACCGGAAGCCTGATCAGCGACAGTCGCGTCCCAGAGCGACTCATCTGCTCACCCGACCTACACCCCACTCCCCTCACGGCAAGCCGTTCAGCGCGTCGTCGTACAGCTGCTGCAGCTCCTTCGTCGTCAGCGCCCGGTCGAAAACCCGGGGCTCGTCGAGCCTGCCGTTGAACCAGCGCCCGCCGGTGGGGTCTTGGCCCAGCCAGGCCTGACCGTCCCACTCTTCGGGGCCGTGGGTGACCACGTTCGTGGCGGAGACCAGCGGCGCGCCGTTCACGCCCATGTACAGGTCTGCGCGGTCGGGGCGCACGACCAGGGCGCAGAAGGTCCAGGTCGCGTCGGGCACCACCAGCTGGCTGTCGAAGCCCCAGGTGCTGCCATCCCCGTTCCAGTGGTAGCGCAGCTCGTTGAGGTTGCCGAAGTTGAGGCCAGCCACGGTGTTGGCGTCGCGGCTGAACAGCAGGCCCGTGAACGCTCCTTGATCGCCGATGCGGCGCACCCAGAGAGTCAGGGTGACCGTGTCGCTCTGCAGCTCGAGCGGCGGCAGCAAGACCCCGTCCCCCGGGCCATGCAGACGTACGGATGTGCCCGTGAAGGGTGTGGCGCCGGCCTTGGCCAAGGTGGGGCCGCCGATGTAGGTGCCGGGCACGTTGCCCTGGACGTCGGCTGCGGTGGTTCCCGCCAGGTCATCGAGAGGCCAGTGCCCCGTGTCCGCCAGACGAAACTGCCACACGTCCCCCGGCACCACATCGGGGCCGACGACCTCGTCCACACGCCAGTACCACGTGCTGCCTTGGGACAACGGCGAGGTCACGTACAGCGGCGTGAGCACGTTGCCTTCGTACTCGGGGGAGCTGGGCGTGGCATCGCGCACGGCCTGGTAGTCGGTGCCCAGGTAGACATCGTGTGCATCCGCGTCGAGGCCCGGCTGCCAGCGCAGGGCGGCCTGGGCATCGGGAGCGAGGCCACCGTCTGCGGGCGACGGCAGCTCAGCCCGGCCGCCGTGGCGCCAGAGCGCGTCGATGTCCGTGGCTGACAAGGCGTGGTCCCAGAGGCGCACCGTGTCCATTTCGCCAGCGAAGTGACGGGGCAGCCCGACCGGGTCCACCCCCAGCTTGGTCTCACCGGCGAATGTCTGGGGCAGGTGGGTCACCGCATTGACGGACGACTGCAACGTGACGCCATCCCCGAAGTAGACCGTGGCCTTCGTGGGCTCGACCACCAGCGCCGCGAACACCCAGGTGTCGTCGGGGACGGTGAAGCCCGGGTTGAACAGCAACGTCGGCAGGGAGCTGGCCCAGGTGTAGCGCAGCTCGTTGAAGGCGCCAAAGTATAGCCCCGACTGGGTGCCCGCATCGCGAGACACGATCAGTCCCGCGCCGTTGAGCTGGCTGCCATCTCGACGGAACCACGCCGTGAGCGTCATGGACTCAGCGCTGCTGTTCATGGCGGGCAACACCACCTCGTCATCGATGCCATCGAAGGCCAGGGCCCCGCCGTTGACGCCGAGAGTCCACGTGGGGCCGTTGACCGCGCCGTGCAGCTGACCATCCGCCAGATCTGCGGCCGTGGTGCCGATGCCATCGTCGAACGACCACCAACCCAGCATGCGCAGTGGCTTCACGTCGATGTCGACCCGACCCACCGTGCTCGCCGGGCTGCCGTCCCCCACCACGTAGTCGAAGCTGTCGGAGCCTACGAAGAGATCGGCGGGCGGCGTGTAGAGCAGCAAGTCAGCGCCGTCAGCGCCCGCCGTCAACGACACCGCGCCGCCCTGCTCGCTCAGGCCGTCGAACGACTGCACGTACAGTTCGTCACAGTTGCCGTCGTCATCGTTGGCCAGCACATCAAAACTGGCGGGCAACGCCGTCTGGTACTGGCTCTTGTCCAGACTCAGCGCCTCGCCCAGCACGTAGGGCGGCAGGGGCTGGGGATAGAAGATCTTGGCGTCGAGGCAGCTCGCAGCGTCGCGCCAAGCCTCGATCACGGCCTTGGTGTTCGGCCCATGATTCAGACACGCACCGCACATGGCGTTGCACGGCGTGGGATCGAGACAGTGGGGCGCGTTCCAGTTGTGCCCCACCTCGTGTCCCACGATGCCCGCGCTGTCCAGAGACCAGCCGTAGGCCAGGTTCAGGTTGCAGACCACGCCCACCCAGGCCAGCCCGCCGTACTGGATCACGCTGCCAGGCTTGGCCGTCATCAGGTGCGCCAGATCTCTCGGCACCGCCGCCTGGTTCGTGTTCCACTCGTCGCGAAACTGGTCGAGCAGGTCGCCACCGTCCACCGGCGTGTAGAACGGCGCGGTGCGCACCAACACCTGGGTCAACTCATAGGTGATGGACGTGTCCCGAGCGTAGAAGAAGTCGACCAGGTTCAGGTGCGACTCGATCTGGGCCACCACCGCCGGCACGGACGAGCCGTGCAACTGGAAGTACTCGAAGTCTGCCTCGAAAGCGATCTCAGCCAACGACAAGCAGGGCCCCGGCCCCTTGCCGCCCACTCCAGCCACTCCCGTCAATCCCGTGCTCGACAGCCCGGGCCCGGGGCTCGGTGGTGCACCTGTAGGCACCGTGGCGGGCAAGGCTGGGTGTCCCTGCCCCTCGCCACAGGCCGGGAAGAGCTCCCTCGCCCGTCCCTCGAAGAGCACGTGCAACTCTCGCCCTGCACCGGGAACCACCGACGCCAACGGGCGGAGCGACAACACCGTTTCACCGGGGCGATGGATCTCACCACGCAACCCAAGAGGGCCGAGACTGGCCAACAGCACCCCCGCCGACGATCCCACGCCGAAGCCCGACGGGACCTGCCCACGATAGGTCGCAGACGCACCCACCGGCACCACCTGCCAGCTGCCGTCCGGAAGCTGCGCGCGTACGAGGAACTTCGACGACCGCAGCTCGTGCCGGGTCAGCTCAAGCGACTGCACCGCGCCGTTGATGGGCAACTCAATGCTCAGCCGATCGCCGCCGGCGAACGGCAGGTCGAGTGCGACGACCTCGAAGCGAGACACTCCAAACGCATCGCTCACCAGGCCGACGAGGGCTTGCGGAGCCATTGCTGGCAGCAGCCGGCGGGCCCCACCGTCTTGCCCCTGCGAAAAAGCCACCGCTGGCGTCTTCGCCACTGTGCGTAGACCCGCTGCAGAGAACGACTCCTGCGCCGTGAGCGACGAGCTGCCAAGCGCACTCATCACGACCCACAGCGAAGCCACCAACGACAACAGGCGTGAGGCAGAAATGCCGTTCCTACAGCAGAAAACACTCATCAGCTCGGTCCGCGGGGCTGTGCAGGGGGAGAGCAACGAAGGCTAACACGAGGTGAAGATCGCGGCCTGACGACCACGGACCCAGCCACCCCATCAAACCTCTGATCCCCCCGCCCTATCTCAAGATTTGTTTGTCATAATACAGAGATCCCTTGAGTTCACCGAGCCCTCTCATGCGCACCCAGCCCTGCAGCACGCCCGCAGCCACACCGATCGAAGAACAGCTTCACTCCCTGGGCGAGCTCATAGGCAACACCCCTCTGCTGGGAGTCCGCTGTCGGGTGCGCGGCGAGGAGTACACGATCTGGGCCAAGCATGAGACCGCCAACCTCACCGGCAGCATCAAGGACCGCATGGCCTGGCACATGTTGGCCCGAGCCCACGAGCGAGGCGACCTGGCCCCCGGCGACGAGGTCGTCGAAGCCACCAGCGGCAACACGGGCATCGCCTTCGCCTCCCTGGGCAAGGCTCTCGGCCACCCCGTGCGCATCTACATGCCCGACTGGATGAGCCGCGAACGGGTCGCGGTGATCGAAGCCCTGGGCGCCACCATCGTGCCCATCTCCAAAGAGCAAGGCGGCTTCGTCGGTTCGATCGAGCAAGCCAACGCCTACGCCGAGTCTCACCCGGGCACCTGGCGGCCCCAGCAGTTCAGCAACCCCGACAACGCCGAGGTGCACCAGCTCACCACAGGCCCCGAGCTGCTGGCACAGCTCCGTTCGGTCGACCTCATCCCCACCGCGTTCGTAGCGGGCGTGGGCACGGGCGGCACGGTCATGGGCGTGGGACAGGCGCTGCGAGAGAAGGTCGCCGAGATCACCATCCATCCGCTCGAACCCGCCAACTCGCCGACCCTGCGCACGGGCACACGGGCAGGCAGCCATCGCATTCAGGGCATCAGCGACGAGTTCATCCCCGAGCTGGTGAAGATGGACACCCTCGACGCCCTCGTGGACGTGGACGATGGCGACGCGATCTTGATGGCTCAGCGACTCGCCACCGAGCTCGGCCTGGCGGTGGGCATCTCGTCTGGCGCCAACTTGCTGGGAGCGCTCATGGTGGCCCGCAGCCAGGGCCCCAGCGCGGTGGTGGCCACGGTCTTCGCCGACAGCAACAAGAAGTACCTGACCACAGACCTCTGTCGCAAAGAGCCGCTCAAGGACGGCCAGCTCAGCCCCGAGGTCGACCTGCTCGGCTTCTCTGTGGTCGGCCGGCACTGCTGCTTCTGCTGAGCGCCCACTCGGTCACTGGAAAGTGGCGCGCGGTCAGGGACAATCGCGTCCCACCCCTCAGGAGTCGCCGATCATGGAGAGCTACAAGCAGCAGTTCATCGAGTTCATGGTCCGCTGCGACGTGCTCACCTTTGGCGATTTCGTCACCAAGAGCGGCCGACGCACACCCTTCTTCGTCAACACCGGCCGCTACAGCAAGGGCTCCCAGCTCCAGCGCCTGGGGCAGTTCTACGCTGCCGCCATCGTCGACCAGGGCCCCGCCGACATCGACGTGCTCTTCGGCCCGGCCTACAAGGGCATCCCCTTGGTGGTCACCACCGCCATGGCCCTGGCTACAGACCATCAGCGCGACGTGTCGTTCTGCTTCAACCGCAAAGAAGCGAAAGACCACGGCGAGGGCGGTGTGCTCGTGGGCCACACCCCGACGGCAGGCGAGCGCGTGCTCATCGTTGAAGACGTGACCACGGCCGGCACGTCGGTCAGAGAGACCGTGCCCGTGCTCAAGGCTGCGGCCGACGTGACCATGGCCGGGCTGATCGTCTCCGTCGACCGCCAAGAGCGTGGCCTGGGCGAGCACTCGGCCCTCACCGAGCTGGCCAGCGAGTACGCCATGCAGACCTTCGCCATCGTCACTCTCGAAGAAGTCATCGAGTATCTGCGCGGCCGCACCGTCGATGATCGGGTGGTGCTCACCGACGCGATCCACGGGGCCATGCTCGACTATCGCGCGGAGTACGGCGCGGTCTGAGCCCTCGCTCCAAAGTTTCGTGTCAGCTCGATGACCCTCGCGCGCTCTGGTGTACACAGGGCTCGTGGCTGACGCCAAGGGACAGCGACGCGGCAGACCGGGCCCAAGCCAGCGTGCGGGAGCGCACGTGAACACCAGAAGGACCTTGGGAGGCAGACCGATGGGAAACCTGCAACCGCCGCACTTGTTGCTGGCCTGCACACTGACCGCCTTCCTCACCATGGGCACTGACCTCGCCGCCCACGGGGGCATCACGCCGGTCAAGCCTCCGTGGACGCCCATCACATCAGGACACCCGGGCCCCCTGTCGCCCTCGATCCCAGGGGACGCAGGCAGCGGAGCTCAGACAGGGCGCCCCTCGGCACGGAGCAAGGCCCCAGCCGCCACACCCACCGCCGCGGGAGTCATGACCCGCAGCGCCTCGCGAGGTGTGACAGGGCGAGGTGCGAGCTCCGCCACGACCGGGCCAGAGTCTGCAGCGGGCCCGGCCCTCGACGGCTGGGAACCCTGGTGGGACCAGAACAAGGACCGCTTCCTCGATCTGCGGGGTCGGTTGCTGAGCACTCACAGCGTCTCGGGCTCGTCAGG
>Ga0114933_10001423_pt1 | contig 26661 bp, 24 predicted proteins | sample 4SBtaG_FD_89691 | JGI IMG/M metagenome (GOLD analysis project Ga0114933, IMG submission 89691) | Deep subsurface microbial communities from Kolumbo volcano to uncover new lineages of life (NeLLi) - 4SBTROV12_W25 metaG | ecosystem: Environmental > Aquatic > Marine > Volcanic | place: Kolumbo... | reverse complement strand
TCCTCGAAGGCCAGCTCGACCGAGGTGTCGGCCATGCGCTCGGCGAGGGCCTCGAGCTTCTCGCGGGAGGCGGGCACGAAGCCCAGCGCGAGGGTCTCGAGCTGGGAGAGCTCGGCCAACAAGGGCAGGTCGTCGTCCTCGATGTCGGCCTTGGACAGGCGCAGGGTCTTCAAGCCGCGCAGACAGGACAGGCCCATCTTGTCCTCGGGCGAGATGCGGCAGCGGGTCAGGTCCAGGTCTTCGAGGCCGCCCTCGGCCAGGCTGTCGATGCCGGCGTCCTCGAGCACGCACCGGTAGAGGGTCAGCTGACGGAGGTCGGTCAGGACCTCGAGCCCGACCAGCGAGGTGATCGTGGCCTCGGTGATGGCCAGGCTTCGTAACCGCGACAAGTGAGTCACCGCCTGGGTGATCGAGGCATCGACCGGTCCGCCGCCGAGCCGCAGTCCCCAGAGATCCAGCTCCGACAAGGCGGAGAGCTCGTCCAGCCCCAGCCCCGACAGGTCCAGCGCCCGCAGGTCGCACAGCCCGGCCAGCCCGGCGACCCCCCTCACGCCCGTGTCCGCCAGGTTCAAGAGCCGGAGTCCCCACAACCGGCCCAGGTCCTCGACCGACCAGAAGGGCGTCCGTGACAGGTCCAGGACCTCGAGCGTGGTCGGCAGCTCCCGGATCCCGGTGAGCGGCCCGTGGATCTCGGCGAGGTCGAGGTCGTACAAGAGCGCCGCCTCGCGCAGGCGCACCCACTGGTCGGGATCGTCGAGGGTCTGGGCGACGTAGTCCTCGACGCCGATGGTCTCGATGATCTCAGCCGACGGAGGGTCCCCGGTGTCTTCGACCCAGAAGTCCCCGTAGCCCTCCTCCCAGGCAAATTCGTAGCGGTCGGTCCAGGCCGAGCCGAGGACCATACGGGCGACCATGTCCTCGGTGCAGCGCTCCTCGAGGACCTCGCGCACGACCCCCAGCTCGATCAGGGAGGCCCCGCTCAAGAGCAGCTGTCGGAGCGGCAAACCGGCGAGGTGAACGAGCTCCCGGTGGTCGAAGCGGGCCCCCGAGAGGTCCAGCTCGACCAGTCCGGTCAGGCGAGACAGGGGCTCCAGCGTCGCGATCGGGCCGATCTCGCGAAGGGTCAGCGCAGAAATGTTCCAGTCGGCGATGCGCGCGACCAGATCCTCCAGCTCCAGCGGGCCGTCGACCCAGAGCCGCTCCACAGGCGCCATCGCGGCGAGTCCGTCGACGCTGGAACGGGCCTGACTCACCTTTCGAAATGCCCCGTGAAAGCCGCCGTAACGGCCTGAAATGGTCCATTTGCTCTGTGGAGGCGAAGAATCATCCAGGACCCAAGGCCAAGACGGCTCAGGAGGCAGGAATGACCAACGAGCTCCAAACCGACAACCGCCGCCGCATCCGAGTCTACCCGGACGCCGAGACCATCATGGACCGGTTGGAGCGGCGCTGGACGCTGTCCAGCCACCGACCCGCGCTGACGCCGAACATCGCTCGGCAGATCGTGCGCATGGCCCACCTGCCCGACCTGACCTGGCGGGAGGCGATGGACCTCTTCGGACAGTCCCCGGTGCTCGCCGCCGCCCTGCTCCGCGAGGCCTGCCAGGTCGGCCGGGCCACCAGCCTGCCCGAGGCCGTGGACGTGCTCGGCCTCGACCGGGCTCGCGCGGTCCTGCTCCGCTTCGCCTACGACCTCAAGCTCACCAAGCAGCCCGACGTGATCCGCGCGGTCACCGCGATCCAGCACCACAGCTGGCGCTGCGCCCGCGTCGCCGAGGTCATCTGCCGCTATACGACCCTGGACGCCGACCGGGCCCGCACCTGCGCCCTGATGCAGGACATCGGCCTGATCGCCGGCATGTACGCCATCACCGACACCTCGCCGGGCGTGGCCCCGCCGCACATCTCCGACTGCGCGGTGATGCTGGACGCCGGCCACGAGACCCTGTCCTGGTACGTCGCCGAGTGCTGGGATCTGCCCCGCGAGATCAAGGACGTCCTGGCCAACCACCACCAGGTCAAGATGGACGGCTACCCGCACCCCTACTGCGCGGTGCTGGTGGTCGCCGCGGCGGTCGTCGCAGAGCTCGGCTTGGACCTGGACATCGACGGCATGCCGAGCCGCACCCCCTCTCCCGCGCTCCTGCTCGAGGCCCTCGACGCCCTGGGATTGACCGAGGTCCAGTTCCTCCTGATCCGGAAGCAGGGCCGGTCGGTGCTCACCGGCTGAGCTCTCCACGCGGCTTGCCGCCGGCCTCCCCGAGGGATACCTACCGTTCGGTATACGTCCTCGGGGAGGCCCTTTGCGGGCACCAGAGACCAGCACACGACAGCGCATCGTCGATGAGAGCACGCGGCTCTTCGCCGAGCAGGGCTACGCCGGCACCAGCGTGCGCGAGATCGTCGAGGCCGCCGGCGTCACCAAGCCGACGCTCTACTACTGGTTCGGCAACAAGGAGGGCCTGTTCACGGCGCTGGTCGACGTGCACATGGGCCGCTGGCTCGAGGAGCTCGAGAAGATCGTCGAAGGCACCGGCAGCGCCTCGGAGCGCCTCGCCGCCTACCTGAAGGCCAGCCTGCAGGAGGCCATCGACAAGCCCGATGTCATCGCCTTTCTGGCCCAGGCCTTCCAACAGGCGGGACAAGGCGCCTCCTGCGTCGACTGCACCCGCTTCCTGGCCGCCGAGGCCCAGCTCCTCGGCCGCCTCGCCGCCGAGGGCATCGCCGCCGGCGAGCTGCGCGAGGGCCTCGATCCGGCCCAGGTGGCGCTCGCCGCGATGGGCCTGGTGCACATCCACATCGGCGCCTCGCTGCACGGCGGCGCCCCCATCTCCGCCGACGCCGCCGCGTCGGTCGCCGACATCCTGCTGAACGGAGTCACCCCGTGACCTTCCTGCTGCTCCTGCTGTCCTGCTCCGAAGGCGAGGCCGAGACCGAGGCCCGCCCCGCGATGGACCTTCCGGACGCGCCCGGTGTGCGGGTCGAGACCGCCATCCTCCAGCCCGCCGAGGCCTCGGTGGACCTCTCTCTGCCGGCCCAGGTGACCGCCTCGAGCGACTCCACGCTGGCCGCTCCCCTGGGCGGCTACGTCGAGTCCGTCTCGGTCGAGACCGGCCAGCGGGTCCGCAAGGGCCAGGTCCTCGCCCGGGTCGACGTGCGCACCCGCGCCGCCCAGTCCGAGATCGCCACCGCCCAGGCCGAGCAGGCCGAGGCCGAGCTGAACCGCATCCTCGCGCTGGGCGACGGCGCCTCGGACCAGCAGGTGCTCGCAGCGAAGACCCAGGCGCGCATCGCCAAGGCCAACGCGGAGCTGGCGAGCATCAACCTCCAGCGCGGCGTGGTCGTCGCCCCCTTCTCCGGCCGCGTGGCCGAGGTCTACGTCGAGGTGGGCGAGGTCGCCGGACCGGGCACGCCGGTCGTTCGCATCGTCCGCACCGACGTGGTCACCCTCGACGTCAGCGTGAACGACCGCGACGTCAGCCAGCTGCAGATCGGCCAGGACGTCGAGTTCCGCACGCCGTCTCTGGCCACGGTCTTCACGGGCACGGTCACGAACGTCGGAGCCGCCGCCAACACCGCCACGCGCACCTTCAAGGCCGAGGTCGAGGTCGCCAACCCCGACGAGGAGCTGCTCCCCGGCATGCTGGGGCGCATCGCGCTGAACCGGGTCCTCGCCGACGACGCCATCGTCATCCCCCAGGACTGGATCGTCACCGGCCTGGACTCCAGCGGGATCTTCGTCGACGACCAGGGCACCGCGGCCTGGCACGAGCTGGAGATCTCGAGCTTCGCCGCCGACCAGGCGGTCATCGCCTCGGGGCTCGAAGCCGGCGACGCGGTCGTCTCGGTCGGGGGTCGCGACGTCTCGGACGGCGACGCGCTCATCGTCGTACGCAGCGGGACATGCTGCGAGAACGGCCAGGTCTTCTGGTAGCCGCATGAAGTGGGCACGCTGGCTCGTCGAGCACCCGACGACCGTCCTCGTGGCGGTCCTCGCCTCCCTCTACTTCGGCATCGCCGCGTACACGACGCTGCCGCGCGAATCCACCCCCGACATCACCATCCCGGTGGTCATCGTCTCGACGCCCTACTTCGGCGTCTCGCCCGAGGACATCGAGTCCCTCGTCACGATCCCGATGGAGCGCAAGCTCAAGGATCTCAAGGACGTGGACAAGATGACCTCGACCTCGTACGAGGGCGCCAGCGCGGTCGTGCTCGAGTTCGATCCGGACGTCGACATCGACGACGCTCTGCAGAAGGTCCGGGAGAAGGTCGACGCGGCCGAGGCCGACCTGCCCGAGGACGCCGAGGACCCCATCGTCTCGGAGATCAGCTTCTCGGACATCCCGATCCTGATCGTCTCGATGACCGGGCCCCAGGACGAGGAGGAGCTCAAGGACCTCGCCGAGGACCTCGCCGACGAGATCGAGGCGGTACCCGGCGTGCTCGACGTGAAGGTCTCGGGCGGCCTGACGCGGGAGTTCAAGGTCCTCGTCGATCCCGACCGGCTGGCGCTCTACGAGGTCAGCTTCAACGACATCCTCTTCGGCATGGCGAACGAGAACGTCAACATCCCCGGCGGCACCGTCGACGCGGACAAGACGAACTACCTGCTGCGCGTCCCGGGCGAGCTCACCACCGCCGAGGACATCGGCAGCGTGCCGCTCAAGAACGTCGGAGGGCAGACGGTCTTCGTGCGCGACGTGGCCCGAGTGGTCGACGGCTACGCCGAGCGGGCGACCTATGCCCGGATGAACGGCACGCCGAGCATCTCGCTGTCGATCCAGAAGCGGGTCGGCGAGAACATCATCCAGACCGCCCAGCTGTCCCGCGAGGTCGTCGAGGCCGAGTCCGAGGAGTGGCCCGAGGGGGTGGAGTACGCCTTGCTCGCGGACCAGAGCCGCGAGATCGAGGCGATGGTCGGCGAGCTCGAGAACAACATCCTGAGCGGCCTGATCCTGGTCGTCGCGGTGCTCCTCTTCTTCATGGGCTTCCGCAACTCCTGGTTCGTCGGCCTGGCGATCCCGCTGTCGATGTTCCTGTCGTTCATGGTCATCCAAGCCATCGGCATGACCCTGAACATGGTCGTGCTGTTCAGCCTGATCCTGGCGCTGGGCATGCTGGTGGACAACGCCATCGTCATCGTCGAGAACATCTACCGGCACCTGGAGATGGGCAAGAAACACCTCGACGCGGCGGTCGACGGGGTCTCCGAGGTCGCCCTGCCCGTGGCGACCTCGACGCTCACGACGGTGCTCGCCTTCGCCCCGATGCTCGTCTGGAAGGGGATCATGGGCGAGTTCATGATCTTCCTGCCGAAGACCTTGATCATCGTGCTGACGTCGAGCCTGGTGGTGGCGCTCATCGTCATCCCGGTCGCCACCAGCAAGTGGATGAAGCCGGCCTCGACCGGCCTCGATCTGTCCAGCGGCGTGGTCGAGGAGAAGGGCCTCTACGGCAAGTCGATGGCCGTCTACAAGAAGGTCCTGGAGTGGTCGATCGACCACCGCTACCTGAGCCTCTTCGGGCTCGGCGTGCCGACCCTGCTCGGCACCTTTGTCATCTACGGCATCTTCAACCACGGGACCGAGTTCTTCCCCCAGACCGAACCGGCCCGCGCCATCGTCCAGATCACCGCGCCGGACGGGACCGCGATGGAGGTCACCGACCGCATCGCCCGGCAGCTCGAGATGGTGCTCGCGACCGAGGAGGACGTCGACACGTACATCACCGAGGTCGGCGTGGCCGGCGGCTCCGACAGCTTCGGCTTCGGCAGCTCCAGCGTGCCCCACTCGGCCCGCATCACGGTCGACTTCAAGCCCACCGAGGGCAAGGCCCGCGAGGGCGAGGAGATCCGCGTCGGCAACAGCTTCGACGCCATCGACCGGGTCCGCACGACGGCGGCGCAGGTGGTCGGTGCCGACGTGATGGTCGACAAGATCCAGGAGGGGCCGCCGGTCGGCCTGCCCATCGCGATCGAGATCACCGGCGAGGACGTGCACGAGCTCGGTCGCATCTCCCACGAGGTGCGGAGAAAGCTCGAGGGCATCGAGGGGGTCGTGGACATCACCGACGACTACCGGGTCGGCCGGCCCGAGCTGCGCTTCGACGTCGACCGAGCCGCGACCAAGCGCGTCGGGGCCTCGACCGCCACCGTCGCGAACACGCTGCGGACCGCCGTCGCCGGCACCAAGGCGAGCGTGATCCGCGAGGGCGACGAGGAGTACGACATCATCGTCAGCCTGGACGAGCGCTTCACCCAGGACATCCCCTCGATCCTGTCGCTGCGCATCCCCGGGCGGGACAACTTCATGGTCCCGCTCTCCACCCTGGCCACGGCCGAGACCCGCGGCGGGGCCGGCAGCATCAAGCACAAGGACCGAGTGAAGATCGTGCGGGTCTCCGCGGACGTCGCCGACGGCTACCGGGTGGACCTCGTCCAGGCCGAGGCCGCCGCCTTGATCGACGGCTACCCGGCCCCCGAGGGGGTCCGGCTGGCGATGGGGGGCGCGAACGACGAGGAGGCCAAGGCCGCCGCCTTCCTGCTGCGCGCCTTCACCATCGCGCTCTGCCTGATCTTCATGGTGCTGGTCACCCAGTTCGACTCGGTGATGCGGCCCTTCATCATCCTCGGCAGCGTCATCCTGTCGCTCATCGGGGTGCTCTGGGGGCTGCTGATCACGGGCACGCCCTTCGGCATCATGATGACGGGGGTCGGGGTGATCTCCCTGGCCGGCGTCGTGGTGAACAACGCCATCGTGCTGCTCGACTACATCGAGCTCCAACGCAAGCGCGGACACGACGTCCGCTCGGCGCTGGTGACCGCAGGCCTGGTGCGCTTCCGGCCGGTCATCCTGACGGCGATCACGACCATCCTGGGCCTGATCCCGATGGCCACCGGGGTGAGCTTCGACTTCAAGAAGTTCACCCTCATCACCGGCGGCGACTCGGCCCAGTTCTGGGGCCCGATGGCTGTCGCCGTCAGCTTCGGCCTGGCCGTCGCGACCGTGCTGACCCTGGTGATGGTGCCGACGATGTACTCGATCACCGAGGACCTCACGAAGCTCTTCGACAAGATGATCGGGCCGCTCAAGAAGCTCTTCGCGAGCAAGGGCGCCAAGGCCGCCGCGGCCGCTGTGCTCCTGTTGACCCCCTCGATCGCCCAGGCGGGCACGGTCTCCTTGGACCAGGCCATCGCCTCGGCGCATGAGAACAACCTGGACCTTTTGATGGTCCAGGAGAACACCGCCATCGCGAACGCCCAGATGGGCCAGGCGCTCTCGACCTTGTCCCCGAAGCTCTCGGCCCAGGGGAACTACACCTACAACAAGGACGAGATCGCCTTCGAGATGGACTTCACCGAGTTCGTGCCCGAGGAGTTCCAGTCCGTCTTCGAGGGCCAGGAAGGGCCCGAGCCGACCGTCATCCAGATGCAGCAGTACTACGACGCCAGCGCGTCCGTGGTGCAGCCTCTGTTCAACGCCCCCGCGCTTCCGCTCCTGAAGGGCGCGAAGGCCCAGAAGTCCGCCGCCTACCTCGACGAGGGCTGGACGACCGCCCAGATCGACCTGGCCGTCACCCGCTCCTATTACGGCCTGGTCGTGGCTCGCGAAGGGCTTGACCTGGCACGCGAGGCCGTCGACAACGGCACCGCACACCTGGACCTCGCGCGGCGCTCTGTCGAGGCCGGCGCGGCCACCGAGCTGAACGCGATGCAGGCGGAGCTCGGCCTGTCTCGGGCGAGGCGGATGCTGGCTGACGCCGAGGCGCAGCTGGTCGCCGCGGAGCAGGGCTTCCAGATCATGACCGGCCTGGACGGGGACTCCGAGGTGGCGATGCCGCCGATGCCCTCGGCCCCGGTGGACTCCCTCGACGCGGCGCTGGGCCAGGTCGGCTCCCGCGCGGACGTCGAGTCGGCGCTCTTGGTCGCGGACATGGCGCACTACCAGCTGCGCGCGGACCAGCTGGGCTGGATGCCTCGGGTGGACGGGCGCTTCACGTACTCCTGGACCGAGAACACCGGCTTCTCGGACGAGCCCACCTGGTGGATGGTCGCCGTCAGCGCGAACTGGACCCTGTGGGACGGCGGCTACCGCCTGAACACGAACAAGGAGTGGGCCGCCCGCTCACGCCAGGCCGACTACGCCGCCCAGAAGGCCCGCCTCGAGGCCGAGCAGCAGGTCCGCGTCTCCTGGCAGCAGTGGGAGGCCGCGACCACCGCCTACGGCATGGTCGAGCAGGAGCTGGCGCTCGCCGAGCAGACCCTCGCGCTGGCCACCCGAGGCTTCGAGGCCGGCGCCAACTCCTGGCTCGAGGTCCAGGACGCCCAACTGGCCCTGAACCAGGCCAAGGTCGGCATGCTCTCCGAGCGCATGGGCCGGGACCTGGCAGCAGCGCAGCTGAAGGTCGCGATCGGCGATTACTGAGCCGGCTGAGCGGCTCGACCAGTAGACTCCTGGACCGATGCTCCTGAGCCTGATCGCCGCATGTGACATGCAAGAGCCGCCTCCAGACCCAAGCTGCGAACAGCGATATCGGGACGCGGACGGTGACGGATGGGGAAACGGAGACCGACCGCTCGCGGGCTGTGATTCAGGCGTCGTAGACGCAACGGATTGCGACGATACAAATCCTGACGTGCACCCCTCCGCACCGGAGGACGACTGCACCGACCCCGTCGACTGGAACTGCGACGGCTCCGTACAGTTCAGCGACGAGGACGGCGACGGGTGGGCAGCCTGCATGGACTGCAACGACGCGGACGATGCGGTGTACCCCGGCGCGACCGAGACCTGTGACGGAACAGATCAGGACTGCGATTCCCAGGTCGACGAATCGGCGAGCGACGTCATCGAGGGCTTCATCGACGAGGACGGGGACGGATTTGCCGGGCCCGACTCCCCTGTGTGGGTGTGTCCCGACACCGAGGGTGTCTTCTGGCAGGTCACGGACTGTGACGACACGAACCCCGAGGTCTACCCCGGGGCATTGGAGGTCTGCGACGGCCTGGACACGGACTGCGATGGCCAGATCGCCGAGGCCCTCGTCCCGGGAGACTTTCCGACGATTCAGTCCGCGCTCGACGAAGGTACGTGGATCGATTGGATCTGTGTGGAATCGGGCAGCTACCGAGAGAACCTCGACTTCCCGTGGTGGGACGTCCGGGTCGAGAGTATCGATGGCCCAGACGTCACTATCGTCGAAGGCGACGGAACGGACAGCGTCGTCCGAATCCACCGAGGCAACTCGATCGCTACGATGCTCAACGGGTTCACCGTCACCGGCGGGACGGCGGTCGCGGGCAGCGGAGGCACCGTTCGCTATGGGGGCGGCGTCCACATCGACGCCTCCGCGGCTACCTTGGAAGACGTCGTCATCACGGGCAATAGCTGCCCGGACCTCAGGTGCCTCGGCGCCGGACTGGCGGTCACAGATGGGGACGCGGTCCTGGCGCGGGTCCGAGTGAATGGAAACAGCGCCAGCGATTGCGAGCGTGCGTACGGCGTCGGGGCGTGGTTCTCCTACGGCGAGCTGGACGTCGTCGCCTCCGAGTTCGACGCCAACGAGGCCACCGACTGTGAGTACGCCCGGGGGACGGGGCTCCACATCTGGGGGGCGGACGCAGCGCTTCGCAACACCACCTTCCGGGCGAACTCAGTGAAGGGACGGGGCGCCCTGGGAACCGCGCTGGCGCTCTACGACGTGGGCGACGTCACGCTGGAGAACGTCATCGTGGCCGGAAACTCCGCCGACGTCGACTCGTTTGACGGGGCTCTCTGGCACAGCGGCGGCCATGTCACCTACAGCAACGTGACGGTCACCGGCAACACGGGCCAGGCCGAGGGCGCTGCCTGCCACGGAGTCTCCCTCACCTACACACGCAACGTCGTTCTCCTCGAGAACCTCGACTACTCCAACAACGTCGTCACCGCCGCCGACAACTACGGGGGCTGGCTCTGCGAGGAGACCCTCGGTACGAGCGCGGTGACGGTTCGGTACACCAACCTCTACGGCAACCCCTTCGACAACGTCGGGATGGAGTACCGCGATGGTGAGGGCGTGGTCTCCTTTGAGCCGGGCTACGCCGACACGACCTCCGAGGATCCGCGCGAGTGGGATCTCACCTTGGACTCCGGCTCCGCGCTGATCGACGCGGGGGACCCGGCGATCTCCGACGTGGACGGCTCGATCTCCGACATCGGTGCCTTCGGCGGGCCTGGCTCTGCAGACTGGTAGCGGAGCGCGACTACTGACGGCCGAGCATGACGTCGATGCCGGCGAGGACGAGCTCCAGCTTCGCCTTGGGCAGGTGGCCCACCCGATCGGTCAGCCACGACCGGTCCATCGCGCGGATGCCCGAGACCACGGCGACGGACTTCTTGGACAAGCCGCTCTGCCTCGGGGTGAGCTCGACGTTGCCCGGCCCCAGCGCTCGCTTGAGGTTGGCGGTGACGGGAACCACGACCACCGTGTTCAGCGCACTCCGATTGAAGGTGTTCCCCTGAACGATGACGACCGGCCGCCGATAGCCGGGCTCCGAGCCCCTCGGTGGCTCCAACTGGGCCCACCAGATGTCCCCCTGCCAGGCGCTCACCAGCCCTCGTCCTCCAGCATTCGAGCGGCGTTGCGGCGGTAGACCTCGTCGAGCGAGGTGTCGACCTCCCTGCACATCAGGTTCATCTGCTCGGTGATCTCGTCGTCGTCCCGACGCCGGAGGAACTCTCGCAAGGCATCCGCGTAGAGTTGGCTCCGGGATCGGCCCGTCTTCTTGGCGAAGGCATCGGCCCGCAAGAACAGCTCGTCGGGGAGGGAGACCGCGGTTTTCATACCTGGAGTATAACCGCAGCCCCGCCGTTGGCACGGGCATTGCGCGGCGAATCGATCGATCGATCGGCCGGACCTTGGTTATTCGGCGGTCATTCTCAGTCTTCTCCTGGCCTGCACCGCGGCCCCCGACGGCGACACCGGCGTCTTCGTCCCCTCCTGTGACACCGAGGTGGTGGCGACCCTCCCCACCGACCAGGCCACCGACGCCTACTACCGAGGCCCCTTCGAGTGGGTCCTCGAGGAGCCCGTCGAGACCGCCGAGGTCCTGGCGGACTTCCCCGGCGTCCAGGGCCTGCGCAAGGAAGGCACGGTCATCACCTTCACGCCCGACCCGCCGCTCGAGCCGAACACCACGTACACGATGGCGCTCGACTACTGCCACGGCTCCCCGGAGATCCAGTTCGCCACGAGCGAGCTCGGCATGCCGCTCGAGGACGAGGATCTGCTCGGCGCCAGCTACGTGATCGACCTCACCAGCGGCGAGTTCCTGGAGTCCGATCTCGTCGGCACGGTGCTCACCGGCTTCTTCGGCCGCAACCTCCTCGTCCAGGTCGTCGAGCAGGACGGCGACGACATCGTCTTCCGCGCGGCCATCTCCGACACGGGCTCCCGCGGTGGGCTGGAGCAGGACATCTGCCGCCGCACCCAGGACATCACGCTGGACGCCAGCGAGCTGCCCTACATCCAGCTCGAGCTCGCCGAGTTCAACTTCGGCGCCTACGAGTCGAGCCTGACCTTCCACCGCTTCGCGCTGAACGGAACGGTCAGCCCCGACGGCAGCTACATCGGCGGCATGACCTGGAGCATCACGGTCAGCGCCAACGACCTGGTGCCCATCCTCCAGGCCGGCGACGTCGAGACCGTCTGCGAGACCGCCGCCCAGCTCGAGGCCGAGTGCGTGCCCTGCCCCACCGGCTACGACCAGTGCATCACGGTCAGCGGCCACCAGGTCCTCGCCGAGCCCATCGACGCCGAGCTCGAGCACATCGAGACCGCCGAGGAGCACCCGGACTGCGAGGTCGAGGAGTAGGCCGCGGCCATGCTGCTGCTCGCCGCCGCCCTCGCTCAGCCTCCTGACCCCGAACCCTCGGAGGAGGAGACCACCGAGGCCCCACAGACCGAGCAGCCGGTGCTCCACGGGGTCCTGGCGTCAGCCCCCGGCGCGCGCTTGGTGCACTGGTCCATGGTCACGCCGGTGAAGCAGTGTGCGCCGAAGATGCCCGAGGCGGCGGCGTCCCTGGGCCTGGAGGGCAGCTGCCGGGTCCGGCTCTTCGTGGACGAGAGCGGAGATGTGTCCGACCACCGCTTCGAGGACTGCCCGGACGTGTTCACAGACGCGGTCTCCGAGTGCATGAAGAAGACCTCGTTCGAGCCGATGGAGTTCGACGGCGAGCCGACGGAGATCCAGTTCGTCATCAAGTACGAGTTCAAGCTGGAGGAGTAGCCCGCGCCGGTCAGATGGCGTGAAAGCCACCAAAGCGTCCTTTCGACCGATCTGACCCGGGGTGAGATGCCGCGAAAGGCCGCTTCAGGGTGTTTCAGCCGATCTGACCCCTGACGAGACCTCGACAGGGCGATCGTTAACGACGCCGGCATTCGGCTCCTCCATGTCCCCGGAGAGCCGAGATGTTCGAAGCCCGCACCGACAGAACGCCCTGGAGTCGCCGCACCGGCGCGGCCATGCTGGCCACGCTCCTCGTCGGCACCGCGCTCGGCGCGGCGGTCCTGACGGGCAGTCAGAGCGTCGAGGTCATCGACGTCGACGAGCCCATCGAGTTCATCGAGTACGTCGAGGACCCGGCCCTCCCGGCGCCGCCCGCGAGCACCGACGCGGGCGGCGCACCTCCCATCACCGAGGAGCCCGAGATCACCGAAGAGCCCGAGATCACCGAAGAGCCCGAGATCACCGAAGAGCCCGAGATCACCGAAGAGCCCGAGACCTCCGAGGAGGACGGCCTCGCTGACCTCGACGGCATCGACGACGGCTTCAACAACGGGCTCCTGCACAACGGGACCGGCATCGGCGGGACCTGTGAGCACCCGCCGTGTGGCGAGGACCCCGAGCCCGGGACCGGCCGGCGGGACGTGCCGATCAGCACTCTCCGAGCCTGGCGCATGCCGCACCCGCCCGTGCCGAACAGGGCCCACGCCGAGCTTGGGCCCGGTGACCACGCCTGCCGCGTGCGGCTGGCCATCGACGCCACCGGCCGCGTCGAGGACGTGAGCTTCCTGTCATGTCCGCAGGTGTTCCAGGACTCCACCCGCCGGACCCTGTCCCGCTGGCGCTTCGATCCCGTGCGGATCGACGGCGTGGCCCGGCCGACGACGACCGTCGCCAACATCACGTTCCGCCTGTCCTGAGGGCGTTATAGTGCGCCGTCCCGCCATGGGACGGCATCCGGAGAGACTCCTTGTTCGACACGATCGGTCAGGCCCGCAAGGTCAACCGTCGCCGCCAGGCCGGGTCCTGGCTGATGTCGATCATGTTGCTGGCGACCGCCGGCGGCGGCTTCGTCTTCTCGGGTGGGCAACTCGTCGAGGAGATCGACGACGACGAGCCCATCGAGGTCACGTTCATCGACGACGCGGCCCCGCCTCCTCCGCCTCCCCCTCCGCCTCCGGCCGGCGCCGAGAAGCAGGAGGAAGAAGAGGAAGAAGAGGAGGAGGAAGAAGAGGAAGAGGAAGAGGAAGAAGAGGAGGAGGTCGAGGAACTCGAGGAGGAGATCCCCGAGCCCGTCGAGACCGAAGAGACCAACTCCGAGGCCGGCATGGAAGGCGGCGTCGAAGGCGGCGTCGAGGGCGGCGTGGTCGGCGGCGAGATCGGCGGCGTGCTGGGCGGACAGCTCGGCGGCACCGGCGTGAAGTCCGTCCACTGGACCCAGGTCAAGCGCAAGAAGCACTACGACCCCAAGATGCCGCGCGCCGCCAAGGAAGCGGGCATCGAGGGCAGCTGCAAGGTGCGCGTCTTCATCGACGAGAAGGGCAAGGTCACCGACTGGCGCTTCGAGGCCTGCCCCAAGATCTTCCACGACGCGATCAACGAGTCGATGCCGAAGAACACCTTCTACCCACTGAAGGACGCCAACGGGCAGACCTACAAGGCCCAGACCGTCTTCAACATCCAGTTCAAGCTCCGGGGTTGAGCCACACATGAGTTTTGATCTTCAGCACATCTGGGAGGCCTCGACCCCCCAGACCCTGACCATCCTCCTGATGCTCTTCGTCATGGGCATCCTGGCGCTCTACGTGTTCATCGAGCGGTACGTGTCGCTCGGCAAGGCCACGAACCAGTCCAAGGAGCTCGCGGCCGCCCTGGCCAAGCCCTTCAAGGACGGGGACGTGGCAGCCGGCGCCAAGCTCTGCGAGGGCGAGCAGTTCAAGGCGGCGTACCTGGGCCACCTCATGAGCGCCGCGCTGGGCGAGCTCGCCAAGCGCTTCGATCGCCCCGGGGTCGACGCCGCCGAGCGCGCCCTGCAGCGCGCCCACACCGCCGAAGCCCTCGAGCTGCGCAAGGGCATGAACATCCTGGCCACCATCGGCTCGACCGCACCCTTCGTCGGGCTGGTGGGCACGATCTTCGGCATCATCAACGCCTTCTCCGCCATGGCGGAGGCGGGCGGAGGCGGCCTGGGCCAGGTGTCGGCCGGTATCGCCGAGGCGCTCGTCGCCACGGCCGTCGGCATCTTCGTCGCCATCGTCGGCGTGTGGTTCTACAACTACTTCAACGCCCGGATCGACCGGATCGACAACGACATCAGCATCGCCGCCCAGGAGTTCAACGACTGGTGCGAGAAGCAGCTGCTCGAGCGTGGCGGCGGCGAGCCCCCCACCGAGCAGGTCCTCGCCACCAAGTAGAGGTACGTCGTGGGCGCCAAGGTCGGAGGCAGCGGCGGTGGACCCGTCAACGAGATCAACGTCACCCCGTTGATCGACGTCGTCCTCGTTCTCCTCATCATCTTCATGGTCGTTACGCCGATGCTCTCCTCGGGCATCGACGTGAAGCTGCCTGACGCCAAGCAGACCGTGCAGGCTCAGGACAACGGCCAGCACATCGTCATCTCCATGGACACCGAAGGCGACATCTACATCGGGCGCGACCAGATCACCCTCGAGGTGCTCATCGACGAGGTCAACGCCGAGTACCGCAAGGACCCGGCCAAGGCCGTCTTGATCAAGGCCGACTCGAACCTCCACTACGGCGAGGTGCGGGCGGTGATGGACGAGCTCGCCAACAACGGCAAGTCCACGCTCCTGCTCGCTGTCGAGAAGAAGAAGGAGGGCGAGTAGATGGGCGCCAAGGTCGGCGGCGGAAAGGGCGCCAACGCGGACATCAACGTCACGCCGCTCATCGACGTGGTGCTGGTCCTGCTCATCATCTTCATGGTCCTGACCCCGCGGACCATCGAGGAGATGACGGCGAACCTGCCGAGCAAGACCGAGACCGCCAAGAAGAAGGACGACAAGAAGGACCAGCTCCTGGTCGCGGTCTACGAGGACGGCAGCGCCGCGCTGAACCTCAAGAAGCTCGACGACCGCGAGATCTGGAGCCAGCTCCGCAAGCGCCTGCGCGCCAAGGAGAAGAAGGTCGTCTTCGTCGACGCGCACCCGAACCTGAACTACGGCCGCGTCGTCCAGATGATGGACCTGGTCAAGGACGCCGGCGCCGACCGCGTGGGCCTCGCGCGGCTCAAGGACGAGGGCCCCACCAAGCCCCCCGAGGGCACGGAAGCCGCTCCCCCCGCTCCGACCGAGTGAGGAACGACTGGGCCGAGCCCCGGCGACGACAGCTCGAGGCACGCCTGCACGGACTCTTCGGCGACGCCTGGCCGAGGGCCTTCGCCGGCATGGCCCAGCACCCGCTCCGCACCGGCGGAAAGCGCATGCGACCGCTGATGGTGCTCGCCGCCTTCGAGGTCGCCACCGACGCCGACCTCGAGCCGGCGTACCTGCCCGCGATGGCCTTGGAGCTCGTCCACACCTACTCGCTGGTGCACGACGACCTGCCCTGCATGGACGACGACGACGAGCGCCGCGGCAAGCCCACCACCCACATCGTGCACGGCGAGGCCATGGCGCTCCTGGTCGGCGATGCCTTGCTGACCGAGGCCTTCCGCCTGCTCGCCCGCACCGGCGACATCCGCCTGGTCGACGAGCTCTCGAGAGCCGCCGGCTACCACGGCATGATCGGCGGCCAGGCGGCGGACCTCGGCGCGGACGGGCCGGTCACGGACGTCGACACGCTGGTCCGCCTGCACGCCTGCAAGACCGGTCAGCTCTTCCGCTGTGCGGTGCGCATGGGCGCGCTCTCCGGCGGCGCCGACCAGCCCCTCGTCGACCGCCTCACCGCCTTCGCCGAGGCCTTCGGGCTGGCCTTCCAGCTCGCCGACGACGTGCTCGACGAGGAGCAGGACGCCGGCGAGGACGGACCCCCCAGCTACGTGAAGCTCCTGGGCCGCGAGGAGACCGAGCGCAGGGCGCGCCAGCTGACCGACGACGCCCTGGCCGCGCTCGAGGGGCTGCCTCGCGCCGAGCCGCTGCGGGACCTCGCCCGCTACAACCTGTCCCGGGACCTTTGAAAAAGCAGCGGATCGACGTCCTGCTCGTCGATCGCGGCCTGGCCCCCTCCCGCGAGAAGGCGCGGGCCTGGATCCTCGCCGGCTTGGTGTTGGTCGACGACGTCGAGGTCTCCAAGGCCGGCACGAAGATCCCGCTGACCGCCACGATCCGCCTGCGCGAGGGGGCGCTGCAGAAGTACGTCGGCCGAGGCGGGCTCAAGCTGGAGGGGGCGCTCGACGACTTCGGCGTGGATCCGACAGGCCTCGTCTGCGCGGACCTGGGCGCGAGCACCGGGGGCTTCACGGACTGCCTGCTCCAGCGCGGCGCCGCCCGGGTCTACGCGATCGACGTGGGCTACGGCCAGCTGGCCTGGAAGCTGCGCCAGGACGATCGCGTGGTGGTGATGGAGCGCACCAACGCCCGCCACCTCGAGTCCCTGCCCGAGCCGATCGAGCTCGTGGTCGGCGACCTCTCCTTCATCTCCCTGTCCAAGGTCCTGCCCGCCATCTCGCGCATCACCGCGCCCGGCGGCGAGTGCGTGCTCCTGGTCAAGCCGCAGTTCGAGGTCGGACGCGAGGCCATCGCCAAGGGCGGACGGGTCCGGGACCCCGAGGCCCGCGCGCGCGCCATCCGCGCGGTCCTCGACGACGCGGTCGAGCAGGGCTTCGAGGCCCTCGGAGACACCGAGAGCAAGCTGCCGGGGGCCAAGGCCGGCAACGTCGAACACCTCGTCCGGCTCAGGAAGCTACACTGAGCAGCCGGATCGGATGGAGGCACCCGTGTTCTTGTTGGCTCTCGCCTGCACCTGGGTCTCGCAGGCTGACTACGACGACCGCACCAAGCAGCTCGACGACGATGGCGACGGCTTCACCCGAGATGGCGGCGGGGACGCCGCGCTGGCCGACTGCGACGACTCCGATGCGGCGATCAACCCAGGCGCGACCGAGGTCTGGTACGACGGCATCGACTCGGACTGCGCGGGCGACGACGACTTCGACAAGGACCTCGACGGCTACCAGCAGGAGAGCGCGCCCGACGTCGCGATCGTGGACTGCAACGACCAGGACCCGAACATCTTTCCGGGCGCGGACGACATCTGGTACGACAACGTCGACAGCAACTGCGACGGGGCCGACGACTTCGACCAGGACGGCGACGGCGTCCAGGCCCGCCCGCCCGAGGGCCCCGGCGAGGACTGCAACGACCGGGACCCCGACTTCCGGCTCGACCCCGACAATCCGCCGGCGGACACCTGGTACGACGGCATGGACCACGACTGCCAGGGCAACAACGACTTCGACGCCGACGGCGACGCGTACGTGGCCGAGGAGTACCTGACCGCGGGCACCTACTGGGACGCGGACCTGTCGATCGACTGCAGCGACTGCCTGACCGGGCGCGACTTCGACTGCGATGACAGCGAGCCGACGACCTACCGCGGCGCGCCGGACACCTGGTACGACGGCGTGGACTCCGACTGCGCCGAGGACAACGACTACGACCAGGACGTCGACGGCTTCTCCGACGGCAGCGACCCCAGCGCCTCGGTCGTGGACTGCGACGACGACGACTCGGACGTGAACCCCGACGGCCTCGAGGACGTCGAGGACGAGCGCGATCTGGACTGCGACGGCTTCGCCAACTCGGTGAAGGCGCCGGACCAGGGCATGACCTTCTCCAACCCCCACGACCTGCGCGCGGGCGAGGACAGCAACCGCACCTACTTCAGCGTCGCCGGAGAGGAGATCACCCTCGCCTCGAGCGGCACCACCTACTACGACACCGCCGCGGGCGTCTGGTACAGCTTCACCGACCCGACCGCGGGCATCCAGGGCGAGGACGTCTGGCTGTTCAAGCTGACCTCGGACCCGGTCTTCACCCTGGCGAGCGCCCACGACGTCATCGTCGACAACGGGTACATCTACGGCGCGACGGCGATCCTGCAGTCCTCGACGCGCCGCCTGGACGTCTCCCGCTACGACATCGACGCGACCTCGACGGACGAGGCGACCTCGAACGCCCCCTCGGGCGTCGGCGCGGACCTGAACGACGTCGCCATCGGCATCCACGACAACGTCTTCCACGTCTTCGCCTGCTCCGACGGCGAGATCCAGTACCTGCAGAGCAACGAGAGCACCATCGCGGCCGGCACGCCCGAGGGCACGGCCAACTACTCCGGCGGCGCCGGGGCCTGTACGGTCACCTTCGACAGCGGCACCGGCTACCTGGCGGTCTCCGAGACGGCCAGCGGAGACCTGGTCACCTACAGCTTCGACCCCGACGAGTCCTCGCCGACCTTGACCGAGGACAGCCGCGAGTCGGCGGTCGGCGCCGGTGACCTGGACTACCCCTGGTTCACCACGGACGTGGTCACGGTCTACACCGACGCCGCGAACAGCCAGATCATCATCCGCGAGGGCGCCGACGAGGCCGTCATCACGATGCCCGCAGCGCCCGAGAACGCCGCGCTCGCGATCCACCCCAGCGACGGCACGATGTACGTCGCCTGGGCCGACGAGAACGGCAACGCGGGCTTCGCCTACGGGGACGTCACCGGCGGCTTCACCTCGGCGCGCCTGTCCTCGACCTTCTCGGCCATCGAGGCCGTGCCCTGGGTCACGGCGACGGGCAACCACCTGATGATCGGCGTGCTCGGCTCGAACGAGCTCGGCATGGCCGTGATGAGCGCGCCCTGAGTCAGGGCTCTTCTTCGGGCTGGGTGACAGCGACCTCGCCGACGCCGCGCACGTAGACGACCTCGCGGGTTCGCAGGCCCATGTCGTCGATGGCCTCGACGACGTAGCGGTTGCGACCGGGCAGCACCTCGAGCGGAACGCTCAGATCGACGCGCTTTCCCTCGCCCGAGCGGTAGGCGACCTTGTCGCCGGCGGCCCAGACGATGACATGGTCGACCGCGGACTCGTCCGTGGCGCGGACGGCCAGGTCGAGCTCGCCGAAGGGCAGGCTCGAGGGCGCGTCGATGTGCAGGACCGGGGCCTCGACGTGGACGGAGGTGCCATCGCGGCCCAGATCGAAGGCGTAGTCGGCGACCTCGCCGAAGCGGGGGGTCTCGGCGATGACGTGAAGCGGCAGGACCTCCAGGTCCGTCTCGGCCAGGTCCAGGCCGAGGTGAACGACCCGCGTCTCCTTGTCGTCCAGCGCGGGAATGACCGCGTCGTACTCGGCAAGCTCGATGCCGGTGCTCTCGGGGTACTCGAAGCGGACATGGACCTGGACGAGCGGCTGGTCGCTGAGGTTCTCGACCTCGATCCGGGCGTACTCGCCGCCGGCCTCGCCCTTGACGAGCTTCAGATCGAGCGCCAACTGGGGCTGTTCGAGGGCCTCGTAGCCAAGAATGAAGGAGCCGACCTCGGCCGCGGGCCGCCCGTCGGACTCGACCTGGGCGGCGACGGAGGACTCCCGGCCGGCGCTGCTGGCGCGGGCCTCGACGGTGGCTTCGCCGACTTTGGTCTGGCCAGGCAGCAGCACGCCGATCGGCAACACGCGGCGGTCCCAGACGCTGTCGGCGGCGTCCAGTCTCACGAGCACGCGGTGCAGGGGCTCGTCGCCGAGGTTGGTGACCTCGGCCTGGAGCTGGCTGGGGCTTCCGGCGACCACCGGGCCGTCGGTGCGCACGTCGACGCGCACCCGAGGCTCGCCGCCGGGCTCGGGGGCCGGGCTCCAGTCCAGGCCGCGGGCGGCGAAGGTGGAGACGAGGCGCTGCTCCTCCTCGGCCCGGACCAGCTCGCGGATCTCCCCGGCGGCCTCGAGCACGGCGCCGCGGTCGGAGCCCTGGGAGGCGGCCAGCACGCGCACGGCCAGGTCGACCCACAGGTCCTCGCGCTCGGGGGGCTTCTCGCCGTCGCGCCAGCCGAACTCCTCCTCGACGAAGAGGAGCGGGTCGGGGCCTTCGCGCACGGAGTCGTCGCGGACCTCGACGCCCTCCTCGGAGAAGACGACGCGGCCGACGGGCAGGTCCGCGGCGACGCCGTCCTCGTCATGGATCGAGAGGCCACCGGCCAAAAGGTACTCGGCGACGGTGAGCTTCAGGCGCGTGCCGGGCTCCAGCGGGTAGAGCTTCTGGACCGTGCCCTTGCCGTAGCTTCGGGTCCCCAGGAGCACGGCGCGATCGAGCTCGCGCAGCGATCCGGCCAGGATCTCGGAGCCGCTGGCGGTCCGGTGGTTCTGCAGCACGACGATGGGCATGGTGGGCTCGATGCCGGCGTCCTCGGCCCAGATGTGGTCGGAGAGCCCGCGGACCTTGCCGCCGTCGCGACCGACCGTGCGGACGAGGTCACCGCCAGTGACGAAGGCGTCTGCGGAGCGCGCGGACTGCATCATCGAGCCGCCGGTGTTGTCACGCAGGTCGATGACCAGGCCCCGCTCCAGGGCGCCGTCCCGGTCGAGCTCGATCAGCGCACGCGACAGGTTCGCCTCGGTCAGCTCGCTGAAGTGATCGATGCGCAGGTAGCCGAAGCCGTCGCCCAGCGACTTCCACTCGACGTTGGGTTCGCGGATCTCGTCGCGCACCACCCCGAAGGTGAGCTCGGTCTCGTGGCCCTCGACCATGCGGCGGACGACCAGCTCGACCTCGGTGCCCTTGCGGCCCGTGATGTGGTCGACGGCGTCGCTGACCGTCATGCCGACGGTGGAGACCCCGTCGATGCGCAGGATCGCGTCGCCGTCCTCCAAGCCCGCTCGGCGCGCCGGGTTGTTCTCGAAGACCTTCTCCAGGACGATCGAGTTGTCGGCGTCGTTCCGCGAGATGCGGGCGCCGATGCCGAAGAAGGTGCCCTTGAGGCGCTTGTCGAAGGCCTGGAGCCGCTCGCCGTAGAGCAGCCGACTGTGGCGGTCGAGGGCATTGGTCGCGCCCTTGAGCAGCACGAGCCGTAGATCGAGGTCGACCTCCTTGCCGGCGGAGAGCGTGAGCTCCTCGAGCTCCCGCAGGCTGCGCTCGAGCGAGCCCCAGCCGCCGACCGTGACGCTGCCGAGCACCTCGCCGTCGCCCACGCGGAGGGTGACCGTGGTGCCCTCGCGCTCGGCCATCAGCCACTCGATCTCCTCCTCGAGCTGCTGGGCGGCCTCGGCGAAGAGGTCCTCGGCGACCAGCTCACCCCGGCGGAGGTAGACGCTGTCGATGCGAGAGAGCGCGTCGGAGTAGAGGTCCGGCGCGTCCGCTTCGGCCGGAACGCCCCCGATGGTGGCCAGCAGCACGACCAACGAGAACTGGCAAAGACGCGACCTCACGACTACGAGAGTAGCCCTCTCCACCCGAGCCCGCAGGGATCCATGGACGCCGACAAGGTCCGCGCGCTGCTCGCTTCCCTGCAGGACGGCGGGATCGACCTCGATCAGGCGGTGCATGCGCTCTCGGCCAGCTCCGTGGGGGACTACGCGACCGTCGACACCCAGCGGGCCCTGCGGACCGGCGTGCCCGAGGTCGTCTACGGCGAGGGCAAGACCCGCGAGTGGATCGGGGGAATCCTCGATCGGCTGGAAGAGGCCGGCCAGGACGCGGTGGTCACGCGGTTGAGTGCGGACAAGGCCGAGGGTCTGCGCGGCGAGTACCACCCGGTCGCGCGAGTGCTCGTTCGGCGAGTGAATCCCTGGCAGGATCAGGGGGTGGGCGAGATCGGCGTCATCTGCGCGGGAACCTCGGACCTCCCGGTGGCCGAAGAGGCCTCGGTGGTCGCCGAGGCTCTGGGCAACCGGGTCCGGCGCATCACCGACGTGGGCGTGGCCGGACTGCACCGGCTGCTCGCGCACTCCGCGGCGCTCACGGAGTGCCGGGTGCTGATCGTCGTGGCCGGAATGGAAGGGGCGCTGCCCAGCGTCGTGGCCGGCCTGACCGACAAGCCGGTGCTCGCGGTGCCCACCTCGGTCGGGTACGGCGCATCTTTCGGGGGCGTGGCAGCCTTGCTGGCCATGCTGAACTCCTGTGCCTCGGGCATCAGCGTCGTGAACATCGACAACGGCTTCGGCGCCGCCTACCAGGCGACCCAGATCAACCGGCTCAAATGATCTGGATCGACGCCTCGAGCGGCCTGGCGGGCGACATGCTCGTCGGTGCCCTGATCGACGCCGGGGGATCGCTGGATGCGGTTCGAGGGGCGGCGGAGGCGCTCTCGGTGAGGGCGGATCTGAGCGTCGAGCGCGTCCGGCGGGGGGCCTTCGCGGCGTCGAAATTCGAGGTCTCGTTTTCGGCCTCGGACCACGATCACGTGCACTGGTCCTCGATCCGGGAGCGCATCTCGGAGGCGGGGTTGCCGGAGCGGGCGACGAGGCGATCCCTCGCCGTCTTCGGGCTCCTGGCCAAAGCCGAGGCCCGCGTGCACGGCGTCGAGGTCGATGAGGTCTGCTTCCACGAGGTCGGCGCGGTGGACTCGCTGGTCGACATCGTCGGCGCCTGCGTGCTGCTCGACGAGGTCGATGACATCGTCTGCTCGGCGCTGCCGGCCGGGGGCGGCTTCGTGGACACCCAGCACGGGCGCATCTCGGTGCCCGCGCCGGCGACCGTGGGTGTGTTGGCGGGCTGGCCGATGGTCCAGGACGGTCGGGTCGGCGAGCTGGTCACGCCGACCGGCGCCGCGATCGTCGCGGCCCTGGCGAGCTGCGGACCGATGCCCTCGATGAGCGTCCAGGCACAGGGCTGGGGGGCCGGTACGCGAGACCCCTCGGACTGGTCGAACACCGTGCGCGTCGTCCGTGGGGAGCGGATCGCGGCGGGCAGCGACTCGGTGGTGGAGCTGTCGGCGAACCTCGACGATCTGCCCGGCGAGCAGGTCCCGCCCTTGATCGCGGCGCTGCTCTCGGCGGGAGCTCTGGACGCCTGGGCGACGCCGGTCGTGATGAAGAAGGGGCGGCCCGGGCTGGTCGTCTCGGCGCTTTCGCGCCCCAGTTCGGTGGGCGCTGTGGAGGACGCAATGCTGCGGCACTCCTCGACCTTCGGAGTCAGGCGGCATCGGGCTGATCGACGGATCCTGGAGCGCCGTCACATCACGGTGGAAACCGACTTCGGGCCGATCCGGGTGAAGCTGGGGGCGATGGGAGAGGAGATCCTGCACGCCGCCCCCGAGTACGAGGACTGCCGCGCGGCGGCCTCGAAGGCGGGTGTGCCGGTGGCGCGGGTCCACGCGGCGGCGCTGAAGGGGGTCCCGTGGCCCTGATCGCCTGCGCCGTCCCGGAGCTCGTCGGAGTGCTGCGCCAGGGCGGACACGACGTGCTGATCGGCTCCGACCCGCTCATGCACGTCGACCAGGCGGACCTGGCGGTCGTCGAGTTCGGAGACGGCCCGGTCAACGGCCGGGACTGGGTCCGTCACCTCGTGCGCGACCTGGGCAAGATCCCGCTCCTGGTGGTCTGCGGCACCCTGGAGGAGATGGACGAGGCCCTGACCGGCGGCGCCACCGACGTGGTGCGACGACCGCTGAGCGCCGCGCTCCTGGAGAGTCGAGCCAGCGCGTGCCTGGCCCGGTCGATGGAGGCAAATCCGTCCTCGCAGCCCGGAGGTGCCCAGGACCTGCTCGAGCGTCTCGTGGCCGCCTGCCCGGATCCGGTCATCGCCGCGGACCTGCACGGCAACCTGCTGGTGTTCAGCCGCGCTGCCGAGGACATCCTCGGGTACAAGGCCGAGGACGTCCTGGACGGTCGGCTCCACGTGTCCGAGCTCTACGCCGAGCCCGAGGACGCCAACCGCATCATGAACGGCATGAAGTCCTCGACCGACCGCTCGGCCATCGGCGTCAAGGTCCGCCTGCGCACCCGCCGCGGCGAGGCCGTCCCGGTCTTCTTGTCCTCGAGCCTGGTGCACGACTTTGCCGGCCGCGCGGTGGCGAGCGTGGGCATCTTCCGGGACCAGCGCGAGTCCGAGGAGCTCAGCGAGCGGCTGGCCTCGGCGACCGACCAGCTGGTGGAGTCGGAGAAGCGGGCCGCGGCGGTGGCGGTCGCGGGCGCCACGGCACACGAACTCAACCAGCCACTGACCAGCGTGATGGGCATCGTCGAGATCCTGCGCATGGACGAGCAGCTGCCCGAGAAAGTCCAGGACCGCATGGAGCGGGCCTACGTCCAGCTCGATCGCATGGCCGAGATCGTGCGGAATCTGTCCCAGGTCACCGGCTACGAGACCAAGCCCTATACCGACGGGCAGCGCATCCTGGACCTGGATCCCGCGGACGTCCCGTGATCGGCGTCCTGACCAGCGGGGGCGACGCTCCCGGCATGAACGCCGCGATCCACGCGGTGGTCAAGGTCGCTCGTCGAGCCGGGGTCGGAGTCGTCGGGGTGGAAGCCGGGTACGAGGGCCTGATGGCCGGGCGCCGGAGGGTGCTCGAGCTGGACGAGGTCGACCCCATCGCCGGATGGGGCGGGACGATCCTGGGTTCGGCTCGCTCGGCAGAGTTCCGGACGCCGGAGGGGCGGGCTCGGGCGGCTCAGGGCCTGGGCCTGGACGGCCTGATCGTGATCGGCGGGAACGGCTCGCTGACCGGCGCGCATCTCTTGTGGAAGGAGCAGGGCGTGCCCGTCGTCGGCATTCCGGCGAGCATCGACAACGACATCGCGTGTTCCTCGACGGCGATCGGCGTCGACACCGCACTCAATACGATCGTGTCCGCCTGTGATCGGATCAGCGATACGGCTCGCGCCCACCGACGCGTCTTCGTCGTCGAGGTCATGGGTCGCGACTGCGGCTACCTCGCGATGGCCTCGGCGATCGCGGCGGGGGCGGACGCCTGCTTGTTCCGGGAGTCGGGAAAGGATGAGGAGCAGGTGGTCTCCGAGTTGTCACAGGTGGTGCTGCGAGGCTTCTCCGAGGAGAGACGCAAGAAGCGCGTGCTGGTCATCAAGGCCGAGGGCGTCGCCATCCCGACTTCGAACATCGTCCGGCGGCTCCAGGATCTCGTGGACCGGGAACGTCCGGGCGTCACGGTCCGCGCGACCGTCCTGGGTCACCTGGTCCGTGGCGGATCTCCCTCGTACCAGGACCGCATGGTCGCGGGACGCCTGGCGGTGGGCGCGGTCGGGGCGCTGCTCGCGGGTCGATCCGACGTGATGTGTGGGTGGCAGCCGTGGGAGCCGGATGGGGAGAAGACGCAGGATCCTTCTGTGCAGTTGTTTGGTCTCGGGACGATGCTGGAGCGCACGGCGTCGTTGATCGACGGTACGAGCGAGGTCACGCAGAGGCGGGTGCGCATGATGGAAGCGCACGCCGGGGTGTTGGCGATCTGACCATTCGGTCCGCACCACGCTCGCACCGTTGCGTCAGATTCCGATGCAGCTCTCCGAGCACTCGCGATAGGTGCGCCACGAATCGGAGGAGTAGCTGATGTTCGATCCGTCCATCAGCTCGCAGTCGGCGGCCTCCATGCACGTGACCTGGCAGTCCAGGCGGATGTAGTTCGCAGCGGAGCAGGGCCGCGGCTCGACCACATCGCCCAGCCCGCACGCTTCGGCCAAGACGCGCTGGCGGGCGCCGAGGGCTTCGCAGCTCGAGCAGTCTGTGTCGACTGAGGTAGGCGATGGCTCGGTGTCCTGTGCGGGATCGCCGAAGCAGGCGAGGAGCAGCAGCGTCACGCCCGCCTCCGCGTGACCACCGCCGCCACGAGCCAGGCGAGACCGAGGGCGGGCACGGTCGAGCAGCCCCTCTGCTCGGGCTCGGGCTCCGGTGGCGGCTCGTAGGCGGTGTCGCAGACCTCGGTCGCCACCGGCTCGATCTCGGCGAGCAGCTCGCTGATCACGGGGAAGTAGCACGAACCGATCTGTCCGCACTCGAGGATGTCGGTCAACTCGCTGTTGCAGCAGAACAGCCCGGAGCTTCGGTACCCGATGACGGCGCCTGAAAGGTCGAACCAGTAGTGTTGGTAGAACTCGGTTCCATGGAAGAGGTACACGTGTGCAGTTTCCGCGGTGACTGTTCTTGCGCAGTCATACAGTGGCGCGACGCCGGCCCCGGGCGCGCTGGTGATTCCCTCAAGCGTCCTACAGTCGCCGCAGCAACTCGCAGCATCCGACACTACACAGGTATTACCAACAACGACCCCGTCGTGACCGCCCTCACATGAGCTGATCCCAGAGTCGGCCGATGCGAAGGCGATCGCCGCAAGCGCTGGTCCCAACGCAGGCATTCATGCTCCCGGCCGCGAGTGGGCAACCCGGACAGGGTTGGCGTACCGCCCGCAAGGCTGCGTCCCCCGAAGGCACGGATACCGCTGCACCATCGCCCACCAGAACGTGGTGGCGACCATTCTCGGCTCGTCCCAACAGGGTTCCGGGACCGCT
>Ga0114933_10001421_pt1 | contig 26691 bp, 21 predicted proteins | sample 4SBtaG_FD_89691 | JGI IMG/M metagenome (GOLD analysis project Ga0114933, IMG submission 89691) | Deep subsurface microbial communities from Kolumbo volcano to uncover new lineages of life (NeLLi) - 4SBTROV12_W25 metaG | ecosystem: Environmental > Aquatic > Marine > Volcanic | place: Kolumbo... | reverse complement strand
CATATCGATTTACCTCAAAAGAAGTTGCCTTAATGCAGGAAAATGAATCTGCTCCATCAACAATACTCGCAGATCGAATTCATCTAAATTTTGCCCTAGGAAAACATTTCGAAGATTCAAACTCTTTTGAAAAATCATTTGCCTACTATGAAAATGGAAACGCATTGCAAAGTTCCAATCAGCATTATAAGAAAGAACACATGACGGATATCTTAGATCTACAAATTAAACATTGTAATGAAGAACTCTTTAGTAAAAATGAAGATCATGGTTATGATGCTCCAGATCCTATCTTTATTGTAGGGCTCCCCAGAGCCGGCTCAACCTTAATTGAGCAAATACTTGCATCTCATTCAAAAATTGAAGGAACACTTGAATTACCAAACATACCATCATTAGCATATCGGCTTGCAGGCAGAAAAACTGTTAATGAAACGCCAGATTACCCTAAAAACTTAAATTCTCTGGATAAAAAATTACTTCGTGATTTTGGAAAGCAGTATATTGAAGAAACTAGAATACATCGAACAAAACTGCCTTTCTTTATTGATAAAATGCCAAATAATTTTCGTCACATTGCACTTATTTGCCTCATTCTTCCAAATGCAAAGATAATTGATGCTAGACGAAATGCTATGTCTTGTTGTTTCAGTGGATTTAAGCAACTCTTTGCCAGCGGTCAACAGTTCTCATATGGTCTTGAAGAGATAGGCACCTATTACAAAGACTATGTAAAATTGATGAAGCATTGGGATGATGTATTGCCAGGTAAAATACTGCGTGTTCAATATGAAGATGTTGTAAATGATTTAGACAATCAAGTTAAAAGAATCCTTGATTATTGTGAGTTGCCATTCGAGGAAAACTGTATCAACTTTCATAAAACTGAAAGAAATGTTCGCACTCCAAGTTCAGAGCAGGTTAGACAACCAATTTATAAGAGCGGTCTCGAACAATGGAAAAATTTTGAACCCTGGTTGCAACCACTAAAAGATGCGCTGGGAGAAAGCTATTATGATTAATTATAAACGAAGATTTCATTAATCGAGTATAATTCGCAGATCATAATAAATAATTTTTTAATGAGATGAGTAAAAAACACAAAAGCAACTTAATCAATGGTGAGTGGACAGAAAATGGTTCGCAATTCATGAGTATAAATCCATCTGATACGTCTGATCAGATTGGCCCCTTTTATGAAGCGACCGAAAATGATTGTCATCTAGCTATCAGTTCAGCAAGAAGTGCTTTTGAATCATGGTCCAAAAGTCAACTTGAAGAGAGAAAAAAAATACTTGATCAGATTGGTGACGCACTGATAAAGAATAGTCAAGAAATTGGAAAATTAATTGCCCGCGAAGAAGGCAAAACTGTAGCTGAAGGTGTCGGTGAAGTGTATCGTTCAGGACAGTTTTTTCAGTATTTTGGTGCTGAAGTATTGAGGCAGATGGGTGAGGTGACCACGTCCGTTAGACCAAATATTGATATTGAAGTAACAAGAGAACCTCTTGGGGTTGTTGGTGTAATAACGCCGTGGAATTTTCCTGTTGCCGTTGCAGCATGGAAGATAGCGCCTGCCATTGCATTCGGTAATTCTGTTGTACTTAAGCCCTCTGAGATTGTTCCAGCCAGCGCTTCGGCTTTCGCTGAAATCATCCATCAGAGTGATTTGCCTGGTGGTGTTTTTAACTGCGTTCAGGGTTCAGGTAATGTAGGTCAAATCATTACGAGCAGTAAAAATATAGATGGCATATCATTCACTGGCTCGGTTAGGACAGGCAAGCAAATCGCACAAAATGCAATGAAAAATATGGTTAGGATACAGATGGAGATGGGCAGTAAAAATGCTTTAGTGATCCTAAATGATGCAAATATAGAAACAGCTGTAGTGTGTGCCATCAATGGTGCTTTTTTTGGTACCGGTCAAAAATGTACTGCTTCATCAAGGTTAATTGTAGAAGAAAAAATTCACGATGAATTTGTGGCTGCACTTACTGAAGCCACAAAAGCTCTCGTTGTTGGCCATGCTCTTGATGAGAAAACACAAATTGGTCCGGCAGTTGATGACCGTCAATTTAAACAAAATAAAAATTATCTGGATGAGGCTCTAGAAAAAGGCGCAAAAATGGTTGCAGGCGATGAAAAGATTGATGTAAGTTCAAATGGTTTCTTCATGAGGCCAACATTACTAATAGATACCGATAACAATATGAAGATTAACCGAGAAGAGGTTTTTGGTCCCATTGCCTGTGTTATCAAGGCAAATAATTACGATCATGCACTAGCGATTTCAAATGATTCTGATTTTGGCCTTACTTCAGGAATCGTTACTGATTCACTTAAGCATGCAAATCACTTTAAACGAAACTCCCAATCGGGTTGTGTCATGATAAATCTCCCTACTGCTGGGACGGATTATCATGTGCCATTTGGTGGCAGGAAAGCATCCAGTTATGGGCCGAGAGAACAAGGTCAGTATGCAAAAGAGTTTTTTACGACAGTAAAAACCAGTTATATATCGTCCGCTTAGAAATAGAGTCATTAATGATAAAAACACAAGATATATTAATTATAGATTGTCTCGAGTATGTTAATTGGGATCGAAAGTTATTCGAACATGCAAAATCTTCTGGTTTAAATATAATTCATGTAACCATTGCATACTGGGAAAATACCGAAGAAACCCACAATAATTTTAAAAAGTGGGATGAGCATTTCAAAAATCACAATGATTTAATAATGCCTATCCACGATTATGATGACATTCATAATGCAATTGAACTAAACAAAATAGGCATTATCTTTGGGTTCCAAAACTGTTCTCCAATTGAAGATGATATTGGAAAAATTGAAGAGATGCATAATTTGGGCACAAAAATTATGCAACTCAGCTACAACAATCAAAGCCTCCTGGCTACCGGGTGCTATGAAGATCGTGATTCGGGTATCACCAGATTTGGTAAAGAGGCGATAAAAGAAATGAATCGTTTGGGCATGATCATTGACATGTCACACAGTGCTGAAGATTCTACACTTCAAGCCATCGAGTTATCGTCGCGTCCGATTGCGATTACCCATGCCAATCCAAGCAGTTTTCACGATGCGCTTCGCAATAAATCCGACACGGTATTAAAAAACTTAAGTCAGTCAGGAGGAATGCTTGGAGTCAGCCTATACCCCTTCCATCTGCCTAATGGTTCAAACTGTGAGTTATCTGCATTTTGTCAGATGATGTATGACACTGCAGAAATGATCGGTATAGATCAGCTTGGTATTGGTTCTGATCTTTGTCTGAATTGGGATTACACGATTTTAGAGTGGATGCGAAGTGGAAGGTGGGCGCTTAAACCGGATTTTGGAGAAGGTTCATCTGATAACCCATCGTGGCCTAAGCAACCCAATTGGTTTGAAGATCATGGAGGTTTTCAAAATATTATAGAAGGATTGGATTCGATTGGCTTTAATAAAGAAGAAATTGAGAAAATTATGGGGAAGAACTGGTTAAATTTTTTCAAAAAATCTTTTCAAAAATTACAATAAAATCATGCAAGCAAACCTGAATACAGCCCAATTAAATGATCAATTTATGCGTGATCCCAGTGTTGTAATGGATCTCAGAAGACTTGGCTCTTTCTACCCCTATAAATTAAGCTTTATGCGTAAACTAATAAGAAAGATCATGGGCCAAAAGTGGAAAATTTCTATTGATCACTTCAATCTCAATGATGATGGCTATGGAGAGATTATTTATGATATCAGAACACCAAAAGATCGTTTCCATTTTGCTGTATTTTCAAACTTCCTTGATCCGAACGAGAGAACGGACAGAGTTATCGCAGAGCAATGGGATATCACGCTTACGTTGAGGCATGGAAAATTTGATCAAAATCAATTGGAAATTTTGAGAAATAATGTCCCGCTACAAGAAAAAGGCAGAATGTCATCCAATACTATAGTTTTGTCTAGAGCAAATCGGAGCAGCAGAAATTTTGATTATGTCATCAATCAATTATCCTCAGGTCAACAGCCTTCAATAGAAAAGATAAAAGAAGTGGGTTATATCTATAGAACCACAGCAGTGTATGGTAGTGGTAAATTTGGTATGGCTGATTGGGAAAAAGTAAGAACGCAATATAAAGATTTCTCAGAGCCTTTTTCAGCAGAAATGTTTTCTTGTTTTATGATAAGGCAATTCAGTTTTGATCAAGTCGAGCATATTGCAAAAATTAAGTCGCCAAAAAATTCAGTTGAACTTAAAAACAGTATCAAAAGAAACTTAGGTATCGGCAATGCAACCGGTCTTGGAATGGCCCCTTTTCTCATAAAACATCCTTTATTAATCAATAACTGGATTGAAAAGAGAGAGAAAGTTTTATGCGAAATACTGAAAACCACTCAACCAGATAAAAACAGTTTAGATGATTACCTGTCTCTAGCTCAGCGAGCATTTCATCATTTAGAGGAAATCGCCAGTGAAAATAAAATGCAAAATAAAATCAATAAAGATGCAGCAGAAGATCTAAAAAGAATGGTTGGCTGGATTTCAAAAAATAAAAAAGTGATAAGAAATTGGACGGATCTTATTGACCATATCGGTCTAAATTATGGTGTTGAAACTCAAGAAATAGCCAACACCATCCTCATAGAAATTTATCCAGATATTGCATTGGATATGGAAAATGATGATTACATTGATGAAAAATATGAACTCATGCCTAAAATGAGTGTCATTGAGCTTCAAAATATCATTGAAGAAAAGTACAAATGGGCTCTTAAATATAATTTCAAGAGACAGAAAAATAATTCTGTATTTTGGTATCGGTCAGAAGAAAAAATGGAGCCGAGGTTAGGTCAAAGAGGATCTGATGAGGGAGCAGAAAAAGAGATGTTAATTGGAATCGCAAAGATTGTTTCTGAATGTTACAAGTCAATTTGCTCTATCTCTAATAGTTCAGAAATAAAAACAGTTGGTGAGTTTGTTTTTGCTCATCCAGAATATCGAAAAATTATTCGACGTATTCAAACATTATCTAGGACAACATATGGTGAAATTCAGGCCAATTTGCTAGAAGAAGATGTAATGCCCATTCATCTATTAAGATGTAAGTTATCGTTTTTTGGTGTTGGAAAATTTGATCCAAAATCACGATTGTGGGTAAGAAATACGATGTTTCAGGGCGCTCCAATCATCGATGATATAGCAGATGATTACAAAGACGATTGGCTTTTTCCCGCAATAGAGCTGTCTGAAAAAAATAGGGATAATGAAATTCACTAGAGTTTCCAATAATGAGCTTCGCGCCATTTTAAATAATGCGTGTGAAGCGTTTACCAGTCACAAGAATGATTTTGAGGAGACAGCTTCCACAATATTATGGCTGGAGACCTATGATTTTTCCGGAATAGATATGTTTCTGAATTATTATGATCAACACTCTGAATACAATTATTTACAGCCAAAAATAATTGATAGTGAAAAGGCATCGCTTATCATCGATGGAAAATATGAAAGTCATATTTTTAATGCGCATTTAATTTCAGACATTGTATGCACTCTCTTAAAGCAAGATGAAAATGATGGATTAGCAATAATTAATTCAAAAAACCCAGAAGCACTGGTTCCAAAATTAATTGAATCTAAACTCTTTAAAAATTATTTATCAATAAATTGGATGGACGAGAATTATCTGTCCTATCTATTTTATGGAAATGAAAATGGTTTAAACTTAATAATATATAAGACAGACTCTGAGCTAAATGAAAAATACGTTAATACAGTTCTAATAAACAATAAGAATGATCATAAGAATAATGAAAATGAAATTTTCAAATTATATGATCTAAATAAATTAAAGATAATCAATCGAATTAAACCTGAACACTTCCAGTCAATTAAACAACAAAAGTTGATGGATGGATTTTATATGGAAAACACCAAATTAAACAAATTATCGTCTATTGCCAATAATGTACTTGTTGAATCGAGTGAAAAATCTCGGTTGGGTGCGGGTGAATAACAATAATTAATTAACTTTCAATTAGAAATATATATTTATGAATAAAATAATTGATAATTTTTATCACGGATATAACAAAACAGTGGCATTGGCACCTAAGTTACTGGTTATCGCGCTGGTATTGTTCGTGGCGATATATCCTGATTCTGCTGGACAAAAATTATTGGCGGCACAAAATTGGTCAACAGAAACGTTTGGTGGCTGGTACATATACGTAACTCTTTTTTATGTCATATGTTGTCTGAGTCTCGGTTTATTCAATAAAACAGGGAAAATAAAACTGGGAAAAGAGAACGAGCACCCCGAGTTCACAACTCTTTCATGGTTGTCTATGATGTTTGGTGCCGGTATTGGTATAGGGATGCTCACTTACTCCACTGCTGAACCTATTTTCCATTTTGGAAATAACCCAGATACCATTATAGGTGTCTCTGCAGCATTAAATGAGAACAATGTTCGAAATGCCTACAAATGGGCAATTTTTCATTATGCTCTGCATAGTTGGTGTATCTATGGAATCATAGGGATCTCACTTGCTTATTTCTCATACAATCGAGGAATGCCGCTGACCATAAGAAGTGGACTTGAACCTATTTTTGGAAAATTTATGTCGAGTGGACTGGGCAATATGACAGATATTGTTTCCATTCTTGCCACACTGGTTGGTCTTGGTGTCACAATAGGTTATGGTGTTTCACAATTTTCCTCAGGCCTATTCAACATTACAGGTCTAGAATGGCTTATAGACAATGAAGGACGACCTTCATTAACTGGTCAAGTTTTTGGGCTGGTTCTAATTATGACAATTTCTTGTGTATCCGCTTTCACTGGAATTAGAAAAGGGATCAAATGGCTGTCAAACATCAACATGGGATTATCGATTCTCTTGTTGTTATTTTTTGTATTTTTCGGTGCAACATTATTCGCACTAAAAACTTTTTTCATAACAATCTGGGATTATCTTATTTCATTTCCAGGAATGGCAATATCTGTATGGAAAAATAACGGGACAGAAATCAACTCAAATCTTCAAAAATGGCAATCTGCTTGGTCAATTTTTTATTGGGCATGGTGGATTGCATTTGCTCCATTTGTCGGATTATTTCTAGCTCGTGTTTCAAGAGGCAGGACAATTCGTGAATACATAATGGGTGCGATATTTATACCCTCGTTAATAACCCTATTTTGGTTCTCATTTGTTGGTGGCACAGCAATAGATCTTGAACTTAGTGGAGTGGCTCAAGGGGCAATCGTCAATGCCGATATATCTGCTCAATTATTTCAAACGATAAATTTATTTATAAGCCCAACCATGTCTATTTTTCTTTCTGTACTTGTTGTCGTATTGCTTATAACTTTCTTGGTGACATCGGCCGACTCTGGGATTCTGGTTATGAATACGCTTGCTTCTGGTGGAAGCACAAAAAAAACAGAATTAAAACACATAGTGCTTTGGGGTTTATTATTTTCAATCATGATAGCGGCCTTGCTTATGGCAGGTGGCATGGACTCCCTAAGATCGGTGATGATTGTCGGTGCGCTTCCATTTTCTTTGATTTTAGCGCTTATGCCAGTAGCCCTGGTCAAGACAATACTCCAAAATAAATAACTAATTTTTTATGAGACCGTTTATGGCTGTGGTCATAAATGTATTAAAGTTGCTCTTAGCAGATCTTAGTGCTGATATTGCATTATCTTCTGTGCTTACATTGAGCTCTTTTCCTTCCAACTTTTGTTCTATCTTATTTAAACCCACCAAACCATGGAGAAAGGCCCATACTTTTATGCATTTTCTATCGTACTCATTATTATCTTTTAAAGTAACATAACCTCTTAGTGATCTTTTAAGCGTACCGTAACATCTCATTGCAGCTTGATGTAATTCAGGATATGCCTCAAAGTCCATAATTACAGTACCAAACATAATTTCATAAATATTGTTATTTTTTTCAGCAAAATTAAGGTAGGTCATCATACCCTTTATAAGGGTTTTCTCTGAGATGGTTTTTGATTTTGAGAAGTCTATTACATTGTTGATGGATTCTTCCATAGCTATAAATCCATTTGTCGCAACTGCTGCAAGCAAAGATTCTTTGGTTTCAAAATGACGATATGGTGCAGTTTGTGAGACATTCGCCTCTTTTGCAATACTCCTTAAACTTATTTTTTCATAGCCATATTGATGACATAAATTACTCGCGCACCTTATTAGCTCTTCGCGTAAATTTCCATGATGATATTTCATATTAATGTTGACACCGTTAACATTTAGTATTATGTTTACGCTGTAAACATTATGTTGTCACCACAAGTTTGTCAAATCTATGAAAAAGTTTATCCAAAAAAACCAGACTATATTGGCCTTTATCGCATCTGTCGGATCACTAAATTTTATTTTGATCGTCATGTTTCAGCTCTCAAAAGTGGCTTAACTTTTATGAGAAATTTACTGTTACTTATTGTAATTTTTTATACATCACTTTCCTTTTCGCAAGATTCTTTCGAGCTACAAGAAGTAAAATTACAGGATAGCTATAGAGAGATAAAGCTGATACCAGGGAAAATTTTACCTACCAAGATATCACGTTTAGCATTTGAAATTCCCGGTTCAGTGAATAAGATTGATGCTGATATAGGTGATGCGTTTTCAAAAGGTGATCTCTTAGCTGAGCTTGATAATAGAGAAGCCTCCGCAAATCTTATGCGGGCAGAAGCCAAATATAAACTTTCCAAACTTGCACTCGATAGACTTGATGATCTAAAAACCGATGGCTTTATTTCTGCTCAGGAACTTGATAAAGCTAATGCGGAATATGATGTAGCAAAATCTGAACTTGAATATTTCAAAGTCAAATTATCTCAAACAAAGATAATCGCGCCCTACGATGGTTTCATACAAAATAGAATGATTGACCAAGGTACTATAATCAGCCCTGGAGTAAATATATTTGAATTTGTTGACTCATCATCAGTTGAAGCGCATATATCAATTCCTGACAAAATTATTGATAACCTCATAATTGGAGAAGAATACTTTTTCACAATAAAGGAAAAAAAATTAAATGCAGTTTTATCAAGAATTGCGCCAATGACCATTGGAGGCTCAACAAATAGACTGGCGATATTCCATTTTAATGAATTTATAAGTCCAGGATCTATCGGTTATCTTAATTACGAAAATCGTGTTATAGCAAAAGGTTTATGGGTTCCATTCAGTGCTCTTTCAGAATCAGACCAAGGTTTATGGAGTCTCTATGTCCTTAATTCAAGTGATAATGAATCAAGAATAGCTCGAGAATTAGTTGAATTACTTCACGTTGAAGATAGGCTTGCTTATGTATCTGGAACCTTATCGCCCGGCGAAAAAATTATTGTTGGTGGCGCATCAAAAGTAATCGAAGGTAAAATTTACAATTAGAGCTGTATTCAATGAAACCCATAGAAATATTCCTTGAAAAACCAAGAGTATTCATACTCACATTGCTATTCATCTTAATATCAGGAACATCTGCTCTTAATTCTTTGCCTAGACAAGAAAATCCTGAGCTTGCTCAGAGATGGGCTAGTGTTCAAGTGGTTTTTCCAGGGGCGTCTCCTGAACGAATAGAAACTCAGGTTCTTGAGCCTCTCGAAGCTAAATTAAGAGAGGTATACGAGGTGAGACGCTTGGTTTCATCTGCATCAGATGGCTTCAGCATTACATTGGTTGAATTAAAAGATGATGTTGATCCTCTCTTAATAGAAGATACATGGTCTGAAGTTCAAGACAAAATTGATCAAGCTAAATCTATGCTTCCGAATGATATCAATACTGAACTCATAAGAAGCAGTGGTCCTCCTGCTACATTACTCTATGCCATCAAATGGATGGGTGATGGACCGCCACCAAAAATTTTAATGACGAGAGTAGCGAATGATCTGAGATTGGAGTTGGCCTATGGCGGAGGAACGGATAAAGCGCTCCTATTTGGCGGATCAGAAGAAGAGGTTTTGATTGAAATAGATAATGCAAAACTATCGAGCATGGGATTGTCCTTTCAAGAGATTTCAACACGACTTCGAACGATGGATAACAAAAGACCAATCGGAGTATTTACAGATCAAGAGAGAGAGATTTTAATTAAATCAAAAGATAATCTTAGATCCATTCAAGAGATTGAAGATCTTCCCATTCAAATCTTCTCTGGTACTGAAATTATCAGACTAAGTGATATAGCAAATATCAAAAAAACGCCCAGAATACCTTCCGAAGAAATAGTTTATGTAGATGGGCAACCGGCAATACTTATTCAAGTAAATGCAGCTTTTCAACAAAGAATAGACGTTTATGTGAAAACTCTTGAAGAGATAGCAAGAAAATATGATGCTAATCTACCGAGTGAGCTTAGCATCATTAAGCTATATGATGAATCATACTACCTGACTGAAAAGTTTGATAATTTATCGCTTAGTATATTCTTTGCCACCAATACAGTAATCTTGTTAAGCTATTTCCTATTGGGATTAAGATCTGCATTGATTGTGGGCATCACAATTCCTCTAACCATATGTATCGTCTTATTTGGCTGCAGACTACTCAATCTTCCACTGCATCAAACATCAATGACAGGGATTATCATTGCACTAGGATTACTTATTGATAATGCCATAATTATGGTTGAGGACTACAAGTACAGAAGAAGAATAGGAAATTCTCCTAAAAACTCAGCTTTAATGTCCTTCCAGCATTTATGGGTACCTCTGGCTGCTGCCACAGCGACGACCGCATTTGCTTTTTTACCTGTGGCAACTGGCAAGGGCCCAAGTGTTGAGTTTGTTGGAGGGATGGCTGTTACTGTGATCCTATCAGTATGTGGATCTCTTTTTCTCGCTTTATTTATAACTCCTGTTTTTCTGAATCTTATGGAAAAGCTTCCTATATTTAAAAATCAAGAACTGGCATCGGAAGGTTTCTCAAACAAAAAGATGCTAGAAGCTTACCAAAAATTCTTGACCTGGAGTTTTGATAAACCAAGACGAGGAATTTTTATTGCTCTTATTTTTCCAACGATTGGTTTTCTTTTGTTTCCTATGTTGAAGCAAGATTTTTTTCCAGAGCTAGACAGAAATATGTTTAGGGTCAGTGTTGAGCTACCGCCAAATTCGTCTATTGAGGCTACAGAGTCAGAAATTTTGAATCTAAGAGAATCAATATACAGAGAAGCAAAATTTAAAATTGATACAGATGTTTGGTTCATAGGAAGGAAACTGCCTCGGATACTTTATAATGTCATTGGTGGTGACTCTCCTCTTGGGAACAATAATGTAGCTGATGCATTCTTTATTTCAGAAAACTACTCAGACATGATTGATAATCTACCCGATCTCGCAAAATCAATAGTAAAACAAAATCCAAACCTAAGAATTATCATTGACAAATTTAATACAGGTCCGCCTGTTTTTTCCGCAGTCGAATATCGAATACTCGGTGAAGACCCAGAAATATTGAAGATTTTAGGAGATAAGCTGGAGCTTATTATAAATAATGCACCAGATGTGTTTTTAACCAGAGCTGATTTATCACAGGTAAGCACAAAATTTGAATTAGATTTTAATAACTCAAATATGCTCTTATCTGGCTTAAATACACAAGTTTTGCTAGATGAAATATCAATTGCAACTCAGGGAATTGAGGTTGGAACCATGCTCGATGGAAATAAAGAAATTCCGATTAGAGTTAGAGGGCTGAAATATCAAGATCTCAATGATTCAATACAATACATTTCTGTCCCTGGTGAAAATTCTTTGAATTATTCTTCTAGTTTTGGAGAGCTAAAACTCACATCCAGAGCAAGCTCACTTGGACGTTTTGAGGGATCAAAAGTGAATACTGTTCAAGGTTGGATTTGGCCTGATAAATATGCCTCTACTACAGAAACTTATATAAAAAAACCCATAGAATTATTCCAAAAATCTTTGCCTCCTGGGTATACACTTAATCTATCCGGAGAAGCTGAATCAAGATCAGAATCTCAGGCCCAGCTTTTTTCTTCGGCAACAATTTTCTTTGTTTTAATTGTTATTGCATTGATCTCTGCACTTAATTCTTTCAGAGAAGCTGGAATTATTTTGAGTGTTGCTATTTTATGTACAGGACTGGCATTTTTTGGACTTTTGGTAGGCAATGCAAATTTTGGATTTATCGGTTTGGTTGGGGCTGTAGGTTTAATTGGATTATCCATCAATGATGCAATTGTGGTTCTTTCGCACATCAAAGAGGCAAATGAGGATCATAAACTCAATAAAGAGAGACTGATAGAGGTTGTGATTCGCTCCACAAGGCACATAATTACAACTTCGGTTACAACAGTCGGTGGATTTCTCCCTTTATTAATCACAAGCGTATTCTTCAAGCCACTCGCTTGGGCTATGTCAGTAGGCGTGCTTGGAGCCACTATTATTGCTCTTCTTTATATACCCAGCTTATACGTAATTAAAGAAAAGATTATTTAGCAAAAAGCTATAGATTTAATAAAGAGAAAAATAATTTAAATCTACAAAAAAATCATTTCTCAAAAGAAATAAATTAGCGCATCACGAACGGATTTTTCATTGGTTCATTTGAAATATTTATCCAGGTTGTTTTTGTCCTGATGTAATCGTTTATAGAGTCCATGCCCGCTTCTCTGGCATAACCCGATTGATTATATCCACCAAATGGTGCGATCGGTGAAATAGCACGATAACTATTAATCCAGCATATACCAGCTTTAATTTTTTTTGATACGCGATGTGCTCGCGCCAAGTTGTTGGTAAATAATCCAGACCCGAGTCCAAATTTTGTATTGTTTGCCATTTTTATTGCTTGTTTTTCATCCTTAAAAGTTAAGAGTGAGGCAACAGGACCAAACATCTCTGTCTCAAGAGATACAATAGATTCATTAGGGCAATCTATGAGCGTTGGCTCAAAATAGTATCCCTTTAGGTTGAGACGAGAACCGCCAAATACAATTTTTGCTCCTTGGGATTGGGCTTTTTTAAGTGTTTTTTCAATGAGTTTTATTTGTTTATTTGTGCACAAAGGCCCAACATGTGTGTCATTATTTTTAGGATCGCCAGTAACGATTGATTCAGCCCGCTTTGAGAGCATTTCAGTTAACTCCCTCTTTATAGAGTCGTGAACGATTACTCTTGTACCAGCAACACACGATTGCCCTGATGCGCCATAATTGCCAGCAATAATACCATTTACCGCCCCTTCAATATCTGCATCTTCAAACACAACTATGGGGGATTTTCCTCCCAATTCTAATGTGGTGACAGCGAAATTCTCAGAGGAATTAATTACTATTTGCTTCGCAACTTTTGGCCCTCCCGTAAACGCAATACGATCAATATCAGGATGCGTGGTCAATGGGATAGCACAGTTTTTCTCGTCTCCTGTAATGACGGAAACCACTCCATCAGGAATGCCTGCTTCCTTGATCAATCTGGCAAAATACAATAGAGAACATGGTGCAATCTCTGATGCTTTTATAATTATTGTGCACCCCGCGGCAAGTGCCGGTGCAAGTTTAGTGGCTGTTAAAAACATTTGTGCATTCCAAGGAACAACCGCAGCAACAACACCAATAGGCTCGCATGAAGTAAATACATGCATATCAGGCTTATCAATTGGGAGTGTTGAGCCCTGAATTTTATCAGCCAGACCAGCAAAATAACGATAATATTCAGCTACATATTGGGTCTGGGTAGCAGTTTCTGCCAAAAGTTTTCCGCTATCATTGGTTTCGATTTTTCCGATTTCATTCGCGTGCAATTCAATAAGATCAGCAAGCTTGAGAAGTAATTTTCCTCTATCAGAGGCAAGCATTTTCGACCATTCCCCCTCATTGAGACATCGCCTAGCGGCTGCAATTGCAAGATCCACTTCTGATTTTCCTGCAACTGAAAAAGTTGCCCATATTTCCTCGTTATGAGGATTGAGGCTGGGAAATATGTCTGTATTATTTTCGTGGAATTTACCATCAATAAATATTGGGAAGTTTTGAATGTTTTTATTCGGTTTCATATTGTTCTATCTATGATTGGAACGCCGGTATTACTTTTTTAATAAAGTGTTCTAATGAAGCTACCTTCATATCATAGCTCATTCCTGAATCAATCCAATAAGAGAACTCATCGTAGCCGAGTTTTTCGTATTTTTTTAGTCGCTCTATGACTTGATCAGTTGTTCCCATCAGCAGATTCTCTCTCATAATCGCTGGAGCATACATATCTAGCGAGGCCAATTCTTTTTGTGATAGTTTTTTTATCGATGCCTGAGTTATTGGTCTTTTATTTTGAAACCATGCACCAAAATGAGCATAAAATTCACTAAATTTTTTGGCCGCATGATCTAACTCATTAATATCATCGCTAACAAATGTGTGCTGAAGAAGCATTATTTTAGATTGAGATTCAGAATCATATTTTTTCTTGGCATTATCGAATTTGTTGATCAGATTTTGAACTTCTTTATATTCTTGCCATAAAGGTGTTACCTGGACATTACAGTGATTCTGAATAGCAAACTCATGGCTATTTGGGTCTCTGGCCGCTATCCAAATTGGAGGTCCGTCAACCTGAAATGGTTTTGGTGTAGAAGTGGATTTAGGGAAAGAGTAAAACTCACCTTTATGAGTATAATCTCCTTTCCAAAGTTGACGGACAGCAGGGATAATCTCACGCAATCTTTGGCCTGCTTCCCAAGCATCCATTTCAGGCATTAACCTTTCATACTCAAAGCTATAAGCACCCCTTGCTATACCCATCTCCAATCTGCCAGATGTTATTATGTCTGTCATAGCTGACTCTCCAGCGAGTTTTATTGGATGCCAGAATGGTGCGATGACTGTTCCTGTTCCTAACCTTATACTTTTTAACTTATTGGCCAAATCAACAATTGTTATGAAAGGATTTGGTGCGATAGTGAAATCCATACAGTGATGTTCGCCTGTCCAGATTGCATGCATACCGCCATCCTCAGCAAGCTTACAAACATTTAAAAACTCATCATGTAAATCTTTATAAGATTGAGATGGGCTTGTCTTCTCCATGTGTGCAAAAAGAGAAAATTTCACTTATCTAATTCTCCATTATCTATTTTCAATACCATAGATTTAATAGCATTATTCACTTCAATAAAATGAGTCATCTGTGCCAAATGTCCTGCATCTTCGACAAGGATAACAATTCCATTTTTACTTAATTCATTCATTTGTTGGCTCATACATGGTGTTGAATTTCTATCCAATCTTCCGGTGACAAATAAGATAGGTAAAGTATTATTTATCAATAACTCATTTGGGATACCTTTCTGGTTGGCAAACGCCTCATAAGCAGCTCGGTATCCATCTAAATTGCAATTTGATAACCATCGATGGCAGTAATCAGCTAATTCTTCATATTCGCTATTGTTGTCACCAAACCATCTCTTTGTTGTAGCATCTATCTCTTTATCATGATTCGCGGATGCTATGTTATTGAGCCTTTTTTTTAGTGCTTTCATTGCTCCATCAGAACGCTGGAAAACACAATTTAATGCAACTATACCATTGCAATCATTTTTGTATTTAATTGCATAATCGATGGCGATTAGAGCGCCCAAAGAATGTCCAATAATGATGAATTTTTTCTGAATAATTTCATCGGCAAAGAATTTAATCATTCGTGTATAGAAATCTATATTTATATTATTAGATGTCTGATGATTACTCTCTCCATGGCCAGGGAGATCAATTGCAATCACATCAAAATGATGCTTTAAATATTTTAGTTGTGCGTTCCATGATTCTAATCTTAGTCCCACTCCGTGAATAAACAGAAGGGAGACTCCAGAACCTTCCCTATAATAGGCAATGTTATTGCTGCTTTTAGACCGAGGCTGGGTTTTCCACATCATGGCCTAGATCTTTTAAATCCTGATAGCGATCTCCAATGCGATGATGAGGCCGACCGCCAATCGAACCACCAATTGCGACAACAATTTCATCAGAACGTGGAGCATCAGCTATGGAAAACTGAATAGTAAGATAATGTGAGCGCCGACCAGCATCATTTTTATCCATCAATGGAATCATTATTGGCGAGTCTGCTGGCCCTCTTGTGTTAGTGAAGGATAGATAGCTCTTTGCGCCAACAGCTTCTCTATAGAAATTTCCAAATCTGAGTGTATGAATGAGGGCAGAGGCATGTTCAATTTCACCATCTAAACCCACCACAGCTGCTTTACCATATGCTTCAATTCTGTCTCCACCACCCGCTAAATTAGTAATACGCTGGGTTAGCTCTTTTCCAAGAGGTGGGGCAATGGATAAAATCTCAGGTTTAAGATCTTCGATATACTTTCCAGCCCATGGATTTTCTATAACTGCTGCTATGGCAAACATTCTCAGTGGTGTCTCAGCTTTCCGGAAACCTTCTATTAATGTCTCCTCATCATAAACAACATATTTTCTTATTTTTAATGTCACTTAATTATTCCAATTGAGATTAACTTTACTTAAAACAGCCTTCATTCAACATACTATATTATTAATAATCGACATCCTACATAAATAACAAGAACTGCTGTCATCCTTCTTATGATATCTGAATTAATAAATTTTAAACCCAAATGAGAACCGAGTTGTCCACCCAAAAATACTGCAATGAATAACCACAAATATTCTGGTTTGATTGAAGAATGGCCAACGCTATGATTTTTAATCATCTGTCCAGCTAATCCTGCAAGAGAATTTGCAAGTATGAAGAAACTTGTAAAAGCTGGGATAATTCTCACAGGGAGTGTTTGTGTTAAATGAAGTATTGGTGCAAAAAATATCCCACCTCCAATTCCAACCAATCCAGCGATATATCCCAGTATGGATGAGGTTACATAAACTATTGCTTTTCCTATTTTGCTGTCTATGTGGTCACTAAATAATTTTATTGGGTTATGATTCATCATCATGGTCATACCAGACAATATTAAAACTACAGCTAGGACGATCACAAATACCTCTTTATCAACTTGGGTATTTCCGCCCAAAAAGGCAAAAGGCATTGATACGAAAATACATGGCAAGACATATTTCCATGGAATCATATTCATTTTTTGATGCTTTATGCAGCTACCCGCGACAACAATGAAATTGCATATTAAAGCTATAATTGGAATGGCTCTATAGTCTACATCCAGCAGTATTAATAGTGCGTTATATGTAGAGCCCCCTCCAAAACCAACTGATGCGTATATCAGTGCCGTAACAAAGAAAGAGAGTATTAAAAAGATCCTATTTCACCTATGCGAAGTTAGAGATTTGAAAATATATTAGTAGCATTATAGGGCTATGAAACTAATTAGGCCATTGCAGTAGTTTTATGAAATACTACTAGCAATGGAGTCGATAGGAATTAGAAGACGAATCACTAATATGCTTATTCTCGTTCTAGCAGGCGAGATAATTTTTGGCTTGCCTTTTCACTTAGCGCGCTTCTTTCGTCCTACATATCTTGATGTATTCAATATCAGTAATACTAATCTAGGGGACGTATACGCAGTATATGGTTTAACAGCGATGATTTCTTATTTTTTTGGTGGCATGCTCGCAGATAAATACTCGCCAAGGATTTTGATGTCACTTTCACTCGTACTCACATCAATTGGTGGTTTTTTTATCTCCACTATACCCGAGCTTAGCAGTATTTTTATTATTTATGGATACTGGGGCATTACAACAATTTTTTTATTCTGGTCTGCAATGATCAAAGCAACGAAAGAATGGGGAGGAGAATATTCGCAGGGTAAGGCTTTTGGAATACTTGATGGTGGAAGGGGGTTGTTTGCTACAATTGTTTCCCTTGTTGCAATTTATCTATTTACTGCATTTTTGACGCAAGAAGTTACTCTTGCAGATCCAATTGAAAAAAGGAGAGCTTTTCAGTCTGTTATTATTTTATATTCATCTCTCACACTTCTGATCGGCATAATTGTTTGGCTCTTCTTGCCAGATAATAACGCTGAGGTAAAGAGGAAGGAATCCATATTTAAAAATCTTAATAAGGTCATAAAAAATCCACTTATCTGGCTTAATGCAGGTATTATTGTGTGTGCTTACTCAGCATATAAAGGATTGGACAATACTACGCTTTATGCACATGAAGTTCTGGGCATGAATGAAGTTGATGCAGCAAAAGTTTTTTCCTATGGTTCACTGATCAGACCTATCGCTGCAATAGCAGCGGGAATCATTGCTGATCGTTGGATCAGCAGTCGTGTAATTCTTGTAATGTTTTCGTGTTTGACACTTATATTTGCATTATTAGCAATGAGTGACGCCATGCTCCTATACCCAGCAGTTGTACTTTTGAATATATATATAACATTCTTTCTGGTATTTGCGATTAGAGGTATTTATTTTGCAGTAGTACAAGAAACAAAAGTAAATAGTAATGTTACTGGAACTGCAGCAGGAGTAATTTCCTTTATAGGCTTTACGCCAGATATATTTTTTGGATCTATTTCAGGAAGAATATTAGACGCAAACCCCGGAGTTGTGGGACATCAAAATTATTTTCTCTTTCTCACCGTTATTGTTTTTTTTGGTATTGTAATTCCGTTTATATTCAGAAAAATCTCAAAAAGAAATGGCATGACATAAAAATTTGAAGAAAAAAATTTTATTTCTCATGCTTTGAAAAGTTTTTATAAGAATCTCTTAAAAAAACAAACAATAAGATCGCTCCACAAGAACCCAAAAATATTGCACAAAAAAATGTCAGCCAATCCCATCCAATCATTTCAGTTCCCCTCTTATTGTATTTCCTCCTGACTTGACTCCAAATAAATTGCCTATAAAAAATCCAAGCAAACTAAGTGGAAGGCAAAAAAACAGTGAGTACTCTTGCCAAACAGAAAACTCTACACCAGCCAGTGAGAAGGTCCAGATGTATGTGCCCCAAGTTTCATTATAAATTCCTATCTTAGCGAGACCGATATAATAGACAAACACGCTTACTAAGCCGAAACTACAACTTAGCAACCCAGCTAACGATGTTTTTTTACCCTTATAAAAAAGAGCCATTAACACTGGAACAAAGACAGTGGCCAGTATTACCGTGGTTACAAAAATTAAGAGCGCCATAATTCTTTCAAATTGAAAGGCAACCAAATATCCTATTATCCATGCAATAACGATGCTTATTTTTGTAACTTTAACCAGCTCTTTATCTGAGGCATCCGGCTTTATAAGTGGACGATACATATCATAAGAAATATTCGATCCTGCAACCAATGTATAACCATCAATAGTAGACATGGCTGTCGCTAAGACGCCAGCTAAAAATATACCCGATAAACCAATTGGGAGGGCATATGTAACAGCAATTAAGAATGCATCATTCGGGTGCACATTGCTTGCTAATATTCCCTTGCTCACAGCTGCTAATGCTGCAATTCCTCCAGCAACAACCAACCAATCGAATGTAGTCCAAATGGCTGTAGCGGCAAGAATTGCATTCCTTGCTTGTTTTGCACTTCTTGAAGCAAATATTCTTTGATATAAAGATGGGTCAATCAATACTGCTAAACTAGAGGAAGCATAAGCCAGTAACAAGAATGGAGGCACTGTACCAAAGAATTCAAAGTGACCGGTTGGAACTGCCTCTTTAATCGCAGCAAACCCACCCACCTCGTGCACTAAAAGAGGAACACCAACAGCAACTGTGATACACATTAATGAAAACTGAATCGTATCTGTTATTGCAACCGCTTTTAGCCCGCCAAGAAGGGTGTAACCCAACGCAATACCCCCCAATAATAAAGCGCCATAATGAGCATCAATTCCAAAGACAAATTCTGATACACGCCCAAGGGCAAATAAGCTTGTGGTTGGCAAACAATAGATCATAGAACTTACAGCCCCAATAGAGGATGTTTTTCTACCATATGCTTTTTCTAAAATTTCAGGCAATGAAACAAAATTTGCAGCACGAAGTTTTTTGCTCATGTAAAAAGCAATGAAGAGATAAAACACCAAAGTAGATAATGCGTAGCCAAAAAAAGCCATCAATCCATCATTGAAAGCCATCTCAGATGAACCAAATAAAATATCCAAACCATAATACGTTGATACCATCGTTGAGATCAGCATTGGCGTGGTCATGCCACGACCTGCCAGCATGAATTGATCATACGTTGAGTCTTTTTTGTAAGAATAGATGCCAACACTGATTAACATAACTATGTAAAAGAAAATAATCACATAATCAAAATTTGCCACATAATTACTCATATTAACTTTAGTCCCAATTATTGATGATTGATGAATTATCGGATAATAATAATCTAGATTATGCTATGTTATTCTGGCTTAAACAAATCTTGTAAAATTATGAAAAAATTAAATGGTATTGTTCATTCTGTATATACCAATAGTGATAATAATCTGGGTAAAATTGAAACAGATTCAATAGAAGTCATGCTGGACGGTATTGTTGATGACCCCCATCGTGGATATACAAGAGAAACATGGGTTGGTGATAAACAGCCTCAGGGCACTGTCAGAAGAAATGAAAGACAATGGTCTGCCGTATCGATAGAAGAAATAAATAAAATTACTGAAGACATGGAACTTGTTGTTCCTCTAGATGCTGCAGTATTGGGGGCAAACATTTGTCTGGAGGGGATACCCAATCTTTCGTCACTCCCAAAAGGGTCAATTATAAAATTTTCAGGTGGCGTTGAATTGATTGTGGAAGAATACAATCCTCCGTGTTCAGGAATGAGTCAAAAGATTGCTCAAAATTATACAACGAAAAGCAATTCACCAATTTCAGATATGCAGTTTTCAAAATCATCTAAAATTTTACGTGGCATCGTCGGATCAATAGAAACTTCAGGCGAAATTAAACAAGGTGAAGCAGCTGAAATTCATATCTATGAAAACCCAAGCTGGCTATAGCAATTAAAAAAATTGATTAAATTACATAAAAATAACTATGTGGGGCATGGTTTAGATGTTCATAAAATTGTGTTCCCCTCTATTACCTTGATCGTAGTATTATTTATTTTAATCACTCTTTTTTCGCCAGAAACAGCAGGATCCGCCTTCGTTGATCTTCGGTTATGGCTGACATCAAAGTTTGATTGGGTATTTTTAATAACTGCCAATGTATTATTAATTTTTTGCCTTTTGGTTACGCTAACGCCGGCCGGCAAAATAAAACTCGGTGGAGTGGATGATAAACCAGAGTTTTCTAGGCTAAGTTGGTTCGCAATGTTATTTGCTGCTGGCTTAGGGATCGGTCTTATGTTCTATGGAATATATGAACCGGTAAATCATTTTTTATACCCCCCGCTCAATGTTGATCCAAGTGATCACGTTGCCTCCCGGAATATAGCATTGTCAGCTTCAATCATGCACTGGACAATTCATCCATGGTCGCTGTATTCTTTCGTGGGTCTTACTTTGGCTTTTTTTTCTTACAATCAAAATTTACCTCTTTCAATTCGTTCAGGATTTTATCCGGTTTTTAAAGAAAAAATCTGGGGTTGGCGCGGTCATGTTGTTGATATTCTGGCTCTATTTGCAACAATTTTTGGTATTGCTACTTCATTAGGGATTGGTGCAGAACAATCCATGGCAGGTATTAATTACCTCTTTGGAATTGAATTAAATGCGGTTAATAAAGTAATTGTAATTATTACAATCACAACTGTCGCATTGTTTTCAGTATTGAGAGGATTAAATGCAGGCATCAGAAGATTGAGTGAATTAAATATATTCTTAGCGATATGCCTGTGTTGTTTTATTTATTTTTTTAGCCCATCTGTAGAAATAATAACAAATTCTTTTAAATATACAGTCAACTTCATAAGAGATTTGCCCGCTCTAAGTAACTGGATAGGCCGAACAGATTCCGATTTTCTCCATGGTTGGACAATATTTTATTGGGCATGGTGGATATCCTGGTCTCCATTTGTTGGCATGTTTATTGCAAGAGTCTCACGTGGAAGAACCATAAGAGAGTTTATTTTTGGCACAATTTTTGTTCCTTCCATGATCAGTATATTTTGGTTATCTTTATTTGGTGATAATGCAATTAATGATCTTATTATTAATGGAAATTCAAATGTCGTTAACACCATACAGAATCAGGTACCAGAAATGTCAATATACAAATTTCTTGAAAGTTTTCCTTTTCCAGAGATCACTTCTTTCATAGCAATCGTGTTGATTTGTATATTTTTTATCACCTCAATGGATTCTGGGGCCCTAGTAATAGATACTATAGCATCGAGCGGGAAAATAAATACTCCCATAAAACAACGAATTTTGTGGTGTGTATTTATCGGTTTAATTGCAATAGCACTAACATTAAGTGGTGGCCTGAGTTCACTTCAAGCAATGGCATTAGCTACTGCTTTTCCTTTTTGTTTTATTCTTATCCTAATGTGCGTTAGCACAATAATGGGCTTAAAAAAAGAATTGGAAAAATCGTGAAAATTGGAACGATAGCAAATAATAAAGAACAATGTCTTGTGTTCTATGTTGATGAAAGTTTTTCGATATCTGCTGATGAAATCTCGAAAAAATTCCAAGTTAGAATTAAAAACACCATGCAAATGTTCATCAAAGAAGATGCGGATAAACTAAATGAAATAACAAATGCCATTGAGCAAGTAAAATTAAATCATAATCAATATTCTCTTATCGAAAATGACAACATAAAATGGTTGGCACCCAATCCAGACACAAAAAAAATAATTGGCGTAGCCTTTAATAATCAAAATATTCGAAATGCCGTTCATTTCGATCCGGGACGGCCAAATTATTTCTTAAAATCATCCAGCTGCCTGATTGGGCACAATGAATCTGTTTTAATAAGAAAATGCTATGGAAACACAATCCCAGAACCAGAGTTATGTCTTATTATTGGAAAAAAAGGCAAAGACATAAAAAAAGCGGACGCGCTTAAACATGTATTCGGTTTCTCAATTATGAATGATATTACTTCTCATGGAATGAAATTTTCCATGGACAGCGTGGCTGTTACTCGAGACCCAGAAATCATGCGCCCAGAATACACAAATTGGAGAAAAACCAATACTAATGATAAGAACGATCTCTACTTTGTATATCACACCAGATCAAAGAACTCGGACACATTTGGGCCAATGGGTCCGTGGGTTACGACTTCTGATGAAATAAATAATCCTAATAATCTTCGAATACATGCATACAAAAATGGAGAGTGCTTCACAGATGACTCAACATCATCATACTTATTCAGTATCGAAGATCTAATATCTGATGCAAGCCATTTTTTTACACTGGAAGCTGGAGATATCATTAGTTGTGGAACTGCAGCAAAAGGAAATACAACTTTTCCTAATGCGCATCGGAATATAATTTTGAACGAAGAAGAATGTGTCATCGATATTAAAATTGAGGGATTAGGTGCTCTTAGCCACTCAGTAAAACACATAGATTAATTTATTTTTTATTTGGGAATGGATCTTCCATGCCATTATCAAGTGGCACTTCAAAAATATTTAAAGTCAATGAAACCAAGCAATAATAACCCACTAAAGACACCAGCTCTATCATCCCTTGCTCTCCAAACTCATTTATTCCTTCTGTGTATGCTTTATCGTCGACTGAATGAGATTGAAGTAATTGATTCGTAATGCGATAAGCGAAATCCAATTTTGGACAATTAAATTCTGGTTCAGCACCTTCTCTTAAGTTTTGTATTATTTTCTCAGACAATCCTGCATCGATTGCTAGCTTAGAATGATAGGAAAATTCAAATTTTGCTTTGTAATGATACCCAACGCAACAAATTACCATCTCCTTAACGATCTCATCAAGCTCTGTTTCATAACGCAAGGATGCCCCCAATTTTTGAATAGTATCGCCTAACTTTCCAGCTTTAACCCAAACAGCAAAGGGCCCTGTCAGAGGAATCTCACCTCTGGGACCATCTTGTATTGCTTTTAAAACTTTTTTTTGAGATTCATTCAGTGATTCTAGAGAAATTTCCGTTAATCTACTCATATTGATACATTCTCATATTATTGTTATTTCTGTCGAGAATCAGGCTTAAATATAATCAATTTTATCCATTGATAATTGCCTTATAAATTGATGGATCTGTTGCTCCTTCGGTACCAAAAACCAGAACTCGACTATTATGGTTCAAATTTATTGCATCTGATATTTCTTTATTTTCTTGTATAGCCATTAGTGCAGCTAATCCACTTACCGAACATTCACCAGCCTCTATGGGCTGATCATCACCTTGCCCATCTGCAAGTAAGCGCATTAACTCAGGTATATTTCTGTCATTTATTGTCATAAATAAGTCAGCGCCGTTTTTTAAAATTTCCCATGCAAGAATTGATGGTTCACCACAAGACAATCCTGACATGATTGTTTCTTTCTTGATATCAAAGATTTGGATCTCTCCAGCCCTCATGCTATCAATCAAACATGGAGCTAAAGTTGGCTCTAAAATAATAATTTTTGTTTTATTTATAAAACAAGTATTCCAAAAACGCATACACATGGCAGCTGCGAATCCTCCTACTCCAGCTTGAAGAAAAATATGAGTTGGGAATTCATGCTCTTCAAAATCATCCAGTATTTCCTTTGCCATAACGGTATATCCGGCCATGATATATCGAGGATATTCTGTATATCCTTCATATGAGGTGTCAGAAATTATTTGCCAGTTGTTTTTTTCAGATTCATCAATACACACTTTCAGTGAATCATCATAATTTCCATTAATTCGAATAACATTTGCTCCAAATTCTTCCATTGCATTTTTTCTACCCTCACTTACTTCACTATGTATGAAAATTTGACATTGACATCCAAATATTTGAGCGCCATAAGCCACTGATCTTCCATGATTGCCATCTGTTGCAGTGGAAACCACATAATTAGAAACAATATCTTTGTAATTACCATTTTTAATGTCTTTAAGGGTAATTTCATGGTTCATTTGATCTTGCAATTTCTTCCTAACATATTGTAATACACCAAAAGCACCACCCAATGCCTTAAAACTTCCTAAACCAAATCGAGTGCTTTCATCTTTGTAGTAGATTTTTTTTACTTTAGTTTTTTTTGCTAGATCATCTAGAGAAATAAGTTTGGTTGGTTCATAATTTTTCCAGTTCTTTATTTCCTGATAAGCGCTCTCTGAATCATTCTCATTGAGAACCTCTTTTAAAAATTCAGGATAATGATCATCAATTTTTTTTAAATTTAAGAAAAATTCTGAGCTGCAGTTTTTGTTTGTAGTATTTTTCATGAGCAACTAACTAAAATATGTATTTTATTTGTAAATCTTTATGTATTTCTTGCTGTCATATCAAATATCTTATCACTTGGATGAGTTACTCTTAAGAAGTTCCTCTGCAACCCATTTATGAAAATTGTGCGTAGCAACATCCATTATTGGAGAAAACTTTCCTCCATCAAATGATCTACCTTGTCTTCCTTTTTGCATGCCTTCCACAACAGAGATATCTTCCTCAAAAATTGTTTTCCAAAATAACTTATTTTGACTGATCAAATTGATTAGAGAATTATTATTTTTTACATCATCAGCAAAATAAAATGCGGCTTGTTCTAAAGTTTTTTTGGCCGATTCCGGAATCAAAATAACTGCAAAAAATAGATCGCGATGTACTCCCATCAATATGTTTGGATAAAGTGCGATGTATTCAGTTTCTTTATCCCATTTATGTGGTAAGTCTTCAAAATCTGGAAAGACATTTCCCTTTTCATCAGATAGCTGTCGATAATAGTAAGAACCTTGTCCAGAAAAATTCCTAGCATTACAGATATCATAATGATCCTGAAGTTTAGATGTCTTGTTTAAATCAGGATGAACACTCGGAAGATGATAGCTTTCACAATAATTTTCAACTGCAAGCTTCCAGTTTGCATTTAATTCCAAAGAAAATGATGAATTATGCCCGCCGTAGAACATTGGCACATCAAAATCTTTCCATCTATCGATTAATTCAGAATAATGTTCACAAAAATGATCGGCATCATCCGCAATATTTACAAAAATGATATCGTGCCAGACGTAAGATCTTATTTTATTTAATCCAAGACTTGATGTTATTACATCTTCATGTTGATGATTACCTATTCCGCCAACATGTGGAGTGGATTCAAGAGACCCATCTAGACCATAACACCAGTTATGGTATGGGCAACGGATATTTTTTTTATTTTTCTTATTTTCATTGATTAAAATCATTCCTCGATGACGGCATACATTTTCAAAAACATTAATTTCTGTTTTTGATGTTCGAACAACAATAAGCGGCAGCCCTAGGAAGCTTATCACTTTGATATCTCCTACATTAGGAATATCTTTGCCAAAAGCCAGTCCGCACCAATTTTTATATAAGAGTTGATTTTTTTCTAGCTCATATATTTCTTTTGAAATATAAAACTCATTAGATAAACCATTTGCTATAGAGATATTATCGTTAACATTGAATAATAACTTCTCTAATCGTGAAATATCTTCTTGTGAGCCCATTTTAAATCCAGTGAAGAGAGACGCTCATTATTAAATGATGAATTCCCTCAAGTACTTCATTAAGTAATTTTTGTTTAAAATAATATTAATCTAGGTT
>Ga0114933_10001418_pt1 | contig 26717 bp, 18 predicted proteins | sample 4SBtaG_FD_89691 | JGI IMG/M metagenome (GOLD analysis project Ga0114933, IMG submission 89691) | Deep subsurface microbial communities from Kolumbo volcano to uncover new lineages of life (NeLLi) - 4SBTROV12_W25 metaG | ecosystem: Environmental > Aquatic > Marine > Volcanic | place: Kolumbo... | reverse complement strand
GCTCGATCGGGCCCAGGAGCTCCATGACCTGGTGCAGCGCGACGCAACACAAGACGCCCGCTTCGGGCTGGTCGGAGGCGAGCGCGTGGCCGTACGCGGCCAGCAGGTTCTCGCGCTCGGCGACCAACACGGCGAGCCGACGCGCGCCGCCCGGGCCGGACAGCGCGTGCAGCGCGAGCTCGGTGCCCATGCGCCCGTACCAGGCCGCGTGCCGGTCCCCAGCCCCCGCCGCGAGCCCCGGGTCCTCCGCAAGCCGCTGCCCGCAGTATTCGCGCACGGGGCCGTAGAGCCCGATCCGGCTGCGCGCTCCCGTGCTGGTGTCGCCCAGGGCGGTGTCGGTGCGGTAGCTGTGGAGCAGCGACTTCTCGAGCAGCGACTCGACCACGTACACGACCCAGGGCGCGTCGGGCCAGGCCGACAGGTCCACGACCTCCTCGACCGCTTCGAGCTGGAAGCCGTCGGCGAAGACCGCGCACTGCGCCAGGCAGCTGCGCTCGTGGGGCTCCAGCTGCTGCCACGACCAGTCCAGGGTCTCGCGCAGGCTGGCCTGATCGGGGGTGACCGACCGCGCGTCGAGCACGTCCAGCCGTTCCTCCAGGCGGGCCATCTGGGTGGGGCCATCCAGCCCATCGAGCTGAGCAGCCGCCAGCTCGATCGCGAGGGGAATGCCCTCCAGCCGGTCGACCAGCTCCCTGGCCAGCCGCTTCGCGCCCACCGCGAGCTCCGAGACCCGCTCGTCGAAGAGCTTCGTGGCATCGGAGGGCCGCAGCGGACCCAGCTCGAGGACCTTCTCGCCGTCGAGCTTCATGCGACGGCGGCCCGTGGCGAGCACGCGGGTGCCGGGGGCGGCTTCGAGCAGCGGGAGCACGTGCTCGCGCACCGATGCGAGGGCCATGTCGGCGGCGTCGAGCACCAGCAGGACGAAGCCGCGGGCGGCCAGCGCGCGGCCCAGGGTGTCGCGAGCAGCGCTCGGATCGAGGCCCACGATGGGCACGGTGAGGGCGTCGGAGAGGCTGCGGAGGAGCTCGCCACCCTCGAGCGAACAGCCCCACACCTCGTCCACCTCGCCGAGGCTGCCGCGGCCGTAGCGCCTGGCCAGGCGGCTCTTGCCGATGCCCGGTGCGCCCTTGATGGTGACCAGGCGGCAGCCCGAGTCGTAGAGCTCCGCGATGCGGTCGAGCTCCGCCGAGCGGCCCACGAAACGGTTGGCCGGGCGGGCGAGGTTCGTGGTGCGGCGCGAGCTGAGCGTGGCGGTGGCCGACGAGATGTCGGGCACGGTCTGGGTGACCTCGGCGGGCGCTTCGACCTCGGCCAGCAGCTCCCTCATCACCGTGCGCGGGCTGACGTCGCGCGCGTGCCGACGGGCCAGGGAGCTCAGGTCGTCGGCGAGGTCCCACGCCTCCGCGTAGCGGAGCTCGCGGTCGAAGCGCAGGCAGCGGGCCAGCACGTCGGACAGCCCGCTCACGCAGCGCTCGACCTTGTCGAAGGCCTGGTGGTCCTTGCAGTAGCGCTCGACGTCGTGCACGGCGAGGCAGACCTCGGGCTGGGTGCCCGCGGTGAACAGCCTCCAGCCGGTGGCCATCTCGTAGAGCAGCGCGCCGAAGGAGAAGATGTCGGAGCGGTTGTCGAGGTCTTCCCCGAGCACCTGTTCCGGCGACATGAAGGGCGGCGTGCCCCACACGGTGTCGTCGTCGGTCTCGGCCTGCGCCTGCCGCCAGGTGGCGATGCCGAAGTCCACGATCTTCACCCGGCCATCACGGGTCAACAGAACGTTGCTCGGCTTCAGGTCGCGGTGGACCACGCCCGCGTGCTCCCCGCCGATCTCGAGATCGTGGGCGGAGGCGAGGCCACTGGCGATCTGGGCCGCCAGCTCGAGCACCACCGCAGGCGCCAGGGCACCGACCCGCTTGAGGACCCGATCGAGCCCGACGCCGTCGACCAGCTCCATCGCGATGTAGAGCTGCCCGTGCACCGCACCGAAGTCGTAGGTGTCGACGATGTTCGGGTGGCGCAACAGCCCGCCCACCCGCGCTTCCCGCACGAGCAACGCCTGCGCCTCCTCACCGGTGGCCATGGCGCTGCCGGCCCGGACCACCTTCAGCGCGACCGGCTTGCGGAAGCCCGCCGGACCCTGGAGCTCGGCGCGGAACACGCGCCCCATCGACCCCTCGCCCAGGACCTCCAGCAGCTCGTAGCGCCCGAAGGCCACCGGGAGGTCGGTGGCCACGAGGCGGTCGGGCTGGACGGGGACGCGGATCATGGGGACCAGGGGGGCTGCCAGCCCCGGCGGACGACCAGGGGCAACCGGTTCTTCTGCACCGTCACGCGGAACGCATCGCCCGCGAGCCACTCCTCGCCGTCGAGCTGCCCCGTGATGTCGCGGGCGCCCGGCCGCTCGAAGCGCAGCTCGAGCTCGGAACAGGAGAGACCCTCGGCGTGGGTCACGCCCAACAGGTCGAGGTGATGCTGCCACACGGGCACCGCCGCGAGGTCACGAATCGCCTTGCTGGCCATGTCCATCCGACCCTGCATGGGCACCAGCTCCATCTGGCCGTCGTCGGGTCGCGCGGAGGGTTCCAGCACCCAGCTGCCGGCGTAGATGGCGGTGTTCTTCACGATCAGATCGGTCAGGCCGTCGTAGTGACGGTGCACCCCGTCGGCCACGATGCGCGCGGTGAACTTGGTGGGCTCGACCCAGCTCGCCAGGTAGCGCTGGAGCGCAGCCCCGGCGTACACCGCCTGGTCCCGGTAGATCTCGCGGAGCAGGGGCACCTGCTTGACCCGCTCGCGATCCCGGTTCCGGGCGACCAGCACGTCGGGGGAGAAGCCCCAGCCCGCCGAGTCGAAGAACAGGTCCTCGTCGGTGGGGCGGCCGTCGACCAGGCGCTCCACGTGGCCCACGTCGAGGCCGATGACGTGTTGATCGGCGATCACGTCGAGGTTGTCGTGCAGCGCGTCGGTGCTCGAACGGATGCCGAAGGACTTGCCCTGATCGTTCGCCGTGCCGCTCGGCATCATGCCCATGGGCACGGCCGCGCCGCTGAGCAGGATGCCCTTGGCCACCTCGGCAAAGGTGCCGTCTCCGCCCAGGTAGACCACGCAGTCGTGGTGCCCCGCCACCTCGGCCACCTTGGACACGGTGCGGCCCTCGGGCTCGGTGGCCAGGCCCTCCGCCGACCAGCCGCGCGCCTCCATCGCCGCGAGCGTGCGTTCGATGCGATGGGCGGCCTTGCCGCTCTGCGCTGTGGGGTTGCCGACCAGGAGCACCCGCATCGGCACGTCTCCACCCGGCGAACCGCGTCCCCGGTCGGTGAAGTGTAGCCCAGGACACGTGCGGGCTGGTGTACCGTCGGTCGGTGGACCTGAGCGACCGGACCGTGCTCGTCACCGGGGCCGCCCGCGGCATCGGCGCCGCCGTGGCACGGGCCTTCGAGGCGGAGGGCGCGCGGGTGCTCGCGACCGACCGCGAGGCGTCGCCCGGGGTGATGGCGCTCGACGTGGCCGACCGCGGGGCGTTCGGGGCGTTCGTGCACGACAACGGCCCGGTGGACGTGCTGGTGAACAACGCCGGCATCATGCCCCTGGGACCCCTGGTCCAGCAGGACCCGGCGCTGCTCGAGGCCATGACGGCGGTGAACGTGCGCGGCGTGGTCCACGGGGTGGCGGCCTGCCTGCCGGCCATGCTGGAGCGGCGCGACGGCGTCATCGTCAACGTGGCATCACTCGCGGCCATCGTGCCCTCGCCGGGAGGCAGCTACTACGCGGGCACCAAGGCCGCGGTGCTGCAGATGACGCGCTCGCTGCGCATGGAGCACCACGGGTCGGGGGTGTGCTTCTGCGTGGTGATGCCCGGGGTGGTGGCCACCGAGCTCGCGGCTGGCCTGGACGTGGGCTGGCCGCGACCCCGCACGGTCGGCGAGGTGGCCGACGCCATCGTGAGGGCCACACAGACCCGGCGCGCGGAGGTGGTGGTGCCACCCTGGCTCGGCTGGCTGGTCCGACTCTCGCTGCTCCTTCCGGTGGGGCTGCAGGACGCCGTGGCGCGCCTGTTCGGCATCGATCGCCTGCTCGCGCACGCCGACCCGAACGCTCGATCCGCTTACCAAGCGGAGCTACGAGACCATGCCCGACACATCGACGAGAAGGGTTAGCCAAACGCATGGTTCTGTTGCGCATCCTCTCCACCCTGCGCTGGGCGATCGGCTTCAGCTTCTTCACCTGGTGGGCGTGCACCACCCTGGTGTTGTCGCTCTTCGGCGGCCCCCGAAGGCTGTTCCGCTGGTCGCAATGGGGCTTCCGTTCGCTCTTGCGCATCATCGGCCTGCGGGTGGAGGTCAAGGGGCTGGACAACGTGCAGCCCGGCGTCGGCTACCTCTACATGGTCAACCACCTCACCTTCCTCGACCACTTCGTCCTCGTCGGCAACGTGCCCGACTTCATCCTCGGGCTCGAGAAGGTCGAGAACCTGAAGATCCCCGTGTACGGGACCATGACGAAGTGGTGGGGCAACGTGGCCATCGACCGGAGCGACCGGGAAGGCTCCATCCGCATGATCGAGGGGTGCAAGCACCACCTGGCGGAGGGCACCAGCTTCGGCGTGGCCCCCGAGGGCACCCGCAGCCGCGACGGCCTGGTGGGCCCCTTCAAGAAGGGCGTGTTCCACATGGCGCGCGACATGGGCGCACCCATCGTGCCCGTGAGCCTGATCGGCATGCGGGAGCGCAACCCGGACCGGAAGTTCCTGTTCTCGCCCGGCCCGGTGCAGATGCAGGTCCACCCGCCGATTCCCAGCGACCGCGACGAACCTCTGGACGCGCTGGTGGCCGCCGTGCGGGAGCAGATGTGCTCGGTGGACGGGGTGGACGCCCGTCCGCTGCCCGTGGAGCCCATGGCTGCGGTCGGCGGCAGCTGAGTGCAGCGGGCCGCTCCCCGCGGCCACCGGCGAGGGCGGCCGCGGGGTCGGTTCACGATTAGGACACCGCAGGTGGCGGGCATCGTGACCGCCACCGATGGGTTGACGCTCGGTGACACGCGCTGACGCCCCCCTGGGCCTTTGTGGAGACACCGTGAGCTCGCCGCCGACCCACATCCCCGAAGCCTTCACCTACGCCGGCGGCGTGCTGATCCACGACTCCTGGGATTCAGCGGACGCGGGCGAGCCCAAGGGCGAGCGCGTGGGCGACTACGTGCTCATCGAGCTCCTGGGCGACGGCGCCACGGCCGAGGTGTGGTGGGCGCTCGACACCCGGCTCAAGCTGGCCGTCGCGCTCAAGATCTTCCGCACGGAGAACGACCGCTTCGACGTGGACCGGGTGCTCCAGGAAGCCCGCGCCTGCAGCCAGATCGTCAGCGACCACGCGGTGGGTGTGAAGGCCGCCGGGGAGCTGCCGGACGGCCGCTGCTACATCGCGATGGACCTCTGCGCCGACGTGTCCGAAGGGACCCAGCGCCTGGAGGTCGCTCGGAACCTGAACGAGGTCATGCCCTACGGGACCGACGAGGTGTTGCGCTGGGTGAGCGAAGCGGCCCGCGGCGTGCACGACGCCCACCGGGTGCGCGTGTTCCACCGCGACATCAAGCCGGGCAACCTGCTCTGCCGCCCGTCGAAGCGCAGCGTGCACCTGACCGACTTCGGGCTCGCCGCACACGCCCGCTCGAGCGTGGCGGGCACGCCCCCCTACATGGCCCCCGAGCAGGCCTTCGGCTTGCCCCCCGTGGACCCCACCCGCGACCGCAAGCTGCTGCAACGCATCGACGTGTATGGGCTCGGCGCCACGCTCTACGCCCTGTTGGCCGGGCACTCCCCGTACGAGCCGCACGAGGGCTGCGAAGACGAAGCGCTGAACATGCTGGACCAGGTGCGGCAGGGTCCTCCCGTGCCGCTGGGCGACGTCGAGACCCGCTTCCCCGTGCCCGTGCGGGTGCAGCGGGTGGTGGCCAAGGCGATGTCGCGCGAAGCGGACGAGCGCTACGACTCGGCGCTCGACCTGGCCATGGACCTGGAAGCGCTGCGCGGGCACCGGCCGACCAGCCTCGACACGAACAGGGTCGTTCGCTTCGGCCTGTGGCTGCGGCGCGAGTGGCGGAAGGTGTCGTCGCTGGCGTCGATCGCGGTGCTGCTCGGCTCGTTGCTGGTGGGGCTCGTGCAGGCCCGCTGGCTCCGCACGGAGATCGAGGAGCTGTCGGTGAAGCAGCACGAGGCGGTGACCCAGCACGCCCGCACCCTCGGCCGGCTCCAGGGTGCCCAGCTGGTGGCCGCCGGCGCCGAGGCGGTGGCGCGCGATGCCACGGCGGCGGCGGAGAGCGCCGACGCGAAGGCCCTGGCGGCCTGGCGCCAGGCGCGCCGGGTGGAGGAGGACGCGACCGAAGCGGTGGCCGCCGCCAGCGCCGCGGAAGAGGCCGCGCTCGGCCTGCGCGACGACGCGGTGGCCGACCGCGACCAGGCCCTGACGGCCGCCGCCGAGGCTGCGGCCGCGGCGGAGAACGCGCGGATCGAGGCGGATGAGGCCCTCGCGGCCGCGGGCAAGAGCGCCGAGGCCGAGGCCAGGGCGCGCGCCGCCATCCGGAGGCTGGAGGGCAGCCTGGCCTCGCTGAAGGCCGAGCTCGAGGCCGCGCGGGCGTCGGCGGGGGCCTGGGAGAGCGAAGCCGGCGGCCTGCGGTCGCGGGTCGACGGGCTCGAGGACGACGTGCGCGAGCTCGAGCAGCGCGGGGCGCGCCTGGTCGCCGAGAACCAGCGCTTGAAGCGGGTGTTGGCGGCGCAGGCTGGGGCGGCGAGCGGTCCTTAGGCTCGCAGCTCCCGAGCCCATCGCGCTCGAGCGGCACTCCACCGCAGCGCTGATCGAGACCTGCGGGAACAACTCCCGTCCCTCCGCGTCCGCCCGCGCCTCGTCCATCACCTGGATCACGAGGTCGTAGGACACGTTGCCCGAGGGGGGGCGCGATCCCTCGAAGACGGCGCGTAGCGGTCGGCAGTCAGATGCTCTGTCACTGAGCGCCGGCCCTGTGCGGTCTCAGCAACAGCCCCGCGCGGACTCGTCGGTCGGACCGCACGCCACGACCCGGTACGTGCACGCCCCCAGCAGAGCCCCGAGCAGGGGCGCCACCACGTAGATCCACTGGTGCTCGAACACCCCCGCGACCAGCGCCGGGCCGAAGGAACGGGCGGGGTTCATCGACGCGCCCGTGAGCGGCCCTCCCATCAGGGCGCACAGCGCGACCGTGCCGCCGATGGCCAGGGCGGCCACGTTGCCCGAGGCGCGCGCGTCGGTGGCCACCGACTTGATGACGAACATCAAGAAGAAGGTGAGCACAACCTCCAACCCCAGGGCCGGCCCGATCCCCACGGTGGGCAAGGTGGCGCCGAGCGACGCTTCGGATCCGACCAGCCCCAGCACCGCCACGCTCGCCGCGATGGCCGCGGTCAGCTGCGCGACGAGGTAGGCGGGCACCTCCCGCCACGGGAAGCTCCCCGTCGCGGCGAAGGCGAGGGTCACGGCCGGGTTGAAGTGCGCGCCCGACACGTGGCCGGTCGCGAAGACCATCACGCCCACGACGAGGCCGAACACCAGCGACACGCCGAGGTGTCCGAGCGCGTGGGTCTGGGCGTCGACCACGGCGGCCCCGCACCCCGCGAAGACCAGGGCGAAGGTGCCCACGGCGTCGGCGGCGGCCTTGCGCAGCAGGGGGTGGCTCGGGGACATCGACGCGCTCCTGGGATACGAAGAGGCCCTATTTCGCTCCTGTCGCCGTCCGCCAGCCCGTCAGGGCTCCTGGAAGGGGCGTGGGGGCCCCGGAGGTGGTTCTTGCAGGTCCGTCGCATCCTCTTCCTCTGCGTGGCCAACTCGGCGCGGAGCCAGATGGCCGAGGGCCTCGCCCGCCACGTCCTGGGGGAGGCGGTGCTGGCCGAGTCTGCTGGGAGTCGACCGAGCCGCGTGAACCCCTTCGCGGTGCGGGCCATGGCCGAGCTCGGCATCGACCTCTCCGAGCACACCAGCAAGTCCGTCACCACCATCGATCCGGAGGGCGTGGATCTGGTCGTCACGCTGTGCGCCGAGGAGGAGTGCCCGGTGTTCCTCGGCACCGCCGAGCGTCGGAGCTGGGCCATGCCCGATCCCGACAGGAAGCACGAGACCCTGACGGACGCCGAGAGGCTCGCCCACTTCCGGGTGGCGCGGGACGCGATCCGCGAACGGCTTCGAGCCCTCGAGGCTGAGTGGCGGTCCGAGCAGGCGGGCGCGCGGGCGCCCACGGCGTAGACCGGCGGTGGGCTGGAGGCGCGCAGACCAGCCAGGCCGATGCCTGCGGCAACCCGCAGACCGTGCACCGCACGGTCGAGATGGCCTGCCCGGATGTGGACGTGCCGGACGACGATGAGGTCGGGCACGCTCCCTGACCGCGTGGTTCCCGCTACAGTGCGGCATGCTCGCCCTCTTCATCGCCTGCCAACCCGCCGACGACGATCTGGTGGTGGTCGACCGCGCCCCCGGCGACCGCGCGCCGCTGACCGGGTCGTGCAACGCGCTCGACGACGTGCGCTGCCACCTGCCCTGGCCCAGCTCCACCTTCACCGTGGCCGCCGACACCTCGACGGGCCTGCACCTGTCGATCGACGCCGACGCCCTCCCCTTCGACGACGACACCAGCTTCGTGGAGAGCGCCGACGGCTTCTCGCGGGTCTCGCCCCTCGCCGCTGGCTTCGATGGCCTGGTCGACGACAGCGACTGGGCGGGGTCCGTGTGGCTGGTCGTCGCGGAGCCAGGACACGAGCGCTACGGCGAGCGCATCCCGGTGTGGACCGAGGTCGCCCACGACAGCTTCGGCCAGGACACCCTGCTGCTCGCCTACCCCCAGCGCCTGCTGCCGCCCGACGCCGAACACCTGGTGGTGGTGACCGACGAGCTCACGGGCGACACCCCCCAGAGCCAGCCGCGCGGCGTGCAGGTCGCGCTGGGCCTCGCCGAGCCGAGGGACCAGGACGAGGCCGACCTGCTCGGCTACCACGCCCCGGCGCGCAGCCAGCTCGACGAGCTCGGTCTCGATCCGGCGCAGGTCCTTCGGATCTGGGACTTCACCACGCGGTCGGCCGACGACCACAGCCGCCGCCTGCGGGCGATGAACGCCACCCTGTCCTCGGAGCTCGACGCCCTCGAGGTGGTGATCGAGGTCTCGGCCGAGGATCCCGACGACGCCATCGAGCGCATCGTCATGGGGCACCTGGCCGGGGTGCCGAGCTTCCTCGACGACGACGGCAAGCTGGTGCTCGACGACCCTGGCCTGCCGGTCGTCACGGGCACGACCGACGCCTACTTCCGGGTGGTCGTGCCGGCCGGGGAGGGCGACTACCGGGTGGCGCTCTACGGGCACGGCACCGGCGGGGACTACACCGACAACTCCTTCGACGGCGAGATCGCCGCGAACGGGCTGGCCAAGACCGGCGTGCGCTGGCGCGGCTGGACCGGCGACGACCTGCTCTGGACCCTGAGCGGGCTCTACCAGTTCTTCGACGGTTCAGCGGTGAGCACCGCGGGCCTGATGCAGTCGCTCGCCGACGCGTCGGTGATCCTCTCGGCGATGGACGGCGCCCTGGGTGACGCGCTCGCGGCCGACACGCTCCTGGGCGAGGCCAACCCCGCCGCCGGTCGACGCCCGGTGCTCGACATGCCCGTCTGGGTCGGTGGGAGCCAGGGTGGCTGCATGGGATCGGTGCTGGTCGCGGTCGACGAGCGGCTGGACTACGGCGTGCTCAACGTGCCCGGCGGCGGCTGGACCCACATGATCCCGGGCTCCCTGCTCTACGAGACCGCCATCGAGTCGTTGCTCCTGACCGTGATGGGCGACGACATGGTCACCATGCGCATGGCCCTCGCCATGTCGCAGACCGCGTGGGACGAGATCGACGGAGCCGCCTGGGGCCAGGACGCGGTGGACGGCGGTGGCATGTTCCTGCTGCAGGAGTCGATGGGCGACCCCATCCTGCCCAACCCGGGCACCGCGATCCTGGCCGAGGCGATGGGCGCGGTGATGCTGCAGCCCGAGCTGGAGGACGTGCCCGTGCTCGACGATGTGTCGGGCAGCGTCTCGGTCACCGCGCTGACCCAGTACCGGGTTCCGAACACCGGGCAGTACGACGTGCACGGCTTCGCGGCCCGCGAGACCCCGGCCGGCGACGCCGCCATCGAACAGATCTTCGAGTTCCTGACCAGCGCCTACGAGGGCGACCCCGTGATCTCCTTCCCAGATGGCTGCGCGAACGTCACGGATGACGGCACCTGCGATTTCAGCGGGATGTGGGACGAGTAGCTCGATGTTGCGGACGCCCGACTGCCGGCGTACGGTCCGACATGACGCTCAGTGCCACCCTGATTCTCTGGTCCTCCTGCACGTGCCGGTGGGGGGACACCGGGGAGCCCGACACCGGCACCTTCGACAGCGATCCCGCAACCGACAGCGTGCACACCGGCGGGACCGGCGGGACCGGCGAGACCGGCGAGACCGGCGAGACCGGACAGCCCCCGCAACGGCCCCAGCGAAACGTGCTCTTCATCCTGAGCGACGACATCGGCGTGGACGCGAGCGCCTGCTACGACGAGGTGGGCAACGTCAAGGCCGACCAGCCCACCATCCAAGCGCTGTGCGACGAAGGCATCGTGTTCGACCACGTGACCAGCTACCCGAGCTGCTCGCCCACGCGTGCCACCATCCTCACGGGCCGCTACGGCTTCCGGAACGGCGTGACCGAGCCGCTCGATCGCGAAGGGGTGTCGCCGGAGATCGACTTCGACGAGCTCACCCTGCCCCAGGTGCTCGACGCCGCCGGCAACCACACCCACGCCAACCTGGGCAAGTGGCACCTCTCCCGCTCGGAAGACGACCCCAACACCATGGGCTGGGGCCACTTCGAGGGCGTGATCATGGGCGAGGTCTCGGACTACTTCGCCTGGCACAAGACCACCAACGGCACCACCGAGAAGACGACCACCTACGCCACGACCGAGAACGTGGACGACACGCTGCGCTGGATCGAGGACCAGGAGGGCAACTGGTTCGTGTGGCTGGCCTTCAACGCGGCCCACACGCCCTACCACCTGCCGCCGGCGGATCTGCACGGCGCCACGGAGCTCTCGGGCGACGAGAGCGAGATCGAAGCCTTCCCCGAGCCCTACTTCAAGGCCATGGTCGAGTCGATGGACAGCGAGATCGGCCGGCTGCTCGACAGCATCGACCCCGACACGATGGCCAACACCTGGGTGGTGTACCTGGGCGACAACGGCACGGCCTACGAGGTGAACGGCGACGCCTTCCGAGAAGCGCACTCCAAGGCCACGCTCTACCAAGGCGGCATCCACGTGCCCATGGTCATCACGGGACCAGACCTGGTCGACGGCGGGCGGCGGGTGCCCCACATGATCGACACCGTCGACCTGTTCCCGACCATGCTCGAGCTGGCCGGTGTGGACTGGCAGGCCGCCGTGCCCGCCGACACGGTGATCGACGGCGTGAGCTTCGTGTCCTACCTCGAGGATCCAGCGGCGGAATCCTTGCAGGACTGGGCCTTCGCCGAGGTGAGCGGCCCACGGACCGAGGCCCGGAACGGCGGCTATGCCTACCTGGACGAGCGCTGGAAGCTCGTGGTGCACCTCGACGACACCGAGGAGCTCTACGACCTGCAGGGCACCTACGAGGAGGGGCTCGACCTCATCGGGGCCACCAAGACCCTGGCGAAGGACGAACAGGCCGCCTACGACAAGCTCAAGGGTGACCTGGACGCGCTGCTGGCCAGCCAGTAGGCCGGCGGTCGAAGACAGGCCGCGCCGCTCAGATCGCGAAGCCCCACTGCATCAGGAGCTGGTGGGACACGGGCTCTTCGATGTTCTCGGGGATCAGGTTCTCGTAGGTCAGGCCGGTCCAGGCGCTGGCTTCGTTCGGCGCGGTCCACCAGGCGGTGAGTCCGGCGTCGGTCACCCACTCCATGTCGGGGAAGCTGCCGAGGGTGTCGCCGTCCCACTGCTGGTGGGACACAGCCACCCCGAGGTGGTCGATCCAGTCCACACCGAGGGCCAGGTCGTAGGCCGCGGCTGCGGCCCAGCCTGCCGCCTGGGTCTCCTCGTCGACGGTCTGGCCCGCGCGGGTGACGTACTCGGCCATCGCCCGGAGCTCGCCGAGTCGGACCACACCCCCGACCTGCATGGCCGTGTAGACCAGCTCCAGGTCGGGACCCGCGGCGCCGTACAGGGCGCTGGCCACCACCGTGAGCTGCTCGATCGGCTGGATCTGCAGCCGGCCCTGGTAGTCCTTGGCGTAGTTGTCGTCGGGCACGTTCGCGCCGGTGCCGTTCACGATCTGCACGTCCGCCGTGACGAGCTCGAAGGCCCGCAGCTGGTAGCTCAGGCCCGCATCGCGCCGGTCGACCACGCCCACGCGCTCGGCCATGCGCTGGAAGGCCGCCGGATGGGCGAAGAAGAAACCATCGGGCGACGCGTAGCCGTCGACGCCGAAGCTCGAGAGCTGCACGCCGGCCCGCATGCGGTGCGCCACGTCGCCGTACGCGGTCTGCCCCTGGAGGTAGGCGTCGACGAGCTGGAGGCCGCCGGCCGCGTCGACCACCAGCCGACCGCCGAGGGAGTCGTTGAAGGCGAGGTCGGCACCGATCCGAGCGCGGGACGCGGCGAAGGCCATGTTCGAGCCCGACTGGGGCAGATCGAGGTCGAAGCGCAGCTCTGCGGCCGCGGTGATGGGGCTGGCCGGCGCCGGCGGCAGCGGGTCGATGATCGGCACTGGACCCGCGGGAACGGGCTCGGCCGGTGCGGGCACGGGTGGCGGCGGGTCACCGACCAGGACCGCCGGAGGCGGAGGCGGAGCGGGAGCGGCCGCCGGCTGGGGCGCTGCAGCAGGCTCGGGGTCGGCGGCCGGCTCAGGGGTGCGATCCGGTGGGGGCGCGGGGGCGGCCTCCACCTCGGCCGCCGCTTCCGAAGCGGTCGCCTCGGGCGCTGTCTCCTTGCGCTCCGGCGTGCTGGCTTCCGTGGCCGGCGCCGGCGGCGCCGCCTCCTCTTCCTGGCCGAACGCGACCGCAACCATCCACCACAGCACGATTCCACTCCAGCGGCGCGCGTTGCGGCGCGGCGCCTAGGGAGCCTACCGTGCTCGCGCGTCCGGGCCCACCTGCTCCACGCTCACATTGGCCGAGAGGCACACCCGCGGCCGGCTGCCCCGGTACGGATGCACGTAGTGCTGCAGGGCCCCGGGGAAGAGCACCAGCATGCCGGTCTCGGGCCGCACGGTGAAGGTGGAGGGCCACAGCTCCAGGCCGGCCACCCGCGAGGTGGCGCGGCGTGGGTCGACGAAGGCCAGGTGCGCGCTGTCGGGGGCATCCCCCGCGTCGGCGTAGAACACCGCCGAGAACGCGGCGTCGCCGTGATCGTGCAGGATCGTGTAGTCCCCCTGCTCCATCACGGTGCTCCAGGCCTGCACCCCGTAGCGGAAGCGCGGAACCGGGCGCCCCGCCTCCTCACACCACGAGCGCAAGGCGAGGCCGACGTGATCGACCACCAGCTGCATCACCGCCGGGAAAGGATCCGGCCGCTGGGAGAGATCGGGCGGGCTGTGCCACCCGCCCACGTTCGCGACGTCCCACGAGGGGCGCGTGCAGCGCTCGTCCACGAGCAGCGCGGCGAGGCTCTGCGCCAGCGACTGGACCCCCGGCAAGCGGAAGACCAGGATCTCGGTCGAGAAGAGGCTGAGACGGTCCACGAACGCACGATACAGTAGGCCCATGGCCAAGTCCCATCAGCCCACGTCCTCGAAGAGCCCCTCCCAGGCACCCACCCAGGCCGCCGACCGCGGGAGCGCACCGGACCTGGCATCGCTCAGCGCGCCCGACGGGCAGACCGCGATGGACGCGCAGGGAGGTGCCGGAAACAGCTTCGTGCAGGGCATGGTCGGGTCGTCGGGGTCGTCGGACAGCGGGAGCGGCAGCGGCGACGCGCTCAGCACCATCATGCGCAAGGCGTCGGCCGGCGGCTTCGGCGACAGCGGGGCCGCCATGAGCAACGCGTCGAAGTCCAGCGGTCACGCGCTCGACAGCGGCACGCAGTCGTCGATGGAGGCGAGCTTCGGCCAGTCCTTCTCGGACGTGTCGGTGCACACCGACAGCGCCGCGGCGAGCGCCGCCTCCGACGTCAACGCCAAGGCCTTCACCTCGGGCAGCGACGTCTACTTCGGCTCCGGTCAGTACAACCCCGGCTCCTCGGGCGGCCAGCACCTCATCGCCCACGAGCTGGCCCACGTGGCCCAGGGAGCCGGTGCGGCGGCCAAGGCGAGTGGCACCGGACCGAGCGTGTCGAAGCCCGGCGACGCGGGGGAGCGCGCGGCCGACGCGGCCGCCGACAAGGCCGTGAGGGGCGAGCCGGTGGGCGACGTGGGCAGCGCGCCCGCGGCCAGCCTGCACCGCGAGGAGGCCGACGACGACAACAACGAGGATCCGGTCGCGCAGCTCCGCGCCGAAGCCGACGACTTCTTCGTGGACGAGACCGAGTGCCTGCGTGTGATCCGCGGCCTGAACCCCACCCAGAAGGGCACGGTCCGCGGCGACAACACCCTGATGTCCAACCTCGCGGGCGCCTTCGACGCCAACGAGATGCAGCAGGCGGTGAACGAGCTCGGCTTCGAGCTCAAGTGGAAGATCTACTGGCTCGACAAGGCCGAGGTGCTCACCGACGTTGGCCAGCAGGGCATCCAGCTGATGATCGTGCGCGCGCAGACCACGCCTCAGCAGATCCTGGAGCTCATCGGCTGGGGCGCGATGTGGATCAAGACCCTGATGGCCGCGGGCACGCTGAGCCCTGTGGTGTTGTTCGAGCCGCTGAAGCTCACGCCCCTGTGGCCACAGATCCTGGCGCGCAACGAGATCTGGCCCTGGATGACGCTGGGCACCACCTCGCAGGACACGCTCAAGGAGGTCGCCAACCCCATCATCGGCGACCCCCAGGTCAGCGCCATCGTGACCGCGATGCAGGCCACCGGCGCCTGGAGCGTGATGAAGGCCAGCCTGCCCAAGGGCTCCGCGCTGCAGCCCGCGGATCGCGCCGCGCTGCGTCGGCTGGCCCAGCTGGTGCCGGCCGAAGCCGGGCCGCTGTTCGAGATCCGCTTCAACCTCACCCTGGCCGCCGCCACCGGTGTGAGCTTCGTGCACGCCGACATCATCGGGATCTGGGACTCGATGGGCGTCCTCCCCGACCAGGACGTGAGCGACAACACCTTCTTGAACGTGGTGCGCGCCATCAGCGGCGACCGCGCCTTCGCCAAGAGCGATCACAGCATCGAGCTGGGCACCGGGCTGCGCACGAACCCCAACCCGGACCGGCTCGGCCACACCGTGCGCCACGAGGTGGGCCACCGGGTGCACGCCTCGCTCGCCGCCGGCGTGAACAGCTGGCTGCAGAACGAGATCAAGTTCTGGTACTCGGCGGGCGGTACCGCCGGCGCCGACTTCATCGTGACCGACCTCGGCGGCTGGCCCAGCACCTTCAAGGACAAGTCCAACCGCGACGTGCCCTTCACGGCCGCCGACAAGACCCGCCTGCAGACCCTGATCTCCGCGCACAGCGGCAGCGGCACGTGGACGCCCAGCGGCGCCAACCCGCTGCCCACCGCCGGCTCGGTGGCGCGGGACGAGAGCCTGCCCGCCGGCTCCGCCATGACCACCGCCGAGCGCGACGTGCTCACCTGGGAAGCGCTCAACGGCAAGGTGCACAACCTGTTCGTGCAGTCCGACAACGGCGCCTGGTTCAACAACTACAACAGCCACTCATCGGGCGCCAAGGGCCGCTACTTCTGGAACCACTGGTACGCGAAGCCCTACTACTTCTCGAACACCGCCAAGACCGCGATCGACGCCACGGGCGAGAACTACAGCGCGATGTCGGAGAAGGAGTTCTTCGCGAACTGCTACGCCGAGTACTTCGAGGATCCCGCCGGCTACAACGACCCGACCAAGTGGGGCGGCTCGCTCAACGCACCGGTGAAGAGCTTCTTCAAGAAGCACATCCTGGAGCGCCAGCCCTACACCCCGCCGGCGGCGGCTGGCGGCGGGGGCACCGGCGCCAGTCCGGCGTCGACCGAAGGCGGCACCGGGATGGCGGCCACCAGCGGTGGCGGCGACTCGTGAGAACCCTGGCTGTGCTCGTGCTGGCTTGCAGCTCCACGCGCGCACCCGCCCAACAACCCGAGCCACCGGCGGGCGTTCCCGAGCCGCTCGTGGCGTCGGCCGGCGAGACCCCGACGTCCCCCGATGGAGCTGACGTGAGCGATCCGAGAGAGCACTACGAGCGTTGGGTGACCGAGAAGGGCGGCAGCACCGACACCGTGCGCAGCTGCCCCGACGGGGACGTGGGCGCGTTCCTCTGCTTCGAGGGGGGCTACGCCGGGCGGCACTGGGCCTCGGCCGACGGCGTGGTGCGCCTGGACGACGGCAGCGGGGACTGGCACGCCTTCCTCCAGGCCGGCACCGCCCAGGAGGTCGCCGAGCGCCTGGAGCGCATGCAGGGCGACCAGATGGCCCGGCTCGAGGCTGACCCGCCCAGCGTGGAGCCCGCGGGCGACGGGCTGCGGTTCAGCGCGGTGTATGGGTTCCCCCCGCACTTCGCGCCCCACGTGCTGATGGTGGAGGCGAGCCCCGGTGCGGCCGCCGCCGTGCGCCTCACAGCCGCCGACCAGCTCGCGGTCGACGCCGACCCCCTCGAGCACCTGCTGGCCGCGGTCGCGAGCGGCGGCACGTCGGCACGCGGTGCGGCGGAGCAGCTGGGAAGCCTCGGCGACGCCCGCGCGGTGCCGGCGCTCATCGGCCTGTTGGCCGACGACTGGGACCAGGGACGGCTCGCGGCCGCCCAGGCGCTGGGCAAGATCGGGGATCCCGCTGCTGTTGCTCCCCTGGAGCAGGCCGTGCGCAGCGAGTCCGACACCACCACCCAGCAGACCATGGTGATGGCGCTCGACGCCATCGCGGGCAGCGAAGCCGCAGCAGCCCTGCAGCGCCTCGCGGACGATCCGCCGAACCCCACCCTCGGCATGCAGATCCTGGCGCTGCTCGCCTCGCGCGGCTGACGTGAGCGACTGGCAGACCTGCCGGGCTCCCTGCCCCGCGTGCGGCACGTTGATGGAGGCCGAGGTGCTCGCCGGCATCCGGGCCGAGGACCACCCGGAGGTCCGGGAGGCGGTGCTCGACGGCACCTTCCAGGAGCAGAGCTGCGTGTGCGGCGAGGACGTGCGGATCTGGACCCCAGCTGTCTACTCCGACTTCCAGCAAGGCATCTACGTTGCCCTGGCCGGGCCCTTCCACGCCACCTGGCGCGAACACGTGGCGGAACACGCAGCGGCCTTCGACGCCGCGGTCACCCTCGGTCCACCGGTGGCGCGCCGGCTGGGTGCCCACCTCCGTCACCGGCTGGTGCTCGACGTGCTGGCCCTCCGCGAGAAGATCCTGATCTTCGAGGCCCGCCTCGACGACCGGGTGGTGGAGGCCTTGAAGGGCGACGTCTGGCGCGAGCGGAGCCTCGGCGACGACCACGGCGTGCTCCGGGTGTCGGCGGTGCTGCCGGGGGGCCACCTGCTGATGGGCCGCTGGCGGCCGGGAGCGGTCACCGGAGACGGCCCCTGGGTGATGCGGTCCCCCACCCTCCTCGAGCACGTCACCGTGACCGCCGACCGCTACCAGAAGCGCTGGCTCCGCCGCGACGCAGCGGCCGACCACCCCTGGCTCGCGCACGCCTGGATGGTGGACCTGCACGTGGGCGCGCCCGCCACCGGCTGAGGATAGGGTGGCCCGCGGAGGTGGCCCTTGATGCTGCTGTTCGGACTCGCTGCCGCCGGCGAGATCCAGCTCGACCAGACCCGCTTCACCGTGCAGGAGAAGAGCACCTTCCGCTGGGTCTACACAGTGGGCGAGGAAGGTTTCGGACTGGGTGACGAGCTGATCCTGGAGGACCCGGTCTTCCACGGCATGCGCTGGTCCAAGTGGGGCGAGGTCACGCCCTACCCCGAGCTGTGCACCCCAGGCTCGACCGGCCAGACCGCGAGCTACGGCTACCTGAGCGCCCAGGTGCTGCGCGACGGCGAGGCGCTCGACGGGGTCGAGGTGAGCGCCGCGCGCTCGAACTGCGACGACGCCACCCGGAGCTGCGACGGCTCGATCCACACCCGCGCCGAGACCTCGGTCTACCTCGAGACCGACGTGGACCTGCTGGCGGGCGACGAGCTGCACCTGGTGGTGGGCGACATCGACGGCTGCGAGACCGTCTGCGAGGAGGCCGGCGAACCGGACTGCTCCCACTGCGCGCACTGTGGCTTCGAGATGCCCGACCGCAGCTTCTTCGAGATCCCCTTGACCGCGGAGGAGTGCCTGGACGGCGCGTGCACCGACCTCGACAGCCAGCTCATCCGGGTCGAGTCGGAAGACACCCGGGGCGGGGTGCAGATCTCGGCGGACCAAGAGCAGCTCGTCGGACAGGCCTTTCCGCTGAAGGTCGCCCTGCTCGACCCGTACGGCAACGCCCACGAGCAGGCCCGCGACACCCTCGAGGTGCTGGCCGAGGGACTCGAGGGCAGCGCGCCCCCCGCCATGCACACCCTGAGCGAGGCCGACGGCGGGTGGTACGACTTCGAGCTCACCCTGGACCAACCCGGCGTGTACCGGGTGCAGGTGGACGTGGGCGGCACCGTGTACGCGAGCCATCCCATCGAGGTGTTCGAGGCCTGGCCGACCTACCGCACCTGGTGGGGCGACGTGCACACCCACCACGGGTTCACCCACGTGGACGAAGACGGCTTCGCACGGGACGTGAACCACGACTATGCCCGCGACGTGGTGGGCCTGGACGTGGTCGCCGAGTCGGTGAAGGCCGCCGGGCTCGAGATCGACGAAGACGCGCTCTGGGAGGAGCTGGTGGACAACTGCTCCGCCTACACCGTGGACGAGAGCTACCTGGTCCTGTTGGCCTTCGAGTGGATCGGCAACGTGGCCGCGGCCGAGTACGGGACCGAGACCAACGGCCACCACAACGTGTACTACGACAGCTGCGACGGCCCCTACGGCACCCACGACACCGACGTGATCGACTCGGTGGACGCGAAGCACGGCCTGTGGACCTGGCTCGACGAGGTGCAGGCCAAGTCCGGCGTGCGGGCGGTCACCGTGCCCCACGCCATGCGCTTCACCGGCAGCTACTTCGAGACCGACCGCCCCGACCTGCAGAAGCTGGCCGAGATCTACTCGGAGTGGGGCGACAACTCGATCGTCAGCGGCAACCCGAAGGGCTCGGTGCAGGAGATGTTCCAGCGCGGCGTGCGCACCGGCTTCATCGCCGCCACCGACAACCACGACGGCTGGCTCGGCAACCCCTACGCGCTGGGCAACGGCCCGGGCGGCCTGGGCGCGTGGCTGGCGCCATCGCTCACCCGCGCCGACGTGTTCGACGCCATGAAGGCGCGCCGCACCTACGCCACCACGGGCCACCGACCCATCCTGCGGTTCGACGTGGTGGACGGCAGCGCCGAGGCGATGCAGGGCACCGAGATCGTGGCCCAGGCCCCGGAGGTCCGCTTCAGCTACCACGGCACCGACACCATCACCTCGGTCCGGGCCATGGGCATGTCGATCGGCTCGGAGGGGGCCTTGAGCGAGGTGGCCGCCTGGACCCCGTCGTCGGCCGACGCGGAGGGCACCGCCGCGCTCTCCTGGGACCGCAGCGACTACGTGGTGTGGCTCGAGGTCGAGCAGCAGGACGGCCAGAAGGCCTGGTCGAGCCCGGTCTTCCTCACCGCCGACTGCGAGCGGATGAACCAGGGCGCGGTCGACCCGAACGGCGTGTGCGGACCCGTCGACACCGACGAGCCCGACTCCTCGACCCCGGACACCGGTTCCCCCGACAGCGGCCAGCACGACACGCCCCTCGCGGACACCGGCGGGCCTGGGCGGCGCTCGTGCGGGGGCTGTGCGGGGGCCGCGCCGGTGGCGGCGTGGTGGTGGTTGCCGATGCTGGCGTTGGTGCGTCGGCGGTAGCGGGGCCGCGCTGTCCCAGAGCCTGTTGTGCTGATTGTCAGCACAACTTACAATGAGCCATGCTCATCGAACGCCGCATGGGCCCCCGGCTGGTCGGGCTCGCAGCCGGCTTCCCCGTCGTCACCATCACCGGGCCGCGCCAGGCCGGGAAGACCACGCTCGCGCGGCAGTGCTTTCCCGAGCACCGTTACGTCTCCCTGGAGGACCCCGACCAGCGGTCCTACGCTCGCGAGGACCCGCGGGCATTCCTCGACGAGCTCGGTGACGGAGCCGTGCTCGACGAGATCCAACGGGTGCCCGACCTCACCAGCTGGCTGCAGCGCCGGGTCGACGAAGACCCCACACCCGGCCGCTGGATCCTCACGGGGTCCAGCAACCTCCACGTACACCAGGCCGTGAGCCAGTCCCTGGCGGGCCGCACCGCCATGCTCACGCTGCTCCCCCTCGACATCGACGAGCGCATGGAGCTGGCCCCGACCGACAACCTGATGCGGGTCCTCTGGGAGGGCTCCTTCCCCGCCATCCACCGGAGGGGGCTGTCCGCGGCGGACTGGCTCGGCAGCTACGTCGAGACCTACGTCGAGCGGGACGTGCGCCAGGTGCTCAACGTCAAGGACCTCCTGGCTTTCCGCAGCTTCCTCGAGCTGTGCGCAGGCCATAGCGGGCAGCTGGTCAACCTGAGCAGGCTCGGAGCACCGGCGGGCGTCTCCCACAACACGGCGCGCTCGTGGCTCTCGGTGCTCGAGGCAGCCCACCTGGCTTGGCGCCTGCCCTCGCTCCAGAAGAGCCTCGGCAAGCGGCTGGTCCGGGCACCGAAGCTGCACCTCGTCGACAGCGGTCTGGCCTGCTGGCTGCTCGGCCTGCGCGAGCCGGAACAGCTCCGGCGACATCCGCTCCGCGGCTCGATCTTCGAGACCTGGATGGTCGCCGAGGTGAGGAAGGCGCTCACCAACCACGGCCTTCGCCCCCGGATGAGCTTCTTCCGGGACCGTGCGGGCCACGAGGTCGACCTCGTCGTCGAGCGCCGAGACGACCTGGTGGCCGTGGAGGCCAAGTCCGGGAGCACCATCGACGGCAGCTTCTTCAAGGAGCTCATCCGTCTCGACGAGCTCGTCCGCCGCACGCCGACCGCGATCACGGGCGAGGTCGTGCGGGTGCTCGTCCATGGCGGCGACCAGCGTCAGCGACGCGCCGTCGGACTGGCGCTCCCCTGGCGCACCATCCAGTCCTTGGACTGGAGCGGTGCCCGCGGCGGCGACGAGACAGGGAGCTGAGCCCGCGGTCCGTCCCACCGGGAGCGTTCGGCATGCTCCGTCGACGGCGGCGCGGCTCGGAGGTTCCCCAAAGCCCGGTTCCCGGCGCGCTCATCGAGGCTGGCACACGGTGGGTCAGGCCCCGCACCACCTCGGCCACCCAACCCCTCAGTCGTCCTCGCGCTCGTTCCGCGTCCAACCGGGCATCAGCTCGTTGTACGGGTTGTCGAAGCCGAAGGTGATCATCGACCCGTCGGCGCGCAGGGCGTTCACGAAGGTCCAGCCGGCCTCCACGCTCACGAACGGCTCCGGCTCCGGCACCTGGGTGGTGAGGCCGTCGCCACCCCAGCACGCCAGGATCCCGCTCTCGTCCAAGGCGCAGCCGAAGTTGTCGCCGCACTCCACGTCGACGTAGGTGTTGCCCGCCGGAGGCGTGGAGGCGCCGTCGTCGTCGCGCCCCCAGCAGAGGATCTCCTGGTCGGTGGTGAGGCCGCAGGCGTGGTGCAACCCCACGGACACGTCGAGGAAGGTGGCGTCCGGAGGGGTGAACTGGCCGTAGTACTGCTCGTGGTCCGACTCCACGCCCCAGCAGCTCACGGTCTGATCCTCGCGGAGGGCACAACCACCCCACACGTTGGTGTCGACCGCGGTGAAGTCGTCGCCGGTCGGGGGGGTGGCCGGCGGCGTGTCCGGGCCCCAACACAGGAGCAGGCCATCGTCCCGGACCCCGCAGGTGAAGCCACCGCCCCCATCGACGTCGCGGAAGGTGATGTTCGGGGGAGCGGTCTCGCCGTTGTCGTCCTTGCCCCAGCACGTGGCGCGGCCGTCGAGGTCGAGCGCGCAGGTGAAGAAGAAGCCCGCCGAGAGGTGCGCGTAGGTCCCGCTGGGTGACGCGTCCTGGCCGTAGTCCTTCTCGTCGCCCGGGGGTGGACCCCAGCAGCTGATCGCGCCGTCGGTGTCGAGGGCGCAGAGGTGCACGTCGCCGGCGGCGGTGGCGACGATCCGGGCGTCGTCGCTCGGATCGTTGCCGCCGGTGTCGTCGCCGACCTGGTCGGAGGTGTCGTCGGTCGCCGCGGCGGTGTCGTCGGCCTCGTCGCTGACGGGAGCGCGGCAGGCCATCCAGAGCATCATCCACATGCCGCCTACGATGCCTCGGCGCGGTGGCAGATGCACCCGGGGCTGGTCAAGTTAGTGTCGCGACGCTCCCCAAGGACCGCCCCGTGATGCTTCTGCTCGCCTTCTCCTGCTACAGCCCCGGTGGCGACACCCCCGACCGCCAGCCGGCGGACACGGCGCGCGACAGCCAGCCGGCCGACAGCGCCGACAGCGCCGACAGCGCCGACAGCGGCCCCGGGCACACCGGCGACACCACCGACACCCACACCGAGACGGGCGTGGCCGAAGGCATCCAGCTGGTGTCGACGGACGACGCCGGGCTGGCGAACATCGGCCTGCAGGTCCGCAGCTACACCATCAACCGTGGCTACACGACCAACGACGGCGAGCTGCCGAAGTTCCACCTCGTGGCCGAGGAAGGCGCGTTCGCGGACGGGGCCAGCCATCCGCTCCTGGTGTGGCTGCACGGCGGCGTGATCGGCATCGCCGGCGACGAGGAGGAGGGCACCTTCTGCACCTGGACGCCGCCGAAGACCTTCGAGGGCGGCGGCATCCCGGCCCTGGTCGACAACGCGATCTACAACCACGACCACATCTTCGCGATGGCGGCGGAGCGCGGCTGGGCGGTGATGGTGCCGGAGAGCACCTGGTGCGACCTCTGGCAGGGCCGCGGCGCCGAAGACCCCGTGGCCGACGACCACATGAGCCTGTTCCACATCGAGCAGATCCTCGATGGCCTGGAGGCGGGAGAGACCGAGCTGGAGACGGACCCGAGCCAGGTGTTCGCCTGGGGGACCAGCATCGGCGGGCTCGGCGTGCTGCCGGTCTCCTGGGGCTCGCGCGGCGACGGCGCGCGCTTCGCCGGCGTGGTGAGCGACAGCGGGCCGGTGTGGATGACCGACTGGGTCGACAACCCCACCTACACCGACATCCTCGCCCACATCCTGGGCGATGCCCCCTACGACGACAAGGAGCAGCCCACCGACACCTGGGACACCTGGGCCCGGGTCGACGCCCCCCTGCTGATGGGGGAGCTGGGCTACCGCGTGCCGGTGTTCCACACCTACAACACCTACGACGGCTTGACCCCCGTCTCCCATGGCGACGCGATGAAGTCGGCGCTGGTCGACCACTATGGCACCAGCGACCGCTGGTTCAGCTACGACCTGCTCCACCACGCCCCCGGCAACGACAACCACACCCAGACCCAGAACGACCGACCGCCGATGAGCTACACGAGCGCGGCCGCGGTGGAGTTCCTGGCCGGCCGATCCGTGTCGATCTACGAAGCGGAGGCCACCTGCGACCCGGGCTTCTGCAACCTGGTCAACGAGTCCGATGACGAGGGGTACGCCACCTACTCCCAGGGCGTGGCCACAGCCCGCGACGAGAGCCAGGGGCCCGGCAGCCTGTACCGCGGCCTGGTGCCGCCCACGATCCCGCGCGGCGTCGCGGTCGACCTGATGCTCGTGATCACCGGCGACGACTTCACCACCCACCCGGAGTCCTCCGCGGTGCTGGACATCGACCTGCGGGTGGACGGCAAGCCCATCTGGAGCCGGGCGCTCTTGGTGGGCGACCTGGCCTGGGAGGCCGACGCCGACGTGGACCAGGTGTTGGCCCACCACGCGGCCACCACCATCAGCACCGTGCTCCCCGCCGGCGACATCCAGCTGGCGCTCGAGGGCCACGGCCGGGGCAGCCTCTGGTTCGACGCGGTCTGGGTGCTGACGACCGACTGAGTCCCTGGAGGGGACCCGCTCAGCGCCGCCGACGGCGCGCGAGGACGAGGAGCGGCAGCAGCCCCGACAGCGCGAATCCGCCGGCGCCGGAGCAGGCACAATCCGGCTCCGGCCGCACGACCGGGTCGCCTTCCACCACCGGCGGCACGTAGGTGCCATCGCTGCGGTAGGTCGGCGCGGCCGAGTCCCGCTCTCGCTCGCCGATCCGATCGACGAGGTCGGGGGCGTGGCCGGTCTCGGGCCAGCTGTCGACGCCACCGCCGGTGTCCACCACGGCGCCGTCGTCGGAGCCGCAGCCCTCGCCCAGCGAAGGCTCGCCTTCGACGACGTCGACGTAGCTCACGCTGGTCCAGATGCGCTCCTCCCAGGTGTCGTTGCCGTCGTCGCAGCCCTCGTCGCCGTACCAGGTCTCGCCGTCGATGAGCACCCGCACGTACATCCACTCGGGCAGCGACACCGCCGTGAGGCGCCAGTCGTCGCCCGAGTCGGTCATGTCGGAGACCACGTTGGGCATCACCAGCTGCACGCGGCTCACGTGCTGACGGTCGGCCTCCGGCACCCGGACACGGACGACGAACGACGACCCCTCCGCCAGCGCCAGATCCTCGCCGTGACCCGCGACGCGTTCCCCGCCGGCGCAGTAGTCCACGCTGACCGGCAAGAGCGGACCGCTGCTCGCCATGGTGGAGCGCCCGGACAGCGCGTCGAAGAGCGACGTGCGCGTGAAGGGCAGCGACTCGTCGATCACCGCGATGGTGATGCCGCCGCCGAACTTCTCCTCCTGCGGAGCGCACACGCTGCCGGGCCGGGTGCGGTGGTTGTCGGTGCCCGCATGCACCCCGAGCCGCACCAGGTCGGCGTCGTAGGCCGCGTGCATGGTGCCTTCTTCGACCGTGGACGAGAAGATGGGGTCGTAGGTGTCGCTGCTGTTGAAGCTCGATCCGTGGGACGAGTACGCCTCGGCGGTGGGCTGCCAGGTGGCGTGCTGGCAGCTCCAGTCGGTGACCATCGGGGTGGACGCGGCGGGGTGGTGGGGCACGAACAGCAGGGGCCCCCAGTCAGCCGAGAGCTCGGTGGCGCGTTCCCACACCGCGTCGCAGTCCTCGACGGCGGTGGCTTCGCCGTTGTGCTGCAAGGCTTCGACCGTGAGCCCCTCCAGCTGCCGGTCCGTGCCGAAGAACAGCACGTTCTTGTGTCCGAGCGGGCTGCCCTCGGCGGTCCACATCAGCTCCGCACCGGGCACCGTGACGAACTCCTGGTCGGGCCGGTTCCACGCACGGACCAGGCCGTGCAGGTGCTCCCACTGCTGGGTGGTGGGCGCGCCCGCGCCGTTGACGTGGTCGGTGACGGCGAAGAAGTCCAGTCCGTTGTCGCGGGCGGTCTGCGGGAGGTCGACGATCGCGCCACAGCCCCCGTCATCCGTGCAGGGCAGCCCGTAGTCGCTGGACTGGCCGTCGAAGGAGTAGCCCGTGTGCACGTGCAGGTCGCCTGCGTAGAAGCGCTGCCCCTCGAAGCTCTCGGCTGCGAACGCCCACCCCAGCAGGATCACTGGGCGGACTCCCATGCGAGGTAGGCCTCGTACTGCTCGGTGAGCGTGGCCCACGCGAGCGTGCCGGCCTCGACCTGCGGGTCGACCACCTCGGCCAGGAAGGGCTCCAGCTCCCGCTCCCAGTCGAACTCCTTCGGGTGCAGCGTGAAGTGCACGACGTTTACCTTGTCGGGATCGCGTCCAGCCACGGCAGCTTCGATCTGCTGCCGAACCGCATCGAGCTGGTAGGCGTTGCCATCCGGGCCCATGCCCTTCGAGGCCTGCTTGCTGGCTACCACATCCACTGGACCCTCCGGGAGGAACACGATCTGTCCCTTCGGATCATGGGCGACGAACCTGTCGATGTTCGTGCCATCGCAGCCGCCGGACGGCCGCCAGGGGTGCGACGAGAGCATGCGCTCGTCGGTGCTCTGGGTGGCGGGGTTCTTGTAGTCGCCGTTCACCCGCAGGCCCGCATCGTAGGCCGCGTCGAGCAGCTGCTCGTAGAGGTTGCCCCCGCTCCAGTAGAGCGCCTCCCCGCCCCCAGCCGCCGCGATCTTGTCGACCTGCTCCTTCATCACGGCGGTCCAGGTGGCCTGGGTCTGTTGGTCCCAGCTCCCGAGGTGCGCGTCTTCGTGGAAGTGCAGCCCGATCTCGTGGCCCTTGGCCAACGCGTTCGAGAAGAGCTTGGAGCCCGTGGACTCGACCATGTCGGTGAAGGGCGACTGGGTGCCGAGCACGGCCTTGCCGCCATGGCGCTCGACCACCGCGAGCAGCCCCTCGAGATCGCTCTCGTAGGACTCGAAGACGAAGGGCTCGTTGTAGTCCTGGCTGCTGTTGCGCGGTCCGGGGGCTCGGGCGGGCGGTGCGCCGGCCGCGTCGCGGGGAGGCCGCGCACCGGTGGCACCCTGCGGCGGAGGGGGGCGGTCGGCCTTGCTCCGCGGGGCCTTGGAGCCCCGGTTCATGGCGCCGAGGTGCGGCGGGGCGGCCCTGCGCTGCGTGGCCTGGCCTTCGAAGGACTGGCCTTC
>Ga0114933_10001417_pt1 | contig 26718 bp, 18 predicted proteins | sample 4SBtaG_FD_89691 | JGI IMG/M metagenome (GOLD analysis project Ga0114933, IMG submission 89691) | Deep subsurface microbial communities from Kolumbo volcano to uncover new lineages of life (NeLLi) - 4SBTROV12_W25 metaG | ecosystem: Environmental > Aquatic > Marine > Volcanic | place: Kolumbo... | reverse complement strand
TGTTCCTCTTCAATTTCTAGTTCGCTTACACCGTCTCGTAAGACAGAGAACTGAGAAAAATCTTCACCGATAGCAGTTACGATTTGGTCAATTTGTTCCTTTCCAAAAATGCCATTGGATAAGACGGCTGATTTGACATCAAACTCAATAACGCTTGCCATTCGCTGATTCCCCCGTAGATGGTCTGGAATTTCAGATTAGTTACTAAAAACAGCTGTTTCCGAAAATGATCCCGGCTCGACTTGGTCGACTTTTAACCGTGTTTACGGCATAAAAGCCAGCGGCGGGAGTCGAACCCGCAACCCCCGCATTACGAGTGCGGTGCTCTGCCAATTGAAGCTACGCTGGCGTACCTTCCCCACTGCAACAGTCGGAAACTAACACCCTAAAAGAAGTGCTTAGGGTAGTCAATAGCCTAGAGACAAGCGCATAAAAACAGCGAGGCTTAGGCGCGCCAACACACGTTGGCTTTGATTCCATCGTCAGGGGCAATTGAACAATGGTACCGTACTACGCCCAAACCCCGCTGGGTCAAAGTTTTGAATGTTAAGCCTTTGGGTAACTCACACGCTATTGCCTGTTTTGTACGACGGCTCGGTCATCCTAACTTGTGGGTAACACCTGTTACTAAAGCAATAGGTGTGCCAAAAACGTGTCATCAGTGTCATTTGCTCCTAATCATTGCTGACTTTGCATACCTTTGTTTGGCTAATTCCCGCGTATCATGCTGTATATCACTAAAAATCACCCAAAAAAACCTTTGGATTACTGTCCAAAACAGTCTCAGTTGCAGAATCACAACTCGAATCAAAGTGTGTAATCTTGATACAATGCCGCAAAATAGAACACCTAAAACCGCTCAATTAAGCATCTAATGGCAAACCAGCTTACCCACAAGAACATCGAAACCGTCGATCAGGACAAACGCGATGTTGTTTTGTTGCTCAATCCAAAAGCAGGACGAGGGTCAAGCAAAGAGCAGGTTGATAAGCTGTGCTCGGAACTTCAGCAGCGAGGATTTCGTTGTCACCGTGACACCGATCTAACCTCTTTCAAAAAAACGGTAGGGCAATTACATCAAAACGGAAATTTGAGAACCGTTGTATCTGTCGGTGGTGATGGCACAATCAGCCTGCTCTTAAACACAATAACGCCAGACATTCCGATCACCATTTTTCCCCAAGGGACTGAAAACGTCCTGGCAAAATACTTGAAGCAACCAAAGCAAGTTGCCAAACTCGCGGAGATCATAGAGCAGGGTAACTATGCCGTGTTTGACGTCGGCCAACAGAACAACCAGCGATTCTCTCTGATGACAAGCGTCGGAATTGATTCACATGTCGTTCACACTTTGCATGCCAAACGTAGCGGACATATTAGTCACTGGTCATACGTGTGGCCCAGTATCAAGAGTGCATTCCGTTACCGCTATCCCAAAATTCGCGTCATAGCCTATGACGACAATGGTACGCAAGTCGCTGACGAACACGGTAAATGGATATTGATCTTTAACACACCACTGTATGCCCGGAAACTCAAGTTTTGCCGTGACGGTGATCCGACTGATTCAAAGCTGGATATCTGCATTTTTTCCGGGGGGACGCTTTTTCACATGATGTGGTACATCTGTGCTGTGCTTCTCGGATTTCACCATAAGCTCAGGAGCACGAAGATCTTTACTGCGTCACGCGTGGAATTATCCAGTGAAGCATCTGAGGTTTGCGTACAAGTCGATGGTGATCCTGCTGGCACGCTTCCGATTACATGTAGTTGCATTGCTAGCGAAATGCGATTGATGATTCGTCAGTAATCCGGTGCGATCATCTTGTACGATGTCACAACGCCAAGGCATGTTTCTCAAAGCTTTGTGGCTAGCCGATTCTGCAAGCACGATTTATTAATCCGGTATGCTGCAAGCCACAGAAGGAACAGGCTCTCGCAACAGGACACGATTTGAGACAGCAAAAAACAGCAGCACCATGGCTGACTATTTCGATAACAATTCTGCTAGGCGTTTGTCCCCATCAGACTGTACCGATTCGGAGTTTTCGAGAATCTCCACTGCCTTTTCCATCTCGCCGATTGCGACATAGCATCGTGCCAGATTGTACTTGGCGATATGGTGAAACGGGTGAGAGTCGCCTTCCGGCATCAATCGAGTCTCAAACCACTCGATGGCCTGCTGATAGTTACCTTCTTCCATGTGGAGCATGCTTAGCCAGAAAGACGCCAGCCGTTTGGCTTTTATAAAGTACTGCTTTTGTTCTCTAACTCGTTTGGTGAATGCGAGCTTACTCTCGTTTTCAAATTGCACCAAACCGACCTTTTGCTGAATTTCCTTTTCACGTTCGAGCTTCTCCAAATCGCCGTCGCTGATGCGTGCAATCATCATGAACGTACGTGCGCCGTCCTGATGGATACCATCCACATCATCGAAGTCGATGAATTGCCCTGAATAATACAAGTTACGTGCAGCACGCATCGCGGGAACGTTGCGATAAAGTTCACCCTCTTCTCTCATGATTAGTTCTGCTACGGGATCCTTTGCCTGAGCTTTTTGCAGAATCGCGACGCTGTACTCTAGGGCCTCGTAGGCGGTTGTCCAAAGCACCGCCCGTTGCAGATCAAATTCCTGAGTAAGTTTTCTGGCCAGGAGCAGCACATTGGTATAAAGCGTAAGCCGAAAGTCACCCGTCAGATGGCGTTGTAACATCGCCATTCGTTGTGAAAGCGCCATGGGACTGCCTTCCAGAAAAGCAATAAATTCATTGGCAGTCTCTGGTGCTACTTCCACGCCATCATTGGAGAGCAGCGCATGTGCCATTGCTGCATCCGACTGCAAATCGGAAAGCCGCAACCATGCCCCGCTGTCTGGATCGAGCACGGGCATGCCGTCATCACACGACACGAGCCAAATCTGATCACCGATAACAATTCCGGTAGCCCAGGGCATTCTGCTCTTTCTTTCTTGTGCGGCAGGCCCAACCATGAGCGTTTCTATTTGTTGCTGACGTGCCAACAGCATAAAAATCCGTGCCCGCTGCCAGGAATCCGCCACCATATTATCGAGGACTTGACTCGGTCGCTTGGTATATCCCGGGCCGGCAAGCCCTTCTGACGAGGCAGTAACCTGAATCGCACCTTCGCCATTTTCTCCACTCGAGGGATACCGTGGTAATTTCATCAATTGAAGGTTTCGCACCGTCCAGTCAAACAACGACATCGCGATACGCAACTCTGCACGATCATCCTCTGACAACTCTGTCGGTATCAGGCTTGCCCACAAATCGTTATGGGCCTGAGCGCTATGCTTAACGACCCATTGCGATATACCGCTAAGCCACTGGCATTCCCGCAGATACAGTACATCAGCATGGAAGAATCGGTCGGGATCTGGATCCACGACATTTTCATATTTAGTTAAATGGGCGGGCAGCTGATTAACCAAGGTCGGATAAATCCAGCTATCCTCATGAGTCTCACCGTCTAGCCAATGATTCAAATCGTAAATCAATTCGTCCCGCACGCGTCCTGTTCGATCGTTGTCCAGTCGCTTGAGATTTTCCAGGCTCTGATGCAAACTTTCCTGCTCAGTTTCTGTCTGTTCCAGTACAGAAACATCAAGTGTGCCACGATCGCGGCAACCACTAAGACCTATCGATAAGTTGGCCCAGATCAACAGGATTACGAGATAACGTACGTGTTTATTCATGAATTAAGTCTAATCTGCCAGTACACATTTCAATGTGCTATGTAAGAGATTCTCTAATCGAACAAAGTTGCGCCAACAGTGCGCTAACGTCAGTCAGTGGCACCATGTTGGCACCATCACTCGGAGACTCGTCCGGTTGAGGGTGCGTTTCCAGGAAGATCCCATCTACACCAATGGCCACAGCGGCTCGTGCAAGGGGCGGAACCATTTCTCTTTGGCCTCCGGTAGTGTCACCACGACCTCCCGGTTCCTGTACGCTGTGAGTGGCATCAAAGATCACTGGAACACCGATGTTTTGCATTTCGGGGATACTTCGCATGTCATTTACGAGCCGTCCGTATCCAAAAAACGTCCCGCGCTCACACAACAGCACATCCGCACAGCCTGACTCAGTGAGTTTGGATACGACGTTTTCCATATCCGACGGCGCCATAAACTGGCCTTTTTTTACATTGACTGGTTTTCCGGTTCTCGCTGCGGCAACCAATAAATCCGTCTGCCGTGCTAGAAAGGCTGGAATCTGCAATAAATCGCATACCTGGCTCGTTGGTAATGCCTGCTCAGGTAAGTGAATATCCGTTGTCACAGAAACACCTAAGCAGTCTCTGACCCTCTCGAGCACAGTCAGACCTTCGTCCAAACCCGGCCCGCGATAGGAGTGAATACTCGTGCGATTTGCCTTATCGAATGAAGCCTTAAACACAAAGTGAACCGGTAATTCCTCGCACGTCTCTTTTAGATGCTCCGCAATACGCATGGTTAAATCAGAAGACTCGATCACACATGGTCCGGAAATCACCAATAACGGCGCACCACCGCCGCACGTGGCAGAACCAATGGAAACCGGATTATTTGTTTGACCGCTCAGCTGATTACACTTCCGGGGATCGACATGCTAACTAGTCCGAGGCACGATTATGTCGATCTTGTGCAAAAAAGCCTAGTGAGATTTGGGAATAAATGACCTGACCGCCGACTATCCCAGATGGGATTCACGCAGACTGCGCATCGAATTCACCACCGGCTTTGGATTCCCATTAGCATCGAGCAGTCCCGCTTGAGGATGATTCGGATTATCGTGATCACTCAACTGATTCCAGAGAACAGCCTGCACGATCGGCTTGGCTACGATCAGTTCCATCAATTGCATGATGCGCTGCTCGCTCCAGGTGGTAGATTCCACTTCCACGATGCTGTTACCATCACTCGCCGGCGGCAATCCAATTCCGTGAAAACCGGGAAGAGAATTCTCACCGGCAGCACTTTCATTGGGTAACTGAAGACTGACTACCAGCGGCAATTGCAACATGCTCCAGCGATTAAGTAGTCGACTGATTTCAAGAAAATCCCGGGGCAGTGAATGCTGTTCATGTTCCCCAAGTTTCAGTTCAATGCCGATGCCATTAATGCCGATCTCTGCTCTCGCCAGCGCATCAGCAAACTGGATGGGAGCCAGATCGCACTGTCGTGTTGCCATGTAATCGCCCCAGGGTTGATCAAAAGTAATCAACACAGGCGTTTGCGTATCGATCTCACGAATAACCTCGACAACATCCACGGCCAGTCGCACAATCTGCTCTTCGCTAAACCGCATCGGTCCGCCGAAATTTAGCCCTGCAGAACTGATCCAGGCATGTACGCGTCCCTTATATCGGGTCACGACCTCCGCAACATATTGCTTCATGTATGACTGAAACGTCGTGAAGTCGTTATCCCACAGATAAACCCAATCCGGTAAATTGTGATCGAGCTGTATGATTGGGCCGCCAATCACTTTGACATCTTGTTGGTGCACCCAGCCAAGTGTGCGGTCCACATCAAAAAACTGATACTTGCCAGCATCCGGTGAACACTCTCGCCAATTAAATGGGACAACGATGCTATTCACGGCGCCGCTAATTTCATCCATGGCGGAATCATTTTCCGGAAGTTTATCAAGCCTGGCACCAAGCAGCGTCGCTAGTTGGTCATTGGACTTCTTTCGTTGCTCGATCAATTGCCGTGCATCGGTAAGACAGAGTTCGTCGATCACATCGAGTGTCAGCGTGATGGAATCCTGGGCGGCCTGATAGGCTTGTTCCGGGTTTTCCCGCCCGGTCAGCGCTTCCATCAATCGTCGCTTGGCGAGGCTGTACTTTTCGTACAAGACGTCACCGATATCCGCACCCTCGAGTCGCTCATTTAAGTACGTCTGCAAGCGAAAAAGTGTGCCTCGGGCTACCTCTAATTCGAGCTGATACGGATCATGGCTTTCGCGCAACGATGTGGTCGGCAGCAAAATTTCCCCGTGACTTGCCGATTTCCAGGGAACATGAAAATGACCCGACTCATGAGTAGGCTTATCCACGTGAAGGCCATCTTTGCCTACCACGATATCACCGTGCCAGGGTATCCCCTCCATCCCTGTTACAAAAGCGCGTTCCAACAGCCGGTCGCTAAACCGGTCTCGGTCGGTCGTCTGAAAACTAATGCGCCCCATCGCACACGTGCCGTTCGCTAATACTGAACCAGTTGTTGAAAAACAACCATGTCATTTTAAACAAGGAAGACGCAGCAACTGCATGCACCTTAGCAACCGTGAAGTTTAATGGACTTCACGATGGCATTCAATGAGTCAGCATGCCAAGCATTACATATGGCGGGTGTCATCTATCGGGCTTGGAAGGACCTGCAACACATTGCGGCACCGTTATTAAAATAATTTACTTCTACTGTCCTATTGTTTTGGCCAGCCTCTGAAGTGGTTAGAATAAGAAGCTAAGCACTCACATCAACTTGTCGTACAACTTCGAAGTTTTAAAGTGGCATACCTAAAGGCAAAAAATGGACCGCTCGCCGGACAACGGCTTGAATTAGTGGAAGACTCAACGGTTCTTGGCAGATCACCCGAATGCGATATTCAGGTGGAAGACTATGCAGTTAGCCGAAAGCACGCCGTGCTTCACCTGCAAGATAATCAATTTCTGGTCGAGGATCTAAAGAGTCGTAATAAGACATATCTGAACGATATCGCGCTTGGCGATGGAAAACACCTGTTGAGAAACGGTGACAAGATCGGAATTTGTGATGTCGTCTTTCACTTCTATCAGGACTTTGGAGACTCGCTTGATGACAGTTCGATGGCGTCAGGAATCTCTGTGCTCTTTGATGGAAGTGAACCGGTAGGTGGCTCCACCATCATGTCCAAACTGGACGTGTATAGCAGTGGTGGCCAAGTTCAGTTAACAGCCAGCCCCCAGGTAACACTCAATGCACTAATCGAGATCACCCGGAGTCTCGGACAAGCACTGGCACTTGATGAAGTCTTGCCGTCCGTGCTGGATTCACTGTTTAAAGTCTTCGTTCAAGCAGACCGCGCCTTCATCGGTCTATTAGATGAACATGGAACACTTGTCCCGCGTTGGTCCAAAGCCAGACGTGATGATTCGGAAGAGACGATTCGAATCAGCCGGACAATCGTTAATCACGTGATGGATCTTCGCCAAGCAGTACTCTCGGCAGATGCAGCATCGGACCAACAGTTCGATGCCAGCCAGAGCATTGCCGATTTCCATATCCGGTCCATGATGTGTGCACCATTATTTGCCACCGATGGATCTGTTTTGGGTGTTCTTCAGATCGACACCGTGGAACGTAACAAGCAATTTAAACAGGAAGATCTGGAGGTGCTTGCGAGTGTTGCCTCACAAGCTGGTATCGCGATCGACAATGCAAAAATGCATGAAGACGCTCTGAAGCAACAGCAACTGCATCGCGAATTGGAATTGGCAAACGAAGTTCAAAAGGGCTTTCTACCTAATAGCCGCCCTGACATCGATGGCTATGAATTCTATGACTACTACAAACCAGCAAACCAAATTGGCGGTGATTACTTCGATTATCTACAGCTAACTGATGGCCGCTTAGCAGTAATCGTGGCTGACGTAGTCGGGCACGGGGTCGCGGCTGCCTTGCTGATGGCAAAACTATCGGCCGAAGCCAGATATTCTCTGGCAGCAGAAGAAAACGCTGCTGATGCACTGAAACTCTTAAACGATCGCATGTCCGGGCTAAGTCTGGATCGCTTCGTGACACTTGTGCTGATCGTACTCGACCCGACATCACACGAAGTTACTGTAGTGAATGCCGGTCACATGGCCCCACTTCATCGAACGGCCGATGGAAACATCATCGAAGAAGGGGAGGACATTTCAGGCATTCCGGTAGGCATCATGGAAGGCATAGATTACGAGCAATTCACATTTAAACTCGAGCAAAACGAATCGGTAGTCATGTATACCGACGGAATTACTGAAGCTCCGAACGCACAAGATGAACTCTATGGTGATGACCGCGTTTTGGACCTGGTAAAACAAACCGACGGAACCGCCGAAGAAGCGGGAACCACACTCTTGAATGATGTGCTCGCCTTCATGGGCGATACTGAGCAGTTTGACGACATGTGCATTGTTGCCGTGAAACGGAATTAGCCATCGCTGGTAAGAGCCCCCAGGCGATAGCGCAGCTGTAATTCCCTGCCAGCCTTTTGGCCCCGGGGTGCTTGTTTATCTTGTTTGTTATGTTCTGCGGCGAAATCTTTTCAGCAGACCTTCACGTTCCGCGGGTGTTGCTTCCTCAAACATGGAATCATCTGCGTGTATCAGCCAGATATTGCGGTACCGTACTGGATCACTGTGGTTCTGTAAGAGGAGTGGCATTTTTGTTGGTGCTTCCGGTTGTCCTGCACCCGTTTTAGCGATGATCTCATAATTCGTGTGAACAGGCACTCCGTTGTGATATACGGTGATACGTGCACTTTCAGTTTTTTCGCCAGCTTCACTCCAACGAGCTGCACGGAAGTAAATGTCGTAAGTTTGCCATTGAAGTGGTGGAAAGCACATATTTACATCTGGTGCTTTTTGCCGATACAAAGCTGCACATTCATTCTGCACGCCATCAAGCCCAAATGAGTCGAGTACCTGAACTTCATATCGACGCTGAATGTACACGCCACTATTCCCGCGTGACTGCCCCACACTATTTGGCATAAATGGCGTCTTGAATTCAAAGTGCAGACGGAAGTCGCCAACACCAAACCCCAACAAGGCGCCCTGCATCAGAAGACCGTCATCGGTCATTTGAGCACCGTCTTCAAATTGATCGGTATTTGAGCCGTCGAAAACAACCACTGCTTCTTCCGGTGGCTCAAGCCCAAGGCTCGGGCTGACGCGTTCAATGCGACGTAGCTTACCAATCGCACTTTCTGTTGCCTCATCATAGACGATTGCTGTGTCGCCAATAATGGACACGCGAATGCCATTTTCATCATTAGTTAGATTAGTAAACCCATTACTTGAGGAGCCCGCCAAAGTGACTTTTTCACTGCCATCCCAACCGGCACCTGGCAGTCCGCCGCTAAGGAGAACCGCTTCAAACTTCGATTCGCCACGTGCAATCACTTGCAGCCCAACGCGTGTCCGAAACAGCCCGCCTTGCTTCATACCTCCAACATATTCACCTTGAATTGTGAAATCGACGCCGGCTTCTTCAACGGTGGTATACGCCACACGTTCCTGAGCCGAAGACACTGGTGTGATACAAGCAAACAATGCGAGGACGCTTAGAGTCAAAAAAACACGGCTCATCGGACAACACACTCCGGATGCGATTAGAGAAAATAGGCAAGCTAGTAAAACACCAGTCTGATTAGGCAAAAGTGTCCTTGCAAGACCACAAGAGCAACCGGCCGGCCGTTAACTGACGACCACAAGACAGTGGCCGTTGTGTCCATAATGAGAAACGACACACTTGTGCCTGACTGCAAACAATCAACCACTAAAGCTAGCCCGCAGGGACTTGAACCCCGACAAATAGAACCAGAATCTATCGTGCTACCAATTACACCACGGGCTAGGGTGTACAGGCGTTAATATAAGTCGGTTTTATTTATGGTCAACCACCACTAAGCGTCAGTCACACCCAATGAAGTCGACAAATCGGTTTAGGTCCAACAAGTCCGAGTGCGATGATCTTACGTTACTTGGGGATGTAATTGAGCGTGTAGTATGCCTGAGCATGCAGCAATGGCAGGCCATCGGAATTTCGTACGCCGTCCATATGAAGTTCATGCACGTGCCCACGCTGCAGACCATCGACATATAATCGAACCGCCATGCCATCGTCACTTACAACGGCCTTCGTAATGGTGGGCTCAGTGTGGTCTACTTCCGGACTGCCGTAGCTTGACTGGAAGATATAGGTATAGGTCGACATCTGATATGACTCGAGATTTGTTGCCATGTTTACATCCACAGGTTGAGTGAACGTCAATTCAAAACCATCTTTCCTGGCCGACATCGTGTGAACCTCAAATGGCACCTTGCCACTCCACACGATGCGATCAAGCGCATATGGTTTGTTACCTCTTGAGCCCCAACCACGATTGGTACCACCAACAAACATGGCACCACTCGGGTCCATGTGTGCTGAGAGGCTGCCACTTCCAAAGCCACTACGGAATGGGAAACAGGCACCCTGATAGTGACCGTCCACTTTTTCTAATGCCACTCGCATCATTGTGCTAAAGGTTTGATCACCAACAAACATCTGTCCGGCAAAGGGGCCGAACTTACCCTTGGTTGTATCCGTTACAACGCCGCTGGCACTTTGTCCCATCTTCTTGTAGGGAAACAGGATCGCAGGTGGCTCATACTCTGGAATCTTATCTGCTTCCGCCATGATGCGACTCCCACTTTGAGGATCCTGTGGGCGTGGCCCAATTGCATCGGTGTTCTCATACCAACGATTGCCACCTGGGTGACCCTGAAAACTACCGGGCCTCAGCCACTTCAGCGAGCACGTTCCGTTCCATGGCCCCTGGTTGTCCGTATAAAACACATCGCCGATTGCATTCATACCAATACCGCCGGGACTTCGAATACCGCTACATGTCGGAATCACTTCACCATCAGGTGTGATTCTCAGACACCAGCCGCGGTACAGGCTATTGCTATTGAACGAACCGGTTAAGCACAGGACGACCCAAATATTTCCATCTTTATCGAATTTGGAGCCGAAGGCATATTCATGGTAGTCACCATCAATTTCCCAACCGTCTGACACGGAATAGAAGATATCACCAATATCATCCTTGTCCGTGTCGACGATTTTTGTAACTTCACCTCGCTGAGTCGCAAACAGAGCCCCGTCACGGTACGCCAATCCAAGTACCTCGTGCAACCCACCAGCAAAGAGCCCAAACTCCATTTCTTCGGCTGTCTCAGCCAGCGGTTTATCCACCAGATAGATATCGCCGCGCCGCGAGGCCACTGCCAGCTTGCCAGAGGGCATCATTTCAATCGCACTGGCTTCCAGCACGACACCATCAGGAATCGGTAACGCCAGCAATGGATAGTAGTCTGCTTCGGTCGGTAACGCGTCATCCTGCGCCATGACAGGCGTGACAAACATCCCAAACAAAATGGCACTTATTAACATCCGTTTCATTTTTTAACTCTCACCGCTCTGTAGACCAATTAGTCTCTTATAAAAACACACCGGCACTACCATTCGTACCGTTGAATAATCTCTGCGACAAACTTGCCACCGACACGCTTCCATTTCACTGGCAACAGCACTTCGGTTTGGTCGCCTGCTTTTCTAAGTATTAGCTCGCCAACGTCGCCACTGACATTGATCACCAATTCATCACCGACAACAACGGCACCGTCCTTGCCCAATACAACATCTTTCGCAATATGAGCTCTCAGATAGAAATGCTCTGGTTCGGAGTCACTGGTCAACGTGAATTCTCTTTTCACTGCAGGAAACTCTCCGTCATCCTCTGGGTTTGGACGATCCTGAATATCCACTCCGTTGTAACTGTAAAGGAATGTTGGCTTTCTTTTATCACCCTCAAGGGCATAGCCGCCAAAGCGATAGCCGTTTTCTTTTGGTTTACCTGTGGGCCAAACTGTTTCCTGTGAATCAAGAATTGCAAAGGCAGGCTGATTGGATAACGTCAGCAGATTATCGCCCAGCGGCACTTGATACCCCTGTCCACGGCCAGTCCAGTGTTTTCCAGCATCAATAAATGCTCCATGCCAAAGCAGTGGCAGCGACATTTGATTTGCGTCAAAGGCGACATTTGCCTTTTCCGGATATCCGACACCAATCGCTCTGGAACCTGCACCCTGAATAAAGTTGCGATAGATAACCGCTTCATCAAATACGTACAGCTCCATACTGTTACCGCCGAGTCCTTGCGGGATTTGTGCTTTGTCACCGTCGGTCAAATACAACCAGATTGACTCCACCTGTTGCTGCACTGAGCCATCCAGTACGGCCGGCAACAATACTTGACCATTAGGCCAGGCGGATGGCATTCGTGTCCCCGGCCTGAGTGATGGCGGGTCTACAACGTAACGGCTGAACCAGTCATGCTTGAGCCGTTTGGTCATCGTATCGAGTGCCATTGCCTGTACACCCGTTGCCTTATGTGGTCCAAACGTATGGCATTTCACACAGGAATAACCTCTTGAACCAACCAAGCGACGTCCGGCAACTTTCATTTTCTTTTCACTGAACAAGTCTTCTACTGCAGGTTGTTCTTTTTGCTCATCCACCTGCGCAAATAATTCATGGATATTCCCAACGTTGCCGCTGGTGAATCGGGGCATCTTGGTAAACATGTACGGACGGTCCTTTGCACCATTTTCCAGAACATGCTTCATCCAGTCCCCTTGCAGTTTGTCACCAACTCCCGTCAGGTGCGGAGGTATTCGCGCTTCGTCACCCATTTCCTTCTGATTCGTATCGAAAAATGCGTTGCGTTGCATTTCTGGCCCGCCAACACCGTCGCGTTGGTGGCACGCATAGCAATTAAACCGAGTCATTGTCGTTGCGATCTGGCTCTTGGCATCGCGCTGCAGTTTGTCACCTGACTTGATAAACGCCAGTGCAGCTGACAGGTCTCGCTTTTGTGAATCCGACAGGTCATACTTCGGTGCTTTTTCACCTCCGCTCAGACATCCACTGTTGTCCTTGAGTGCAACAAGAGGCTGTGCACTGTATCGCGGTAAATCCACTTCCGCTTTGTCCATCTTATGGCAGTTCGCACAACCGTTTGACAAGAATAAATCTTTACCACGCTTGGCCATTTCCAAGTCGACCACCAGCGGCTCCGGTAAGTTTGAATCTTCTGTGGGCTTTACCTTCAGGAACGCTGACATATCCTGTTTACCGAATCCCGGGCCCTCGATGTCGCAGTACAATTCCTGACCACCACCACCTTCGAAGTATTCAACCACAATGGAATGGTCACCGGCCTTTAAGTCCATTTGATGATTCATGCGGACAACCGGATGAATCCCGTCAACCTTCATGATTTCCTGACCATCGATAAGCATCCGAGCACCGTCGTCTGATCCGATATGAAGCGTGTATTTACCGTTTTTCGGCAATGTCAGAACGCCGTTAAATACGACAGCAAAGTTATCACGCCGCGGTCCGACTTCCACATTGAATCCCGACACTTCACCTTCCAGATTTGGCTTCATCTTTGAGAAATCAGGTAGATTCTGCAGGGTTACTTCATAGTATTTAAACGACAGATTTGGCGGCAATTGCAAATCCCGGAGCAGGTAAGCAGCAACTTGATTGGCCTGATCTCCACCGAGATTAAGATTGGGCATCCGACCGGAGTGCCGCACCTTTAACGGGTCCTCAAGAAAGTACCGAAGACTGGTAACCGTATATTTCGACGACAGATCTTTTGGAAAAGGAACACTTGTCGGCAATGTGACAGCATCTTCTTCCGGCAGGTCGTGACATGCCATGCAGCCGACGGTTGTAAATAACTGCCGCCCTTTATTGACGGTCTCAGCGGTGAAGTTTGATTCACCAACTGCACCGGTAGAGGCCAGGAAATGCGAGATGTGATTAATTCGCTCTTCGCGGGACTTACCTCCAACATCCCGCATCACTTCCGGCATCGTCGTGCCAGGTTTGTGTAGCTGGGGAGATGTAATAAAGTCTGCTAGATACCCACTTCTTACCCGTCCACCAATACTTGATAGATCCGGCGCGGCTTTGACGGATATCTGATCCTTCAGTTCATCCGGTATCGCATGACAGCTTGTGCAGTTTAGTTCACCTAAAAGTAGTAACCCTGCATCGACGGATGATTGCTCCGACTCTGAAAAGAAACGGTTATATCCCGGCACGACCGGTGCGGCGTTTAGCATCTCTGTCAGAAGTATGCATGCGGCCATGAACGAAGAAACAAATAGAAATCGATGTGTATTTTTCATGGTAACTCTGGACGCATACCCGATATTTCAGGCAGCGGAATCTAACTAAAAGCTGAATTCATTCCGGCTGATCACCGATGATATAGAACTCAGCGACCGTTCAATATGAAGCAACCGTTATAGTATGAAATCCTACCGAATTGCAACCGCGCGGACCACGAGCTGCATCGCTCCCCCATAGCCGAAACAACAGCTACGTGTGCATAATAATGTGCTCAGTCACATTGCAACTTCAGTAGCATCAGTAGCAAGCGTGCTGGCAATTTCGCCACGGGTGAATATCGAGCAAGCATTAAGGCGCTCACACCAACATTCCACTGGAGACAAATAGCCGTTATGGAAATGGACAAATTAGTTTCGTTGTGCAAACGTCGCGGATTCCTTTTTCAATCAAGTGAAATCTATGGTGGAATTAACGGTTTCTGGGACTACGGTCCACTCGGTGTGGAGTTGAAGCGGAATGTAAAGGAAGCATGGTGGCGAGACATGGTCTCCGGCCACGATGACCTCAATATCCATGATGGCGCCCCGTCCACTTACGAAATGACCGGGCTGGACTGCACGATTATCATGCATCCGCAGGTTTGGAAATGCTCGGGACACTATGATCTGTTCCATGACCACATGGTGGATTGCAAGGAATCTCAAAAACGCTACCGATATGATCAAATCCGTGGACGCTGGGTCACTGCAAAAGGTCAGAAAATATTTGCAACGACGATGGCCGAAGCTTCCGAAGAACAATCAGCCGTGGAACGCAGCACGCTGAAATTTTTCAATTTACGAAACAAACACCTTGACCAACTTATCTGGGATGGTGACTTCATTCCGCTTACCGAAGTGGAAGACAATGACGTGGTTCTCGCCCCTGACGCCAAGACACTTGGAACCTTAACAGAGCCTCGCGAATTCAACTTGATGTTTAAAACGATTATCGGTGCTCTGTCAGGTGAAGAAGGCACAGCGTTCTTAAGACCCGAAACGGCTCAAGGCATCTTTGTGAATTTCAAAAATGTTCTGGATAGCACGCGGGTCAGGCTTCCTTTTGGAATTGCTCAAACCGGTAAGAGCTTCCGCAATGAAATCACACCGCGAAATTTCACTTTCCGGTCACGTGAATTCGAACAAATGGAAATCGAGTTCTTTTGCCATCCCGATCAATCTCAACAGTGGTACCGATACTGGCGTGACCGACGCATGAAGTGGTATACGGACATGGGACTTGATGGTGAACGATTGCAACTTCGTGAACATGATGAAGATGAATTGAGCCACTATTCAACAGGAACAGCCGATATCGAGTACGCCTTCCCGTTTATGCCACCAGGTGAACACGGGGAGCTGGAAGGAATTGCTCATCGTGGTGATTTTGACCTACGCAGTCACATGGAAGGTAAGCTCGATCCCAATACAAATCCGCTTGAAGTCGAAACGAATGAGCACGGTCAGCCGAAGTGGCGTGGCAGTGGCAAAGATTTGAGTTACAGAGATGACTTAAGCGGAGAAAAGTACATTCCGCACGTTATCGAACCAAGTGCCGGTGCCGACCGTGCAACGCTGGCATTTCTATGCGAAGCCTATACCGAAGATGAAGTCCCGGATGAAAAAGGCAATATGCAGGTGCGAACGGTTATGAAGTTCCATCCAAGACTGGCGCCTATCAAGGCAGCTGTCTTCCCACTGGTAAAGAAAGATGGAATGCCCGAAGTTGCCAAGAAGATCTACTCAAACCTGAAGCCGCACTTCAACGTCTTCTACGATGAAAAAGGTGCTGTTGGCCGTCGGTATCGTCGCCAAGACGAAGCAGGTACGCCGTATTGCATTACGGTTGATGGTCAAACGCTCGATGACAACACCGTCACGATTCGAGACCGCGATTCACTTGTCCAGGATAGAATTCCAGTGGATCAGGTCGTCAAGGAAATTCAGGACCGACTACAGTCTTAAGCCTGACGGTTGCCGAGGATGACTGAGAATTTGGGAGCCATCGTGCCTGATGCATGATGGCGTCCCTGGCCGCTATTGCCACTACTGCTTGAGTACCTTCATATCCTGACGGATAAACTGCACGAGCAGGTCGATTTCCTTTTCAGTAAGGAATTTATTGAATGCCGGCATGCGGTCATTATTGTCCGCGCCATCATATCCATACATCGACGTATGACTCGGGTCACTGATCATCTGACGGATCCACTCTGCGGAAGCATATCCGGTTAGATCGGGCCCACCACCAATCTCTTCGTTTTCTTTGTAGCTGTGGCAGTCCGTACAAGCTGTACCGTAGTCATTCCAATCTCCGTTTTGGATCAATTCATTACCTTCTGCAATTGCATCGGTTTCGTCGGTCAACGGCTCATAGACCAAACCGGCCTCTGCTGATAACGCCTTTGCAATCTTAGTAATCTGATCATCGAAATCACCGTTTAGGCCATTTTCGACAAAATCGACCATGGAACCGGCTCGATGTGCCGTCGCTCCAAAGTTATCAACAGACTTGATTTTCTCAGGCGTTAGCACGTTCTTAATCCAGTTAACGCTGCCAAATCCGTATAGGTTTGGAGCTCCGTAATCAGATCCGGATTCAGCATCCCAACCTTCCGGCATTTCCGGCCCGGCAAATTCACCAAGCTCGATACCCTCAGTAGACGGATCATCATAAGCATGGCAACTTGCACATTTCGCTTTGAACAACCGCTCACCCATGATTTCAGGATCATTGCGTAACAGATCCAGCGGGCCTGTTACAGGAATTCCCTGATAGTCGATCAAAGCGGCGATGCGATTGTAGTCTCGTTCTGCCGCTTCTTTATCACGATGGAATCGTGCAGCTTTATCATGCTTTTCTAATTCCACCTTATCCTCTGGATTCGAACTCTCTCTCACTTCAGCCAGACGAGCATCGGACAGAGTGTAATTATCTTCCTGCATCGCCTCGTATGTCAGGTATCCAGCACCCAGGAACAACAGTCCCATCCCGACGACGTTGATCAAGTGACCGCGGCGGAGTTTGGCAATCAAGGGCATCATAAAGAAGAAACCGAAGATCAAACCGGGCACAACAATCGCACCGACGAATTCACTTTGGAATTTCTTGAGTAATTGGAATAGGAACAGGAAGTACCATTCCGGTCGTGCCGCATCGAAGGCCTTCGTTGGCTCAGCCGGGGGCCCAAGTTCGGCACCTTCACGAGCAATCGCGATCCAGAAGATCAAGGCAAACAGGATTGCACATCCCACTGCGTCCTTAAGAACCTGCTTAGGCCAGAAGTATTCATCGCCATGCTTTTCACTGCTGTGAGCTGTAATTCCGTGCTTACGGAATAATGCGAGGTGTAGCACCAGAAACCCTATCAGGGCACCGGGTAAAACGAGCACATGAAGTGCAAAGAAGCGAGTTAATGTCAGGTTGCCGTATTCCGTACCACCTACAACCATCTTTTGCATCGCAGCACCGCCTGGTGGCAATGTCATGAGATTCGTAGCTACTTTCGTTGCCCAGTAACCTTTTTGATCCCACGGCAGGAGGTAGCCGGTAAGGCCTAGCCCAAATGTAATGAGCATCAGTACCAATCCGAGCCAGTAGTTAAACTCGCGTGGCTTGACGTACGCCTTCTCAAGCACAACCTGCAGCATGTGGATCGGCAGTAATACCACCATCGCCTGAGCCATGTAGTGGTGAATACCGCGTAACAGCCAGCCGCCGCTCAATTCATTTTGGATGTAATAGACGCTAGCCCATGCAGTTGCGCTGCCCGGGCTGTAACTCATCGCGAGAAACGTACCGGTGATCATCTGGGTCGCAAATGCAAACACCAACATGGAACCGGAGATATATCGCCATTTGGATCCACCAGGAATATTCTCATAGAGAGCTTCCTTCGTTAGATCCTGGATCCCTGTGCGATTGTCTGTAAATTCAAATAATTGTCTAAGAATACGCATATGGCTTTACGTCGTAGAAAGTTGTGTATGTTGATAGCGTTTAGCTGACTGGAGCCTTCTCATGAATTCCTGTATAGAATTCCATGAACTCGACATAGATTTGCATGTTGTCACCATCTGCAATTGGTTTGAGCACTGTATTGAGACGATCAAGCGATCTCGGGCTCGGATTGTCCTTACCACCAACAGTTCGTTTTGAACCGTTCAGCTCGAATTCGCTGTTGTGACAGGGACAGAGCAGGGCATTGGTACCGCCGTCATAGGAGACACTGCAGCCAGCATGAGGACAGGTGGTCTGGAGGCAGTCGATTTCGCCCTTCTTAAGGACTTTCTTCGAACCGTCTTCTAATTGAATCTCCACATCTTCCGGGAGTTTTCTCAGGTAGACCGAACCGATGGGTTGGCGAGGAATGAAATTCCAGGCATCGAATTTATCGGAAATGACTTCGAATCGCTGTGGCGTACCATCCTCCGGTAGAGAATCGGTGGTTGCGACGAAGTAGTATCCCCCTTCAACATCACCGCTACCAGTGTTGTATTTGGTCGGAATCTCTCGTTTGCGGAAGGGATCGAAAACGAATCCCCAGAGGCCAGCAACAACCGGGCCTACTCCGAGACAGACTCCTATCAATCCTGTGGATGCTTCTAAAAGAAAGCTTCGACGTTCAGTGCCGGTCACTGAATCAGCTTCATCACCGGCTTCATGGTCCAGGTGTTCACTCATGCCAGATTGGACTCCCAATTTTCAATAAATCGATAGCTTGCGATACGTGAAAACACACACGGCATCGTGCTTGCTGTTCGTTATCAGCTGGTTTTATCAGCCGGTCGTTATCAGCTGGTCGGGCATCTCAGGAGGGATCGTGCGGCTCGGTCCGTGGGTGGGTCGCGATCAATTCGTCGCACCAGCTTAGAATTGACCACGTGAATACCGAGTACATGACATCCATGTCAATCAGGCAGTAAACACAAATCGCGCATTTAGCCTAAACGATAAACGAGATGTTCCCGTGCTGAACTAATTGTGCAACCGCTGGTAAACTGCGTCAAGCACCATCGACTTCGCTTCATCAAACGAGCCGTCAATTCCAGCACCCGCAGCTGCTTTATGGCCGCCACCTCCAAAGTGCCCGGCAATCTCGCTGCAATCCAGCTCACATCGACTACGAAAGCTCAATTTGTATACACCTGAGCTTTGTTCAACCATTATCACCGCAACTTCGGTTCCGGAAATCGTAAAACAAAGATTCACGAGGTCTTCAGTATCGGACGGCATGGCACCGGTCTTCTCAAAATCACTGATGAGAATATGGGTGAACGCAACGCGTCCTTCATGGCTGACCTGAATCTTGGAAAGCACCTCACCGCGTAGCTTTACACGGCCGAGCGTGTTGCGTTCATACAACTCTGTGTAGATCTCTGAGGGACTCGCACCTGCAGCTACAAGTGCAGCTGCGCAGTTGTACGTGCTACTTGAAGCTGATGGAAATCGAAACCAACCCGTGTCAGTACTCAATGCGGCAAATAAAGGCCGGGCAATTGACTCAGTTAATTCAACACCTAAATGCTCTGCAAATTGGAACACAAGTTTACCGGCCGCTTCCGCACTGGTGTCCTTAAAGAACTCTGTACCTAAATCATCTTCATTTTGATGGTGGTCCAGCACGATCTTCCGACCAGTGAATTCTCTCAGTGCATCGCCCATTGGCCCTAACTGAGCCCATGCGCTTGTATCGAGGACCATAAACACATCGCGATTAGACAACTCGGCAATGGCAATGTCTTCATTAAGTACTTTGATGCGATCCGTTGGATCAATGAAGGCCAAGTTCTCAGGCGTTCGTTGTCCGTTGACGATGATGACATCTTTTCCTAACGCCTCGAGTACACCTGCCATACCAAGCTCACTGCCGAGCGCATCACAATCCGGTCGAATGTGGCTTGTCAGTACAAAACTCTGGTTACTATTTACGAGGTCAGCAAATGCCGGCCAATCAACTGCCATCGGAGGACTTCCTTCAATTAGTCGCGTCTTGCCAGTCCAATGCTTAACGAAACACTGCCCGTGCGGATGCGATATCTATCTCTATTTGTTTTTTTAACTGATCTGCATTATCAAATGTCCGCGTTTCTCGCGTTTTCGACAAGATGTCGACCTCAAGAACTTGACCGTAAAGATCACCGGCAAACCCGATGACGTGTACTTCAAACTTCAACGTGTGTTCGCCAAATGTTGGATTTGGACCAATATTGATCGCAGCAGCAAACCTGTCATTGCCAACAATCGCGGCGCCGGCATAAACCCCTTCTTGCGGAATCAGCGTATCTATTGCCTCGAGATTCGCTGTCGGAAAGCCAATCTCACTCCCTCGCTTCACACCGTGTGTAACCATGCCACGAACACGATAAGGCTCGGTTAACATACGATTGGCCAGTTCGGCATTTCCGCATTTAAGGCAATCTCGAATTCTGCTGCTGGAGACCATTTCACCATCGGATTCCAATGGCTTAGCGATTTCAAGCGTGATTTCGTTTTGGCTACAAAGCGATTGTAGTTTCTCAATCGAACCACCTCGGTCCTTGCCAAAAGCAAAGTTTGGCCCTTCCACCATGGCCGAGACACCAAGTTGTTCAACGATGATTTGTTGGAAAAATTCGTCGGCCGTTAGTTCAAGTAATGCGAGGTCGGTCGGGTAAACCACCATCGCATCAACACCCTGTGATTTTAGGAGAGCCGCTTTTCGAGTTGTCCACGTAAGTGGCGGCGGTGCCAATTCCGGTCGGAGCAAACGCACTGGATGTGGATCAAATGTGAATACGATGGCCGGACCACCGGAATCTGCAACAAGCGACTTAAGCTGTCGAATGATAGATGCATGACCGTGGTGCACACCGTCAAAGTTACCGATACTCACAGCACCACCGCGAAAGCGGGACGGTAATTCGGTTAGGTCACGAAAGATCTGCACGTTGCTCACCGAGCCAAAATATTTTTCTAAGCTTGAGATTGGGAAATCGCTGCCGGCAAATGATCCACAAGATCACTTGCAATAAGCGACACTTCTCCAATGTGATTAACCGCTAAGTCCCCGGCAAGACCATGAAGATAGACTCCGAGTTGCGCCGCTTGTAAAACCCGATTCGGTTCGCAACCAAATTGGCCGATAAATGCTGCAATCATACCGGTCAGCACATCGCCGCTTCCGCCAGTTGCCATGCCCGGATTGCCAGTGCTGTTAACATATTCCTGCCGACCGTCTGTGACGATCGTGCCAGGACCTTTCAATACAAGAATCACGTTATTGGACTCCGCAAATGCACCAGGCGGAAGCTCACCGGCCAGTCTCTGATATTCACCGGCATGGGGCGTGAGCAGGCGTGGTGCCGTACCGCCGTAATCGATTGACTCAAGACGAGCCAACAGATTTAGTGCATCAGCATCCAATACGAGCGGCTTACTGACGTGGTGAAACAGATGAGTAACAACTTCCAGAAGACCGTCACTTTGTCCTAAGCCTGGTCCAATCGCGATGACGTCTGCCCATTCTGTTGCGGCCAGAATCTGATCGAGAGCAGAACCGTCAATGAGACCAACTGAATCCGAGGGCAGCGGTTCGGTCATGTAGCACGTGTGATGAGATGCCACGACGTCCAGGATTCTGTCTGGTACAGCAAGCCGTACAAGCCCGGCTCCGGAACGTAACGCTGCCTGGCCGGCAAGAGCCACAGCACCTGCCATGCCCCGACACCCGCCGATTATTAACACCCGACCGTAATCACCTTTATGTGACTCAGGTGATCGGTCAGTTAACAACTCTCGAGCATCCATTACAGAGATACCTACTGGCTCAATTTTCATCATTCGGGGGTAGGACAGCAGAGGTAGGGCTGGCATCCAGACGCCGGCTCAGTTGACGTACAAACGTCCCAGCCACAAACGCAGCTTTGAACCCTGCGTCAATGTTGACAACCGTCACATTCGAAGCACAACTGTTTAACATCCCCAAAAGGGCGGCCATTCCGCCAAGTGCGGCTCCATATCCAACGCTCGTAGGTACGGCGATTACGGGCACATCGACATGCCCCCCAACAACGCTCGGCAATGCGCCTTCCATTCCGGCGACGACGATGACCACATCTGCTGTACGCAAACAGTCCACGTTTTGAAGCAATCGTTCCGGACCAGCCACACCAATATCATGCATCACAAGCGGCTCAACCCCCATCCAGCGAAGCGTCTCAATACACTCCGTGGCGACCGGCAGGTCACTCGTCCCGGCGGAAACGACAGCCACGATGCCATTTAGCTGCAGATTCGACTCAGTACTGCGAATGGTTCTGGCCACCGCGTTATAGGACACATCCGATAGCTGACTGCAAATCTCACCTGCTTTTTCTGCAGTTACCCTCGTGGCAAGCAGCGGCTGATTCGCATTTCGCAGCGCCTCAAAAATCTCCACGATCGTCTCAGCTGATTTATTTTCACCGTAGACAACCTCGGGAAATCCGCACCGGTCGATTCGATCCAGGTCCAGAGTGACTTCCGCCATTGCTTGTGGAGCGAGAGACAATAGCTCACTTACTTCAGCAACGGATTTCGATCCGTCTGCCAATGCATTCAGTATTTCAATTATTCTCAATTCGGACATTCGCCACCTATCTGCGAACACGACGTAGCTAACACCTTGTCAGTATTAGAGTCTCAAACAAGAATGACATAAATAACCCCCTTTAGCAGCTTTTTGAAGGAAGCAAACATGCCAAGTTGCGTACTTGCATATTCCGGTGGTCTGGATACATCTGTCATTCTTGGATGGCTCATGGACCGTGGTTACGACGTACATGCCGTCTACGTGGATTTAGGACAACCGTGTGAAGATCGAGAAGAGATACTTCAAAAGGCGAGGGACATCGGCGCTGCAAGCGCTCGCATCGTCGACGCACAGGAAGAAATGTGTCGCGACTTCGCTTTCCCAGTGCTGAAGTGGCAAGCCAAATACGAAAGCATCTACCTGCTCGGCACATCCATTGCCAGACCATTGATTTCCAAAGTCTGTTTGCAAGTTGCAAGAGAAGTTGGCGCAACGGCATACGCACACGGTGCAACCGGCAAAGGAAATGACCAATGCCGATTCCAACTGGCAGCAGAAGCGCTCGATCCGTCCATTGAAATAATTGCACCATGGCGGATTAAGGAATTCAGAGATCTATTCCCTGGTCGAACGGAATTAATTCAGTACTGCGAAGAAAAGAATATTCCGGTTAAAGCATCCACCGCGAAGCCTTACAGTAGCGATGAAAACTGCCTACACATCAGCTATGAGGCAGGCCAACTTGAAGATCTAAATGTCAACGGCGTCGAGATTGTTGAATTTGGTATGGGTGTTTCACCACAAGCAGCACCGGAAGAAGCTGAGTCGGTCACCGTACGGTTTGAAGAGGGAACGCCGATTGCAATCAATGGCGAAACACTCAATCCACTACAAATCGTGCTGAAGCTCAACGAAATCGGCGGTCGCAATGGTATCGGCCGAATTGACATGGTGGAGAATCGATTCGTCGGCATGAAGAGCCGTGGCGTCTATGAGTCTCCCGGTATGACGATTCTCTACGATGCCTTGATGTACGTCGAACAGCTGACGTTAGATCGTGACCTGGTCCATCTCCGCGACCGGCTTTCACCGGAAGTCGCTGAAATGGTTTATTACGGATTTTGGTATCACGCGAAAATGGATGCACTGCTGGCATTCATCGAAAACGCATGCCAAAAGGTCAGTGGTGAAGTCACCCTGAAGCTCTACAAGGGCAACATTATGGTTGACAGCCGGAGCAGCCATAACAGCCTGTACGACGAAGGGATCGCCACTATGGAAGGCGGCGGGTCATATAACCAGGACGATGCTGAAGGATTCCTTCGTATTCAAGGCCTACCCGGCCGAGTCCAGGGTCGTATCACGCCGAGAGATTTTTCATAAATCCTTCGTTGCGACTTATGACATACAGTCTTTTTTTCACTTTCTCTAAAGATCGTGCGTATCTACGGACGATTGGGTGCCTTGCAAGTGGCAAATAGAGTCAACGACGAATCCCCAACACGTTGCTGCTCTAAGTCCAATTCCATCCCCCACTTTGGAGAATCTGAAAATGAAGCCGTCCACTGAACGATTGCTTCGTTACGTCTACCTGGCAGCCATCGTAATTGCACTTTGTGGTTGCAAAGGAATGCGACAACGTAGAACGGCATCATCGATGCCGATGACAGCTGATCAAGTTGCCGCTGTGAGACAAGGTACCACCCGACTGGCCTCCGGGCCCAATGGTATGCCCAATTCGGCAGCAAAAACCTATACCGTCGAGTTTCGCTCCGCTAGCGGCGGGAAAGATCGTGTCACACTGCCGTTTAAACCCAATATGGTCATCTCCGATGCACTGCAGCAATCAGGAGCTCATCGTCGGTTTTCGGGCATGAAAATCAAGCTAAAACGTGCCACGAATGATCCGACAAGGTACATTCCGCTGGACGTAGCATTCAATAATTCCCACGCGCGCATTGAACCGATATTCGATTATGCGATCTATCCACGTGATTACATCGTAGTATTACAAAATGACACAACGCCAATAGATATTGCGATTAGTGATGCACTAACTCCGTTTGGACATCTACTTGGCCAGCCGTAGTGTAGCCATGGACTTCATCGCTTAAGACGGCATTCCACATCACCCGCTGTTTGAACGACGGATTCGGAATGCATATCGCCTGTTTTATCCCATCACTGTTCGGAGGCGGCGCAGAGAGAGTCGCGATCAATCTCTGTGACGGATGGTCCCGGACGGGACACAAAGTCCAGATCGTAGTTTCCGAAGCCAGCGGTGCATTCTGTGATCAAATTCCAACGAACGTGGAATTGGTGAATCTAGACACTGGTAAAGTACGTAAGTCGATCGGGAAGCTTGCTCAGTACATCGATGATCAACGCCCGGATGTTTTGTGTTCCCACCTCAGCCACGCAAACATCGCCGCCATTCGTGCGGTCAACAAATCAAACGCCAAGCCAAAGTGTGTTTTGGTCGAACATCTAACGATGAGCGCGTACAAAGGTGTAAAGCTTCGTGACAAACTCATTAAGCCGATCGCCCGCAGAGTCTACAAGCATGCTGATGCAATCGTGGCAGTTTCCGTCGGTGCTGCACGAGACCTTGAACGGACATTGTCACTACCGTCTGAATCCGTACATGTGATTTACAACCCAGTCGTGACCGATGAACTGGCGACCAAAGCCGAACTTTATAATGAACATCCGTGGCTGCACGACGATGTCCCCGTCGTATTGGGCGTTGGCAGGCTGACACCTCAAAAAGATTTCAACACCTTAATCACCGCCTTCTCCAAAGCACAAAAGAAACGCGATCTGCGACTTGCCCTGCTCGGCACCGGTGAATTGCAATCCCAACTGGACTCTCAAATCCGATCTCTCGGTCTGGAAGATCATGTCCTGTTAGCCGGCTTTAGCAAGAATCCATATTCGTGGATGACCAACGCCGACTTGTTTGTGTTGTCATCCAGATGGGAAGCGCTGCCCACAGTATTAATCGAAGCGATGGCGTGTGGATGTAATGTCGTGGCGACGGATTGCCCGTCTGGTCCCGTCGAAATTCTAGTGGAAGACCTCGCGACCGGACTCGTGCCAGTCGGTGACTCCGACAAGATGGCAGAAACCATATTAAGCACGCTGCAAAATCCGATCAGTCGTGACAGACTTCGAGCAATGGCACGCTCACGATTCTCCGACGAGCAATCCTGCAATGCGTATCTGCAGTTATTCGAAGATATCCATTAGGTCATATGTCAGTTTTGTGGGCGACCACGGTACCTTGGGACATTGGAAACCTTGCTCTGGAAAAATAGCCTCTTGTACTACCGAATCCTCTTGTTAGAATCATCCGAGCGAATGAAATTCGTCTAGTCCTCGGAGAACCCAGAATTGGCAGAGCCAAGCACTGATGGCGCATCACAAATCAGTCCAGTTCCAGAAAACTGGACGAAGCGTCATTTACTTGGGTTAGAAGATCTTTCTGCTGAGGAAATCAATACGGTTCTCGATACCGCCGCCGAATTAAAAGCAGCCACAGGCGGATGCCAGGACAAGCTATCTGTCCTTAACGGCCTGACGATCTCGAACATGTTCTTTGAGAACTCCACGAGGACACGTAACAGCTTCAGCCTTGCCGCACGTCGCCTCGGTGCAGATACCGTTGAGTTTTCAGCTGGTACAAGCAGCCTCAGCAAGGGCGAAACACTTATCGATACCGCCAAGACAATCGAGGCGATGAATGTCGACATCATGGTGGTAAGGCACCAAACGCCAGGCACGCCACACATGCTGTCGCAAAACGTCGCGTGTGGAATCGTAAACGCTGGTGATGGACCGCATGAGCATCCGACTCAGGGATTGCTTGATATTCTCACGATTCGAGAACACAGAGGATCGCTGGAAGGAAAAACTGTCGCCCTGGTCGGGGATATCACCCATAGCCGAACTGCCAGGTCAAACATCTGGGGCCTGAAAAAGCTGGGAGCTCACGTCATCGTGTGCGGACCGTCAACACTCGTGTCCAAACACTGGGAAGATTACGGTGTGGAAGTCTCTTACAGCCTCGACGACATTCTGCCGCGATGCGATGTCCTGAATTTGCTGCGGATTCAATTTGAGCGACAATACACGCGCCCCTTTCCGTCCATCCGCGAATACGCCTTGCTCTACGCCATGAATA
>Ga0114933_10001414_pt1 | contig 26752 bp, 23 predicted proteins | sample 4SBtaG_FD_89691 | JGI IMG/M metagenome (GOLD analysis project Ga0114933, IMG submission 89691) | Deep subsurface microbial communities from Kolumbo volcano to uncover new lineages of life (NeLLi) - 4SBTROV12_W25 metaG | ecosystem: Environmental > Aquatic > Marine > Volcanic | place: Kolumbo... | reverse complement strand
TATCGCCCCACGAGGCGATTGGCAACATGCCCGACAGGGTGATGTCCCCCATCGCGAGCGCCTGCTGATCCTGGACGACCAGGTAGGGGTAGAAGGGAACCTCGACGTCGACGCGGGCGGCGTCCGCGATGGTGTAGCCGCCCTGGAAGCGGGTGGAGAGCTGGCGCGAGACGATGGCCGCTTCCTGGCCGACGTCCGGCCCGGCCGTGAACTCCACCACGAGCGGGTCGTCGGCGTAGACCAGGCCGACGCCGCCATACCAGGGCCCGGCCTGTCCCAGCGTCGGGTGCGCCAGCTGGAGCGTTCCCTGGTCATCCCACGCCGAGCCCGAGAACGCGAAGGTGTCCGCGTCCTGGGCCTGAGCCGCTCCCATCCACAACAGCGCAGCCAGCATGTCCACTCCGGGGGTGCGGGCCGGAGTTTAGTCCCTCGTCAGGCGGTGGCCTTGTCGTAGAAGGTCTTCAAATCCCTCCGCAGCTTCTGAAGCGATGGCGGGTGGAAGTACATCATGTGGCCCGCCTCGTAGAGTTCGAGGGAGACGCTCTTGCGCCGCTCGGCCGGCAGGTTGAGCGTGTCGAGGCTGAACTGCGCCGCGTAGAAGGGCGTCGCCAGGTCGTAGACGCCGTTGCAGACGATGACGTGCATGTGCGGGTTGGCCACGATGGCCTTGCGCAGCTCCTCGCTGGTGTTGATGAAGCCGAGGCGGCCCTCCTGGGACCAGCGCCAGGCCTTGTTCACGTCCATGTTGAGCACGTTGTAGTGCTCGACCGACTCGAATCCGTAGGTGCGTCGGAGCGTGTCGTTGGCGACCGCGGTGAAGCAGGGCCACACCGCGTCGATCGCAGGGTCCCGCGTCATCGACTGGGCCGTCGGGTCACTGTCCGGCCCGAGGTAGCGGCCGTCCATCCGGCCGACGGTGTGGTCGGGCAGCTCGAGCAGGTTCCGGGCGAACCACAGATAGGGGATGCGCAGCTTGCGGCGAGCGATCTCCCCGGCGTCCAGTCCGGTGTAGGCCGCGAGCTGCGCCGCCAGGGCATCGCGGCGCTCGTCGGGGAGCGCGTCCCCTCGCAACAAGGCCGGCGCCAGCTGGTCGATCGCGAAGTCGCGCACCTCGTCCAGGTCCACCTCGCCGGTCACGCCGTGGTAGCTCGCGACCGCAGCGAGGGTGGGCAGGTAGAGCACATAGGGCAGGTCGTTTCCGACCTCGGCGACGAAGGTCTGGAAGTTCGTGGCCAGGCTGACGAGGATGGCGCCGTTGAGCGCGATGCCCTTGTCCTGGAGCCAGTTCGCCAGCCCGCCACAGCGCGTCGTGCCGTAGGACTCGCCGGCGATGAACTTGGGGCTGTTCCAGCGGCCGTTCCGCGACAGCCAGCGCCAGATGAACTCGCCGACGGACTCGATGTCTTCCTTCACGCCGGTGTAGGCGTCCAGCTTCTTCTCCCCCGCCGGGCGGGAGAAGCCGGTGCCGACCGGATCGATGAAGACCAGGTCGGTGAGGTCGAAGAGGCCCTCGGGGTTGTCGACGAGGCGGTGGGGCGGCGGGGGCGCGGTGACGAGGTCGGGCACCTCGACGCGCTTGGGACCGAAGGCGCCGAAGTGGAGCCAGACCGCCGAACTGCCCGGGCCGCCGTTGAAGCAGAAGGTCACGGGGCGGTCGGGGCCGCCGTCCTTCTTCACGTACGAGACGGCGAACATCGAAGCGCGGTCCTTGCGCTCCTCGTCCTGGAGGTTCACCGTCTCGACGGTCACCTCGTAGCCGACCTCGCCGCCTGCGATGACCGCGGTGTGCTCGGTGACGACCTTCTTCTCGGGCCGCTTGGTGGGCTCGTCCTTCTTCTCTTCGTCCTTCTTCGCTTCGTCCGCCATCTCGGCCTCCCGGAGCGCCCCCTTATCGCGACCCTGAAACCGCGCTGACAGTGGGCGGCGCGGGGCCTCGCTCGTCTCCGGTGTGCAACCCACCGGAGCTCCCATGACCCTGTCGCTTCTGCTCTCCTCCGCCTTCGCCGCCGACTACGTGCTCATCGCCGAGTCCGACAGCGGCTGCCAGCTCTACATCGACGGCACCGAGCTCGTCGCCGAGGGCTGCAATGTGCACATCCGCAACGGCTCCGGCACGACGTCGAAGGCCAACGGCGTGGGCAACCTCGTGGTCGGCTACGACGAGGACTACTCCAACGACAAGACCGGCTCGCACAACCTCGTGGTCGGCCCGTACCACGACTACACGAACGTCGGCGGCATCGTCGGCGGCTACGCCAACAGCCTCGACGCGGCCCACTCCACCGTCGCGGGCGGCATCAACAACACCGCCGATGCCGGCTTCACCTCGGTCCTGGGCGGCGTGCGGAACGAGGCCTCCGGCCTGGCCTCGACCGTCTCCGGCGGCACCGACAACCACGCGGACGGCTACTACAGCAGCATCGGCGGGGGCTGGTACAACCAGACCACGGGCAGCTGGAGCAACATCTCAGGCGGCGTCTACAACGAGGCCACGGGCGAGTACGCCTCGATCCTCGGCGGCATCTACAACATGGCCGACGGCAGCAAGAGCACCGTGAGTGGCGGCATCCGGAACGACGCCACCGGCCCCTGGAGCAGCGTCTCCGGCGGCGAGTACAACGTCGCGAGCGGCGACGCGGCGTCGATCAGCGGCGGGGTGTACAACGACGCACCCGGCATCCATGCCTCGGTGCTCGGCGGCTACGGCAACGAAGCGACCGGCATCTACACCAGCATCCTCGGTGGCCAGTACAACTCCGCGGACAGCTACTACAGCGTGGTCGTGGGCGGCATGTACAACGACGCGGCGCACAAGGGCTCGGTGGCACTCGGTGGCTTCAACGAGGACACCGAGAGCTACGCGGACATCACGAAGCTGTAGACAGGACCGACTTCAAGCCGCGGCCGAGGTGCTCCAGCTCCTCGGCCGCTATGCACAGGGGCGGCATCAGCACGAGCGTGTTGCCCAGCGGGCGCATCAGGATTTCGTGCTCCCGCAGCGCAAGGCTCACCCGGTGGCCCCCGCGATCCGCCTCCGAGGCGAGGTCGACGGCGGCCATCAAGCCGTCCTGGCGCACCGCCGAGACGCTCGGAAGGCGGACGAGGTCCTCGAGCAGGGCCGACAGCTGCAGCGCCCGGGCCTCGACGTTCTCCAGGGTGCCCTCGGTCTCGAAGAGCTCGAGGCAGGCCCGGGCGGCTGCGCAGGCCAGCGGGTTGCCGGTGAAGGTGTGCCCGTGGAAGAAGGTCCGGCCGAAGTCCCCGCGGAAGCCGTCGAAGATGCGCTCGGTCGTCAGCGTCGCGGCCAGGGGCAGGTAGCCGTTCGAGAGCCCCTTTCCGAGGCACACGAAGTCGGGCATCTCGTCCAGACGCTCGCTGGCGAGGAAGCACCCGGTCCGGCCCAGGCCGACGGCGACCTCGTCGCAAATGACGAGGGCCCCGACCTCGCGCGCAGCGGCGAGGACCGGCTCCAGGTAGGCCCGGGTGTGCATGCGCATGCCGGAGGCGCCCTGAACGAAGGGCTCGACGATGACCGCGGCCAGCGAAGCACCGTCGGCCCGAATCGCCTCGACCGCCATCGCGGCGAGCTCCTCCTCCGCCTCCTTGTCCGCCGGACAGGGCAGCCGCGTCGCCGGCGTGATGAGCGGTCCGTAGACCTCGTGGAAGAGCGCGATGCCGCCTACGCCGACCGCCCCGAGGGTGTCTCCGTGATACGCCTCAGCGAGTGCGGCGAATCGGGTCCGCCCTGCATCTCCCCGCTGCTGGTGCCACTGGGTGGCCATCTTCAGGGCGATCTCCACGGCGGTGGAGCCGCAGTCGCTGTAGAAGACCCGGTCGAAGCCCGTCCGTTGGCACAACATCGTCGCAAGCTCGATCGAGGGCCGGTTCGCCAGGCCCAACAAGGTGCTGTGGGCGACCTTGTCGAGCTGCGCCTTCACGGCGGCGTCGACGTGGGGGTGACGATGGCCATGCACGCCGACCCAGAGCGACGCCACGGCGTCCAGGTAGCGGCGCCCGTCGGTGTCGAAGAGCCAGGCGCCATCGGCCCGATCGATGACCAGAGGCGCCGTGGCCTCCCACTCGTCCGCCTGGGTGAAGGGGTGCCAGACGTGCTTCAGATCCTGGTCCGTCAGATGCATATCTGCGCTCTAACCTTGCGCGATCAGGAGGATCCGATAGCGAAATCGGGAGAGGTGACCATGCGCTGGCAGCGAGCGATCGAAGGCGACACGAACCACTTCCGCAAGAGCGTCGAGGAGAGCCCCGGCTGGTACTGGGTCCTGCGGCCCAAGAGCGTCGGGCCCCAGGCCTTCGATCCGGAGCTCGCGGTGCGCTTCCTGGTCCACGTCGACGGGGAAGGCACGCTCTCCAGCCCCGTGGCGGACCTTCGCACCCTGGACGACGTGGTCTGCTACGACGCCGGCTCGGACACGCGCTACGCCACGCACTTCGCGGGCCCCGTCACCCCCGGCGGCGAGACCGCCAGCGTGAAGCCCCTGTTGACCGGGGACGGCGTCAAGGCCGAGATCGCCGGCACCCTTCCGCGCACGCCCGGCTGGCACTGGTGTCGCACGGATCCTGCGCCCCTGGCCCTGATCAACGCCGACGGCATCGGCCCCGTCTTCCTGCAGGAGAACCCCCGCGGCGAGGTCCACGTCTTCCTCTGCGACAGCCTGAAGGGCCAGGCCGTCGATGTCGGCGAGTTCGGCTTCTCCGAGCCCCTCGTCAGCCGCGGCGGAGTCATCGACTCCAGCGGCGAGGTCGGTCGCGAGAAGGCCACCTTCTTCGGCGCGCTCGAGCTGCCCGAGGACGCCCCGGTCCAGTTCCGCCTCTGATCCAGGGGCGCGCTTGAAGCCCCGGTGAGGTTGCGGAGAGGCCCCTGCCGTGCCATTTGGGGCCCCCACTTTCCCGATTCAACCGGAGTCTTCATGTCCCTCGTCCCCGTGCACGGCGGCCTCGCCGAGCCTGTCGACCTCGTCCTTCCCCTCTCCAAGGCCAAGGCCCTGGCAGCGGAAGCCGTCGACATGCCCAAGATCGCGGTCACCAACGCCGACCGCAGCGCCGTCTACCGCTTCAGCGACGGGACGCTGTCCCCGCTCACCGGCCCGATGAACGAGGACGAGTGGAACCAGGTCCTGACCAAGCGGAACATCACCCGCAACGGCAATGACTACGCCTGGACCATCCCGATGGCCCTGCCCGTCACCGACGCCGAGGCCTCCAAGCTGACCGTCGGCCAGCCCGCCGCCATCGTCGACGAGGGCGGCAACGTCATCGGCGTGCTCCAGGTCGGCTCGGTCTACGACTGGGACAAGGCCGCCTACATCAAGGGCGTCTACGCGACCGACCGCACCGACCATCCCGGCGGCGACATCGTGATGAACGACTCCCGCACCAAGCTGGTCGGCGGCGAGATCCAGACGCTCCCGCACAAGGCGCACCCGAGCTTCGCCGACACCGTCCTGACCCCGCGTCAGACCCGCGCGCTCATCGCCAGCCGCAAGTACGAGGCCGCCCTGGCCTTCCAGACCCGCAACCCGCTCCACCGCGCCCACGAGTACGCCCTCGTCCACGGTGCCCAGGAGCTCACCCGGGCCGGCAAGTACACCGGCGTCTTCCTGAACCCTCTGGTCGGCGAGCTCAAGGGCGACGACGTGACCGCCGAGATCCGGATGCTCACCTACCGGAACCTCGCCGCCAAGCGCTTGCTCGGCCAGGGCGACTCCGACACCGCGCTCTGGAACGACGTCGGCTATGACATCAACGACGTCTTCCACCTCGTCGGCCTGGACATCAAGATGTTCTACGGAGGCCCGGCCGAGGCCGTGATGCACGCCATCTACCGCCAGAACCACGGCTTCACGAACATCGTCATCGGCCGCCAGCACGCGGACGCTCCCTACAAGGACGGCAGCGCCATCTGGGGTCCCTTCGACGCCCAGGGCATCTTCGAGGAGCTCTCCGGCCACCTCGCCATCAAGCCGGTCAAGGTCGGCTTCGCCGCCTACTACCCCTCGATGGGCCGCGTCGACCTCATGGGCAACCACAAGGCCGAGGACGACAAGCCGCTCTTCATCAGCGGCAAGAAGGTCCGCGCCATGCTCCAGGCCGGCGAGAACCCGCCCACCGAGATCATGCGCGCCGACACCGCCGGCATCCTCATCGCGGCGATGGCTCAGTAGACCCGCCGGAGCCCCCAGAGCGCCCGCTTCGGCGGGCGTTTCTGCTCTGGCTGGGACAGTTTCGGCCGATGCCCGGTATGGAAGAGGCCGGAGTCTGCCCCTGGTGCGTTCACCCCCATCGACCGACGAAGAGCTCATGGCGGCCGTCCGCCAGGGGGATCGCTCGTCCTACGACGAGCTCTACGCCCGGTGGCGGCTGCCCTTGTTCCGCTACCTGCTGCGTCGGACCTGCTCTCGCTCCCACGCCGAGGACGCGCTGCAGGAGACCTTCCTGCGGGTCTACAAGTACCGCTCCAGCTACGCTCCGGAGCGGGCCTTCAAGCCCTGGATCTTCCGCATCGCGACCAACGCGGGCCACGACGCGAGGGCGCCGGCGCCGGAGACGATGATGCTGCGCCCGGAGGCGGTTCCGACCTCCTTCGACGACCGCCGCCGCCTGGAGATGCGCGACCTGCTCGTCCGCGCCCTCCACGCGCTGGACCCTGGCGATCGACGCGCTCTGCTCTTGCTGGGATGCGGCCTCAACTCCTCCGAGGTCGCCGAGATCCTGGAGATGTCCGCGAGCACCGTGCGCACCCGAGCCCAGCGAGCACGCAAGGCGCTGAAGGAGAGGTTGGATGTCCATTGACCCCATCGACCGCCTGATCGAGGGCCTCGACGCCGACCCGCCCCCCGCGCACGCCCCGGAGTGGCCTCGGCCGGCCTGGCAGCGCCCGGCGATGCTGCTCGCCGCGATGCTCTTGATCGGCGTACCGCTGACCCTGTCCCAGGTCCAGGACGGCCCGAGACTGAAGGGGCCCGAGGGCGTCCAGGTCGAGCTCAGCGTCGTCGTCGAGCGGGACGGGCGCATCGAGCGGGCGAGCTCACCGCTGCAGGAGGGCGACCGGCTCTTCTTCCGGGCCTCGTCGACCCCCCCGAGCGAGGTCGAGCTGAGCGTCCTGGGACCCGAGGGCTCCGAGCGCCTCGGCGTGCTCGAGGCGACCGCCGAGGCCCAGGATCTGCGGAGGGCCGACGGACTGGTCGGGTATCGTCCAGGCGTGCCCGGGACCTACACGGTGACTGCATCCGCCGATCCGGACTGCCCGGTCGGGGCCTGCGCCTCGGTCGTGTTGGAGCTGCCATGACGCTCCTGGGGGTGCTCGCTGCCCAGGCCGGGACCAAGGGCGTCGAGGTCGCATCCGGCGTGTCCCTGGCCGAGCTCGACGCGGCCCACGCCCCTCGACGCTTCGCGCTTGTCGTCGGCGTCCAGGACTACGACGACCCCTCCCTCGGCGAGCTGCTCTACCCCCACGACGACGCCACCGAAGTCGCCGACGTGCTCTCGACTCCGGAGCTCGGCGGCTTCGATCACGTCGAGCTGCTGCATGCCCCGAGCCGCCAGGTCTTCGAGCGCGCGCTGGAGGAGCTGACCTCCGGCGCCCAGGCTCAGGACACCATCCTGGTCTACTTCTCCGGCCACGGCGTCCTCGTGGCCGAGGAGCAAGCCACCGCCTACCTGCTCTTCGCCGACGGCGAGCTGCGCCGAGCCGCCGAGACCGGCCTCGCGCTCCCCGAGCTGGAGCGCCGCCTGCAGGCCGCCAATGCGCGGCAGCGGGTGCTCATCGCCGACGCATGCCAGTCCGAAGACCCCTCGGTGCCCTTCCGGCTCAAGGGCGGAACCGTCCACCTCGCGCCGGCCCGTGCCGACGCCTGGCTCTACTCGGCCACCAAGGGGCAGGCCTCGCGCGAGGACGACCGCCTGGGCCACGGGGTCTACACCCACTTCCTGCTCGAGGCCCTCGGGGGCGCCGCAGATCGCGACGGGGACCTGCTCGTCGACGCCGCCGAAGCCCACCGCTGGGCGGCCGAGCAGACCTCGGAGTGGACGGGAGCGGCCCAGGTGCCCAGCATGACCGTCACCGAGATCGGCCACGAGCCCATCGTGCTCGCCGGCGACGCAGAGCGCCGAGCGGCTTTCGAGCGCGAGCGGGCGGTGGCCGACGACTCCGTGGCGATGGGGCAGCGGCTGCGCGGAGGCAGCGCTCCGGACTGGTGGATCGGCGGCGAGGCCGGCTGGCGCTACGCCGGCGACGAGACCCTGGTCGTGCCCTGGTCGGCCGGTCTGGTCCTGCGCCACCAGCGCGGGCCGTGGAGCCTCGGAGCGCGCACCGCTCAGTACGTCGGCGCCGCGCCCCTCGGCTCGGACTGGCAGCAGCTCGGTGAAGCCAGCCTCGCCGCCGCGGCGATTCGCGACGCACCCCACGGGCTGGGACCTCAGCTCGCCGTCGGCGCCATCTGGCGAAGCGGTGCCGCCATCGAGGTCTCCCCCACGGTCGAAGCGGCGGTCCTGCTGCGAACGCGCCTGGGTCGTGTAGGGCTCACCCTCGAGCCCCACCTGCGGGTGGTCGGTGTGAACGCCGCCCAGCCGGTCGCGCTCCTCCCCGGCCTGCGGATCAGCGGGGGCGCATGGTTCTGATCCTGTCGGCCTGCCTCACGCCGGATCCCGCCACCGAGGCCTACGAGGAGCGGCTCGCGGACCTCGAAGCGCGCCTCTCGGAGACCGAGGCCACCCTCGCAGAGACCGAGACCGCCCTGGCCGAGGCCGAGGCCGCCATCGCGGTGCTGGAGTCCGAGCTCTCGGACGACCTCGTGGCGCTCGACGACTACCTCGAGGTCGACGACGAGGAGGTGCGCTTCGTCGGGGCCAACGTCTACATCCAGAGCGGAAGTGGGGTGACCCACGACGACGGACCGCCGACGCTCGGCCTCGGCAACCTCACCATCGGCTACGACGACGAGCCGGGGCTGGATCGCTCCGGATCCCACAACATCGTGCTCGGCGGCTCGCACAACTACAGCTCGTACGGGGGTTTGATCGGCGGCTACGGCAACACGGTCTCCGGGGCCTACGCCGTCGCTTTCGGCGCCAACAACTTCGCCGGGGGACAACAGGCCGTCATCCTTGGTGGCATCGACAACGAAGCCCCGGGCAGCCAGAGCGTCGTCGTCGGCGGAACCGACAACAAGGCGGACGGCCACGCCAACACCGTGGTCGGCGGGTACGACAACATGGTGGGACAAGGCATCCAAAACGCCGTCGTGCTGGGTGGGACAAGCATCGAGAACACGAGCTCCGAGACCATCACGCCCTGGCCGAACTGAGCGCACCGCTCAGTTGACCTGGACCAGGTAGACCGCGCCGGTGTTCCGGCCCTGCTCGTTGTGCTGTGAGGCACCGATGGCCAGGATCGCGCTGTCGTCGGTGCCGTCCTCGTCCCGGTCGAAGTCCGCTGCGCCGAGCTCGATTCCGGTCAGGAAGCTGCTGCCCTCGGCGCCCCAGACGTCGTCGGCGTCCGCAAGGTCCACCTCGCCCGTCGCGAGCCCGCTGCTGTCGAAGTAGCCGTCCGCCTGCAGCGTGGCGCCGGAGAGGTGGTACACCCGGCCACCCTCGGTCAAGCCCGACTGACCCTTCGCCTTCTCCGCACCGATCGCCAGGTCCCCGACCCCGTCGAAGTCGAAGTCGTGCCCGAGCACGCTGCTGCCGGCCTTGTCCGAGCGCTCCTCGCCCTTCAGCAAGAGCGCTGTCGTGGTGTCCAGCTCGATCTCCGAGGTCGAGGGCAGCCCCGTGACGAGCCAGGCTCCTCCGGCGCTGAGCGCCCCGGTGTCCTCGTAAGGAGCGGCGATGAGCAGCTCGTCGGCCCCGTCGGCGTTCATGTCCGGCACCAGCTCGACGCGGTAGCCGACGCCCTCGCGCAGGCTGGCGCCGCGAAGGAGGTAGTCGTAGTCCGTCTCCAGGTCGATGATGCCGCCGGACCACAAGCTGGTGTCCGTGGCGTCGAGCACCAGGAAGACCGCGCCGTAGCGTCGACCGTCCGAGGGGTCCTCGTACATCCGGCAGCCGATGGCCGCGTCGTCGGAGTCCCCGTCCCCGTCGAGGTCCCCGATGACATAGGTCCCGCGCTCGCCGATCTGGGCCTGGTTGGTGGGCTCCGGCCCTCGGATGATCAGGTTCGCGTCCGTCCGGACCGACTGCAGCGACGACACATCGGAGTCGAGGAAGTAGATGGCGCCGTCGTACGTGCCCCACTTGTCCTCGAGCGGGCAGCCCACGGCCACCTGGGTCGTCCCGCCGATCTCGCCCCCGTAGGCGACGCCGTTGTAGTCACACTTCGTCGTGGCGCTGCCTGCCTTGATCGGCCCACCGATGATCTCTCCGTCGCTGGCGCTCGCGGCGGTCTCGTCGTCATCGAGGCGGGCGCCGCTGTGCAGGCCGTCGAAGATGTGCGTGTAGCCGGCGCCGCGACTCACCGAGCTGCTGTAGTCGCCCGCGGGCGAGCTGACCGCGACCGTGCCGTCCCCCAGATCGGCCACGTCCCACCCGAAGTAGTCGAGGTTCGAGTAGCCGTTCGACCGGACCAGCGTGACGTCGCCGGCGATGCTGCTGGTGGTGTGACCGGTCCACTCCGAGAGATCGATGTCCCCGAGCGAATCCCCCCAGATCACCCAGGCCGCGCCTTTGCCGGAGTTCTGCGAGCGAGCGCCGACGACGAGGTCCGGGTGGTCGTCGCCATCCAGGTCGGAGAACGCGATGGACTCGCCGAAGCGATTGGAGCTCGCGTGCCCCGTGATGACCGCGTCCGCGCCCGACAGCGCGGTCGGCGTCGCGTAGGCCTTGGCGTGCACGGAGCCGTCGGTCAGCAGCAGGGGGTCATCCGCACAGGCGACGAGGAAGAGAACAGGCAAGGTGACCTCCAGAGTCGGACAGCGGGGGTCCCGATCCGCTGCCTCTGGAAGACCACTACCGACGGCTCCGAAGATCTGTCCCAGCTACTCCATCAGCCCCGCGGCCTGCAGCTGGGCGATGAGCTGCTCCGTCCGGGTCGGGAAGAACTCCTCGACCAGCCGCCGGCGCTCCTCGGCCCACTCCACGTCGCGGGTGTAGGGCGTGCTGCGATCCGTGTCGCCCCAGCGTGCGGACTCGCCCACGATGGCCCGCTCGATCTCGGTGGCACGGGCCTCGTAGCGAGCGATGGCCGCGTCGGGGGTGAGGGCCCCCTCGCCGGTCAGGTGCTCGGTCGCGCGCTCGCTGTAGAGCGCCCGGAACTCTGTGTTGTCCCGCAGGGCGGCGTAGACGTGGCTGATGCTGCCGGCCACGTCGACCTCGATGTTGTAGTTCATCTCCGGGGTCCAGAGACTGTATTCCATGTCCCAGACGAAGAAGCGCCACAGACCCCCCTCACGATTGCGCACCCCGCGCATGTTGTTCGAGCTGAAGATCTCGGGCCCGTCGAGGTTCACGGTGTACTGGTGGATCAGCATGTAGTCGACGAGATCGACCACATCGAGGACCTCCTGGATCGCCAGCCAGTCCTCGGGGGTGGAGAGCCCGGCGTCCGCCATCGCCAGCATCTCGTTGTAGGCGTCGAGGGTCCCGTCGATGGCCTCGTTCGTGGTGGTGCGCCGGTTGATGGCGTCGTAGTCGGCGTCCGAGCCGCCGAAGTACTCCTCGCCGAAGCCCGCGTCGGGCCGCTCGACCGGCATGTACAGGCCCCAGTACAGACCGTTCAGATACAGATGCACGTAGGTGGCGTGGCCGTCGACCTTGCCCATGTCCCGGGCGGTGTCGCGGGCGAAGGCGTCTCGGATGTACTGGGCCTGGGCCGGATCGCGGAAGTCCTGCCAGGACCGGGACCCCTGGCAACGCAGCACGATGCTGTCGAAGCGGTCCACCGGCGCGTCGGCGAAGAGCGGGTACTCCAGCTTGCTCTCGCCGTATTCGGGCCGGAACTCGAGCCGCAGGGCGTGCTTCTTCGTATTGCTGTGGTAGCGCCAGCCGTAGCCGTGGACCTTGAGCCCGGCGTGCTCGGAGAAGCCGGTCGAGCCGTCCGGGAGGATGAGCTCGATGCTGGCCTCGCGCTCCCAGGCGCTGCCTCGCTGGAGGCTGTGCACGTAGATGCCCGCGTCGGCGCCGAAGAGGTCCTCGGGATCCATCTGGATGCTCATCGTCGGGATGTCCCGCAGCCCGGCCAGGAGCTCCTCGCGGTAGGCCTCGACGACCTCGGGATCCATCTCGTAGTCGGCGCCCACGGCGCTCTGGCTGATGCCGTCCCAGGTCGCCGGGAAGCCTTCGGGCGCAGCGGGCTGCTCGATGACCTGGTCGAGGAAGATCCAGCTGTGGGCGACGACCTCGCTGTCCCAGCGGTCCTCGGCGTAGGCAAAGGCGCGCAAGGTCGTGGTCTCGGAGACCTCGAGGGTGACCTCGCCGCTGACCGCGATCCCGTTCTCGGCGGTCGGGCGCGAACCGTCGAGGGTGTAGACGAGCGTCGCGCCCGGCGTCTCGGTCCAGACCCGGATCGAGGTCGCCTCGTCCAGGAAGCCGCGCTCGACGCTGACCTGGACGTCCTCGACCGCACCCTGCAGCCCGAGGCCGTTCGGCTCGCCGGGGGTCGGCTCGACGAACCAGCCCTCGCCCACCACTTCGATGTCGCTCACCACCAGCGTCGGGCGCACCAGGAAGTCGTCGTCTTCGTTGATGCCCTGGATGACCAGCGGTCCGTCGAGCCCGGGATCGACGAGGACCTCGACCGTACCGAGGTCATCGGGGTCTCGGGAGGCGACCTCGTGCTCGCCCATCCAGGCCACGAAGCCGTCGTCGATCTGGATCGTCAGCACCGCGCGATCGCCGTCGAGGTCCGCCTCCGCGAAGACCCAGCCCTCGTCGCTCACGTCGCGCATGACGTCTCCGACGTCGGTCCCGATCCACTCCGAGTAGGGCGCGCTCTCGCTGCCGGTCACGACGACCTCGGCAAAGGTCAGCCATTCGCTGGAGTTCGTGCCGCCGACGGGCTCCTTCGAGACCCGCAGCGTGTGCCCGGTGGCAGCGACGGAGACCTCGAGATCGCCGGGGTCCGACGGAGAGTCGACCGGGTTGAGGACCTCGCTCGTATAGACGGCGCCTGCGTCGTCGCTGAGCGACACAGTCAGGTTGTAGAGCCGCTCGCGGCAACAGTCGAGGCGGTTGTAGAGCGTGACCGACTCGACCCACATCGCGCCGCCCAGATCGACCTCCCACCAGGGGTCGAGGTCGCCGAGGTTCGTGTGCGAGAACGTTGCGAGCTCGCCGTCGACGGCCTGGGCGCCGGTGCGGCCGTAGCCGTCGGTGGACTGGGTGGTGGGCTGGAACAGGGCCAGGTTCTCGGAGGTCGTGCTGCCCGGCCCGTCGAAGCCCACCGGCAGTACGACGGGAGTGCGCGCGCCCTCCGGCGACAGGGCGAACTCCGCCTCGCTCCCGTCGCCGACGAGGGTCGTGGACTCCACGTACATCGACAGGCCGTAGGACACGTCCTCGGACAGGGCCGGGAAGCTCAGGGTGTCGGCCAGCGCGCCGTCGGGCTCCCACAGCCACAGCGCCTCGCCCTGCTTGGACAGCGCGAAGTCCTCGCCGTCCGCGGAGAAGACCACGAACTCCCCCGGCACGAGGACCTGGGCGGAGAGCGCCCGGCCCCCCTCGTCCCGATCCGAGATCGTCCAGCCCTCGAGGTCCACCGCATCGGGTCCGGGGTTCCAGAGCTCGAACCAGTCGTCTCCGTCGGAGGCGTCCGCTACGACCTCGGAGATGCGCAGCCGACCGCTCGCGGGCGCCGAGTCCACGGGCGCGGACTCACCGGTCTCGACCGTCGAGGGCGTCGCGGGGAGGCTCGGATCCCCTTTGCAGGCCAACAGGAGCAGCACCCGTCGAGTCTATCGGCCGCCTACCAGTACCGGACGGGAAAGACGACGACGCGCCCGTCCGAGACGATGTTGTTGCCCTCCAAGCGCCCGTGCTCGTACGACACGAGCAGGTGCTCCTTCCACCAGGCGATGTGCGGGCGATTGCCGAAGCCGAGGTAGAGCACCGTGCCGGTGTGCTCGGGTCGACCGCTCTCCCCCTGACCCGTGAGACCCGCCGGGCGCAACCACAGGAAGATGTCGCCGAAGTCCTGCCGACCGTCACCCACCTTCGCCAGGGGGTGGACCTGCTTGTAGATGATCGCCTCCCGCTCACCCCAGCCGGGGTTCCAGGGGGGCAAGGCCGTCGGGCCGGGCACGACCGCCGCCATGGCCATGGAGACGTTGGTGTCGGGCAGCGAGATCCGCAGCTGCTCGGTGACCTTGTCCCAGCTCCCATCGCAGACGATCAAGGTCAGCTCGCTCGGCTCATTGACCACGATCTCTCCGGCGGCCAGCAGGCGGAAGTAGGGCGCGCCCTCCAGCTCCGAGAGCGTGCACGAGGAGCCGTTGGCGTGCTGGAAAGCGCCGCTGTCATCGGTGGACACGACCGACCTCCGGGTGACGTTCCACTGCCGAATCGATCCCAAATCCGTCTCGAGGCTGGCCAGCTCCACCTGGAAGATCTCGGTGCCCATGCCCGCGACGGGCTCGCCCGGCTTCGCCGTCTCCGGACGGTGGTAGACGCCGACCGCGACGCCCGTCGGGGTCGGCGTCAGGAACAGGTCGTTGGTGCTCAGCTTCTCGCGAGCTCCTTCGGCGGTCTGGTGGTAGTCGTCCTCGGACTGCGGCGAGTACAGGAGCCCGCGGTGGACCGTGTGGGGAAGCCCGTCGGCGTCGACGGTGAACTGCACGAGGACCAGGCCGTAGCCGGTGCTGCCGTACGCCAGGGACGCCGCGATCCAGTGGTAGCCGTGGGCGAAGACGTGCCAGTGGTCCGCGAGGCCTTCGAACGTCGTCCGTCGGCCACCCGCACCCGCGGACAAATGATAGAATTCGGTCGCAGCGTAGTGCTTGGCGAACTCCAGTACCTTGCCCTTGGGCTGCTGGTGGAAGTCCTCCGTCAGGGGATCCCAGCGCGTTGCCCAGACGTCCGATCCCTGCTCGTAGCTGAAGACCGGGCGCAGACCCCCGTCGGGCACGAAGAACTGCCACTTGTCCGGTAGCCCGCTGATCGTCGTCGGCACGCCAACGGTGAAGGCGAGCGATCGCCGCGGCGCCAGGTGGCCGATGCGATTGTTGTATTCGAGCGACGCCGCGCTCCGCACATCCGGCATCACATCCCTCCCAACTGGTCGCCTGTAACAGCCAGCAACGCCCAGGCCCGATCGCCGCCATGGTACGCCGACACCTGGGCCAGCAACTCGTTCCCAACTGGGTCAGCGACATCGGCCGCGCCGAAGTACGAGCCCACGCCGAACTCATTCCGGGTGAGGAACCCCTCGTCATCGCAGTGATGCACGCCCCCATCGTCTATGAGTGGAGCCATCCAGAGGTGCTCCACGAGTGGATCGCCAAAGACCGTCCCGACGTGAATCATGAGATCATGCTGCGGGACCACGCCTGGAACCACCTGGACGGCGTCGACGTATTTCTGGAAATGTCCGCTACACTCCCACGTCGTGGACGTCGAGTCGGAAGCTCTCCCCGCTTGACCGACCAGCGGCTCGAGAAGGTGCACCTGGGTCTGGTCGGTGAACAGCAGGTCTGCGAGCCCATCGCCATCAACATCCCCCGCGGGGTGGATTAGTCTAAACACGCTCCAGTCCTCGGCGAGAGCGTCCCAGTCGTCGACAGTCAGATCCCCCGTCACCGGACCGTGGTAGACACGAACCGTGGAGTAGCCGGTCACGATCAGGTCCCCGAAGCCGTCCCCGTCGAGGTCCCCCGGCGTGATCACATCCGCCCCGAAGTCCACGGTCTCGTCCGCGTGCTCGATGTAGGCGTTCGTGTCGTCGTTCGTCGCGTAGCCGATGACGGTCCCATCCCACACGCTGACGTGGTGGTACCAGAACCAGGTGCTCTCGGCGCTGACGATCTCGGGCACACCGTCACCGTTCAGGTCCCCGGTGGCAAAGGCGCCGTGATCAGAGCTGCTCGCCGGCCGCGCGTCGAGCTCGACGAGCGCCTCGCCCGTCGCCAGGTCGTAGCCGCAGAGGGCCTCCTCGAAGCCGCAGGTGCACAACACCTTGCCTTGGTCCCAGGGCTCGATGTCGACACAGTCGACATAGACCTCGTAGGGCGCCGAGCGCACGGCGTAGTCCCGCCAGTCGGCCCCCGGTCCGCTGCCGGCGAAGCCCGCAAGCTGTACGAACTGGTTGTCGACCTCGACCCACGCACCCTCCTCCTCAGGTTGGACGTACGGTGCGGTGGTCTCGTCCAAATGGACCCAGTCGTCCCCCAGCCGCCAGCCCGTGTCCTCCGGAATCGCCGTGTCGGCGAAGAGCCAGGCGTTCTCCGGACCCGGCGTCATCTCGACCAGGCGGGCCTCCTCCTCCTGCTCCCCCGTGTCCGGCTTCGGCGGGAAGGTGAACGGCTCCTCGGTAGCCGGCGACGAGACTGTGTCGGGTCCGTTGCACGCGAGGAGGAGGAGCGTCATCTCAGCAGTTCATCAGCTCGATGGTTCCGCCGGCTGCGGCACAGACCAGGGTGTTGTCCTCGCTGGTGTTCCAGGCCTTGAAGCCGAAGCGGATCCAGATCTTGTTGCCCAGATCACCGCTGATGTCCTCGACGTTGGTGTACTTCATCCCATTCGCCGTCTGCGCGCCTCCTTTGGCGATGAAGGTCGTGGGCGCCTCGCCCTGGTCGTTGGCCAGCTGGAAGGCGAACTCCACACCGGCGTTGGCCATGGCCGAGGCCATCTCGAACTCCACGCGGAGCTTCTTGATGTCGCCGACGCGCATCCACACGGTGCGTGGCACGAACTCGGCGTTGCCCAGGTTTCGGTGGCAGTGGATGGTTCCCCAGGGAATGGTCAGTGTCCTCATGGCAGGCCCTTGACCGTTCGGTTCGGACGAAGGGCCCGACCCCCGCGGTGGGACCGCTCCGCGAGGCCATTGTCGAGCATCGAGCATCGAGCATCGAGCACCGAGTTGTCAGGACTATGTCAACCGCCGGTACCCTGCCCCACGATCCGGTCCCCGACCAGCCCGATGCGCAGACCGCGCAGCCGAGGCCTCCACTCCTCAGGAAAGTCGACCGAGGCCCGCATGCCGGCCACGACCCGGCGAAGCGCGAGCGCCTCGGTCTCCGTGCACCCCTCGCGACAGGTGGCTCGCAACCGCAGCCCCGCATCGTCCCAGGCGACCGCGACCTGGTCGATGTCCTCGACGAGGTGGCCGTTCGACTGCCACAGGGCCCGCACCCACTCGACGTGGGCGAAGTCCGCGAAGACGCGCCGAGGCCGGATCCACATCCGGTGCTCGCCCTCGATCACCTCGACGCCGGCGACATCCTTGCGGCCCGCCTCCTGCCATCGGCGCACCGCGGAGCGGTCGCCTTCCATCGTCTCGACATGCACGCGCCCGTGCTTGCTCCAGACCTGTCCGTCCACGGCCAGCGACGCCTCGAAGGGCGCCGAGGCCAGCCAGTCCGGGGTCTCGACGACCTCGGGCTCGGGGAGAGCGACGGCACAGGCGAGCAGGAGCACGGCGAGAGGGTAGTCTCCCGGCTCCATGAAGGAGTGGCTGCCAGCGGCGATCTGCGGGTTCCTCCTGCTCATGTGGTGGATGCACCCGGTGCTCGGGGACCCGACCACGTTGGCGCTGGGCAACCCCCGGAGCGAGGCGCTCATCCACCTGTGGGGCCTCTGGACCACGACCGAGGGGCTGTGGGAGCACGGTCCCTACATGAAGGTCTCGGCCACGGGGTGGCCCCACGGCTTCCGCGAGCACCTCATGGACCCGCTCAGCCTGCTGGTCTTCGCCCCGGCGGCGGCGCTCGGTGGCGCAGTGCTCGGATGGAACCTGCTCCACGCGGTCGCGCTGATCGTCGGGATCGTCGGCTGCATCCTGCTGGCCCGCGAGCTCGACGGCGACCCGATGGTGCTGGTCGTGGGCTTCTGTGCCTCGGCCTTCATGCTCTCGGTGGTCGATCACGGGCGGACCGAGATGCTGGGCGGCCTGGGGCTCCCACTGCACCTGGCGCTGCTCCATCGATCGCTTCGAACACGCAGCTGGCGCCTGGCTCTGCTCGCCGGGGTGGTGCTCGGGCTGGTGGCGAACTCGGGGCCCTACGTGGCCGTCTTCTCGCTCTTGCTCGTGGTCCCGCTGGCCCTGATCTGGGACCGCTCGCCGCTCCTGCTCGTGGTCGCGCTTCCGGCCCTCGCGCTCGCCCTGCCGCCCATCGTCGTGCTCGCCATGAACCCCGTGGAGGCGATGGCACCGACCCTCGAGTACGGCGGCGGTGTCTGGGACTTCGTCGCCCAGTACCGGGTGCCGACCGAGGCGACCCGCTCCACAGACCTGGAGCAGTGCGCGTACATCGGCCTGGTGGGGCTTGGGCTCTGCCTGATCGGGGGGCGACGGACGTGGCCCTGGGCCGCGCTGGCCGTGGCGCTGACGCTCTTGTCGCCGGGCCCCACGCTGGACTTCGGCCCGGTCGAGTTCGCAGGACCCGCAGCGCTCCTGGACAAGACAGCGCTGCACGGAATCCAGCACTGGAACCGCCTGGGCGTCGTGCTGGCGCTGCCGGTGGCCATCGGCGCCTCGATCGCCGCGCGCCGGTGGCGATGGGCACCCTCGCTCGCGGCGCCGCTCCTGATCGCGGACCAGGCCACGTGGCCCCGCCTCGCGCCGAGCGCCACCGCATGGGATCCCTCCCCCCCGAGCGAGCTGGAGTGGGTGGATGAGCGGCTGCCTCCCGGGGCCCTCGTCCACCTCCCGCTCGACCTCTTCGGCGGCGACCACGTCCAGCTGCGCGGCGAGTACCTGATGTGGGCGCTCTTCCACGGACGCCCCGTATCGGCTCGGGATCACGCGGTCGGCGACGCGCTGTACGACCAGGCGCTGCTCCGCCTGGCGATCGAGCTCCAGCGCGGTCTCACGGATCGCCTCACCGAGGAGGACGTGCACGCCGCGCGCCAGAGCGCCGAGTGGATGCGCACCCAGGGCGCAGCCGCGCTGGTCTTCCACGCCGATCGCCCCGACGCCCGGCGGGTCCGTCCGCTGCTCGATCAGGCCTTCGGGCCGCCCCCGCGGGAGCGGGATCCGCTCTACGCCTGGCCCCTGCCCGAGCTGGGGCTCGAGCCCCTCGACCCGGTCGCGCCTTAGGCGTTCAGGAGCTCGAGGGCCTCGGCGTGGACGCGGGCGTCTCCCGCCGCGAGCAGGCTGCCGTCGTGCTCGTTTCCGAGCGGCCGACCCGCCCAGTCGGTGACGACGGCGCCGGCCTCGCGTAGGACGACCAGCGGCGCCGCGATGTCGTGGAGCTTCAGGCAGCCGTCGACGATGAGGTCCACCCGACCCCGCGCGAGCAGGCCGAAGCCGACGGCCTCGCCTTCGTAGAGCAGCAAGGAACCGGCTCGGTGGACGGGCTCCATGCGCGGCCAGATGGCGCGGCTGTGGGAGTAGGGGCCGCTGGTCTGGACCACCGCCATGTCCAGGCTGGGGCACTCGGAGACCCGGCAGGGCGTGCCGTTGCGGGTCGTGCCCTGCCCGTCCAGGCCGACCCACCGCTCCCGAAGCACGGGCTGGTCGATCACACCGAGCACCAGCCGCCCGGCGCGGCGCAGGCCGATGAGCACGGCGAAGGTCGGAAGCCCCGCCACGAAGGGGCGGGTGCCGTCGATCGGGTCGACGATCCACACGCACTCGGCGTCCGGACGATCGGGCGGGAACTCCTCGCCGATGAAGCCGTGCTGCGGGAAGCGCTCGGCGACCATCTCGCGCAGGCGGACCTCGACCGCGCGGTCGATCGCGGTGACGGGGGAGCCGTCGGCCTTGCCCTCGACGTCCTCGAGGTGCTCGTAGCCCTCGCGCACGAGAGCCCCGGCGGCCTCGGCCATCTGCTCGGCGAGCTGGGCGAACTCCTTCATGCGGCCCACGCTAACCCGGATAGAACGCCGACGATGCGCTGCCTCGTCGTCCGTGACGCCCCCGGAATCGCTCTGGCCGGCCACGAGCTCTCCGAAGCCTTCCTGCCCGGATGGCGGTGGCGCAATGCCCCCTTCGAACCCGCGCTTCGCGTGCTGATCACCCCGGAGCCCTCGGCGCTGCTGTCCGCGGCGTGGGACCCGAAGAACGATCCTGGGCGTGCGCTGAGTCGTCAGCTCGGCTCCGCTCTCCGCCTGGCGCTGCCCGCCGAGGACCAGGCCTGGGTCGCCCTGTTCCGCCAAGGGCACCTCGAGCGCAGCATCCGCCTGCACGGCGACAAGTCCGAGCGCTTCCACGCCGGAGAGCTCTTCCAGGCCACCGCGATCGAGGACCGCATGGAGGCCTTTCGGCAAGGACTCTCCTGGCTGATCGGCGAAGAGCTCGATCTCGAGCCCGACGAATTGGTCGAGCTGCCCGAGGTCCTTACTCAGGCGGGCTGAGGTCCAGCCGCTCGATCTTCATCGAGAGCTCCCCCGGCTCCCCGCGCACGTTGCCAAGCGAGGCCGACAGCGAGCGGCTCTCGACCACACCGTCGACCGGGTGCCACCAGGTCTCGCCCGACAGCCAGACCTCGGGCGCGCCCAGCTCGTGCGGCTTGACCGCGCCCCGCGTCGAGAGCTTCGCGAGCACGACCTCGTCGACCTGGTAGAGCCCCTCGAAGGTCTCGTAGCCCTCGACCGTGACGTCGAGGGAGACAGGCATCAGGGTGGCGTAGGGCCGGGCGAGCACCGGGTCCGACCAGCGGTCGCCGCTCTGCACGGTGTCGGTCGAGAGCTTCTGGGCGAGCAGCCGGTGGGGCAGCGCGTCGGACCAGTCGAGGCCCTCGATCGACACCAGCCGGCCATCGCGGGCCAGCCGGAGCGTCACCGTCGCCAGCCGCTCCTTCTCGGCGCTGCGGGCATCCTCCAGGCCCGCCTCGTAGGCCTCGCCTTCGCGGCGGACCTCGGCGCCCAGGCCGACCAGCGTGCCCTCCAGCGTCGCGACGCCCTCGTCGGACACCTCGCGGACGAGGTAGTCCCAGCGCTCGACGCGCAAGACCTCGTCGACCCCACTCCCCCACTCGGTGGTCAGGGCGTAGCGGTGCACATCGCCGGGCACGAAGCGCCAGCCCAGCAGCACCGGCTGGGACTCGATCAGCACCGGGCCGCTGAGCTCGGGGGTCTTGGGGACGCAAGCCAGCATCAGGGCAAGCATCGCGACAGGGCCTCCAGGCAGGTGTCGATCTGGTCGCTGGTGTGGGCCGCCGAGAGCGAGAAGCGCAGGCGCTCCTGGCCGCGGGCGACGGTCGGGTAGCGGATGCCCGGCACGAAGAAGCCCGCGTCGAGCAGACGATCGGCGATCTCCATGGTCTGTTCGCCGAGCACCAGCGCCACGATGTGGTCCTTGCCCGGCGGAACGCGGCCCAGGTCGTAGAGCCCGGCGCGGAAGCGACGCACGTTCTCGGCCAGCCGCTCCCGGCGCTCGTCGGTGGCGGCCTCGAGTCCGGCCAGGGCAGCGCGCGCGGCCGGCTCGGCCAGCCCTGTGGTGTAGACGAAGCTGCGACCTCGCGAGACGAGCAGGTCCTTGAAGTCCTGGGGCCCGATGACGAAGGCGCCGGCGGCGCCGTAGGCCTTGCCGAAGGTCCCGATCAGCACATCCGGGACGACGTTCTGCTCGTAGCTGGCGCCTAGCCCGTGCGGCCCGATGCAGCCCACCGCGTGGGCCTCGTCGACCACCAGCCAGTGCTCGCCCATCATGCGGAAGAGGTCCAGCTGGTCCCCGTCCATCGAGTACAGGCCCTCGACGACGACGCCGCGCAGCAGATCCGGCAGCTCGCGGCTGCCGTGCTCGACGACCTCGGTCACGCAGGGCGAGAGCCGCAGCCCGTCGATGATGCTGGCGTGGTTGAGCGCGTCGCTGACGACGAGGTCGCCGGCCTCGAAGAGCGTGGTCATCACCGCCAGGTTGGCCTGGTACCCGCTGGGAAAGACCAGGGCCGGGTTGCACCACATCTCCTCGAGGCGCTCCTCGAGCATGTGGTGGGCGTTTCGGTCCCCGGCGATCAGGCGCGAGCTGCCCGTTCCGCAGCCGCGCCAGGCCTTGCGCAGCGAGCGCGCCAGGCCCAGGTAGTCGTTGCTCGAGAAGACGACGACCTCGTCCCCGTCGAGCTCCGCGGTGGTCGCCGAGGTCGGAAACAGCGCGGTGAGGCGGCGGCGCAGACCGCGCTTGTCCAGGTCCGCGACCCGGTCGGCCAGCCGCTTGAAGCGCGGCACCTACTGGCGCGTGACCGGCGCGGTCGGCGTGTGCGGCGGGGGACGGACGACCAGGCCCTTGTCCTCGAGCAGCTGCATGTCGGCGGCCGTGGCGGTGCCCTTCGTCGTGAGGTAGTCGCCCAGCATGATGCCGTTGGCGCCGGCGTCGAAGAGCTCGACCTGTCGATCCTGCAGCTGCAGCTGGCGACCGCCGCAGACGATGAGGTCCTTGGTGGGCAACATCAGCCGGTAGAGCGCGATGATCTTGAGGCAGTCGAAGGGGGTCAGCTCGTCCAGGTCCGCGAGCGGCGTGCCAGGCCTCGGGTTGAGGAAGTTCAAGGGCACGCTGTCGACGTCGAGGTCTCTCAGGTCGGCGGCGAGCTCGACCCGCTGCGCCCAGGACTCGCCCATGCCGAAGATGCCGCCGGAGCAGACGTACATGCCGAGCTTCTTGCCGGCCCGGATGGTCTCGACCTCGTCGTCGTAGCTGTGCGTCTCGACGATGTTGTGGTGGAAGCTGCGGGCGGTCTCGAGGTTGTGGTGGACGGCGTCCATGCCGGCGTCCTTGAGCTCGGAGAGGGTCTCCTCGTCGACCAGGCCGATGCTGGCGCAGGTCTGCATGCCCGTCGTGTCGCGGATGCGGCGGAAGGACTCCTTCAGCGTCTCGATCTCGTCGCGCCGGGTGACGGCGCGGCCCTGGGTCACGATGCTGAACTCGCGCACGCCGTTGGCGGCGGCCTGCTCGGCCTCGGCCACGATGGTGTCGGCGTCCTTCATGCCGTAGACCGGCGCCTGGGTGCCCTTGAAGTGGGCCGACTGGCTGCAGAAGGAGCACTTCTCGGGGCAGGCGCCGGACTTCGCGTTGGTGATGCCGCAGGTGTAGACGACGTTGTCCTTGTGGTGGACACGCACAGCATTGGCCACACGGATCAGCGCGGCGAGGTCCGCGTCGTCGGTGATCGCGCAGATCGCCTCGGCCTCTTCGTCCGACAGCGAGATTCCGGCCTTGCCACGGGCCTCGAGGGCGGTCCAGTCGAGCATGGCTGGTCTCTATCGCTTTCGAAGCAGGACTACGAGCAGCAGCAGCGCGGCGCTCCCGCCGCAGCCTCCGCGCGGCTCGGGCGGCAGCTCCCGCTCGAGCCAGATGGGCGAGCTCCAGGCCATCTCGTTGTCGACCTGGACGACCTCGATCCAGACCGCCAGCTCGTCCGGGCCCCAGGGCACGATGGCGTGGCCGTCAGCGTCCAGGGTGCCGGGGTCCCACCGGTCGATCTCGAAGGCGAGCTGGCGGGCCCCGACCCTCGAGGCCATCAGCTTCACGGTCGCGATCTCGGCGGTGCCGTGGGCCTCCCAGTCGAAGCGGGCCTCGCGGCTCACAAAGGCCGAGCCCATCGGGTGGGAGCCCTGCTCGGTGGCGCCGAAGTCGAGGAGGATGCGCGGGCCCGTCGTGGCGTAGCTGGAGCGGTCGTGCAGGGCCTCGAGCAGCGCCGGCGCGGTCCGGTCCGTGGCGACGATCGCGGCGATGCCCCCGGGGGTGTTCTTCTCGGCCAGCGTGTTGCCCAGCCAGCCGTCGTGGTTGTCGCTCGAGGCGATGAAGCCCACCCGCTGGCCCAGCGACAGCCCTTGGGGCACCGAGCCGTTCCGCAGGGGCTCCATCGAGTTGCCCCACTCGCTGTAGACCTCGGCCACGGGCCGCAGGAGCTCGTCTTCGACGTCCCAGTTGTAGCCGGTGAAGCTCGGCGCGTGGGGGATGGTGACCACGTCGTTGTCGGTGGTGGCCATGACGTCCTCGACGAAGGGCCAGAGCCCCTCGGCGACGGTCTCCATGTCCATCGGGCCGAGGGGTCCCTCGCAGGTCGAGTAGTAGACGTTGTGGTGGCCCTCGGTGGCGCCGCCCATCCACTCGAAGCCGAGCAGCGCGACGTAGTCGTCGTCGGTGTAGGCCGCGCAGGAGCGCTTCGAGCGCTCCCACAGGTCCTCGTACTCGAGCTCGTGGGGGTAGCCCTTCACCGACTCGCAGCCGAAGTCGTAGCCCAGGACGTTTTCGGCATAGTCGTGGTTCGCGTCGAACCAGCTGCCGTCGAGTTCCTCCCAGGAGTTGCCGTGGTGGGTGTGGAGGTCCCCCCAGAAGACCATGCGGTCCAGGGGCACATCGGTGACGCGGATCGGGTTGGAGAGCTGGCCCGAGGCCTCGACGCGGAAGACCCCGGCCCGCGCGAAGGAGACGCGCTGCTCGTCGATCTGCAAGGCGTTGCCGAACTGATCGAGGGACACCGTGCGGACGAGCACCTCCTCCTCGACCAGGGCCTGGCTGGGCAGGAGCACCTGGACGTGGGCGACGGTCGGGTCCGGCTCGAAGTGCAGGAAGAGCGTGTCGACGGCGGTCGTTGTCCCGGTCCAGAGCTCCACGTCGAGCTCCAGGTTCTGGAAGGCGCGCGGGGCGGTCTGCCAGCCGCAGTCCCCCTCGAGGCCCAACTCGACGGTGACGCGGTCCCCGGGGCGAAGCTGGCCGCCGGTGACCTCGACCTCGATCTCCCCGAGCTCGTGGATGCCCGGGCCGTCGATGGTGTGACGGAGCTCGATGAGTCCGGTGCCGTCGGTCGTCGCGCGGACCAGCCCGACGCTGGCGACGTCGCCGTCCTCGGACAGCGCGCTGCAGGCCGAGGGGTTGGTCTGCAGGTAGCCCCACTTGGCCCACCGCATCCCGTGCAGGATGGGCTCGCGCAGCACGATCATGTCGCCCTGGACCAGGACCTCGTCCAGGTCGATGTCCACGACGACGGACACCTTCTCGTGGACCGGGAAGGTGTCCTCGCGCAGGGTCGCCGTCGCGGCGAGGGCGGTGCTGAGCCAGATCACGCCGACAGTGTGACCCTTTAGAAGGCGGGCTCGATGTACTCGTCGAGGTAGAAGACGCCGTCGGCCTGGACCGCGCCGAAGTGGTAGCCCCAGTAGTTGTAGTGGGCCGGCACGTTCGTGTTCAGCGCGAAGTAGACCGGCGCCGCGGGCGGGTGGAACTTCAGGCCGAAGGTCACGACGTTGAAGGCGAAGGGCGAGAGATCCGGGTCGCCGCTGCCCTTGACGTTGATGCTGCCCTCGACGAAGCCCGCGACCACGTCGCTCGGCGCGTAGCTGACGTGGACGCCGCCCATGTACCGGACGCTTCCGAAGAGCGGCTCCTTGTCCAGGCGGCCGAACTCGACGTCTACCCCGGCCTGGCCGAGCACGTCGAGGGGGTTGCCGCCGACCTCGAAGCGCTTGCCGGCGGCGACCATCGGCCGCATGCCCAGGAAGCCGGGGTCGATGTTGTAGTGGAAGTCCAGGATGCCGGTGACCACCAGGTTCATCCGCGCGGACTTGATGGGCGCGACCTTGCCGCCGAACTCGATGTTGCCGCCGGTGTAGCGGCGCTTGAAGCCGACGTGGGCCGAGGCCTGACGGTGGAGCTGGTACTCGGCGTCGACCACCCCTGCGACCCAACCGGGGCCGAGGAAGCCGAGCTCGGCGCCGACGCGCACCTTCGTCCGGGGATCGACGCTCTCGAGGAGCTGGGGCGAGGTCAAGCCGATCTCGCGGTCCTTGGCGTCGACGTAGCCCTCGGTCCCGTCGTCGATCCGCTCGCCGTAGAGCCCGTCGCTGATCTCCTCGATGCGCGAGTCGATGCGGTCGCGGAAGAGCGTGTTCGGGTACTTCTCGAGGTAGCGCTCCCAGGAGATCATCTCCTCTTCGGGCCCGAGATCATCCATGTTGTCGATGTAGTCCCGGTAGATCTGGACGTTGTCCATGCCCTCGCCGCCGATCTCGTCGGCCTCGAGCTCCTCGAGCTCGTCGTCGAAGTCGAGGCCCTCGCCCTCGGGGTCCCCGCCGTAGTCGTCGTCGTCGATCTCTTCCTCGAGGTCCAGGTCGTCGCCTTCGTCCAGGCGCTCGATCTCGATGTCGTCGTCCTCGTCCTCCTCCTCGAACTCGTCGAGGTCGAAGGTGTCGTCGGTGAAGTCGATCTCGTCCTCGTCTTCCTCGTCGCCGTCCTGGGCGTAGGCCGGGGCGGTGAGGGCCGTCGTGGCGAAGAGCGTCAACAGCAGGCGCATCGGGGCTTGTCCTCGGGTCGCGGGATGGTAACTGCATGACCACAGTCAGATGTCAGAGACCCGTCGAGACGAACACCGCCGCGCAGACGACGCAGAGGCCGTCCGCGCCTACCTTGTCGAGCTGCGCGGCGGGGCCCCCTTCCTGTCGTCCAGGGACGGGCGTCTGCTGCTCGGATGGATGGACGCCGGGGTGCCCGTGGCGTTCATCTGCCAGGCCCTCGATCGGGCCGCCGAGAAGCGCCGAACACGGCGCGTGAAGACCCCGCTGTCCCTTCGCAACGCGTCGACCGCCGTGAAGAAGTGGCAGGGGGCGCCCGAACCGGTCTCGGCGGGACCGATGGAGCCTCTGGCCCGGATGTGGCGCGAGGGCGGCGAGCTCCGGGCGGCCGAGGCCCTCGGCTCGGCGACGACCTTGCAGGAGG
>Ga0114933_10001413_pt1 | contig 26756 bp, 20 predicted proteins | sample 4SBtaG_FD_89691 | JGI IMG/M metagenome (GOLD analysis project Ga0114933, IMG submission 89691) | Deep subsurface microbial communities from Kolumbo volcano to uncover new lineages of life (NeLLi) - 4SBTROV12_W25 metaG | ecosystem: Environmental > Aquatic > Marine > Volcanic | place: Kolumbo... | reverse complement strand
GGCGCCCATATGATGACATCGCTTGAGCGAACGCGGCTATCAAGCCGAGTCGAAAACCGGACACTATGCCCTGCCGATTCGAACATGTTTGCAAATACCGCAGTGCCGTTGACGCTGTATCTACCTTCGGACTTCACACCTTCCCCGTATGTTGAGTCGAAAGGAACGGCTTCCTCTTCTTCTTCGTCGCATCCTACAATTGCCAGTGATGCCAATAGAATCATCATCAAATACCAGAATCGCTTCATACCTGAACACCTCCGGGCAGCGATCGGTGGAATTCATCCATCTGCAACCAGCACTCATCGAATTCGGTTTTGGATATTTCCTGATCTCCGAAAAAGACATCTTCGAAGCAATATACGGTGTTCGACAGAAGGTTTTTTAGACCTGGCAGCCTGACCAATTCTCTTAGATATTGATGGTTTGTTTTGCCTCGGGTCAGGTTGATGCAACGGTGTTTATCTAGTTCGAGCAATTGATAACTGAATAAGTAGACGATTGCCTGATTGAAATCACCGTTTGCATAACACTGCCTGATGCGATCGAGCAAGGTTGCTGGGGCTAAGTCTAATTGGAACGGTAATTCCTCAGCTCGTTCATCAAGATCCGCGGCATCATCAGCACTTACCGCTGTCGCTTTTTTGGGCTGCTTCTCTCGGTTGATAATCGCGTAGACAATCGCGATTACGACCGCAATCACGACCAATCCAACGATGATGTACACCAAAACCTGCATGAAGGTGCCGGAAATACCAAAGCTGATTCCGCTAAAATCCGGCGCCTCGAAGTCGGGATCATCAAAATCCGGACTTTCAAATTCACCGCGATCCCGATAGGAAGAATTACTGGCGTTGTTTTCATTGAAGAAGCCATCGCGTGACTGGCGTTCCCGGCTTCTCTCGGCAAGTCGTTTGAACATCTCACGTATAGCTCGCTGTGTGCGTGGATCGTTGGCGATTCGTTTTAATGTTTCCTCATCAAATTGTTCCCCCATCCTTTTGGCATAGTCACCCATCCGCTCGATCTGGCGTCTGGCTTGTTCACGGGTAGCCGGATCATCCAGATATCGCTCAATCTTTTTGAAGTCTATGTTCGACTGGGTTAACTCCTGATCAAACGGAGAATCTCTATTGCCGTTACTCTGGTCTTGAGACCATTCGTGTAACCGTTGCATCTGCCGTTCAAAGGCTTCTCTTTTGGTCGGGTCATTCAGAGAGCGCTCGAACTCACGAATATCAAAGTTCTCATCCATCCATTTTTCATCAAATGGAAGATCATCCGGATCGATGTCTTCAAACCGTTTTGCAAATTCTTGCATGTTTTGTTCGAGTTGACGCCGTAATTCCGGGTCTTGTAGATACTCTTCGAGACGATCGAAATCCAGATCTTCGTTTAGAAACTCATCATCGACAGGCATTTCGTTGTCGATGAGTGATTCGTCATCTAGTGGGCCAAGCGGAATGGACTTAAATTGATCACCCTGCTGGTCGTACCACGGTAGCTTACCTTGCTGCTCGAGCGCCTTTCGCCCGATTTCAACGTAGTCACGATCCTGTGCAGACCCCGCAGCAGCCGGCAAAATCAGGATGCAGAGCGTCCACAGTAGAACGGACATCGAATTGGATAGTTGGAATTTCATGCCGATTGGGTAGTCATACGTTTCCGAACTGGATTCGCTCCTTCATTTTCTCCGCTTCAGCACGAATGAGTAGTTCGGCTTCCCAGCCTTCCATTTCAATACGCACATCCAGGTAATTTAGAAATCGCACGATGGAGAGGAATCCAGCAGCCATCCACATGCTAATCGGTAGTCCCCATCGTAAGACCCATAAAGTTGTTTGATGTTGATTTACAAACGTAGTCGCGAAAAAGATCATGCCGCCGATTAGGCTGGTCGTGATAATCATCGACATGATCATCCCACTCATAACGCGACCTCCTACCCCTGTGCGACTGCGATGAATCCCCCTACTCCGTTTACTCAATGTGATTTGTTGTTTGGACTTTTTAAAGAGTGGAGTCTTTTCAAGCAAAATGATCTCAAAGATAAAAGGTCTCACCATCCTTAAGATTACAACATAAAGAGTTATCAAAACCAGTAAGCCAATGTGGTCTTCATAGCTCCGGTGATTTCGAATTGCGATCCCCTGCGCCACCAGTAGTCCCGGAATGATTCCACGTAAACAACCGACACTCCAAAATAAAACTCCAAACCGCGCAAGTGATTCCGATATGAGTTTTCGTAGGGATGACTCGACACCAAAGACGATTTGTCCAAGCAAAACAACCGAAAGAACAGACACGATGGGTGCTTGAATGATGACCAAACAAATCATGGTGGTGATGAATGGAGCCTTGATGATGTCAGCATAGGCAATCTTATACTCCGGGCTATCAAGATGCACGAACGACGTATATTCAGAGTCGATCAGAAGAAGATGACTAATTAAAAAGTCATTTAGAAAGAGCATAGGGGCGATGACAACGAGCATCGCCAAGGCCAGTCGTATTGGATATGTCCGTATCACATGGAGTGAAAGGTCCATCAGTTCGTAGGTCTTGCGTCGCCGAATCGCGATTCTAGGGTTATCGAATTTCATGACGACCTCCCTGTCGAACGCCAAGCACAACGAAATAGCCGATGATGCTAATCAACGATAGGAGCATAATGGTAAATCGCACCCAATAAGGAGCATTTGACGGTGCAATCCACCCTTCAATAAAAGCTGCCAGAACCATCATGACAACGGCACAGCCAATAATTGGGATCGTCTCAACACCGTTTTTTTGCAGGGATGCTTTGCGGGTGAGCCCCTTGGTGTTGATCCACGACATCCCGAGTTTGACGCCAGCGGCAGTAGCAAGAATCAGAGCAGCAAACTCAAAGACCAGATGGCCAGTCGCCCAGTTAACCAGATTGTTATAAACGTCGACCGGCGCATCAGGTCTCGCGTAGTAGCCAAACGTGCCACCAAACAGATACGAATTGAACATGGTAAAGACGAGTCCGGGAATGATGAGGATTCCCTCGACAAATGTCTTTAGGCACAAGTTGACATTATTCCAGATATAGAAACCAGGGCTGTCGAGCGTTGCACGACGTCCACCTTGCAGGTCAATCCCAGCATCCGAGTGCATTTGGTCAACACTCCCAATGAAATCCGAGAGTATTGGCTGGTTGTCAAACTGTGGCCACAGTGTGTCTTCATATGAGAGCCACATGCTTAGAAAGAACATGCCCCAAAACAATACGAATACGACTCTTACAGATCTATCATGAAACACTCGGTGTGGCACGTCGTACATTAAGACCGGTAACCAATTAGATAGCCGCATGCGGTCTGCGCGATAGAGTTGATTGTGTGACTGGGCTACCAGATCGTGTAGATATTGAACTGTATCCGGCGGCAGTGAATAGGAATCTGCCAGTGCCAGATCTGCACACGCTGCTCGGTAAAGGGCTGCAAAGCGGTTCATCTGTGCCCCAGTGAGCCTTTGTCGACTTCCATACTGGAAGGAGTGAACGTATTGTTCTAATTCGCTCCATTGTGGCTGTCGCTTTTCAATTAATTCTGCTGCCTTCATTGGATTCCACCTTGCTGTACAAATGGCGTGGATGTAGACAGCGAGCCAGCTTGCGTGAGGTACTGACTCATGGGTACGATTTGTTCCGTTGGTTCTGAAAAGAATGCCATGCGATACAACGCACACAGGAGTAAATCATAACTCTGAACGCGAATACCAAGTTGTTCGCATAATGGTTGTCCGAGATGGTGAGAGATTTCTTCTCGACGAGGCTGACTTAGCCATCCACGTTGTCCCACGTAATGGGCTAATGCCTGTGCCATACTACGTGGGACGGCGAAACTCTGCGGGATGGCATGGATGATCTGCTCTATGCCCGGTTCATTTAATTGAATGGCTGGTCGAGTAACACTGGCTTCAGCATCAATTACCATGGTTCCCGAGACGAGATCACCGAGGCGCTGAAACCGACGGGACATCGTCATAACGACAACAGCTAGTAGGCCGGTCGGAATCAGAAACATATCCTGATTGATATCGGAATTAAAGAATGAGAGCGGCACCAGCGGAAATAAGTCTGCATCCCGAAGCAGATTTCGCACGACTGCTTGCATAAAGCTGACGGGTTTGCCATCGGTCGTGGCAACACGAATTCCAACGATCTTCTTACCAATTGTTTGCCCGTTTCTCCATGCTTCTAAGACAATGAAATATGCCCATCGGACGAAAAACACAAAGAAGAGAACAAACCCCATGCCGCCCCCACCTCCCATTTGCATGAAGGCGACGAGGATCATCAGTATGAAAACAAACAACCCAAGTATTAGCGAGTCGAGTAAGAACGCGCCGGCACGACGAAATGGGCCAGCAAGCCGGTAACTGAACTGGATATTTTCCGGCGTAATGATCGAAACGCTGGTATCCAATGGTTGATGTTGTTTTGCCATAGCCGGCGGGAATCTGTTGTTTGCTGGGGGCTACTGTCTTGCGTCATTCGCGTGACAACTACTGTATATCATTTTGATTGAAATCCGGTTCGAAATCAAAATATCCTTTGCTGCAGAATTGCGATCTACCTGTCCCTGTTATTGAAATGTGTGTGTTTCCGTGTACAACCAAATGAACATACATTCGATTAGATTTACAGGAAATGATGAGATATGAAGCTTGATGGAAAACTGGCTGTCGTTACCGGTGGTGGCACAGGCATTGGCTTAGGTATTGTTCACGCCTTTGCAGCTGAAGGCTGTAAAGTTATTATTTGTGGTCGCCGCGAAGAGCCACTCAAAGAGGCTGCAGATGCATGGTCCGGCAACGGAGAGATCTTGTATCACACGTGCGACGTATCCTGTAAGGAAAGCGTGAAAGAATTCTTCGATTGGGTGAAAGAGACCTCCGGTGTACCGGACATCCTTGTGAATTCAGCAGGTACGAATATCCCAAACCGAACTATCGCTGAGATGGGCCAAGATCAATGGGATCAGGTCATGGCGATTAATGCGAGTGGTTCGTACTACTGTATGTATGAAGTACTAAGCGAAATGCGAGAGCGCAAGGACGGCTTGATCATAAATATTTCTTCGACATCTGGTATTCGTGCGTCTGCATTGGGCGGAATTGCATACTCCGCATCTAAATTCGCTGTTGCTGCACTAGGCATTTCGGCAGCAAACGAAGTGGCTGCTGATAACGTGAAAATTACAAATATCTATCCTGGCGAAGTTGATACCCCGATTCTTGCGAAACGTCCAGCGGCTGTCACCGAGGAACATCGGGCTCGCATGCTCAAGCCGGAATCATTAGGGCACTTGGCATTATCAATTGCACTACTGCCGCAGGGCGCGCATGTACCGGAGGTTACGATTAAGCCTCTGCTTCAAGAATTCATGTAAATCGTACACGCAACACAAAAAAAAGAGCCGGTGGCTAGTAATTAGCAACCGGCTCTTTTTTGTATTTAATCATCACATCAGCCGCTAGCTGACTTCCCATGTGTCTCCGGCATTAAAGAGTGCATCGAGTTCACCGGTACCCTTTTGTTCACGAGCTGCTTTGATCTGGCCGTTGAGCATATCGTCGTAAACCGGAGCATCTACACTTCGGAATACACCGATTGGCTCTGGAAATTCCGGTTGTCGCATTCGTGCAAGCAGAAAAGCGAGTGTTGGTTCAGGTGCCTTCTCATCATGGAATAGCAGGTCATCTTCGGTAATGCCTTTGCCAAGCTCAACGACTTCCGGTGTGATACCGTTTAGTCGGATTCCTTTGTCTCGGTCTTTACCGAAGATCATCGGTTTACCATGCTCAAGTTCCAAAACGTTGTCGGTCTTCGTTTCCCGATCGGTCGCATATTTGAAAGCGCCGTCATTGAAGATATTACAGTTTTGATAAACCTCTACAAATGAGGCGCCTTTATGGGCGGCAGCTGCTAGAAGTGTTTTTCCAAGATGCTTGATGTTCACATCTATTGAGCGAGCGACAAATGCTCCGTCACATCCCATGGCAACGGACAAAGGTGTGAGTGGGTTATCAATCGAGCCCATTGGAGTACTTTTGGTAACCTTCCCTGTTTCTGATGTTGGCGAGTACTGGCCTTTTGTTAATCCGTAGATACGGTTGTTAAACAGGATGATATTTATATCGACATTTCGACGCAAAGCGTGCATCAGATGATTACCGCCGATACTCAAAGAGTCACCATCACCGGTGATTACCCAGACCTGGAGGTCAGGGCGCACAGACTTTAGTCCGGTGGCAAACGCAGGTGCCCGCCCGTGGATGCTATGCATTCCGTAGGTATTCATGTAATACGGAAAACGACTTGAACATCCAATTCCGGATATAAAAACAGTCTTCTCACGCGGAAATGCCTGCTCAGCCAGTGCTTTCTTCATTTGGGCCAATATGGAGTAGTCTCCACAGCCAGGACACCAGCGCACGTCTTGGTCGCTACCAAAGTCAGCAGGTTTAAGTACAGGAAGTTCAGTGCTCATTAGTCATCACCATTTTATCGGTGGAGGTCGATTGTTTTGTTTTAAAGGAGTTCGCGAATCTTGGCTTCAATTTCTGTAACCGTAAACGGGCGTCCCTTTACTTTGTTAAGTGTTTCAGCTTCTAACAGGAATTCACTGCGAATAATTGTATTAAGTTGTCCCAGGTTAAGTTCGGGAATGAGTACTTTCTTGAAGTTACCAAGAATAGTCTCCAGATTACGTGGGAAAGGACACAGGTGTCTTAAGTGAGCGTGGCCGACTGAAAGGCCATTACTGACACACCGCGTAACGGCTGTCACACATGCCCCGTAGGTACCACCCCAACTCAGAACTAATACATCACCGGACTGTTCGCCGGAAACTTCCTGTTCTGGAATGAATTCAGCAATCTTCTGCACCTTTTCATCACGCAGCTCACACATTCGTTGATGATTGTCAGGGTCGTAACTGACATTCCCGGTGTTCTCTTCCTTTTCAAGCCCACCAATACGATGTTCGAGGCCCTTCGTCCCCGGGATGGCCCATGGACGAGCTAAATCTTCGTTTCGTAGATAAGGCAGAAACGGCTCTGCGTCTTCTTCACGTGGTCCGGGATGTTGAATGTTGATTTCCGGTAAATCAGCAGCATTTGGAATCAACCATGGTTCAGCACCGTTGGCAATATAGCCATCCGACAGCAACAACACGGGAATCATATATTTTGATGCGATTTGCCATGCTTCGATCGCCGTACGGAAGCAATCTGATGGGCTTCGAGGAGCAATAATCGGCAAGGGCGACTCACCGTTCCTACCGTACATTGCCTGGAACAAGTCGGACTGTTCTGTTTTTGTCGGCAGACCCGTACTTGGTCCACCACGTTGGATGTTGATCACAATCATCGGCAATTCGAGAATCATTCCGAGTCCAACGGCCTCTCCCTTTAGTGCGATGCCAGGGCCGCTGGAGGTAGTCATGGCCATCGCGCCGCCAAATGCAGCGCCGATCGTCGAGCACGCGGCGGCGATTTCGTCTTCAGCTTGAAATGTTCGCACACCAAAGTGCTTGTGACGGCTTAGCTCGTGAAGAATATCACTAGCCGGTGTAATGGGATATGATCCTAGGAATAATTCCTTGCCACTAAGTCGTGCAGCCGTAACGCACCCAAGTGCTAAGGCCTGGTTTCCCATGATGTTCCGATATGTACCCGGCTCTAGTTTTGCGGGGGTGACATGGTACGTACTCAGTGCAGATTCTGTAGTTTCGCCGAAGTTCCAACCGGCCTTTAATGCGCGTTCATTTGCACCGGAGATCTCGGGTTTATTTCCAAACTTTTGTTCAATGAACGTAAGAGTTGGTTGCAGGTCGCGGCCATACAGCCAGTAAATAAATCCCATCGCAAAGAAGTTTTTACAGCGGTCTGCAATCTTCGTGCTTAATTCAAGTTCTTCAACAGCTGCACGTGTCAGCGTTGTCATACTGATTTTAATGACTCGATAGTTGTTTTCGAGATCAGGATCATCCAGTGGATTTTCTTCGATATCAGCAAGGCGAAAATCTTTATCTGTGAATGAGTCGGTATTCACAACCAGTGTGCCACCTTTACGTAGATCACCGATATTGGTGATGTAAGCGGCTGCGTTCATGACCACGAGCGTGTCGAGTTGGTCACCTGGCGTGAAGATATCTTCTGATGCAAACTGAACCTGGAATCCACTGACTCCTGCGCGCGTGCCTCGAGGTGCACGAATCTCAGCAGGGAAATCCGGGAACGTTGCTACATCGTTACCTGCTAGTGCAGATGTATTGGTTAATTGGCTTCCTGTCAGTTGCATTCCGTCGCCGGAGTCACCGGCGAGTCGGACGGTTGCACTGGAAATGTTCTCTACAGGGCGGTCGCTAGCATTTACTGGGGCTGTAGTCGACATTGTTGATCCGTTAACTGCTGTAGGTTTGAGTCGATATCAAAGGTGATTGAGCTCTCATAGTATTATTCGCATGTGAGACTACACTATTGAGCGCTTTGTGAAAATTGCGTTTTGCAGAGTGAGAATAACGCGATAGTGGTTTAGGTGGGCACATGATCTCATTCGAATGACGGGAAGACAGCGAGCGGATTCCTTTCAGTGCTTACCGTATCAACCATCCAGGTCCATTCAGTACAACAAGACTGTGTGGGTAGGGAGGTCATTCAAACAACTTTCGGCACGATTTAATGTCAATTCATGTTGTTCGAATTCCAGGAATAACCTGACAACGTATCACTTGGTGTTAGGAAAAACGGTTTTGTTTTCTCCAGTTGTAATAGCGTAAGTTATACCCTCCTTAACTAGAAATTTACCACCTTACATAGATCCTTAGAACCACAGTTTTAAGACTTTTTTCATTAAAAACTCATCGGCGATAAATCACTGCTTCTTGTAGAAATTCGATAGGTCGAATCCGCCGCGTTGTTCTTCTTCAAGTAACTTAACCCGTTGGGACAACTGCTCTAGCAATCGGGTCATTTGTAGTATCTGTTGCTTGGAACCATCATCCGGTTTTGGTTTAGGAACGGTTGGATAGCCCAGATGACGTTGAAGTGCAGCAAACAGATATAGTGGATCGTTTTGCCGATTCGCAAAGGCCACTTTACCTTCTTTTTCATCAAACAGGATCGAGTGATCTTTCAAGTCCACTTCACGGCCAAGCTGTCGCTGTTGATTTACGAAGAACCAACTACGGGCATAGATTAAGTCACCAATTTCTACGATTCCGATTTGTCGTCTCACTATTAAGATCCACTCTTTCCAGTGTTCGTCAAAGTGATCGTCATTAGCAATTGCAGTGAGTCCTTGATCATATGTAAGGCGATTTCTACACAATGCCTCAAATTCATACATAAATAATCCCTGCCGACTCGGTGTCTCAGCACGATATTCCGCTTCTCGCTGAAGGATTTCAATGGCAACACGGATGTCGAACCGGCCACGGTCGCTTTCTGCTTCTGACATCAAATAAGTCTGAAATGGTGAGAAGTAGTGCCTGAGTTGCTGCATAGCCGGGTACATTGTGCCGCTATGCTTCAACTCGGCGAGCATATAGTCAATTGCCATTGGAAGTTTGGTCGTGGCAAGAGTTTCAGCACGTAACTGTTCGAGAATCTCCTGCATTGGAATATTCTCTGGTAGACGCTTAGCGATTACTTCGAAGAAGTATGCCTGCTCAATATATTCTTCGCGGTTTAGCATGAATGATCTTGTGATCTTGTAATTAATACAATCGGCATGAGTGTAACGATGGCGATGTTGGTATGCGTATTACCGAAACTCACTAACTATGCGGCTAGCTACTACCACGTTTATAATACAAGGTACCCATTAGAGTTACATGGCACCCAGTGCAGTTACAAACTGAATTTTGACGTCGCCATTAACAGTTGTCATACGAAAGTACCCAACAAATGACACATGAGTTTTCGTCAGTCCAGGAAGCCGTAGACGCCATTGCTCGTGGTGAAGTCGTAATCGTTGTCGATGCCGAAGATCGGGAAAACGAAGGTGACTTTATTTGTGCTGCGGAGAAGGCAACACCTGACATCATTAACTTTATTCTGTCAGGCCGTGGTGACTTTTGCATGTCTGTACTGAAAGACACGAGTGATCGCCTCGAGTTAATGCCGCTGGTAGATTCCAACACAACTCGAATGGGTACAGCGTTCATAACCCCGCTTGATCACATCGAATGCAAGACAGGGATCACAGCCGATGAACGGTGCCTTACTGTAAAGACAATTGCAGATCCAGAGAGTCGTCCAGATGACTTCATGAGGCCTGGGCACGTACATCTGCTGGTGGCCAAGCAAGGTGGTGTACTTCGACGTGCTGGCCACACAGAAGCCGCTATGGATTTAGCAAGAATGGCAGGACTTACCCCGGCGGGTGTCCTTTGTGAAATATTAGATGAAACAGGAAATCGTGCATCACGGGAACTCTTGTTTGACATCGCAGCCGAGAATGATCTAAAGATCATTTCGATCGAACAACTGATCGCGCATCGTCGCATAAATGAGAAACTTGTTCACCGTAATGCGGAAGCAAAGATACCAACTCGTTTCGGTGAATTTGACATCATCGTCTATGGGGTGGAATTCGAATCGCAAGAACCGCTTGCGCTTGTCATGGGTGACTTAAATGCTACTTCAAATCCGCCGTTGGTACGCATGCACTCGAGTTGCTTTACCGGTGATCTCGTTTCCTCTCTTCGCTGTGACTGCGGTGACCAATTTGCAATCGCGCTTGAGATGATTAGTAACGAAAGTTGTGGTGTTCTTGTGTATCTACCACAGGAAGGTCGTGGAATCGGGTTAGTTGAAAAGATTAAAGCGTACGCATTACAAGAACAAGGACTGGATACCGTGGAAGCAAATCATGCTCTTGGACATCAAGCTGATATGCGTGACTATGGAGTCGGCCTGCAAATCCTTAAGGACCTTGGCCTTAGCGAAGTACGACTCCTGACGAATAATCCAAAGAAGACCGAGGCGTTTAACTTGCGTGGCTTCGATGTGACCGTTGTTGATCAGGTACCAATTGTTGCGACTCCCAATAAGCACAACATTAAATACCTCAACACCAAGAGAGACAAACTCGGGCATTCACTCCCGTCGATGAACGACTAGAGTTACTTCTGTTCATCAAGCACAGTTCGAGCTAACTTCTTGATCGTCTCTTCAAGTTGCTGCACCTGATGTGCAACCGCGGCGATTTTGCCATCGGGTCCGATCACCATCATCGTGGGAATTCCCGCAACGGAAAACTGCTTGGCATAATTCTGTGCATCTTCCGTGATGATGTTTTCCCATTGAATCGCGTTGGCATCCACGTATCTTGCGAGTGCTTCCTGATCTTTGTCCAGGTTAATACCAATTACATCAAACACATCGCGTGGCAGCCGATCATAGATGGCCTTGAGCTTGGGCATCTCGCGTCGACAAGGGCCGCACCACGTGGCCCAGAAGTCAACAACGACGACTTTGTCCTTGTAGGCTTCCCAATTCAAGTTCCCGCCAAGGGCTGTCAATCCACTGAATTCAGCCGTTTTTCCAACTAATGCAGATGCAGTTGTGCCTTTGGGTTTACTCAACTTGCGACCATAAGAAGCTAATTCCTTGTTGCTGCTTTCGACAAAGAGTTCTCCAAATCGTTTGAATTGTTCTTCGCGGTAGTTTGCATCGTCGAATCGGTTTATCACATGAACAGTAGCCGACGCCATTCGCAAGTGACGGTCGGAGAGCTTTGCGTTTTTAAGGTAACTGTATGTTTCGTCGAGCGCGTCGGGTACCGTGTCCAGTTCAACATCATCTAAACCGATTACAAATGCTTCCTTTTGATAAAACTCCAAAACTCGGGTAATACTTTCTCGATCGTCATCAGAGTGGGTTTTGACGGCGTTGGATAATAGCTCACTTGCATTATCGTTTCCGTAGGATGCCTGTTCATGAAGTATGTCCAATTTTAGTCGCACGGCGATTGTGTGGAATTTATCACTGGCTTTTGTTGCTAGTAGTCGATCTGCCGCATCTGCAACAGCCTCCATAAATCCTGGGCGAAATCGAATCGCTTTTGGCTTTTCCTGCATATCAAACAGGTAGTCCACAAGTTCGAGCGCACTTAATCCCTTAGGAGCTAGATATGGATTTTGTTGTTCAGGCGTTTCATTCTCAGCTTGTGCATAGACGCTTAGTAGCGGCAGAAATCTAGCAGGTATAAATGCACTATCGCCAGTAGACTCATCGGGTGTTTCGTTAGCATTGGTTTGACTTGGATTTTCTGCACTATCTGGCTTTGTTTCGGCATCTAATATTTTCCGCAGTTCCAGTGCCAATATGCTGCTGTTTTGAAGGTGTTTTATGATCTTGCCATCTTTTCCAATGATGAGCATACATGGAATCGAGTTAATGCCACATTCAAGTGCTGCAGGGATTTCCCACGGATCTTCAGCGGTGACCGGATCCACGATAACAGGCCACTTCAACTGGCGGTTTGCAAGGAAGTTATCAAGTTGATTGCGATCAATGTCCATGCTAAACCCAACGAAAACTACATCCTTGGATTTGAACTGCTCATAAACTTGTTCCATATGTGGCATAGCGGCTAGACACGGTGCACACCAGGTAGCCCAAAAATCGACGACGATAACTTTTCCCTTCAGTTGAGCCCAATCAAACGTCTCACCATTGAGCGTGTTGGCTGCCAGAGTCCACTCTTGCCCGGGGAGTGAGTTTCGTTTTCGAAGCGTGCCAAGCTCTCGTTTCATTTGTGTGAACACCGCCTCATCGTCATACGATGGGTAAGCGTCCTCAAGTAACTCGAGCACCTTGGTTGCCTCTGAATTATGTCCTTGTTCAATCAGGGTAGTGGCTAGTTGGATACTTTCCTGAAATATAAATACGTCGCGATCGTCGAAGGTGAGAAGTTGCTCCACGGATTTCAGCATCTCGGCGCGTGATTCATCAGATTCTTCAGTAAAGTACACACTTAACTTGTCTCCCAGTTGGACTTTGAAGACGACGGCTTGCTCAAGAATCATTTTTGCTTGCCGAGCGACATCCGTATTCGAGCTTTCTTTAAACCCTTCCCCAATTTCATTAAATAATTCCTGGGCTAACTCGGATTCCTGAAGTTGATTGAGGATTAAAGCTACACGCTGCAGATTCTGAAATACATCCGCGTTGTCCTGACTTCCTTCGATCCAATCAATTGACTCCTGAGTAATGTCTTTTAAGTGTTTTGCCATTTCCGCAGGGTCTTTGGCACTAGTTAGTCGCTGATCAATAGAGATGTTGAACGCGTACAGTTTTCCTGCGCCTACCAACTCCTTATCGCTGTCAGTTATCAGTTCTTGTACAAAGCGCTGGCGTGCGGCATCAGCATTTGGCACCTTACCAATTGCAAGGGCTGTTAGTCCTTCAAATTTAACCGCAGCCGCTAGCAGCTTCTGTTCAGTCGAAGCAGTTTCGATGCTCAGCAACTTGTCAGCCTCACGCACAAGTAGCTGTTGGTTCTTCAAATAATTCCTCGTCTGCTCCTGTTGCGTCGTACCTTCCGCCCGTGCGTCGCGCAAAGTAGTAATGGTCTTCTCAACATCGTTTGGATCCGTGCTGGAAGAACCAGTGTTTGACGTGTCCGAAGTCCCGTTATCAATCGCAGTAGATTGCTGCTGAGTGTTGTCCTCACCGGTGGATACCTGTGCAACAGTGTCGCTCGTGTCGTTGTCAGATTTCTTGATCGAGTACTTGGACTTGCCAGTTGCTTCGTCTGACTCCCCACCACAGCCAAGTGCTAACGGCACTAGAAATAAGATAGTGAGAAGGTAGGAGTAGTGTTTCTTGAGATGTTGCATGTTAAAAATCTCTGTGGTCACGGCCGTGACAGTAAACGGGTATCTGTAGATAAGAGTGCTTGTGTATTCAGACCTTATTAGGGCTGTTTCGAGTCCTTTTTTGAATAGCGATTTAGTTCAATTCCATTGAATTTATAGGAATCGACCAAGTTCACCACCACGAGAAGCGAGTGCATCGATCCGCTTGCAAACGTCTGCATCCGGAATCAATGGAGGTGCATGATGCTCCTTTTGTCGCGCATCAATCACCAGTGATCCTTTGCACCCCCAGTGTTTTCTTTCTATCGTTGCTTCAATTCCACCGATATCAGCAGCGGGATTACTTTTGGTAACCATCGTCCAAATCAAGTCACCCACCGAATCACAGGAATCAACACTATCTATTACTACGACCAGTGGAAACTGATTGATCGGTGATTGTGCGGTGAATTCATCACAAAATGCCTGTATCGCAGGAACGGACATGTTTGAAGAAGCTTGCCAACGAGGACCTTGCAGGATCAATATTCCGGGGATTACGACTTTCGGATTCTCGAAGCCCGATGGAAGGCTTAAACCGGATGGGACTTCTGTCGGTAGTTCTCTGATTGTTGGTCCCGCGGCAGCGATTACCAGTTTAGACCCCTGATTGATGTTATCACCACTGTAATCCAAAGTGTCGATGGTTGTATTTGTTTGAAAATGAAGGTCGCGTGTCCAGTCAACTCTGGAGAGGGCAAACCCAAGAAATGTCGGGATATCATGGATATCGATAGCATCGTGCGCGTCATCGATGATCCACAGGTACTTTGCTAGTGATAACTGACCTTGCCCTAAAATCGCATTAGCTTGTGTCAACAATTCCTGAGGCCTGTCTGTTGTTTGATACGGCGTATACCGTTCACTACCGATTGCAAGAAGTAAGGGATGGACACCACCCATGTCGACAGCGTGAACTGCTTTCACACCGGGAAGTACACTTGGAATAACGGGCCCGGTTATTTCGTGGATGAGCTCCCCAAATCGAGTGTCTTCTTGAGGCGGTCTTCCTACAACCGTAAAAGGCCAAATCGCATTTTTCCGGTGATAGACGCGTGCAATCTTTAAGACAGGGAAGTCATGCTGAAGGCTGTAATACCCTAAATGATCTCCAAAAGGTCCTTCGGGTTTGGTTGTGCCATCAACGACTTGTCCCTGTATGCAAAAATCTGCGTTCCCGTAGATTGGTATGGCACTTGCGGATTGCACCATCGGAATCCGATGACCGGCCAGAGCACCTGCAAAGGTTAACTCTGACATGGACTCGGGCAAGGGCATTACGGCGGCAACAGACATGGCTGGTGTGCCACCTACGAATATGTTGACGTCTAACGGTTTCCCTAATCGGGTTGCCGCTTCATGGTGGATACCGATTCCGCGATGGATTTGGTAGTGGAGTCCGATTTCCTGGTCTTGTTCGTATTCCCCGCCGGAGATTTGAACACGATACATCCCCAGATTGGAGTGTTTCATTCCTGGAGTTTCAGGGTGGTGTGTATAGACTTGTGGCAACGTAACAAATGCTCCGCCGTCATCCGGCCAGCTTTTTAGTTGCGGTAAGTCGGTAATCGAGCACTGGCGTTCTAATACCGCTCCTCTTCTCTTCTTCCTTGGAACCATTCGCATGGCATGAAGGGGAGTCTTGAGGTGTTTCCAAGGACGTTTAAGAGCCGCACTAGGATCCAATTTCAAACTGACAAGCTTCTTAACAATTGGTAATGTGTCACGAAAGATGAAGCGAGCACGTTCGAGTGTACCGAATAGATTCGACACCATTCGAAACTGGCAGTTCTTGACATTGTTAAACAGAATGGCCGGGCCACTGGATTGAAACACACGTCGGTGGATTTCTGCAGCCTCAAGCTCCGCGTCCACTTCATCATTGATGGTGATAAGGTGACCGTGTTTTCGTAAGTCATCGACGCATTGTTCTAACGTCTTATATCCCATGAATTCCTGATCTGGTTTTTGTGGTGTCTGTCCCCGGGCAGATTCCCGCTTGTTGGTTAATGATACCAGTTTGCCTAACTTTCAGATGTACATGTCACAACGTGGCTAGTTTTTTGTGTATCATCGCTAGGCAAACACACGAATCACACTCTTTCAAAGCAGGGAATCCCCGTGAGTATTTGTTCAACATCAGATTCGATTGAAACACTTGAGGCAGATGTACTTGTACTAGGTGTATTTGAAGAACAGGAATTGTCCGGCGTGGCAGCTCAAGTAAATGAAGCTTCGAGTAATACACTGGCGGGATTAATTGAATCTGGTCACATAAAATCGAAATCCGGAAGTTGTACGGCATGGTTAGCTCCAAACGGTGTTAGTTTTGAGCGGGTATTTGTAGTTGGCTTGGGAAAATCTGATGAACTTGAAAGAGGAGGCGCCTACAAGGCGTTTGCAACAGCATCTAAAGAGATAGCAGCCGACGCAGATCAATCCGTTGTATTTGCGGTGGACCAGTTGTCGGCTGAGTGCGTCGAAAGTGCAGTTACTGGTGTTCAAATTGGTTGTCACGGTCAGGACTTACTTCGCAAGGAAATCAGATTGAACTCTCTTGCAAATCAGATCTGGCTCACGGCTCACGCAGATGCCGTTGAAAGTGGTACGATCCTGGGTGAGGCCACAAACACCTGTCGTGATTTGGTAAATGGACCAGCCGGCCATGTTTATCCGGAGTCGTTCGCTGAGCGTGCACAGGAAGTTGCGACAGATGCAAACTTCGAAATCGAAGTATGGGATGAGCAACGACTCAAGTCCGAAGGTTGTGGTTCGCTACTCGCGGTGGCACAGGGATCGGTTCGCCCTCCAAGGCTTTTGATTATGCGGTATCGAGGGTCAGATGCACCTAATCCGCAAATGGCTGTGATTGGAAAAGGTGTCACATTTGACTCCGGCGGCCTTTCACTGAAGTCAAGTGATGGTATGAAGACCATGAAGTGTGATATGGCCGGTGCGGCAACAACTCTTGCGACCATGCAAGCTATCTCCAAGCTTGGCTTATCTTGTCATGTGATTGGATTGGTGGGTCTGGTTGAGAACATGGTTAGCGGAAATTCATACAAGCTTGGCGATGTGTTAACGGCACGTAGTGGAAAGACAATTGAAGTGTTGAACACGGATGCCGAGGGGCGCTTAGTTCTTGCTGATGTATTAAATGTTGCTGATGAACTGAATCCTGATCACATGGTGGATTTGGCAACTCTCACGGGCGCTTGTGTTGTAGCTCTCGGTCTGGATGTTGTTGGGGTAATGACGAATGATCAGGATTGGGCAGACACCATTCTTGATAATGCGGCCACTGTCGGTGAACGAGCCTGGCAATTGCCGATGTTTCCCGAATTTGCCGAGCAACTAAAAAGTAAGTTGGCGGATGTAAAAAATATTGGCGCAGGACGCTGGGGTGGCGCAATAACAGCTGGTAAATTCCTTGAGGAGTTTGTAGAAGATCGTTCGTGGGTACACTTGGATATCGCAGGTCCGGCATTTGCAGACTCCGCCAAAAGTTGGATCGATGGAGGAGCTAGTGGAGTGATGGTGAGAACGCTAGTGGAAGTAGCCAGAGGTCTTTGAGGCTTGAGGAGGATTTCATAGCGTGGTAATTGGCCGCCTGGAATCAACGACATGAATCTATTCTTTATCTATCTTTTTTGCGTACCGGCCTTGGGTATTCTCGCCCAATGGCTAGCATGGCGATTTAGATTTCCATCGATTCTTCTGCTGCTTGGATTTGGTATTGCGCTAGGTGTCTATCTTTCACCGGCAGACATTATCGAGGGCCTGCTCAACGGCGAAAAACATCATGAAGTAGTATCTGAAAACGCTCAATCAGGCACACCGGCTTATTCCGAGCAAGAGATTGACGATTTAGCAAACAAGTTTCTATTACCCTTCGTTTCGTTGTCAGTAGCCGTCATCTTATTTGAAGGCGGATTAACACTACGTTGGTCAGAAATGCGAGAAGGAGGAAAAGCGACCGTCCAACTCGTTACGATTGGCGCGATTGTGACTTGGGGGCTAACGGCGCTATGCACTTATTATGTAGCGGGATTGGACGACTGGAGAATTGCGGCCTTGGTCGGAGCATTTTTGGTGGTAACCGGTCCCACCGTGGTCGTCCCTCTGCTCCGCCATATCCGTCCGTCAAAGAAGATGGGCTCAATTGTAAAGTGGGAAGGAATTGTCATTGACCCAGTCGGTGCCATTCTGGCTGTACTCGTTTATGAGTATATCCATGTCACTAGTGAATCAGATGGTGGGGGAGTTGCCACGGTCCTGTGGCATATGGTTTCAACGGGTGTCGTCGGACTGGGCGTGGGTGTGATTAGCGGTTATCTGTTAGTTCAACTCATTAAACGGTTTTGGATTCCGGACTATCTGCAAGCTGTCTCCTTCTTAGCAGTGACATTGCTGGCGTTTGGTGTTTCAAACGTGATGTTCCACGAGTCCGGATTGTTGACGGTAACCGTGTTGGGTATTTATCTGGTCAATCAAAAACAAGTAGCGATTCACCACGTTCGAGAGTTTAAGGAACACCTAGGGGTGTTCCTGATTTCTTGTCTCTTTATCGTTCTTGGGTCCAACTTCAATCTTGAGAGTATTCAAGTGGTGGGAGTGAATGGCGTTTGGTTCTTGTTAGCAATGATCTTCGTCGTACGTCCGATCAGTGTGTTTGCTGCCACCATTAAGACGGGCCTTAGTATGAAAGAAAAGGTTTTCTTGTCGTTTCTTGCACCGCGTGGGATTGTTGCTGCTGCTGTCGCATCGGTTTTTTCACTGGAGTTGGCAAATATAAATGTTGATCAGAATCTCAGGAGCCAGATTGTTCCTTTGACATTTGTCTTGATCGTAGGAACGGTGACTGTCTACGGACTCTTTTCAGCACCGCTGGCACGTTTGCTGAAACTGGCAGACGAGAATCCGCAGGGTATCTTGTTTGCAGGTGCTGGAGCGTGGGTGCGAGACATCGCAGAAGCGCTAATGAATCTAGATCAACAAGTGTTGTTAGTGGATTCAAGTTATGCGAATTGGCGCGAAACCCGGATGCGTGGTATTCCAGTTGAGTGTGCGAGCGTTTTGTCAGAACACATACTTGAGGAAACGGATCTCAGTGGAATTGGTCGTTTAGTAGCTGCCACGCCGAGTAACGAAGTCAATGCGTTGGCTGTTCAGGAATACACAAGCGTTTTTGAAAGCAAGAACGTCTTTCAGATGGCGCCGTGGGATATCAATGCAGGAAAGCGAACAAGTGTCTCAGAGCATTCACTCGGTCGCTTAGTTGCATCAGAGGATTTGCCTTACGTCCGCATCAGAAATGGCTACCGGCAAGGAGCGGAAGTAAAAACAACATTAATTACGGATGAATATACGATTGAGGACTTTTATGAGAAGTATGGTGTAGATAATGCTGCCGTACTGTTTGTGCTGGATTCAAATGGCCGATTGCACATTAACAGTGCACATGAGCCCCATGATGTGAAGACAGGTGATACCGTGATTGCTATCGTCGGCTTACCAGTTCCTGATGATCACATTTCTAAGCCATCAACTTCACATTAGTCACTTTGGATCATCCCCGGTTGCACCGAGGTAGGTAGCAAGTATTACCACGTTTCTGGCGAAGGATCGCATATCAATAATCGGTCCGCTATATTCTTGATTCTGATATTTCAGTGTGGAGTCTTCTGTCCAGGCTCCCCGATCATCCAGAGTGCTTAGGATGTCGGTCGTCTGCTTTGTGAGAGTTTTGGTCAGTTGGAGTTTAGCTTGGCTAAAGAGATCACGATTTAGAGTTGGTCCGTCTTTCAATAAACGATTGAATTGTCGTTCAATTGAATCAAGGCTAGAGCCAACTTTGAACGCATAGTGCGTCGGCATATCCGAATCATCATAAGTCAGCTTGTAGTCCTTGGTGAAAAAAAGCGGCTTGTTTGTTTTAAGTTCATAAAACCTAGCCAATTGCCCGTTGGAAAGCATCGATTTACGGAGATACTTAATCGCCGGCGGAATTGGTTTTAAGAATCTCTCTTCACCAGTTCTTTCATAAAGTGACATCAGCACTCTCATGATCCCTTGAGATTCACCACCAGTGACGGCAGGAGGCTCAAACTTCCTTGCCCATGCTGGATGTCCGTCATGGTTATATTGCTGAGACCATGCGGGCTGCGGCTCAGGCATTTGCGATAGGAGAATAAAGTCCCCCGCCTTCAAGGCAGCTGTTCTATATTTTGGATTGTCATAAATGATGGCTGCATCAAGCATGACGTTTATGGTGTCGGCGATAGAGTTGTCATTGAAGGTGTAGTAACTACGATAGTCCTTTCCTTCATATTTACGTGACCATTCTTTTGGATAGCCCGCACGCTTGACGGGAAAGTCTTCCGGTCTTGGTGGAGCACTAAAGCGTTGTGGCCATCCGCCATTTGGATACTGTGCACGTAAGAGGCATTCTAAAGCGGTCGCGGTGGCTTCATGAATGGACGAATGTTTGAATTCCAATTCATGATCCAGCCGCATCAAGAAACTCAATGCTGATTGGGTCGTGTTGTCGTCAAGTGTTGTAACATTGCGTCGACCTGAAGGATCTTTAACATCTGTTCGGTATGCATATCGCTTACGGGATTCCGGACGGAATTCGATCCGATAGTCCCACCCACCCGAAATAAGTTGTCCATGAACAAGTGCTTCGCCACATTGAATCGCAGCATCTAACAAGAAGGGTTCATCGCACAATCTGTACGCATCTAAGAGCGCCTGCCCTACACTGGGCGTGCCGGGAGGTTGAACCCACGCCGTATGCTCACTTGCTTGGCCTTCACCTTCACGCAGTTTTAAGTCGCCGGAATAACGCCACAAGTAACCACCATTGATGGAAACAGAACGCTGGTAAAACCCCACCGCTCGTTCCAATTGTTTTTTTACATCGACCGGTACTAGCGGTTCACTAGATATGAGATGCGATGGCAAGCAAAGTGAAGTAAGCGTCAGCACGCTGACAATCAAGTTTGTAGAGATCATGGAAAAACTCAGAGGAGGAATGGTGGCGATAGCCTCTGATTTTCTCTGTTCCAAGAAAGAAAGTGCGGGTGAGAGGATTCGAACCTCCACTCCCAAAAGGGAACATGGCCCTCAACCATGCGCGTCTGCCAGTTCCGCCACACCCGCGACTCCGAAATGCGTTCGGCGATATTTCAGTCTAGGTGAATTTACCGCTTCGTCAACAGGTCTGTTTATTACACCTTTTGGAGCAAAATAAATACGGCGTCTGTGAGGGATTCAGAATACGAAAGCGTGTTTTTTAATTCGCTAAACAAATGCTGTAGATCTTCCCCACATAGCTCATTGCCACTAGAAGCATCAAATCGATGCGATACGGCATCCCAGGCCGAGTCAGAAAATACACCAAGGGTGTCTCCGGAATCCAGCAATAATTCAACATCTTCGTAATCACCTGCATCGACGGTGCCGAGATCAGGACCGTATTGAGCGACGGATACATTCTCTTGGGATTTAATGAGCAGTACGCGGCAGTCACCGGCTGCAGAGAGTTGGAGTTGTGACCTGTCACTTGTTGCCTGGATATTTACCATTGAAGCAAATTGGTCACCGACCCCACCTGTCCAGATCGATTGGTTGGTGGATTCGAGTACTTCAGAAGGTTTTTGTGTGAGGTTTGTGTAGCATCGGGATGCAGTTTGAACCGATGCAGCAGTCAATGCAGCTTCGATTGCACTGCCTTGTGCTACTCCGAGCGTGGCGGAGATTCTTTCGTCTGTAAAATCCCAATCAAAGAAACCGGATGTTAACGCACTGTTTTGAGAGACGTGGCCACGAAGTAGCCATTGATCGCAGTCGATACTTGGGTTTGGCAGCCGGTTTTGCTGCCAAAGCATGCCATATTTTAGTGCACTGGATTGATTTGCTATAGGCTCTGGCTCGGCCCGGTTTAGCTCAGACTCAATATGGGATCCGATCAGTTCTGCCATTTTAGTGACGTGGTCGTTTCCGGCCTCTGGCTCTTCGAAAAAGAACCAGAGTGTGCCTAGTGGTACCATGCCATCGACGACTGGAATGCAAACAGCAGAGGGGAATTCTGTAGGTGCATTCCAGTGTTTCATTCTTTCGGTGTTTTGGATTGTTACGACATGGCCTGTGAGTGCCTTTAGGTCTCCATGAGCAGATTTCAGTTGCCGCTTATACTCCCAGTTTGAAACAGCACCTAGCGAAGAGGGCACTTGAAGTAGAAGGTGGCGAGTTTCATCATCAATCAAGTAAAGTGCAGCGGCGGAGGCATGTAGTATATCCACGCCATTGTTCAAGATTGCTTGAACGCGGTAGACGAGGTCATTCGGGTCATCGCTAACCGAATCATCGCGTCTTAGATATGGTCGTGACTGGATTTCCGAAGAATCGTCGCTTTGGTGGTCGTCGTGGCCAGCGAATAATCGCAAATGGCCGGATTCTTGTGTAGGCAAAGTACTTTGGTGGGTTTGCAGGTTGTTCGCGCGCTGTATGTTCCATCAATTGCACGCAGCTTGATAATGAAGCCAGATCCCGTGGCTTGCATCATATATATCGTCGGTCAGACAATCCGTTTGTTAAGAACAATTAATGCGGCAATATGGTACGAGTTGTGCAGGTTCTGACCCTGCTATGACTGTCGCAATCGTTACAACAGTTATCGCTGAGTTTGCCAAGGCCACAAGAAAGAAAGCCAAGCTGTTCTGCTTGGCTTTCGAGTGATTCGACCGGTGTTATTGGAAACTAACGTTTCGAGAATTGAGTTCCTCGACGTGCACCGTGAAGCCCTGGCTTCTTTCGTTCCTTCATTCGTGAGTCCCGTGTAAGGAATCCACCATCTCGAAGTGCTGGGAATAGTTCTGCGTTGTATCCCATAAGTGCACGTGCGAGTCCCATGCGAACTGCACCGGCTTGGCCAGTTGTACCGCCACCAGTGACTGTAACAATAACGTCTACGCCACCGGTTTGTTCTGTTGCTTCTAGAACTTGCAGGATTTGCTGGCGATCTTGTTCGATATGAAAGTATCCGTCCAGAGGCCGTTTGTTGACCGTGATGCTACCGCTTCCTGGTCGCACACGCACGCGGGCTACCGATGATTTACGGCGTCCTGTGCCGAGGAAGTCGTTATTGAATTTGCACTGCTTAACTGCTGACATGTTTCAATCTTACTATATGTTTGTAGAAGGTGTTTTATACTTCGCGGGGTTCTGGTTGTTGAGCTTGATGTTCATGCTCTGGACCAGTATAGATTTTCAGCTTCTTTAGCATCTGACGACCTAAGCGGTTTTTAGGCAGCATACGGCGAACAGCTTCCCGCAGGATCATTTCAGGTTTCTTAGCAAGTCGGTCTCCAGCGGTGATCGACTTTTGTCCTGGATAGCCGGTGTACCAGGTATACTTCTTTTGGTCCCACTTCTTGCCGGTAAATTTCACCTTTTCGGCGTTTACAACAACAACGAAGTCACCGGTGTCAACGTGAGGTGTGTAGGTTGGGCGGTGTTTGCCCATGAGCAGTACTGCTAATTCACTTGCCAAACGACCGACGATTTTGTCGTCAGCGTCGACAAGCCACCACTTTTGGTCTACTTCACCAGGTTTGGCTGAATATGTCTTTTGAGCTACCAATGGATGGTCCTCTCGTTTCCGTATACTAAAGACGTTTATTTACGGGGAAACAACCAATTCTAAGCCGCGATTTTTGGGTCATCAAGGCCTGAAATGGGTACCTTCAACCTATTTTGGACACGTTTTTTCCGCGGATCCGCGTTGTAGGGAGAATCTGTGTAAAACTGAACGTGTACAGAGCTGACAACCGGTATCCAACGTGGAATTGATTCTGTATAACACCGTATACAAACATGTTTGCATGTTCGAAAATGTCAACATCAGGCTCGGTACTTGCTCAGCCGCAGGCATCTCTTCTCCCGTCGAACAATATTGGTGACCGACACCGTTTGGAGATCAATCTTCTATGGAAGTAGCTGTATTAAAAGAGACGTATCCCGGTGAACAGCGAGTTGCATTAATACCAGCTAGCATCCCCAAGTTAGAAAAATCGGGATTCCGTGTATTTGTTGAAACCGGCGCTGGGAATGCAGCAGGGTTTGCCGACCAACTCTATGTAGATGCGGGTGCACAAGTTGTTGATCGCAGCGAGTTAGCCAATGCGGACGTGTTTCTACAGGTTCGATCATTAGGTGCAAATACTGTTGAAGGCAGATCGGATTTAGATTTGTTGAGCCAAGGGAAAATTGTCATTGGCATGTGTGATCCACTTGGGCAACCAGAGTCGATTGCTGAAATGGCATCCCATGGTGTTACACAGTTTGCATTGGAAATGGTACCGAGGATATCTCGTGCCCAGAGCATGGATGTGTTGTCATCAATGGCAACAATTGCCGGGTATCGTGCTGTATTATTAGCCGCGGTTGAATTGCCACAGATGTTCCCAATGAATATGACGGCAGCAGGTACACTAACCCCCGCACAGGTATTCATCATTGGTGCAGGTGTAGCAGGCCTTCAAGCCATAGCAACTGCCAGACGTTTGGGTGCAGTTGTTCGGGCGTACGATGTGCGACCGGCGGTGAAGGAGCAGGTTGAGAGCCTTGGTGCAAAATTTGTTGAACTGGATCTTGATACAGGCGATGCAGAGGATGCTGGTGGCTATGCGAAAGAAATGGGAGATGACTTTATCTCTCTGCAACAACAGAAGATGGCAGAAGTGGTTGCTGAATCAGATGTGGTCATTACGACTGCTGCGATTCCAGGGCGCGAAGCGCCACTGTTGATTACGACGGAAGCCGTGCGAGGAATGAAGCCGGGTTCGGTGATTGTTGATTTGGCCGCGGAGCGCGGAGGAAATAGTGAACCGAGCCGTCCGGACGAACGTGTTATTGAATCAGGTGTGGTTGTACTAGGCCCCACTAATCTACCTTCAGAGATTCCTAATCATGCAAGCCAGATGTATTCAAACAATGTCGCACGCTTGTTGTTAGAAATGGTGGATGAGGACCAGCATCTGTTCTTGGATTTGGATGACGAAATAATAAACGGCACTCTCGTGGCTCATGAAGGTGTTGTCGTTAACCATCGCGTGAGCGACTTGTTGGATGCGACATGTGAAGAGGTTGCTGGGGTCGCAAATGTCGACTCACAAGAGAGCGTCGGTGTTGATGATTCACTGTCAAGTGACAAACTGGGCGATGAGGTCACAGATCACATATCAGATAGTGTGGAAATGGAAGATGATTCCACTCATGACACGTTACCGCATGATCATGATATAGATGATAAAGAGGTTGATGAGTCGCTGACGGAAGATCCGTCGAATGCAGGTGAGGCAGAGGATTCTCTGCGTGGGATTGAAGATGACGACGATGTATTGCCGCATGATCTTAGCAGTGTTGATGACGAAAATGATGACACCGGCGAGCAAGATCTGATTGAAGATGGCCTAGAGAGTGATATAGAGGAAAGTCAGAAATTGGAATTGATGAGCGATGACTTGGATGATGTAGAAGAGTCCCATGAGGATGATCAGGATCAGGATGGATTATTACTGTAATACATCACAGAAATAGTTGTAGACAAATGTAACCGATTGAGAGTCAATACGATGAACGAACGACATGGTCGATCAAATCTAAAAGGAGCATTCCTGCTCCTGTTGTCATTAGGTGTTTGGTCTGCGGCGGACGTATTTGCTGTAGAAGCAGATCCTGATCAGGCACCAGTGGTTGAGGAGGTCGCAGGTGTGGCTAGTGAAGTGGCTGAAGACACGAACGAGTCAGTGGACGACAACAATCGCATGCAGATGTTAATGGCATCGATCACGATTTTTGTTTTGGCGGTGTTTATTGGTTTCGAGATTATCACCAAAGTACCGCCAACATTACATACTCCTCTAATGTCGGGATCCAATGCGATTAGTGGAATCACCGTGGTGGGAGCTATTCTCGTTACGGCTCGGGAAAGTGATTGGCAATTTGTAGCCATGCTTGCCGTTGTGTTTGCGATGGTAAACGTAGTGGGTGGATTTCTTGTTACCCACAGGATGTTGGCGATGTTTAAGCCTAAGAGTAAGAAAACGCAAACACAGGAATAAGAAAACAAGCGAAAGGTATTCGCTAGGGAGTTTCAATCGTGCAAGACGTTTTACATGACGTACTTTACTTAGTCGCGTCGATCCTGTTCATCCTTGGGATTAAGTCGATGACGCATCCGCGGACGGCAGTACGCGGTAATATGTTGGGCGCATCAGGGATGTTGGTGGCGACAATCGTTGTTTATATGGCGGTTATGAATAGGGGTGAGAGTCTCGCATCGGTCAACATCGGACTAATTGTAGGAGCTGTGGCAGGATTAGTGCTTGCGGTGAAGATTGAAATGACTGCAATGCCGCAGTTGGTAGCGTTCTTCAATGGAATGGGTGGACTGGCGTCATTGTTGGTTGCAGGTGTGAACTTGGGATTTGTTGAGGGCACACCAGACCGTGCAGAGATGATCGCGACAGCTGTGTCCGGATTGATTGGATCAGTGACATTTCTCGGCAGCATGATTGCTATGGGTAAGTTATGGGAATTAGGGTTTTCAAAGTGGGAATTGCCATTACCAGTTTCGTTCCGTCATTTACTAAATGCGGTGTTGATCCTGATTTGTCTGTTTTGCGGATACCGATTAACAGGTGATGCTGGAGTGGAGTGGTATCTAGGCATATCGATCACAGGCTGTTTGTTAGGGTTTACGTTGACAAGTCCCATTGGTGGTGCGGATATGCCGGTGGTTATCGCCCTGCTCAATTCTTATTCTGGTTTGGCAGCATCAGCAACGGG
>Ga0114933_10001411_pt1 | contig 26788 bp, 27 predicted proteins | sample 4SBtaG_FD_89691 | JGI IMG/M metagenome (GOLD analysis project Ga0114933, IMG submission 89691) | Deep subsurface microbial communities from Kolumbo volcano to uncover new lineages of life (NeLLi) - 4SBTROV12_W25 metaG | ecosystem: Environmental > Aquatic > Marine > Volcanic | place: Kolumbo... | reverse complement strand
GAAGATTCTTCAAATCACTTCCGCAGACCCCCGAAGCTTTCATCTGGAGAACAACCTCTCCTTTGCCTGGACTGGGTTTATCGGTCTCTACTAGATCAACTATCGAGTCCCCTGTAAAATACAACGCCTTCATATTTAATCCTTATCTATCCTGAGCATTAGAGCTACTTAGTGATATATCCTTAACTATCTCAACTACGATTATCCATAATCACCCGCTGACTTCAAATTACAAAGAGGTGGCAGAAGACTAAAAATCTGTCAAGAGTGCATGAAAATATGAGTTCCACAGTTTTCCCACTGTCATTTTTCAATATTGATAATTCAAATTCTTCCATTTTTCATCCTACGACGCAGTCTAAAGGACCATGGGACCCTACCACCCTCCACGGAAGGGTTATTTCTGGTCTCGCAGCTTACGAAGTAGAAAGGTTCCACCTTCAGGGGTCTGACAAAAATACCTTCCAGCTAGCCCGACTAACGGTGGATATGTTCCGCCCAGCTCCCATGGCTGCCCTGACTGTTACAAATGAAGTAGTTCGAGCAGGTAGGCGCATTAAAGTTATCGAAGTGAAGATAGAAGCCACGGTGCCAAAAAGAGGTCACGTGGAAATAGCGCGATCAAGTGCGGTCCTTCTGCGAAGGTCAAAAAATCCGCCGGGAGATATTTGGACACCTTCGAAGTGGAAAATGAATGCCCCAGATGAAAACCTACCATATGCCGTGGAGGGTGAGCCCCAATCAAATTCAATATGGCATTCCGTTTCACCAGAGGGAACCACAACGGAAAATCTCCTATCGTCTAGACGGCTATGGATACGTGAAACTCACAATCTGGTCTCTGGGGTCGAACCCAGCCAACTAGTTAAAGTGGCTCAAGTAGCCGATTTTGCCAACCCAGGTGCAAATTCCGGCACAAATGGTCTGAACTACATTAACGCAGATGTATGTCTATACCTACACCGTGACCCAGTAGGTATGTGGATTGGAACAGAATCTTTCTATCATGGGTCTGACTCGGGCGTTTCCGTTGGAACAATTGCACTTTATGACAAAAACGGTCGAATCGGAACATCAACGGTATGTGCCCTGGGCCAAGATCGATAGAGAGAGCAGCTGTAAAGCTACTCGAAATCATTCACCCTTATAAACAGGTGAACGCTTTTCCAAGAAAGCCTGAACAGCCTCTTTCTGATCATAGGTATCATAGAGGGGTGACCCATAAAAATCCTCATCAGCAACTGAGTCAACCCAATCACGGTATCCTGATCTAAGCAGCTGCTTGGTATTTTTCACTGCCAGTGGGGGATTGGAAGAAATATCGTCCGCAAATTCAAGAGCTTCCGACATTAAGAATTGGGATTCAACAATTCGACTGACCAGCCCATGGGACTCTGCCCATTCCGCATCATAAATCCGCCCCGTCAAGCACATTTCCGCCGCAACAGAATGTCCCGCTATTTCCGACAATGTGGCAGAGGCAGCAGTATCCGGAACAAGTCCGCGCCGTACGAAAATAGCAGAAAATTTAGCATCCTGTGAAGCGATTCTAATGTCACATGCCAAAGCAATAGAAAAACCAGCTCCTACTGCTGCCCCGTTTATCGCCGCTATTACAGGTTGTGGGATGCTACGAATACTGGCTGCAAGCTCCTGTATTCGTAGCATCCCAGTTTGTCCCGAACCATTCCCAGGCATCCTTCGGTTTTCAGATCCGCCAGAAGCCATACGGGAAAGATCTGCTCCTGAACAAAACCCTCTTCCCTCTCCTGTAATAACAACTACCCTTACCTCCGGAAACATTTCAGGTAAGGCTTCCAGAACAGAATGGAATTCAAGGGTAATTTCTCGGTTGAGGGCATTCATGACTGATCCACGCCTAAGAGTTATAACTCCTGTGTGATTAATCTTTTCGAAAGATAAATTCTCGTATTTGCCCATTGTTTTTGCCTATATTTATTTCGAACACATGTAATTAGACCCAATCAACATTGTTAACATAAATCTTGAATCACCTTATCAAGAGCTCTTTTTAAATGCGAAATGGCCAAGTCGATTTTATAAGCATTGTTTTCTGACATGGGTTTGGCGTCGCCCAGTGAACTCTCAACTTTGGCAGAAAATTCGTCGGAGCACCTCAGATCATCTATAGGTATACCCATCATATATTCTTCAATCTCTTGAAGGCGCCAGGGAATTGGGGCTATCCCACCTAACGCAACACCAACTCGATGAATTTTCCCTTCTGCCAACGAAATGGATACAGCTGCGCTCGCAAGAGCGAAATCCATTGACTGTCTTTCTTTGAATTTTAAGAAAGTGCTCGACGATTTATCATCACAAGATATTTCAATAGATGAAACAAATTCGCCTTCTTTCAAAACATTTTCATTATGAATATCTATGCCTGGACCAACAAAAAAATCATCTATTTTCATGTTTTTGTATCCAGAAGGACCGAATATTTTTACTTTCGCATCCAATGCTGTAAGTGCTACGGCGATATCGGAAGGATGGACAATCCAACACTTTTCACCCCCAATAATCGAATGGTATTTATCCAATCCACCCACAGCGAAACACTTGTTTCCACCCTTTTTCAAACAATCGAATAGTGGACTTCGGTAATACCAACACCTCGGTCTTTGACATAGATTCCCCCCTAGAGTCCCAATAGATCTAATTTGGGGCGTTGCTACTGATGCAGCAGCCTCCACCAATGCCGGAAAATTTACCTTCAAATACTTACTATCAACAATATCTGACAAGGTCACCATTGAACCCAATTTACTTTCATTTCCATTTATGTGGAAAACTTTCATTCCCTCCACATCGGCGAGACTTACTAGCGATTCTGGATGCACCAATCCCTGCTTCATTTCTCCCAATAGATCGGTGTTTCCTGAAACAACATGTGCTCGGGGGCTGGAAGTTAGTAATAAAGATGCCTGTTTTTGAGTTGAAGGTCGATGATATTCAAAGGAATCCATAACAAATTAAGCCTTCTGGCTTTTGATGGCAGAAAGCAATTTGTTCGGAGTTATCGGCAAATCAGTAATTCTTACTCCGACTGCGTCATAGATTGCATTTGCAATCGTCGGTGCAGGACCAATGCAAGGTGGCTCACCCAGGGATTTTGCTCCAAAGGGACCAATAGGATCTGTTACGTCTGCGAAAACGACGTCAATATCAGGAAAATCCAAAATGGTCGGACTTTTGTGATCCAAAAAATTACTGTTTACAACTATTCCAGTGCCAGGATCTATCTCCATATCCTCTGAAAAGGTAAATCCCAACATTTGTGATACTCCCCCTCGGACCTGATTCTCTGCCATCTTGGGATTAATTATCGTACCTGCATCATGTGCCGCAACGTAACGGGATATATTGACTCTTCCTGTTTCAACATCCACTTCAACTTCTACAAAATGTGCTCCAAACGAATTAATCACATAATCCGAACTGCCAGGGACAACGGAGGCCTTGGCACTTATAGCTCCACTATGTTCAACAAGATCGGATAAAGATAGAGACTTACCTGATTCAGATATTACCTTTGAACCATGTAAGTTTAAAACGCCTTGGGGTTCCGCCAGAAGCTGTGAGGCCTGATTTAAAATTTTGTTCCGGAGAACTTCAGCAGCATCTTTTACTGCCAGACCAGAAGAAAAGGTAACGGAAGAACCTGCTGTAATACTAGCTTCAGGGGTGATATCTGTGTCACCCATCACCAATTCAATTTCATCATATGGAATGGAAAGAACTTGTGAGGCGATCTGGCTAAGAACTGTGGCACTTCCTTCTCCTACATCCATGACTCCTGTAAACAATGAATATGATGCATCCTCGGTTAAAGCAACAGCAGCGTGTGATTTCCCCCCAGGGCCACCTCTGTAAAGGAACATTGACATTCCTCTGCCCCGCTTGATTGACTTGCTGGAGGATTCGCCAATTCCATTCACTGGCTGATCCCAACCTATCTTTTCCGCCCCTAACGTTAAACATTCAGACAGACCATTGCTGGAAAAGGGAATTCCCCCTTCTGATGGTTGAGTATCAACTATTTCATTCACTGGAGTAGTCCGTTCACCAGGTTGACCCTCAATAGTCACTTGGTTCTTCTTCCTAAAATGTAGTGGGTCTAAGCCAAGTGACTTAGCCGCCAAATCAGCTACAGACTCTAAAGCAAAATGTCCTTGTGGTGCCCCCAATGCACGATAAGAACCCGCTGTTGGGGTATTAGTATAGACAAGGGATGCTTCATATCTGACATTGGGACAACGGTACAGGTATAAAGCACCTTGACCAGCACGCCTAGCAACCCCCGGACCAGAAGATAAATATGCACCTGTATCCATTACAGTTTTCGCATGAATCGCGGTGATTTCTCCATTCGATTTTAATCCCATGCGCAGGGTGGTCATCGTTGAGTGACGACGACGGCCAGCAACAAATTCCTCCTCCCGAGAAAGTTCCAATCGTACGGGCATCTGGGTTCTTATTGAAAGAATAGAAGCCAACACGGCTGTACGAGTTTCATCCTTCCCTCCATACCCTGCTCCCATGTGGGGTCCTATGACCCTCAGAGACTTAGATGGAAGGCCTAGGGCCTGCGATAAACTCGCCTTGTCTGCATGTATTCCTCTACTTGATTTCCATAACGTTAATCTGGAACCATCCCATTTAGCCAATGCGGTTCTAGGCTCCAGTGGGGCAGGACTATGAGCTGGAGTTGTAAACGACTCCTCCAAAACCAGGTCTGCCTCTGCAAAACCTTCATCCAGATTACCCCGCTGCTCGACTAGCGGCCCATTGTTTATAAGATTACCGCCTGCGTGAATCGGTTCAGCTCCCTCAGATAAAGCCTCATCGGTGGTGCGATAAAATGGGAGAACGTCATAGGACACTTTGATCAATTTTACAGCCAACTCAGCTGTATAAGGGTCGTCCGCGGCAACAACAGCCACTTCATCCCCGACAAACCGCACCTTTTTGTCAAGAATAGATACGTCAGGTGCTATACGACCATTGGATATATCAAAAGGAGTTACAACAGCCCTCACTCCCTGCAATTTATCCGCTTCAGTAGTATCTACCGATAAAATAATTGCGTGAGGATGAGGACTCCTTAAAACCTTGGCATGTAACATGTCATCAAAGCTAATGTCAGCGGAATATTCGGCTTCTCCAGTTACTTTATCTTTCAAATCTCGACGTGGCGGAGATGTCCCTACCCATCCTAAATTTTCAGACATGAGTTCTCCTATCAAGGGCGGACTGTACTGAATCCAATATAGCTCCGTATGCATTGCAGCGACACAAATTCCCCCCTAATGCATCAGCTATTTGATCTCTTGTGACTGGAGCCTCTTCTTCCATTAAGGGAATGGCACTCATAATAAATCCAGGAGTACAAAAGCCACACTGGGCACCATCGTTTTGGAGAAAAGCGACTTGCAAAGGATGCAAGTTCCCGTCGTCGGACAAACTTTCTATGGTAGTGACTTTACAAGCTGAAATAGAAGCAACCAGGACCTGACAAGCATTTACTGGTAAACCATCGAGTAAAACCGTACAGGCCCCACACTCACCCATATCACAGCCTCTTTTGGTCCCAGTAAGACCAAATTCCTCTCGAAGTAAATAAAGAAGCGTCCAACGTGTGTCTGCTTCTACGCAGTGTCCGGTTCCGTTAAGACTAAATGAGACTTCGGTAGTGACCACAGAATTCTATTTATCAATCTGTAGCATGTATAAGTAACCACATAGGCTCTTTTCCAACTTCATAGCGGGATATCAATCTAAGTGATCCATCTCCCTCTATATGAAAAGCCGACACATGGCCCGACTCCAATCCAGCCGAATAAAGAAATTGCCCCGTATTATCTATGTCTAGAACCCTTGGTACAGCCTCTGTTGTAAATCTACCAGCTTGCTTCATTTTTCCTGTGTCTGGATCAATCGAAAAGGCCGCCAAAGAATCATGCCCCCGATTTGGTGCATATAAAAAACTTCCGTCAGGAGTTAAACGTATCTGGGCACAAGTGTTTACACCGCCATAATGCATCGGAAGGGTGGATTCTGTTTGAATTTCCTTCAATGAGGAGGACTCAATGTCAATCTCATAGGAAGTCACACTACAGTCCTGCTCATTGGAAAAAAAAGCGAATTTCCCGTTCGGATGTATTGAATAGTGGCGTGGACCCCTATTGTCAGGCTGTAAACACTCGAAAGCATCCGACGGGGTCAGATCGCCAGTTTCTTCAGAGAATCTAAATAAGCGAATAGTATTCAAGCCATTTTCACCTGCTATGTGTGGAAGCATAGCCATGCTGTTAGTTGCATCTGTATAGACACAATGAGCCCCGGTGCCTGTCGAAATCCAATCATTTCTTCCTTCAAAGGATCCTTCTTTGACTTCATGGACACTTACACCACCTGCCAAGTAGTAAGCAGCAAGTAGATATTGGGAGGTATTGTCCAGGGAAATATAACAAGGGTCTCCTTGGAGAATGGGGCCATCGGAGAGATGTTCTAAGGAGCCGTTAGAAGAGTTAAATCTATAGGATGAAACCCGAGGAATATCTCTTCTTCCAACGTAGATAATGGACTTCTCTGTGTCCAGAGCGAGGGGAGCCGGCCTACCGTCAATTTCAGTATCGGAAAGAAATTCCAGCTCTCCGGTGGAATCATCAATCTCCCAGCAGGACAACTTGTCACTTGCCGCTAAAGTCATAAACATAATTTGACGCAAGCCACACTCCTAGACGCATCCTGCAATAAGTATTGGTGAAATTTGTGGATATATCTTTCTAGCATTAATCTTAACAGGGGAATCGTATATACAGTAATTGATACAACACCAATGACCTGACATAGCGAAACCTGTGAATAAAAATTAAGAAGCCAAGAAACCTTTCACTTTCCCCATTTGATGATTAAAATTGTATTGCCTGCTCAGGTAACCCAATCAAACACGCGGTAATGCCGCCCTATTTAATTCAAAAATGACAAACCAATATAGGTGCGGTCGGTGACAATATCATCTGTGAAACTTTCGCTGGCGAACCGTTGGTCAAGACCCAACGGATATCGGCCAGTATTATTGATAGCGTTTCCACTCATACTAAGTACTGGGTCTTGGTCAATCCAACAATTCGTGGACCGTATGTTCCTATCCTGGTATTCGTCCGATGCCCTGGCCGCCGCTATGCCAACAGGGATATTAAGTTTCACAATCGTTAGTTTTTTTGTCGGGACATCTGGTTATGCCAGCACTTTCGTCGCACAGTACACCGGAGCAGGTAGGCATGACAGAGTGGGTCCAGCAATGTGGCAAGCCATATATTTTTCACTCATAGGTGGAATTGTAACCTTCACAGCGATGTTCTTTGCTGAACCAATTTTTCAATTTATTGGACATGATGAGTCAGTGAGAGAACTTGAAACTAAGTACTGGCGCTATCTTACAATTGGGGGATTTTTTCCCATATGCCTAGCTGCCGTATCTTCTTTTTTTAATGGTCGCGGAAACACATATCCAGTGATGTGGGCGAGCCTACTCGCCACTTGTTTGAATATTTTACTTAATTATTTGTTGATATTTGGCCATTTCGGATTTCCTGAAATGGGTATCTCCGGAGCCGGATTATCAACAGTAATATCGCAATTTTTTAATTTATCACTATTACTAATAATGACTTTTATGGGAGATAACAATGTCAAGTACAAAACTATCTCAGGCTGGAAGTTTGATAAAAAACTGTTTGCTCGTTTGATTAGATACGGACTCCCAAACGGAATCCATTTCTTCTTAGACATAGCAGCGTTCTCTGCTTTCATATTAATAGTTGGCAGGTTAGGTGCTTCACAATTAGCTGCAACCAACATCGCTTTGAATGTAAGCATGTTGGCTTTTATGCCAATGATAGGAATGGGAATAACTGTTTCTATCCTAGTTGGTCAATCACTTGGCGCGAATGATGAAGACATGGCCGACAGGGCAACTACTTCGGCTGTCCAAATGGCATTTATTTACATGGGAAGCATTTCACTCATGTATCTACTCATACCTTCTATGTTCATATATCCATTTGCTGCCAACGCAGATCCGACCACATTTGAGGAAATAAGAATCTACGCAATGACAGCAATGAAATTTGTAGCTGCATGGTCAATAATAGACTCATTGGGAATAGTTTATTCATCCGCACTGAAAGGTGCGGGAGACACTAGATTCACAATGTTTACGATCATAATTCTATCCCTAATTCTACTAATCCTTCCGACATTCATAGCGCTAGAGGTGATGGGATGGGGACTTGAGGCAGCTTGGACAGTAGGACTCATATACATAATTGGACTCGCCGCAGCATTCAGCCTCAGGTACAGAGGAGGCAAATGGAAATCCATGCGGGTAATCGAGCAACCAGCCTTTGAAGATTCATCGCAACGCTAGAGAAAAATTTAGGTTGATTAGTAGAATCAAGGCATTATCTGCTAAAAATAGATCTTCTGGAAATCATAAATTTGTGAGGAGTTAAAGAGTAATGAAAAATCAACCCAACATAATCCTGATTATGTCGGATGACCTTGGATACGAAGTAATCGGTGCCAACGGAGGAACTTCATATAACACTCCAAAACTAGACGAAATGGCTAAAAATGGAATGCGATTTGAGAACGCTCATGTGATGCCACTTTGTACTCCAACACGTATTTCTCTCATGACAGGAAAATATAACTTTCGCAATTACATTGGATTTGGTCTAATCGCCCCAGATGAGACCACTTTTGGGCATTTAATGTCCGACGCCGGGTACAACACATGTATAGCCGGCAAATGGCAGCTATATTCGTATAACCCCCCTGACGAAGTACCTGAAATGAGAAATAAAGGACAAAAAATAGAGAATTCCGGATTCAATGAGTTCTGTGTATGGCATCCACATCAGACCGAAGAAAAGGGCTCCAGGTATAAGAATCCCATCATCTATGAAAATGGTCGATTCATGGAAGATACGAAGGACAAGTACGGAGAAGATATATTTTGCGACTACATAATCGACTTCATAGACAGAACCAAGGACGAAAATGACCCATTTTTCGTTTATTGGCCTATGGCAGCTACTCATAAGCCTCATGAACCCACTCCTGACAGTCTTGAATGGGATAGTTTCGACCCACCATCAAATCATTCCTTGGGTGGTAGAACATGGTCGGAGCTTGAAGATGGATCCTGGGAAGACGATCCTAAATTTTATAAAGATATGGTTGAGTATCACGATAAGGTCATAGGAAGGCTCATCGACTATCTTTCTGAACAGAATCTATCAGAGAATACTCTCATAATTTACCTCGGAGACAATGGAAGCCCACACGATGTTTGTTCGATGGTTCACAGCCACAACGAGATTTGTGGAGGAAAGGGTAAAACAAATGACCGCGGCACACATGTGCCTCTGATATGTAGTATGCCCGGAACCATCCCATCAGCTACCGTACAAGTGGATATGGTGGAAGCAACAGACTTCCTACCCACTATCTTCGAAGCTGCGGGTCTCAACTTTCCAGAGGGCTACTTAATTGACGGAAGATCTTTTTTGCCGCAGCTTAAAGGCGAACCTGGAAATCCAAGAGATTGGATGTTTTTTCATTTTGAACCCATGAATGACAGAAATGACATTGGACAGATCAGATTTGTTCGGGACCACGAGTGGAAACTGTACGAGACTGGCCAACTTTATGACTTGAAAAATGATCTGGAGGAAGATCTTCCGATATTCGAGTCAGAAGACAATCCGGAACAATCTATGGCAAGGTCTAAACTGAAACCGGTATTTTCAAAGATGCATTAGTATCATCAGAAACAGATTTTCTTACTCTGGTTTTAGGTCGATTGATGCTGAATTTATGCAGTACCTGAGTCCGGTTGGATTCGGTCCGTCTGGAAACACATGCCCCAAGTGAGCCCCACAAGACTGACATATAACCTCTGTCCGAACCATACCGAGCGAACTGTCTGTTTCTTCCTCGATTTGATCCTCAACGATAGGAGCGTAAAAACTTGGCCATCCGCACATAGAATCGAATTTCGTATCTGAGGAGAATAATTCAGCACCGCAACAAACGCATAAATACTTACCGTCGTCAAAGGTATTCCAATATTTACCAGTGAAAGCTCGTTCCGTGGCTTTGTTCCGAGTTACCTCGTATTGCATTGGTGTTAACTGGTCTCGATACTGCTCATCATTTCTTGGATCAATATTTTCTTCTTGAGCCATTGGTATATCTCCAACGAATTTAGTTTCATGTTTGTGAGACTAGTATAGCGTGAATTTTTGGCACATCCACCTGAAACTAATTTAACCTCAGGTGTAACATAATAACTCTACCTATAAATATTAGCTCTTGTGAAAGGTTCATCTAAAAATGTCCATCAAATTTGGAGTATTTGACCATATAGAACCCGTAGAAAAAATGCCTCTTCATGAAGTGTACAACCTTCGTATGCAGCAAATTGAGCAGTTCGACAATAACGGGTTTTACGCTTATCACCTGGCTGAACACCATACTCCAGCAGTACATAGTCTTGCTCCCTCACAAAATGTTTTCTTAGCTGCTGCATCCCAAAGAACTTCTAAACTCAAACTAGCTCCTTGCGTCTATGTTCTACCATTACATCACCCATTACGCTTAATAGAAGAAATTAGTATGCTGGATCATCTAAGTGAGGGAAGACTCGAGATCGGAATCGGAAGAGGCGGGGTCATGGAAGCTTTCTTCTGGGGACAAGAAGCCGAGTCTGAAACAAACTATCTACGCTATAAAGAAACTTTAGACATAATCAAACAGGGATTGGATACAGATTTCCTTTCATATGAGGGACAATTTCATCAGTTTGACGAACTTCCCATGCGCCTAGATCCAATCCAAAAGCCTTATCCGCCAATGTGGTATATGCGCAACGCGGAGACTGCGGCGTTGGAAGGCATGAATACCGTAGTTGTAGGAACTTTGGACAGCCTACGTACAGAGACGATTCGTTTCAAACGAGTATGGGAATCTACACATGGGAAAAACGCACTCACGATTCAAGGAACAGAACCGAAGATCGGCCTAGTCGTCCACATGGTTGTAGCTGAGACCGATGAAGAAGCCATTCAGATAGCAAAACCAGCTTGGGAAAAGTATAGATGGAACCTTGCAGCACCCAGACGCATCGAAGCTGAACGTAGAGGTTTGACACAGTTTCAGTCGAGTACTGACGGTTCATTCGGTTTTGTGGGGGACAGACCAGCAAATTTGCCTGATAGAGAAACCAGACGGGATATCGAAGCGGAAATAGAACGATTTGACAACCAATCGGCAAGAGAAGATCCGACTAGGTTAGGTGGGGTTGCCCTGGCAGGATCACCAGAATCTGTCATGAGATACATGGAAGAGTATGTAGATACGGGCGCAAACTATTTTATGTGCTCTTTCCAGTGGGGAGATCTAGATCATGCTACGGCTATGAAATCAATTCATCTATTTTCAAATGAGGTGATGCCCAACTACTCGTAGAAGGTCAAAATCATTATAAAAAGACTGCCTTTAACACAATAAGTGTAAAATCAACCGCAATGCTCGAACCAACAAATAGCATCTAGGATTTTGAGAATTGAAATGTCTTTAGAAATAATAGGAATGATAGGAGCCAAGAGAGAGGGGACAGGTAAAAAAGGGGCTGAAGTTCATGTCATCGGGGGCGGCATTGACGGTGACTACATAACAGAATTTGCCCAAGCACACGAAAAAAGTGGTTTTGACAAAGTCCTCGTTGGTTATACTTCTTCCTCCGCTGATGGCTTCATTGTCGCTATGCATGCAGCAGCCAACACAAAGCATTTAGGCTACTTAATAGCCCATAGACCGGGATTCGTCAGCCCAACCGTCCTTGCACGGAAAGCTGCAACTTTCGACCAATTAACTAACGGACGTATCGCATTACACATTATCAGTGGAGGTGGAGATACTGAACAGCGCCGTGACGGAGATTATGAGACTCATGACAGTAGATACGAGCGTTCTGGCGAATTTATCAAAGTCCTTAAAAATCTATGGTCTCAATCAGAACCTCTCACCCATCATGGACACTTTTACAAATTTGAAAATGCCAAAAGTGACTTTCAATGTTTTCAGGAACCTCACATACCGATCTACTTTGGAGGTGCCTCGGAGGCTGCCCTAAGTGTGGGAGCGGAGACTTGCGACGTATATGCTCTCTGGGGAGAGCCTCGCAAAGAGGTAAAGAAGAAAATAATTGACTTCAAAAAAAGAGTCAAAGCGACAGGTAGAAACCCTGAGACCATCAGGTTTTCTATTTCAACCAGACCGATCGTTGCTGAAACAGAGTCTGAAGCCTGGGACAAGGCTTATCACACTTTAGAATCAGTTTTGCAATCTGGACAAAGATCAATGCACGGGACTGCAGATGAGAGACTCGAATCCGTCGGATCTCAAAGACTAGTTGATTTCGCCGCAGCGGGTGATGTACTGGATGATCGCCTTTACATGCCTATTGCAGCGGCAGCCGGGGGAGCAGGAAATACAACCGCCCTAGTAGGAACCCCTGAACAAGTGGTTGAGTCTTTAATAAAGTATTACAAACTTGGGTGCACGACATTATTGATCCGGGGCTTCGATCCTTACAACGACACAATCTATTGGGGAAAAGAGCTTATTCCCTTGCTCAGAGATGAAGTCAACAAATATCTAAAATCCAACGTAGTTACAGCCCATGCGTAACGTCGTCGCAATATTGGGGAGTCCTTTTTCACAATCATCCTCTGAAAAAATCGTTCGACTGATTCTGGATAGCCTCAATTCTAATGAGTGGACAGCGACAGTCATTGACCTATCCAAGATCTCAGCAGACGATCTACTACTTCGTTCAAAAGGCCCTGAATTGGATCAAGCCTTGAACAAAACTATTGAAGCAGATTTAATCATCCCCGCATCACCAACGTACAGAGCAACATACACAGGTCTGTTAAAGGTATTCTTTGACCAGATGCCACCCGAAAGTCTTTCAGGATCATATGTATTGCCCGTGCAAACAGGTGGTTCTCCACATCATTCATTAAGCATAGAACATGGAATGGTTCCGATGGTTAGAAGCCTGGGTGCATTGGTGTTAGCAAATACTATCTATACTTGGTCTGAACAGTGGAATAAAGACGGCTCAGCAGGTTCGGATTTGATATCAATGATCCAAGATTCTGTAGAGGAAATATCTGGACTATACGGATAGTAGTAACTTGATCAGTCCAACAAACCTAACGCCTTGGAAAAACTCAGCATATCTCTAGCAGTTTTCTCATGTGCGATGTCAACCATAGCCCCGTTAAACTGAACCGCAGCGCCTCCCGTTTTTCTAACACCATCCATGGCTTCAATAATCCCCATCCACTCAGCAATCTCTTGGTGCGTGGGAGAGAAAACTTGGTTAACTATTTCAATATGTGACGGATGTATTACGCTCATACCTGTGTATCCCAAATCTCTCGAGTGTTTTGCGAATGACCTAAGTCCGTCATGATCATGAATATCCTGCCAAAGTCCGGTAACGGGATAAGGAACTCCAGCAGCTCGGGAGTCGAGCAATACTTTTGATCTAATGAACAAAGTCTCATTCCCCTGAGGTGACCAACGGTAACCAATTGATCGAGCAACATCTCCACCTCTTCCACCACTTGCCCCCATATGGGCCACCCTCTTCGATGAGACAGCGATGTCATATGCAGAACGTATACCACTGGCGGTCTCAAGCCCTGGATCTATAAGAACAGTACCGAGAGGAATACCTTTGTTTTCCTCTTCCATCCCTATTAGGGCATCAACGGATTCAACATCACTTACCTGTTTGACCATTGGCAGTGTTATCCCATACAAGCCATCTACCACACAGTGTGCAATATCATCTTCAGTAAGACCTGTAGACGGATCATTCACTCTGACAAACACAGTTATATTTTGCTCAGCCAAAATTGGCACGAGCCTAGACACCACTTCCCTTGCTAACGATTTTTCAGTTAGCGGAACTGAATCTTCAAGATCTAATATCAGCGCATCCGATCCATATTTTGGAGCTTTTAGAATCCATTCCTCTTTATTACCAGGAACGTACAAAAGCGTACGAAGTGGTTTCGCTAAATCTCTCATCACGTAACCTCTAAGAACAACAAACCAGTCCTGTTAGAAAATTCCTAAATCACACCGTCAGACTCAAGTCTACTCAAATGCGACTCATCTATCCCAAGAATATCTCCGTAAATATCCGCGTTCTGCTGACCTAGTAAAGGCGCACCAGTCTCCTGTGGCAGACTACCACCAGAAAACACAACGGGGAATCCGGAAACGATCCCGGGAAGATCCTCATCAAATGCCTGACTCCGCATAGATCTAAGGGTGCCTCTGTCCCAAAAGTGCTGATCGTCAATAATTTGAGACACGGATCTTACATCGCTGCACGGCACATCATTTTGGTCCAATATCTTCAGTGCTTCCTTCTTCGTGAACGTCATCAGTATCTCTTGGACAGCAGAACGCGCTGCATCAAGATTTTTACCTCTATCCAAAAAACGCGCGAATCGAGGATCCTCAATTAGGTGGGGGGCACCAATCGCTTTTGCTAAACGTTCCCACTGATCATCACTGGCAACAGTGATAATAATGTCTCCGTCCTTCGTGTGATATAGGCCCATTGGACCTCCTCTTATCCCGTTTCCCATTCTCAAAGGTTCACCCGCATACAGAGCCTCCTCAATGTTTTCGACGAACATAAGCGAAGTTAACGTATCCATCATAGAGACGTCTAAATACTGACCTTTTCCAGTGATATCCCGGTTTCTCAAAGCAGCTAATATCGAATAGCACGTGAAAATTGGTGTAACTAGGTCGGCAATATAGAACCCTACCCTCATAGGTGGCCCATCTGGATCACCATTTATATCCATAATTCCGCTCATACCCTGTATTTCTGGATCATGCGCTTTTCTGTGCGAATGTGGGCCCGTTTGCCCATAACCAGAAATAGATGCGTAAATTATTTTTGGGTTAACTTTCAACACATCTTCGTATCCAAGGCCGAGTCTTCGCATGGCACCGGGGGAAAGATTTTCCACGACCACATCAGATTTAGCGGCCATATCCAAAAACATCTGCTTCCCTTCTGGGTGTTTCAGATTCAAAGTAACACTCTTAACACCTTGGGAACGCTTGAGAAATCGAGTGGACAGCTGGGAGTCTGTCTCTTTGGTAGGAGAATATCCATCGGGATCTGCAAATGGACCATTCCCACGTGTTGGGTCACCATATTCTGGAACTTCAACTTTTATTGCTTCGGCTCCTAGTCTTGCGAGATTGACTAGCGTGAAGGGCCCAGCAAGATAGACAGTCACTCCTAGCACTCTTAATCCAGCCAATGGAGAAATAAAACTAGTTTCTTCTGACGACAAATTTTTACTCCTGATAGATTTTCCAGAATAACTCAGACGTTGCGAGACAATGGTATGAAAGTAGATAAGATATGGTCAATCTATCCTGGTTGGAAAGAAACCTAGATATCCTCCTCTCAAATTAACCAGTATTTCACTGTTGTCAGACTGTGTTATAAATGTTTTCACATTCCCCACAGACTTATAGGAGGCGTTGAATGAGGATAGCAGTAATTGGCCAAGCGGCTTTTGGAAAAGACGTACTGGAGGCACTAGTTGAAAAGGGAGAAGACGTTGCAGCGGTTTTATGTCCTCCCGATAGAAAAGATCGCCCTTTTGACCCAATCAAGGAATCTGCAGTCGAGCGTGACATTCCAGTCTACCAATACAAGCGTATGAGAGATGAAGAGGCAATAAAAGAGTTCTCATCACTTGGTATTGATCTTTCTGTAATGGCGTTCGTCACTGACATCGTTCCTATGGAGATTTTGGAGAATCCCACTAATGGAACTATTCAATACCACCCGTCGCTTTTGCCGGAACACAGAGGCCCGAGCTCAATAAACTGGCCAATCATCCAAGGAAAAAACAAAACAGGATTATCTATTTTTTGGCCCGATGAAGGTCTTGACACCGGTCCGATTCTACTTCAGAAAGAAACACCGATAGAGATAGACGACACCCTGGGGTCAGTTTATTTCGGTCGGCTATATCCAATGGGAGTGGATGCGATGGTAGAGGCGGTAGAACTGGTAAAAAATGGAGAGGCACCGAGAATAGTTCAGGATAACTCAAAAGCAACCTACGAAGGTTGGTGTCGCTCCGAGAATGCAATAATTGATTGGAACAAACCAGCCGCTGAAATTTACAACTTGATCAGGGGTAGTGATCCTAGCCCGGGCGCAAACACAAAATTTGGTGATGACAAATTGGCTTTTTTCAACGCCAAATTTTCGGCTGAAAGCTCAGATTCCGATCCAGGCACAGTAACTAAAATAAATTCGGATTCTTTTACTATCTCACTGCAAGGTGGAAGCATAGATATAGGTCGAGTACAAATCAATCGAGAAAGAAAGATAATGGCAGAGGAATTTATTAAATCAAAAAATCTTGAAATAGGGTTTAATTTTTCCAGTTAGCGAAGTTGAAATTATTAATTTAGGAGAATAAATCATGGATTCCAAATATTTTTTTACAGCGGCAATGGATATACCAGCCAACAAGGAACAGCTATTTAACGAAGTCTATGACGAGGAACACATCCCTTATCTATCAGAGGTACCCGGAGTGTTATCAATTGCTCGTTTTACGTCACAACCGCTTCGAATGGTGATAGGTGGAGAGGAAAAAGAAATAGTTATACAAGATCAACCAAAACACACAGCGATCTACGAGATTGAAAGTCCTGAAATACTGACATCAGCTGGATGGTCTGAAGCTGTAGATAAAGGGCGATGGGCTACAGAGGTACGCGATCACACATTTAACAGAAGGCACGTGCTACTGAGAAAATCTTAGGAAAGATAAAAAGATCTACTTTTCTTCTCCTTCAGGTTCGTCGGAGTCATCACTTTCATCGGCAACATCTTCAGGAGGAGCTCCACCTCCACCAGCGTTGTTTTCAAATCTTTCGCCCATTTGATTAAGAAAATCTTCCACATCTGGGGAAAGATTTATATCTTCTCCATCATTAGGATTGGAAGAGCTAGAAGATGACGAATCAGATGATGTGGGCTCCGATTTGTCCTCGGAGCGAGACAGAACACGGTCATAATAGGTCTCCAGCTGTTTTATCAACGTTCCAACCTCACCACCGTAATCAATTGCTTTATCTATTTCTTTGTATTGCTGTTCACCTTGAGCCATATCAGCCAGTTCAGATGGAAACCCATATACAGAACTTAAGACCTCAAGTAGGCGAGCCGCACCAAGATGATCTTCGTCCAACTGCACATATTGGGGAAGATGTGCCATTAAAGTTGTGTTTGCTATACCAAGCCCAGTCAGATCCTCATTCACTTGATTAACTATAGAAGTGGGTCCTTGGTAAGTGCTTCTGCGAGGATTCAGTTTTCCTGCTGCCTTTTGTTCCTGATCGTCTTTCATTGATCCAGTTACTAATATAGGCCGAGTGTGGGGAACGGAGTCATACATACCTCCGATTCGACAATATTCTGTGACATTACAGAACTTCAATAGTTCAACTATGGATTCCGTGTAGTCCTCACCAAAATTATGAGGCTCTCGCACATGAAGAAATAAATAGTCTCTGTCGGTATATTCATCATGAGCGTAGTGGACTATGGTATTTGGCTTAGTAAAAATACGATTCCCATTTACTAATCTCATCCTCGGTCTATACCTAGTGAAGTCAAAAAACTTACCAGGCCTGTGCAGTCGACCTATTTCCTTGGCCCCTAAATATCTCTGCAACGCACGGAGAGACAAAGTTCCTACCCTACCAACATCAATCCAAGGTCGAAGCATGCTGACAGCGATAGTATCCTTCATCTCTGGCACTGGTTCAGAAAGCTCAAATTCGCTAATTCTCATATGTTGAAAATCCCGTTACTCCATTACGTTTACGACAGTTTATGGAAACTTTCATATGTGCACAACAACGGAGCCGAGATTATACAACAGTAAGGACTCTGCAAGTTATTAAAAATTCCCGTTCTGGAGAGTCCCATTAAGGTCTAAAGACTGTATATAATGCCGCCAATATGTTTTTACGCCAAGGATCAAATTAAAAGACAAAGTTACCGGTTCCAACGCCAAGGTAGCAATATACAAACACTTGAGTAGAGGATGGGCATGTCCAAAGCTAAACCCGCGGCAAGAACAAGCGCTCTTGAGGGCGTGAGAGTAATCGATTTCTCCTGGATTGTGGCTGGTCCACAATGCACAAGAATACTTGCAGATTTCGGGGCCGACGTAATAAAGATTGAAAACGATGCCAACATGGATTACATACGTGCCAGCAATCCTGTCCCTGGCTCAGACTCCCCAAATCGCAGCCCACTGTTTAATACGCTTAATCGGAACAAAAGAAGCCTAACTCTTAACGTAATGCATCCCCAAGGGATGGAACTTTTAAAAACACTTATAAAGAAGTCCGACGTTATAGTAGAGAATTTCAGCTCCCGTGTTTTGGAAAAATGGGGTCTTGGTTACGAGGAACAAAAGAAATTAAACCCGAAAATCATTTACTGCAGTATGTCCGGATTTGGTCATAGCGGAAGAGATAGAGATTTCGTTACCTGGGGACCAACTGCACAAGCTCTGTCTGGACTAACCTACATGTCTGGGCTACCCGGTGAGGAGTCGGCGGGTTGGGGCTTTTCATATATGGATCATACAGGAGGATTTTACGGTGCCTTAGCCATCATGATGGCACTCATAAATCGTAACAAGACAGGAAAGGGTCAGCATCTTGATCTTTCTCAAGTTGAAGCCGGCATCGGCCTAACTGGCACCTCCGTACTCGACTATACCGTCAATAAACGACCATTCAGAAGAGAAGGAATGCCACCTGGGAATAGAGCACCAGACCAGAAAATTGCCCCCCATAATACCTATCCCTGTAAGGGAGAAGACAGATGGTGTGTAATTGCGGTGACAAACGACGATGAATGGGAAAGTTTATTAGACGTTCTCGGGAACCCTGCATGGTCGAGTGATCCCTGCTTTTCCACAATGGAATCTCGATTAATCAACCAAGACGATTTAGATAAATTTATATCGCAGTGGACCATAAATCTAACGCCACTGGAAGTTTTCGATATTCTTCAGAAAGCTGGGGTTCCTGCGGGAGCCGTACAAACACCAATGGAAAGATCAGAGATCGACCCTCAGCTGAAACACAGAGGTTTCATTGCTGAAGTTGAACATGCGGAACTTGGCAATACTAAAGTTGAATCAATTCCAATGAAGATGTCAGAGACCCCTTGGCAATTGAACAGAGCTTCACCATTATTTGGTGAACACTCTGCAGAAATATATATGGACTTACTGGGGCTAGATCCTGAAGAACTCGGGACACTCTATGAAGAGGGTATAGCATGAATACCCATCCACCACAGACACCTCCCAATAGAACAGATGGTGCACTCGAAGGGATCACCGTCATAGAGTTATGCGGTGCCCGTGGACATTTTATGGGCAAACTGATGGGTGATATGGGGGCTCGAGTTATAAAAATAGAACCAATGGGCGGAGTCTCTGAGAGACAGATTGGTCCATTTATAGATGACGAACCTCATCCCGACCGCAGTCTATTTTTCTGGTCGCACAATACCTCAAAAGAAAGCCTTGAGATTAACATTGAAACCTCTGAGGGACAGAGGGTTATCAACTTGCTGGCAACCACTGCCGACGTAATACTCGAAGATTTTGCGCCTGGCTACCTTCCATCTCTAGGGCTGGGTTATCAGGATTTATCTAAACATAATGAAAGGCTGGTGATGACATCCTTGACAGCATTTGGTCAAGATGGCCCATACAAAGACTACAAATCCCCAGATATTGTGGCTTTGGCAATGGGTGGCATTATGCATTCCTGTGGCTACGATGATCTACCGGGAAGTCCGCCAATCAGACCGAGTGGGGACCACGGCAACAAAATTGCCTCGCACTACGGCCTTATTGGAACCCTTGCAGCCTTATTTAACAGGGATTTTTCAGGTAGAGGCCAGTATATAGACGCCTCGGCACACGAAGCATGTAATTCCACGACGGAACATGCTTTGCCCACCTATCTTTACAACGGCGCAACTGTTTTTAGGCAAACCGGAAGACACCATGCAGCTGCCCCAACTGCTAAAACTCTATGTAAAACATCCGACGGCAAATACCTAATAGTGTTTCAGCTTTTTAATAACCTTTATTCCTGGAGAGCACTCGTTGGTTGGATGGCAGATGCGGGAATGGCGGAGGACTTAGAAGAAGAGAAATATAAAGACATGGCCAGAGGTGGAAGCAGAGGCATGCGTATGGCTACTGATACTACCGATTTAGATCATGCTATGGAGGTCGTGCGTAGATTTATAGCAGCGCACACATCAGACGAAATCTATAGAGGTGCTCAGAACCTTAAATTCCCATGGGGACAGGTGAGATCACCTGAGGAAAATTTAGACGACCCACATTTTTCTGAAGATCGTCAAATGTTCTCCGAAATATCACACCCAGAACTTGGGGATGGGGTTAGCTTCAAATATGTAGGCAGACCATATCGATTTACAGAATCACCTTGGGACGCCTTCAGACCCCCGCTCGTTGGCGAACATACTAGGTCAATACTTATAGAAGACCTTGGATATTCGACAAGCGATCTAGAGACTCTTATTTCCAAAAATGTTATTTCTTAATTCTGAACCTTTATGATTTCTAAGTTTTTAAAAACATGATAAAAAACAATCCAGAAGATCCCAAACGTATTGAAGGGGAAATCGTAGAATCAGAACAAGGTTATAGAGAACCTGAACAACCGGAAGAATTCAGATTACATAACCTTGACGGTCCCAGACGATCTTATGTACTTCGCTGGCAGTTAGGATGCTTGGGATGCTTAATCCCTGTATCGATTATATTTCTCCTCGGTTTTTTTATGTTTCGTATTGGAACCGGCATATTCGGAAATTGAAATAACACAATTCACCACCAGGAGATTCCAATGAAAGCAGCCTTCTACGACGGGTCCGGGAAAATGCAAGTTAGCAACTATCCTGACCCCACAGCAGGACCAGGAGAAGTGGTAATCAAATTAAAATCTACTGGCATTTGTGGATCTGATCTAAATATGAACAAAGCAAAAACGGCTGCTGACGATCATCCTGCAGGCCACGAAGTAGCTGGAGAAATCGTCGACATAGGCAGCAATGTAGATAAAAGCTTCATTGGGGAAAGAGTAGCAGTGGAGGTATTAGGTACGGGAAGATCCTGCAACAGGTGTTGGTACTGCCGACAGGGTCAATACATACATTGTCCCGACCGAGAGGGTCCATCCAGTGGCGGGTTCGCAGAATACATAGTTAGGAAAATTGGAGGATGCTACAAATTGGGGGACTCTATGACCTGGGCTGAAGGAGCTCTCGTTGAACCTCTGGCTGTCTCAGTGCACGGTGTCCGACTAGGGGGATTAAAAGGTGGGGAAACAGTAGCCGTTGTAGGCTCTGGCACCATTGGACTAACTGCCATAGCCGCAGCACGAAAACTGGGAGCAGGAAAAATATTGGCCACCTCCCGACACAAACAACAGTCCGATATGGCTAAATCTCTTGGAGCAGACGATACTTGCGGGTCAGAAGGAGATGAATTTGAAGAGTTGATTTTAAGTGTTACTGACGGGCGAGGAGCTGATCTAACGATTGAAACCGTAGGGGGAAGCCGTAACGAAACACTTCTACAATCCTTCAATGTCACTAGACGCCAAGGCAGAGTTGTAATCCTGGGAGTATTCTATGGAAACCAGTCTATCGACTGGAACAAACCCGTGTTAAAAGAGCAAACCGTTCAGGGTTCAATCTGTTACGGACTTATTGACGGAATTCACGATTTTGAAAAATCAGTTGACATGTTCGACGATCCCAACTTTAACCTGAAGCAGATCGTAACCCATGTGTATGGTCTAGATGAGATACAAAAAGGATTTGAGACAGCCTACGATAAAACAACTGGTTCGGTGAAAGTACAAATCCATCAGGATTAGTTTTAATTAAAGGAAAGGCTAACATTTATGAACTTTCAAGATGCAATTCCATTTCTGGAGAAAAATCATAATGGTGTAGTAGGCACAAACCGTCTGGGAGGCGGTACCCACTCCAGCATAGTTGTATCAGGCGTGTTCCGAAACAAGGCCGCTTTCGTATCGGTATATCCCAAATCTCAGAAAGTTAGGAATCTGAAGCGAGACCCTCACTGTACTGTGCTAACTGTAACACCCAACTGGAGGGAGTATGTGGTGGTAGAAGGGGAGGCTGAACTTATGGACTATGGCAATACAGATGCGGAAATTCTTAGGCCTTTGTTACGAGAGGTATACATGGCCTGTTCTGATACAGAACATCCAGACTGGAACGAATATGACCAGGCGATGGTAAAGCAAAAGGCCGTAATCGTATTGGTAAGTCCAGAAAAAACTTACGGACTGTTAAGACACTAAGAATCGAGAAAATTAGAAAAGAGTCACAAGGGAAAAAACAAAGTAAGCAATAACGTTACAGCCTATTTAGACAATGATGACAGTCCTGATATAGAAAATCCCATTCATTCTACCGAAGTGGCCCGTGCATATGGCTACGACGGCCCATTAATCGGAGGTGTTACAGTCTGGGGATGGGCAACTGACACCATTATCCAAGCTCTTGGAAATGATTGGATTACTAGAGGATGGTCAGAGTACTCGTTCCGGAAACCAGTTTTTCCTGGAACTGTCCTTACTATTACAGCCGAATCTGACGCAGAAGATCTCACAAAACCTTGGAATGTCACCATGAATAACCAATCCGGGGACATATGTGTCATTGGGAAAATAGGACTTGGACAGACAAAATGGGAGAACACTCTCACTAGGCCTGTAAATATGTCCCCTTCGGAAGTAACAGAAAAACCACCACTAACATTGGACCGAGCCAGTCAAGAGACATCCTGGACAGCACTAGAAGTGGAATTCAATGATCACATTTACGAGGAAATCAACCACAAGAATCGACTAACTTTTAATTCCATATTCGATCACTGTAGCGGGATGAAACCTATAGCCCATCCATCTTGGATTGCGGGTTGGGCAGAGGCACTCATGCGTCACAATTTTGACATACCGAGCTCCATGCACACAAAGAGTTTGGTTAAGCATCATTCATCTGTCCCTCTTGGAACAACAATAGTGGGAGGAGCAGAAGTTATTGATGCATATGAACGGAAAGGACACCACTACGTGGAATTTGACGTTCTACTCAAAGACACTAATGAAAAGGATATAGCTCAAATAAGACACCGAACTATATTCCGAATAGCAACTGCTTCAGAGCGAACTGGCAATTAATTCAGACTTAATCATCCTTTCCAAGTTATCCTGAATATTGCAAGAATCGAATCAAGATTAGTTGTAATGAATTCCACTGACGGCATAAAACTTCATTGCTTGACTAGCGTATCGCACTGCAAGACAATCGTAGTAGACTATGTTGGTTGATGAAGTAGTGCAGGATAACGTAATTAAGATCAACAATTAGGCGCGTTGTCCGTCCAATCATCGAGTCAAACAGAGTTTATAGTATCGACATTATGCACCACGTTCCGCAGTAGCTCAGTGGTAGAGCAATCGGCTGTTAACCGATCGGTCGCTGGTTCGAATCCAGCCTGCGGAGCCACTTTAATCTCGTTCTAATTGTTTGCACATTTGTTCAAAACACTGATAAGCGGCTTAATGGAGTCAAAGTGAACGACAAAAGGGAATCAGAAAATTCAGAACCCGTCGAATCAGATAGCTCGGACTCTGCACAAGATGAAACTCCTATTTCTCTTGAGGTCGACTCAATACCTGAAAATACCGTCGCCTATCGTCAGTCAAACTGGGCGTGGATGTTACCATCAACTGTATGGATTGGCCTCTTGCTGGTGGTCGTATTTTTTGATTTCTTGACAATGGGTCTCATACCCATATTACTCATCGTTGGGATAGCTGGCCCCAGATATCTAAGGTGGAGACAAACTGTTTACTACCTCTCTGAAGATTCCTTATACCTAACGATGGTAGGGCTCCCATTCATTCAGAAAAAGAAAACCTATCGTCTTGGGTTTGACACCATGGTGGAATTGGAAGAAAAACCTGGAATGCTTGGCAGAACATTAGGATACGCAGAAATTGGAATAGTCTTCGACGACAGTAGGCAAGCAAAGCTCTCTTACCTAAGCAACGCAGAGTCCTTTGCTGACCACATTAGAACTAATACCAATCTTCCTGGCTTGCCTGATACTCCTGTTGACGAGACAGATTCCTGAAATCGGTGAGAACCATTAGTCAAGGTTGATCCAAGTCCTCAATTTGAACTGCCTGGCGGACAAAACAGATAGTTTGAGTCCGATGTTGATACGAGTAGTTTATCTTCAAGATTAATGCTTCCATTACTCATATCCAGTCTATATCCGATCCATCCTCTAGAAACCAAAACGTCTGGCGGTATGTCACTGTCAGAACATATAACAGTCACCCCAAAATCACTACGAGTTATTGAAACAAATCCATCGCTTCCAATCCAGACGGGTAATTCTTGATCCAGAGTGAAAGTACAGACAGCATAAGAACCTTTTAATGGAGTCTGCGCTCCAAAGTCCACCTTCCCACCCGAACCTACTTTCTTCCATATACTTTCCCAGGTCACAGGATACGAAGAAGATAAATCTATCTTTAAAAGTTCCATATGCTCCAGAAGTACACAGTCGTCAACAATCGATATAACTTCTGAATCAGATAGATGGGGGTCCGTCGTATGAATACGCCACCACCATCGCGCCCTTCGCAAAGATGGCAAATCCTCCGAGGTATTCAGTTTTACCAAATACGAGGCTGAATCCCACGGCAAACCGTTAAATCCAATATATCGCCATTTAATAGGAGCATCTTCCAGGATTTTGTCACAATCAATCCGTCTGAATCTGCTAAGCCATCCACTAAGAGTTCTCAGACTAGGAGATCCGTTATGGGACGTGATTCTATCCCTGATATCGGAAAGTTTCCCCCCCCGAACATATAGATCCAGCGCATAGGAAATTTTGCGTGGGTCTGCGAATTGTCTAGCCATATTATGACTTTATTATGAAAAATAGTTACCTGTACATAATAAAATCAACATAATTAATGCGTATTTTTTAAAAATTAATTCGTTCCGAAATGTAAGCAACCGGAACCCATGTACAAGTTTATCGAAGGCCTTACGATTCTTTACTCACTGCTTCAATTAAACCTTGGATGTATCCATTAGCGAAAGCCCGCCCTCGATGACCCCATTCTGTGTCTTGAAATGTATTTGGGACATGATCGTCAATAAAAAATCCATCAAAGTCGACTTCTTGGTAAATTTTCATGGCTTTATACATATCGACATAACCCGTGTTTACAAATTCCTCATGAAATTTAGGCACCTGGCCAGACACATTACGAAAGTGAACATAAAGAATTTTTCTGCGCTCACCAAAATAACGAATCATTTCGTAAATGTTGTCGCCCTTCATCTCAGAAAATGTTCCTTGGCAAAATTCGATAGCGTTACAGGGTGACTCAACAATGCTTATTAATCGCTTGTAAGCTTCGAAGCTACGCAAAAGTTGAGGCACACCACCCAATTGCTCAACAGGAGGGTCACAAGGATGAATTCCTAACCTAATACCCTCTTCCTCAGCCACAGGAGTTATTATCTTTATCCAATATTCAAGATTTTCCCACATCTCCTCCTCACTGTAGATACGACCGTGAGTTAAAGGTGCTTTTTTTGACTCTTCATAATCAAAAGCAGTGGCAAGAGCCCCACACCTTATATGGCGTGGTTTTGTTCTCCAAACCATGGAGGGCATCCAATTATAGCCAAATATTGGTATACCAGCCCTCGCGATATTCCGAACCGTGTATATCATGTTCTCAATCTGTTCGTCTCTCCGCGGTCCACCCAACATGATGTGGTCATAGAAATGCGCAGGAACGTTTTCTATTGCTGCAAATTTAAGTCCAAACTGTTCCGCGCTGATCCGAAGTTTCACAAGATCAGTCAACTCCCAGCGCCCCCCCAAACTAGGAAAGGGAGCACCTCGGTTGAAATTCATGAGTATATCCGTAGCCCCGTACTGAGCCGCAAATCTAAAATACTCTGGAGTCGGTTGATTAAATTGCCCGAAACCTACTCTCATATCCTATTCCTTACCGAATTTATGCTCCCTCAAATCCCAGAGCCTTAGCAGCTCTCCTTAAATCATCTGACTTCAGAGCACCGAGTATGTCGGAAGTTGAAGCTCCCCCAGTGTGGTGTTCCACAAGTCTTTCGATTCTTTGAGGTTTCGTCCCTGTAACAGGTAATCCGAGTTCACGAAGTGCATGCGCCAGGTCGTCCGACCTGCATTCGCCAAGAAGTTGTTCGATATTCATTTTTTTTGCCCCCAATGCCTAGAAGCCAAAGGTATTTCAACAAGAAAATATCCTCAGAAAATCTAGGGTTTCGTTCATTATACAGATAGAACAACATTGATATGTCAACTGGAACTTATTTAAACAAATCACACATATGGATTTACAAAAAAATAGTCCCGGACAAAACCAG
>Ga0114933_10001405_pt1 | contig 26882 bp, 39 predicted proteins | sample 4SBtaG_FD_89691 | JGI IMG/M metagenome (GOLD analysis project Ga0114933, IMG submission 89691) | Deep subsurface microbial communities from Kolumbo volcano to uncover new lineages of life (NeLLi) - 4SBTROV12_W25 metaG | ecosystem: Environmental > Aquatic > Marine > Volcanic | place: Kolumbo... | reverse complement strand
TTAGCCGCTGAGCCTATGGCTCCTAAGAGTTGTTTTCTGTTGCTGAATCTGTCGATTTCAATTCTTGGTGTGAGATTGTCTTTATTGGACGGATCAAATGGTTTAAATGCTCCACCCAGCCAAGCACCTTCATCACCTTCAATTTTACCTTGTTTAACATAAGTTGGTACTCCATTCTGGGGGTGATTCGCACCGTAGACAGCGGAAACAATAGAACCAAAGGATGGATATTTAGCTATAGATGTTGTGGTTCTTTCTGGGTTGTAGTGCCCAGTCATCATGAAGTGTGTGCCTTGTCTGTGCGATGAATCTTTGTGACTAAAAGAATTTATTACGTTTAGTTTAGAGGTGTGTTTAGCTAGACCTGTCCAGTCAGCGCCTAGTGTTATATTAGTTTTAGGATCATGGATTGCTCCGTTAATTGGCTGCCATTCTGTAGGAACTGTGTCATTGGGAGCGTGAAATGTTTCAAACTGAGTTGGGCCTCCTCCAAGCCATACCCAAACAACGGCTTTATCTTCATGCGACAGAGCCTCTTGAGCAAGGGCGTAATCAGACAAACCAACAGCACTTAATCCTGCACCAATACTTCCTATTCTCAAAAAATTCCTACGGTCGAAAATAAAGTCTAACATGATTGTCTCCTATGTTATTTTTAAGTAGTTTTCAGTGTTTTCGTAACTTATTGTAGCCTCTACGTTTCCGCCTCCCGTGTCTCCTCCTGAAAATCCGATACCTGTGCAATAATTTTTGCTTCCTAAGTCTATTTCCTTGTCGTAAGTTCCTCCGCTACTATTACCTAGTGTAAACTTAACAGCTCTGTCCGGTACTGGATAAGATGTTGTTTCCATTAGGTTTGAATCTCTAATAAGTATTTCTCTTTGTAATGATTTTGTAACTATCGCTGTTGCATCACATGATACGGTAACTGGTGGTGTGACATATTTCCAGTAATTTTGCTTGGTCGGGTTATTGCCTTCATCTGCGCCTTTCCATCGACCCCTATCCGCCATTTCAGCGTAGTCAAAAGAAGCTGATACACTAAAAGATTGAAGAGCAGCATCGCTATTTTCATCCGCCGAGATGAAGAAATTTTTTGCCTCATCTTTATCTGTGTCCACAGGAAGTGTCGCAACACCAAAATGTTGTCGTCTTATCAGAGTCCCCGTCTGAGGACTAGACAAAGAGCCTGCTGACGACCCTTCTCTTATAATATTATTAGTTATAAAAGTTAGACTTTCTGTGAATCTACCGTCAGTAGAAAGATTGTAAGAGACTTCTGACAGTAAGCAATACTTCATTGTTATGCTATCTGTACTACTACCGCCAGTATAGTCATCGTCACCATAGGCTATTTCTATTTTATATTCTTTAAGCCCACCATCCCAGCCTGAGTTGCCTACGCCGGTAGAAGTTAGAAGCTTTCCGTCAGTACATCTGAAGGTAAAGTTATCGCTTATATCTAATTGTTTTTCTATAGTTACTGTGACTTCAGGCTTGTTGTAGAAAACAAAATTGGTATTTGCAGACTGAGAACCTCTTCCCCTGTCCACTATGCTCTCATTAGAGTTTGCATAGTCTAGACCGACAGACTGTACGTTCTTGAGAAATGACCCGTCAAGATATACTGCTTGACAGGCGTAAAATACTCTCTTGTCGGCCATAAGTTCACCTATTAAAAATCATCTACCAAATTGCCAACTGAATACTCAGTAACTCTTGTCTCAAAAAAGTTCTTACACTTTTCTAAGTCAATTATCTCACTCATCCACGGGAATGGGTTTTGAGTATCTTCAAATGGTGAAGGTAGATTTAAGTTGTTTAATCTTCTATTTGCTATATATTGAACATAGTCAATAAACATATCAGAGTTCAAGCCTAAAATGCCGTTTGGTAAGACCTCTCTAGCATATGCAAGTTCTAGCTCCATCGCAGTTTCTATATGTTCAATAGTTTCTTTTTCCATAGCCTTAGTCCAGATTTTAGGATTGTCTTCCCTAAGTCTATTAATTAATGTAGTGCCAAACTTAATATGCAAGCTTTCATCTCTTAGGGTATACTGGATTTGTTCTCCAATTCCCGGCAGTTTATTCTGACGGTTGAATGATAGTAGCATGGCAAACCCAGAGAAGAAAAAGATTCCTTCGCAGATGACATAATAAGTAATAATATTGCGAAGAAACTCTCTCTTCCCTTCTAGGGTGTTAATATTAAAGTCGGGTCTGTTGATGTCTGTTGTTATGTTCATCAAGAAATTATCCTTAGCTTTAATACTAGGGATTGAATTATACGCTTGATAAACTTCGTCAATATCCAAGTTGAGTGAATCGCAAATATATACTACAGTGAGGTTGTGTAGGCTTTCCTCATAAGCCTGTCTTAATATATACTGGCGACACTCTGGGTCTGTTACGAACTTAAAGACACTAAGCAATAGGTTGTTAGCTACTAGAGATTCTGATCCAGCGAAGAACCCAAGGCATCTTTTCACGACTAACCTCTCGTCTTCCGAAAGGCTATTCGACTTCCACTGTTCAATATCCTTAGCCATAGAAATTTCTGTAGGCATCCAGTTATTTGCAGCGCCGTCAATAAACAGATCCCACGCCCACTTGTTTGTGTGCGGTAATATCTGGTTCACACTAGCTACTTTGTCTGATATAATTTCTTTACTTTTTTTCATGGTTATTCAATCTTTCAATTATCTGTTGCAATAGTTCCTTGACTTCTTCTGCCTCTTTAATATTGAGCTCTAGTCTATATTTTGTAGGTGATGTTTCACTCTGTTTAAATTCTATAAATCTCATTGGCAACTCTCACATCCGGGATCTAGGACGGAGCATGCTTTGATCTCTTCGCCTTCTGGCTCTTCAGCAGACTTAAAGCTAACTGTCGATTTTTCTACTCTAGTTGCGGCCTTACCTCTTAAATAGTAAGTAGTTTTAAGACCACTCTCCCAAGCATTAAAATAAAGATCATTCAAAAATTTGAGACTATCATGCTTATTGTAAAGATTAAGTGACTGTCCCATGTCAATCCACTTTTGTCTTTCAGCCGCAGCCTCAATCAAAATTTCTGGTTCTATATCAAAAGCACTAATAAACTCCCTCTGAATATCCTCATCCAGATCAACCGCCATGACATCGCCATCAGCAGTTTTTAGAGCGTCTACTAGCTCTTGACACCAAATACCCTTCTTTTTAGCCATTGCAACAAAGTGTTCGTTGACCATAGTAAACTCCCCACTAAGTGTTGAGTATACATAAAGAACAGAGTAATCTGGTTCAATAGACTGAGAACAACCTTGAATATACGAGATAGTTGCGGTAGGAGCGATTGCCATGACGTTGCTATTACGCATGCCGTGCCTTCTCACTAATTCCCTAACCTCATCCCACTCTTCAGTTGAGTTCTCAAAGTCCTCTTTCTTATACACATTATCTTCCCTTTGAGGGTCTCTCTGATTCATTAAATCACAGTAAGTATCTATTGGAAAATTACCTTTGCTCCACTCCGAACCCTCAAAAGAGGGGTATGCGCCTTTTTCGTTAGCTAACATCGCAGATGTCTTGATCGCGTGCATAGAAATGAATTCTTGAATTTTGCCACATATAACAACCGCATCCTTAGAATTATAGGGTATTCCTAGCTTATGTAGCACATCATGCGTTCCCATTATACCGAGGCCAACGGGTCTATGTTTCAGGTTGGCTTTCTTTGCTTCTTCTGTGGGATAAAAGTTTAAATTGATCACATTATCCAAACCTCTAACAGCTACTTCGACAGTTTTTTGTAGCTTTTTCCAGTCTACTGTACGAACCTTCAGATGTGATGCCAAATTTATACTAGCTAAGTTACAAACGGCTGTCTCACCAACTTTAATGACACTGCCCTCATCGTACTCCGTTGGAGATGTATGTAACAATATCTCTGTGCACAAATTAGAAGAATGAACTACACCCTCATGCTTATTAGAGTATCTAATATTAGATGGGTCTTTAAATGTAATCCAAGGATGACCCGTTTCATATAAAGCTGTAAGTATTTTCTTCCAAAGGTCTTTTGCATTTATAACCCTGTAATTTTTTATTTCTCCAGTGTTAGCTAATTTCTTATACTTTCTATAATATTTACTAAACTCCTTGCCGTAGGTATCATGCAATTCTTTACATTCAGAGGGATCAAAAAGATACCAGTCTTGATTCTTCTTCACGGCTAACATAAATTCATCTGGAATCCAGAGGGCTGTATTCATGTCGTGGCATCTTCTGCGGTCATCTCCGGTGTTTTTTCTTAACTCCAAGAAGTCTTCCACATCCAAATGCCAAGGTTCTATGTATGCGCATCCAGCGCCTTTACGTTTACCGCCCTGATTTACAGCCACTAATAAATCGTTAAATATTTTAAGCCAAGGTACTAGACCAGTAGAGTTGCCATTGGTTCCCTTGATGTAACCACCCGTAGCTCTGACCCCAGACCAGTCCACGCCAAGACCACCAGCGTACTTAGAGAGTCTTGCCTGACCATGAAGAGTGCCAAATATGCCGTCAATAGAATCTCCGACAGTACTCAAGTAGCAAGATGAAAGCTGAGACCTACATGTGCCGCTATTGAATAAGGTGGGAGTTGAAGGCGAATACCTGAACTCTGACATCATATTGTATATTTCTATCGCCTTTTGCTCTTTGTTATCTTCTGATAGACACAACCCCATAGCTACCCTCATATAAAAAGCTTGAGGCGTTTCCATTCTGCGACCCTCTAAATGTATGAAGTATCTATCATAAAGTGTCTGAATACCGAGATACTTGAACAAATGATCGCGCGTGGGGTTGATAGCTTCAGCGATAACGTCAAGGTCGTAAGATAAAAGTCTTTCGCTAAGACGTTCTTCCCTGACTAACTTTTTTGTATTGCGTATAAAAGATTTCTTGTACTGATCTTCAAAACTGTCTACATCTACTGATTCGCCAAAGACTTCCTTATAAAGGTTACTTAACAGCATGCGTGCAGCAACGTAGGCATAGTTTGGTTCTTTCTCAATCTTTGATCTAGCAGAGAGGATGAGAGCCTTGTTAATTTCAACTGTGGGGATTTTATTATATAACTGAAGGCTTGCGTCTAGCACTACTTCGCTAACTGAAACGTCTTCTAATCCTTCACATGCCCTTTCTACACACTTGTTAACCTTATCTAAATTTACTTCTTCTAAACGACCGTTTCTTTTTTTGATTCTTATATTCTGGCTCATGCTCTCACTGTTGTAAAAAAAAGGTGCAATAAAAAAACGACACTTATAAAAAAACAGGTAACAGAGCAAGTAAATCTTGATGAATCCTGTGCCTTTCGGCAAGCCGGAGAAAGTGTCGTTTAGCCTGCTTTTTGTTTAAGAGCTGGGCTTCATTACTCTCCGAACATTTTTATTATACGTGTCGTTGTGTCGATTTGCAAGACAAAAGATTTATTTTCGTCTCATTAGTCGTTGGAAAAATTTGGCGTATCATCATTAACCTCCGGCTCCTCTACAGGGGCTGGTGCGGGCGCAGGGGCAGGTGCAGGTGCGAAACCTAGTGCTTCGACCATGCTTTCAAAAACCCTAGCTAAGTCACGACGATGATAACTTCCACCGTTAATAGCTTCCAACATTTGCAATACTTCTTCTTTGTTTGCCATAAAAAAACTCCTATTTGCTATTGATCGCTTTTAGTATCTTCTCAGTAACGTCTAGCTGAGTTTGATGAAGCGAATCTTCTAATTTGTCTATCTTATTATCTATCTTTACCTCTAATCCATCAACCTTATTTTCTAAAGAATCCATTCTTCTTTGGATAGAATCGTTAACTTTCTCCTCTAGCATGATTAATTTACTCCCGTGCTTCGTGACTGTGTGAAAAACCCAGCCTATTGCAGGTAGTGCTATCAAACCTATTAGTTGCGCTATATCGTTGAATGATGCCCAGTCCATAGGGTTTTCCCCTCGTGAAAGAAATAAAGAGGGGGAGAGTTAACTCCCCCTCGGGATTATTACATACCAGTGATTGGCTTGTAGTCAAAGAAGTCACCAGCACCGGCTCCGATGTTAATGGTAACAAAGTCAACTTTCATAACGAATTCACCCGGTACGGCACGAGTAGGATTGGCTGCGCTATCACTATTAGCTGAGGTCGATCCAGCGACTGGGTCCCACATGTTAGTAGTGCTGAGCGTGTCAGCCGAAGCTGCTGCTGTACCACCGCTGTTGAGCCACTGAGTTCTCATGTTGGTGATCTTAGCTCCACTGTCAAGGGTTCCTAACCAGCTAAACTGATTCTGTCTCCAAGCAGTCAATAGCTTGGCGCCAAAATCGTGCTTGAATCTATGGATAGCCTGTCTCTGTCCAGCGCCCATAAAGAGAAGCTTAGTATTAGATGCCCCAGAAAGGGTATCAGAAACACGAGATAGAACGTACTTGCCCGCTTCAGAATAGGCGAATGTTCCGCCTGTAAGAGGTTTGTGTACGTTATAGATTCCGCTGGCGGTAATCTTAGGGAGAGTGTTGGTGTCAGCTGCGTCAGCAACTGCGGTAAGAATTTCAAAAGCCTTAGTGATTCTATCTGTACTGGTACTATTATTGTTTAAGATAGTACCACCCTGAGCTTGCACGTTGGCATAAGGAAAAATGTGATGTCCACTTGGAACTGCCATGATATATGACTCCTATACGAAAAAATTAATATGTTCCCACAATTATCCGAAAGAGTCCAGTTCCTAATATCTAATACACAAAATTATTGAGTATCTTATAAGACTTTACCCTAATTCCATGTATTTTTGATTCATAAAACATATTATAATGGTCGCTAGAGAGAATGGGCGAGCAGCTTATGACAGAAAGACCTAGTTTATCTTCTATTAGCTTTGATGATATAATATTATCTAGCACATCATCAACCATAGAACCTGTACCTAGTACTATTTCAGAAGCCCCGTTTTCCCTGAGAGAAAAGCACAGCTCTTCAATAAACGTAGGCTCTGCTAATCTATATTCTATTACCGGCCTTATATGGATTTTATTGACCCTGCAGGCTTCATAGCAGGTCTTGAAATCTTTCCTAATAGCAAAAAGGTTAGAGCTTTCTAGGTCATGCCTGTTTATTACAAGGTCTATTGTTTTTATGCCACGTTTTTCGCATAACAATATCTCATGCACTCTTATGCGGGTTTCAGAAATACCATATGGAAAGTCTACTATGCCTGAAAAGTTACAATATTCACGAATGAAGGATTCGTCAATTCGAGGAACTATCCCAGAAGGCGTACATATTTGATCGACTCTTCTCTCGCTGCCTTCAAATATGCAAGCCAGTATGTCTGGGTATTTTGGTTCGTTGCAAAGTAGCTCTATGCGCATTAGGTGCTTTTGTAGTATTCAACCGCTTTCTTTAATCTTCTTCTGGCAGTTTCACGGCTATAGCCGTTCGCTTGGCCAATTTCGTTCATGGTCATTCGAGAAACATATTTTTGCTCAATTAGCTTAGCCATTTCTCTAGGCATATCTAGCAAAGCAATATCAATGTCTACATCTTGACGCTGACGTACAGAGAACGGAATATTTGTATACTCTCTCCTCTGCTTTTTAAGATGATTCTTTATAGCAAATGTTAGTTGCTGATAAAGATAAGTAGTGAATTTAACCTTTCTTTCTGGATCAAATTTATTTAAACATTGCCACAAGGTGTGCAGTCTGATTGAAGACAGGTCGTCTTCGTCAACATATCTGCTATACTTCGAGCAAACTTTATCCATAATTCTTTTGTAATCAATATTCTTAACAGCTTCATCAATATTTTTGTTCATTTGAACTCCTAATTATAATACCACCAATTTTTTGACGTAAATCTTCAAACTTATTTAACTCATGCAGATACTGCTCATCGAGAGCATCGGACATGATATAATCAATTTCACCTACAGAGGAAACAAATATAGACCAGTACCTCTTAGCGCTTACCTGACTCTTTATTGACTCTATTGCGTCATTAATTTCATTGGAGACAGCTTCAGGGCTACTTATATGAGTAGTATCGGTAAGTATGTTCTCAATATTTAGTCTAACATCCGTAGGATTAAAAAGTTTTCCCACTCCTATAAAAAAAGTGTATCTTCCTAGTGTCTTTATAGCTTCAACGCCTTCTGTTTCTTCCAAAATGTCCTGAACGATATGGGTTATATCAAAATTCGTGTAACCTAGCCAGCAATTCCACCTATCTGAAGGCTTCAAGAAAGAATCAACTGGAAACATACCGTAGGGCGTGTAAATCACCCTTGGTGCTGGATCAATAAATTTTATAGGCATTTCACCATGAGACTCCTGTATCTCTTGAGCTAGTAAAAGCTCCTCAAGAATTTCTATCTCAGTATTCTTTTCGTAGATTTCCTCTACAACGGCGTTCCAGCTTTGCCAAGCTATTTTTTTGTTAACAGACATAGAATACCTCCTTTTGGTAGGTGTTACTACATATTATACACATTATTTTAAGTGTACCATCGAGGGGGGAACAACTAAATCTGAATGTTTATCGTTCTTATATTTGAAATATAACTCCATGAAAACGCTCAAGTCATTGGTGTCTTCGGTTTGTTGTTTCAGCACATCTAATATATTGCTTTCATACTCTCCACTGTTTATTTTATAAAGCATAAAAGCAAAATTAGCTACATCCTCTAGTGTTTCTCCCCATCCGCACTTAAAAAATATATCTTTTGTCTCTTTGTCTGTCCAGCATAAAAAGTATGCTGAATCAGAGAACGAACTTTCTACTGGTGTGTCTTGAGATTGTTTCAATATAGTAGTCTCCTAATTTTTCTACTAGGTCGGAATCAAACAAGTTAGTCGGAGTGCCGAGCCTGTTAAATCCTGACGAGTACGGGAACTGGGTAAAATATATAGCCTCACAGGTTGCTTCGTCTATATTTCTAAAACCCACTAAGTTAATATCTAGCCATTTAAAGTGGAAGTTCAAATACTTTTCTGTAAGTTTTTCCAGTGCTTCCTCTATAGTCTTTTCGGACATAAGAAAAGCATATGGTAGTTTATCCCTGTGGAGCAGTACATTGTTTCTTCTCTTATTAAATGTGTCGTACTTGTTATCGAAGGCCACAGCAATAAGGCTTATTTTAATTTTCTTCTTCATCTTCTTTAGACTCTTGGGCTTTTAGATACTGGCTTTTAAGTTCTTGCACGAGGTTAAAAACTTCTCTGGCGTTTTGGAAATCTTCAAGGGACTTTCTGAATTCCTCGAATACCTGTGGGTGTTCTCCAATGCCGGCAGGTGAGTTCATATAAATTCTCATTGTTAATCCAGCTTCATCCATCTTTGCCTTGTAGTGCGACTCTGCCGCTACAATAAAATCAATATTCATTCGCTACTCCTAGTTAAAAAAGAATCCAGCACTTCTTGTGCTGGACTCAGAATCATGATTCTCTGTTTATGTCTACTCCGTTGGACGAAGAGAATCACCTACAATCCAAGCTACAGCAACCGCAACAATACTAGTTGCTGTTTCTGGCGGGATGCCAACAACGTCTTGAAGGCATACGGTAACAAGAGTACCGATAGCAGTCCAAAAACGCTTTGACTTTACTAAGCCTTTTAGCTTATCTACCATATTCTTTCTCCTTATTAAAAAGATACTTGGTCACTGCAAATATTCTAGCATGCGCAAGAGGTATTTGCAAACTTATTTTAGTCCACATAGGAAATTTTTTGCAGAGTTTTTCCACGAAAACTCCTTAGATGTTTGTATTCCATCTATATTCTGATGTGAAAAACCTTGTTGCTTCTGGTTGTGTACCGACCTCATGTGGGAAATTATTTGGTCTATTGCATCTGAATCAAGTGATGCCCACATGCCATTCCCTTTAAACCAAACCCCATCATTAGCTAACTCAATAGAGTTTATATCTACTAACATGGAGTTGGAAGAGTTACAAAACTCCGTATGAGCTGAGTAGTTAGTGGCTATTACTTGCTTTCCACACGCCATCATCTCTAAAAGTTCTAGGTTCCAACCCTCAGCCCTAGCAGGGAATACTCCACAATCAGTTTGCTTCATTATGTTATACACATCCTGATGGGTCTTTTGTCTAGGTATAATTCTTATCTTGTCTCCTAGCTTTGACTGCTTATAAAGGTTAATCCATTCTTTCTGCTGCTGGTCGTTGTAAAAAGGGTTCTCGCACATCATCCATAGCTCTACATCATCGGAATGACTAAAGGCAGAATTAAAACATTCTACAAGGACATCATGGCCTTTTCTGACTTCCCACTTGCCGCAGTTAAAAAATATAGTTGCTGGCCTCTTAGACTCGTAGGGCTGAAACAGCTCTGTATCAACACCCAAAGGAACAACGCTTGTTTCGATGTTTATGGCGTTTTTAACAACCGACTCTGCCCAATGAGAGCAAACAAAAATTTTATCGTTATGGGACATGCTCCAGATTTCTTGCTGTGAAAATCTATCAAGCTCAAATATAGGAAATCCCACATGAAGACCCTTGCCGACATGATGATGAATATCGTTCTGATGCCATATCTTAACTGACGGAGCCCGTGAGGATGGCGGCTGCAACATCATACTATTTAGAAAATTTTGTTCTTCTGGAGGTTCAGGATTTCCAATGGGAAAGTAGCTGACCTGCTCACCTATGCCGTAAAGGTTTTTAATAATGTTATAGCTGGCTACTCCATAGCCGAGCGTGTTTATAGGTGCTGTTATATTAATCATTTTTGCCTCTTGACAACTCATAGTAGTGGCGGACATTACCCAAGTCTACCTTTTTGCTTTCAAAAATATCATTATTTAGCACTCGAATAAAATCTTCGTGCATTAAATTTTCTTTCATCCATACGGCGTGCCACTTGTATTCATCTCTACTCCAAGTTCCCCAGTCTGTTAGGATCGCAAAATATATCCCGTCCACGCCAAGTAAGGATTGTGCAAGCTCTACGGCTTGCGGCATTTCAGTGTAGTTTTGTCGCTGAACAACAAAGTCGAGCCTAAGTCGATCAATTTCACCACACCTCCTAAGTTCGTCAACCATCTCTATATTTTTCATTAGGATATCCCACTTGCCTCCAACCCTAACTTTGTTGTATGTCTCTTCGGTTGCGGCATCAATAGATATTAGAACAGTACTTATATTATCATGACATAAGCTCATTTTTTCCCACATATTTTCAGTAAACATGACACCATTTGTTTGTAGGTTGATAACTACGTTAGGATGCTTATTACCATCAAAGCTCGTAAGAAAATCTCGAAAAACTTTTGAAGAGAAAGGATCTCCCGATCCAGTTATGTTAAATATTAAGTCGTTATCTAAGGGAAGGGCGTAGTCAAGTATTTTGTTTTGTATTTGTAGACTATTCTCATATGCCTCTCCTTTGGTATTCAATATTGTGGAAACTCTACAGCTTGGGCATCTCAAGTTGCAAGATAAATCCCACAAGAAGTTGACGTATTTTATGGAGTCAATCTTCGTTTCTTTGTTTTTTATTATATCTAATAGGTGTTGGTCTTCTACGTCTTCTATTCTCTGGAGTATTCCGTCGCCACCTTTTGGTATAGATTGTATTCTGGGGCAAGTTTTTTTGTTGCAGTAAGAAAAGCTCCCATCAAGAATGGACTTCCGTATGTCCTGTGCCGTGTCTGAGTTTAGGACGTTTTCTGTTTCGTCAAATGTTATGTTTCCTAAAGTCTGGTTCATCCAATATGCGCAGCATGTCCTAACTTCCCCTCGGGTGTTTACTTCTAGGTTAGTAAAGGGCTGTGCGCAGAAGAATCCAGTTGTATCAAAATCAGGAATATCTGAATTGGTGACATCTTGATTTATATTGTCAAGGTTGTTAGATTTGCTCATCTGTAATCCCCATAAGCCTGAGCTTTTTCTCGTTTTTACATTCTTCCCAAGAAGATCCGTTCCAAAAAACTACCACTTTTGTATCGAGAACAGCAAAATCTGTGTAGTCAATAGAAATGATATCTTCTTTGTTTACATAGTATAATTTGCCGTCAAAAAAGATATCTTTTTTATGCGAGTTTTTCTGAATTATGTTTGCTTCCTCCAAGACTTCATCTCTTTGAGAAATATCCCTACCTTCTCTTAGGTCGTATAGAGGGCCAATGTTCATACATAAAACTTCTCCTTCTCTTTTTTCTTTAGATAATCTCATCTCATCTGAAAATTTATTAATGTACTTGTCAAAGAAAGGGTCTTTTAATAACTCTAAGAACTTTTGATGTAGAGGGTGTGTCTTTTCCTGTATGGCCTTTTTTTCCCACTCCGTAAAATAGTCCGAAAAACCTAAATCTCTTATAAAGTCTGGCTCTATAATTTGGAGCTGAACTAAACCCGCATCGTATTTTTCTGCAAGGAGAACGAAATCTTTAATTTCCATAAAGTTATTCTCTTGCACAACCATGCTCATAGCAAAGCCGTCTATTTGATCTGATTGTTTTAGTTTTTGGACGAACTCCAAGTTTTCTAATAGCTGATTCCACTTACCACCTTTCCTATTAATAATGTACGTTTCTTCTGTTGCTGCGTCGATAGAGATTGAAATAGAGCTTATGTTCTCCCTAGAGAACTCACTAAGTGTTTCCCAATATTTTTTAATAAGTAAGCCGTTTGTTAGAATAAGAATCTCGCTTAAGTTTGGCGCGTTTTCTTTGGATAGTCGCTGAAGTAGCTTTCTAAATATCGGACTGGCAAAAGCATCTCCTGATCCTGTTACAGTTAAGTGTCTAGCGCTAGGCAGAGCTTCTGATATGATCTTGTCCTGAAGTTCAAGAATCTTATTTCGCTTTTCTCCGAACACCATTATTAAATCTCTTCTGCATGATGGGCAAGCCAAATTGCACGATCTGTCGTATTCGCAACTAATTACTCTTGGGCCATGTTCTAGTTTCGTTTTCTTGTTCTTTATGTCATCATGGACTAAAGGATTGATGCCTTCAATTTGATGTAGCGTTAAAACGGAATCTGTCTTGGACTGTAAAAATGGGCATGAGAGACTGTTGCAATATTCAAAAGACCCATCTAATATTGACCGCCTGAAGTCCTGAGCTTTTTCGCCATTCCATACTTCATCTACGGACTGTTCGTAAAGATTTCCTATGCGATAACCATCAATCCAAGGCGGGCAGCACGGAGAAACATCTCCATTGTCGAGAACGGCAAACCACTCAAAGGGTCTAGTGCAATAATATTTTTTATCTTCCATTTGTTACTTCTCCCAGCTTAGCTACTACATCATTGGCGAAGTATCCACCATTTAACCAAGACTTATCCATATTTTTGAAGTACTCATGTGCGCTAATGATAAGTTCTCTGTCATGCAGTATATTAGATGCGTGATCTAGGTCATCAAAGTATAGAGGGTAATCTTCTCCGCAGTATTCCACAACCGCAGGATGTTTGTTTACAAGCAGTGGTGTGTTTCTAGCTATACACTCAATGACAGCGTTGTTTGCTGAGCTATCGTAAAGATCTAAAAACACAATTCCAGATGTCAATATGTCATCATATTCTTGATGAGGAAGCCAGTCTAATATTTCTACACCGGCCCACTTATGTCGGTCATCAAAAAATCTGGTATCAGTTTTGTTGTATGCGTTAAGCATTTGTAGAGAATATTCATTCTCGCTTGGTAGCCATTTTTTTGAGTAAGGATAGGGTGACTTTAAGGAGCATATTGATTCTGGTCTCCTAAGCCAGTAGCCAACCTGCAATATTTTTGGTCTCTCAGACTTAATGAATCTCATAGGCTCCCACTTCTTACAGTTGGTTTGCGTTGGATGTTTAACGGATATTACTGGAGTGTCACAGACACCTCTTACCCAGTTAGCCAAATAATCTGATAGGCATATTATAGCCTTGCAGAACCTTAACGAATACTGAAAAACGTCTCTATCAAACATTGCCTTTGGTGAATTGTAAACATCATACCAGTCTGGTGGATTAGGAGGATTATGGATTACACCAACCCACGGAAATGTATAAGGTATACTGTCAAAACCTTCGTGTATATATTTTCTTATATGCCAGCTGAAATTATGCTCTAGAAAACCATCAAAAAATATACCTGATTTTGAGTGGTAAGGCTTTAGGGAATTTATACAATATCCCCATCCACTTCTGTGTTTTTCAAATCCATAACATTTTGATAGATCCAGAGAGATCATAATACCTTCACACCCGAAAGACCCTCAAACAAACCAGCTTGGTAAGAACATCTAATCATAGCCAGCTTCTCGGCGTATTCTTTTTTCTCTGCTTCTGGTATTGTTTGATCGAATGTTAGATTGCCAAGAACTCTATGGTCTAAACATTCTGGACTCTCAACAAACTGCTTCCAGAATCTTTCAAAGTGGGGCTTTTCAGTCTCCTTTATTGTGGATGCAGCAGTAAATCCAAGCTCATAAAAGTATTTGCATATGTTAGAAGTAGAAATATCATTTGCAGAAAATATGTTTATGGTTGATAGCATATTAGAATAAAGCACAGAACCTTTTTTTGAAAGTGAAAGAATAAACTTTCTGTTATCTAAAATCTCACCCTTTGGCGTTTGTGTAAAAGAGTATCCCCCAAGAGTATTGTATAGCCTAGAGTTCATTGATATATTGTATGCGGGCGGAAGATTGTGAGGCTCAGAAGCTAAGTCATATAACAAAGTGTTTTCTAAAGAATGTAACTTATATGACTTAAAAGAGGACGCTAACTTAGAGGCAAAAAAATCTTTGTTGAACGAAGAGAAAAGTGTTCCAATGTAGCCGCACATAATGGCTGACTCTGGATATATATTATTTATAGAAACCAAAGACAGAAGGTAATTGTTATGTACTAGACAGTTCTGTTTGAATATAGACGTAATCCTAGAATCGCTCTTCGTTGGTAGCTCATTGACATTTACCAGCGCAATGTCACAGTCTACCCCAAGAGTCTTCGCCTGCTTCTGTATTCCAATTAGAGCTGGAGAATATCCTTCATGTTGCGGAAATTGCTCAACAGATGTTGAGTCTTTAATTATAAAAACCTGAATGTCTTTCATACGCACCTCAAAAAAAACTTACTCAATATTCTAGACATGAAGAAAACAAAAAACACACGATTTAGCTGGCTCCAGCCCTATACCATGATCGGACTTGTTTGTGCGAGACAAAATAAAAAGATAGTATAATTACTAAGTGGAGGTGGCGGGATTTGAACCCGCGTGCCATATAATATTATTATTAACTTCTACATGTTTAGTATAATTGCTATCGCCCACTATACTAGGCTATCCGAATTATCGGAGTCAAACAAATTATTGTTATCATATATATTTAGTTCAAGTATATATACTCTAGCGGAATTATCTGCATCATCACTATTTGGTTTACAGGGCTGTGATACCCCTGCCGCGCTAGGCGGCTAGTGAGAAATTCTCTTCTACACTTAAAAAAATATGAACGATTTTTCAAGTAGCCATTCGTTCAACTACTACATGCAATCAATAACTTTATTACTGGTCGATTCCAATCACCCCCTAATTTTCATATCTGGAAACATTTCATATTTCAAATCTTCATACAGGACAGATGCTATAACCATAGAGGCATCGTTGTCTGAAGGATAGTGTACGCCCTGTAAAATTCTAGCCCTACCAGCCAAGTTTATAAGCTCGTAAAACTCTGATGTGTGTTCTGGATAAAGAGTTGCCAGCATAGAGCCTCCGAAAGCCGCATACGCTGTATGTCCAGATGGATAGGCTGGAGTATGATGTGTTTCAGTCTCGGTGACTTTAATATCTATTCCATATTTCTCAGCTAACTGAAAAGGTCTAGCCCTCTTATACTTATACTTTAAGTTTGTGATTACTGGATCAACCTGACTGAAGAAAAACTCATCGAACTTTTCTTTTGGAAACTGTTTTCCAATTCTCTTTAGCAACGACATAAACACGTTGTTGGGGTCGTCGTCCACAGCCATAATTAAGTCATGCTCTTCTTGAGAAAGCTCTTTAGTCATATCAGAAATAAGCTCAAGCTCTCTGCGAGTTATGTCTGAGCTATTCTTAGGTGGCTCCGGTAACACATTCTCCCAATCCACAGTGAGCAGGTTGGGATTCTTCTGTAGCACTTTAGAGTTCTTATCACTAGGAGGTTTATCGTAGGTTATAGAATCTATCTCAGCACTCATGGCCTGATTGATGCCTTTTATGATGTTATCTTTCGAGGTCATATTGATACTCCTGTAACAGTTCACTTGATGACACCTCTCCACAGTCACAGCACTCAAAGACATATAGTCTGCCGCCTGTGGTTTCAATTATATCTGCAAGCCTGCACGCTTTTGAATCTACCTCTTGATCGCACGCCTTACAATAGAAACTAAACATATACTTTCTCCCAGTCAAAAAATCGCCATCTATTTTGATGCTTCGCATCTTCGTCTTCATTTATGTGATTCAAATACTCTAAGACTTCACTCCAGCTTGAAAATACCATCTCGTGTGGTATGACACCAAACATCCAACTGGGAAGTCTATTCTTTCCTTGTTTGCACATTACGACGACTGGCTTCTTTTGACTGATCGCCACAGCCGCTTCGTGATATGATCCGCAAAGGTGAGCATCTACGTCGATGCTCATTACTATAAAATGAGCTATGTCAACCATACGCAAATCAATCGCGCAGATAGGTTTCATATACTCAGTGACTTTATCATACTCACCAGATCGCTTTAGTTTCTCAAGTAAATCTCTAGTCTCTTGATTCTCTAAACCATAGTCGCTTGGTTTGTCGCATGGATTGAGTACACCAACACCCATATCTTTTAGCTTTGGTGTAAGAACATTTCTCCATAATACCCCACCATCTTTGACACGATCCATAGCTCCACAAAGGTAGCAGAGCGAGTTTTTAAGTCTATTCATAGCATAACCTCTTATACACAAATCAACAGTTTTTGACAATATCTTGTATTAAATCTTCCAGAGATGCGTAATCGTTTTGAGAACACAGTTGATTAGCAACTTTTCTCACATCACTAGCCTTATATCCAGCGCTCTTGAGGGCATCCACAGCATCACCGATGAATGGACTGCCCGTAGATTCAGGAGTGACCGGATCGGTGAATATGTGCTTAGTAACCCAGTCTCTAGCTGCTTTGTCTCCCTGCATTGCTTTTTCCATAGTGGTATCAGCTATAACTTGCCATTGCTCTTCTTTTGTTAGGCCAGAGGTGGCTTTGTCATCAGTAAACTGCATGGTTACAGTAGTATATGTTTCAGTTTCGATCTCAGGCACACTGGGAACAGGCGTAGCCATCACATGCTGTGAGGTAAATAGAGTTTTTAGTATACTTACTATAATGGCTAAAAAAGTGGGAAGGAGTAGCATAAACAGAAAAAGTTCAGTTAGTCCACCACTCTTGCCTGTATTTTGAAAAGCTATGAATATTATATCAAGCATCTTTCTGTTGCCTCAAAAATTGTGTTGCAGTAATAGGATCGCCTGTAACCTTCTGTAGCAGTACCCAATCCCTTAGCTCAGCCGTAGGCTCCCAGCCGAGAAGTTCTCTTGCATTGCTGATGTCTGCCAAAGTAACTCTAGCTTCACCAAGTCTTTCGGGGAGATACTCAAAATCATATCCAATCATCTGTGCTAATTCAAGCACGCTAGTATTATTACCAACCCCAATATTAATAGTCTGACCAAATAATTCTTCCTTATTGGAATTAGCCGCTAAGACATTTGCCTGCACTACATCTTTTACATGCGTGAAGTCTCGCCTCTGATGTCCATCTCCAACAATAGTTAGAGGTTCGCCATCTTCAAACTGACGAAGGAAGATTCCAACAACAGGAGCATACTGACCCTTAATTGGCTGACGCTCACCGTATACATTAAAGTATCTGAATACGACAGTCTTCAAACCAAACAGTTTAGTATACATTTTACATAGCTCTTCACCCGCAACCTTAGTAACTGAATAAGGATTAAGACAATCGTTTGGCATGTCCTCAGTCAAGGGAGGAGTGTTAATTAAACCGTAGGCAGACGATGTAGATGAGTATATAACACGATCTACACCGTTCTCCCTAGCGGCTTGAAGTACGTTACAGGTTCCCAAAACATTGGTAGCTGATGCCTTGCAGGGATTCTTAATGGCTGGCTGAATACGAGCTTCAGCCGCCAAGTGGAAGACGCAGTTGACCCCCTTAAAAAGAGGTTCAATTTTATCGTAGTCGCATATATCTAGGACAGCCTTTTGAGCCTTTGGGTTCCAATAAAATTCTTCATTGGATGTCGCTGACTCATTATCCAACGAGATAACCTCGTTACCATCCTCAATCAACCTATCAACAATATGACTACCGATAAAACCTGCGCCACCTGTAACTATGTACTTCATATATTAAACTCCTACATCCTGTCCCTTAAGGACTGTTGATAAACGCTCAAGTCGAACACGGATACCTTCTTTCCAAGCATCATTATACTTTACGACACTAACATTATCAACCGTAGAACCTAAAACTTCAACAGATTTGTCAAACACATCCTCAAAGATCGCTACTACTTCATAACGACAGGCTCGTAGCTTCTGGAATCTAGCATCACTTGGTACGCTCACAACGTCAGCAGGATTAACCTTACAGATTACGATCTGGTTCCCACCGTCACTATCATTATTGTCATGATTATCCAAGCTGATACCGCCGTAGCTGGTAACATAGTCGATAGCTCCAACGTGAAGACCTGCACTACAGTGTCGATTACGATTACCATCAACCTTAGAGCGATCAACCTCAACCACTTCACCAAGACTATTGTCAATCGAGCCACTGTAAATATCTTTGAAGTCTGGACGCACAGCCTTGTAAGCTAAGAGGTGACCGTCTTGTGTAATCGGCAGATTCTTATTCTGCATGAAGTCAAACAATTCTAGGATAGATTTGTCTGATGGATTATCATTTAGATTACACATGAAGTTAAGCATGGAATCAAAGTTAAAACCTTCCTTCTTCATATCCAAGATACGATCAGTAAATAGTTCTGGCATTGGAATCCCGTTCCAGTTCAGTGTTCCATTCTTGACATGCACATAGCCATCACAGAAATGTTCTACTGAAGATGCAACATCGTATGCCGCCTCAAAGTGTTCTACATTGCCACCCTTCAAATGGCGAATGAGAGAATTATAATTGTGGTGGTTCTTGTCAAAAGTATATGCCTCGCCACCAACAAAAGCATTTACTACACCTGAATCACTAATGATATATTTCATATCACACCTCCATACTATCAATATAATTTGCAATAACTTGTAACTGTTCGTCCGACATCCAGCCTGTAGTAAACTCTAACATCGGATACTTCTCTACTATACTATCATATAATTCGTCAGTATCAAGTGACTCACTTGAATTTTCTTCCAGATTATCTGCAAAATCTTTCCATACCTTCAGACGTTGGGCTACTTCTTTCAAATCTGACAACACGACCTTATCAACACTGTAGTCTGGATGGAACAACTTAGAAAACTCGTAGAACTCTCCACGACTATTCAGGAGTGGATGTAACTCTTCCAGTGTATTTACACGCCCTGTGTGTTCGTTGCCGATAGACCACTTACCAGTGGATGAATTATGGAGCAACGTAAGGTCGTTAGTCATGATAACAAGCTGACGCTTGATCTGGTTTTGGATATATTCTAGTCCATCCTGCCAGTTATCCCGTTCTTCGAGCTTCATGGTCTTAGCTTTGGATGGAGTTACATAGAATAACTTCTCACTTAGGTGACTTGTATCAACACCAAGCGAATCCAAAACAGTCAGAGCCGACTTGATATAACGAGTACCGACATTGTAACCTTTGATCTCCATGTCACCTCTGGTCTGGATAATATAGTAAGCATCCTCTTCTTTAACACCTACGTTATAAGTGCCTCCACGCCATTCCTTGTAGCCTTCACCTTTAGACTTGTATAGACCATCAAGACCAGAAACGTATGATGAGCTAGATGTAGTCTTAGACACTTGCTTTGGAGGAGCAGGAAGAGTGGTCACGTTGGTGATGTCCGCTGGCTCGCAACCAAGACATTTAGTAACCTGCTCTAACTTACCATTAGGAATAAGATATACAATACCTTCGCCTTCTTCTCTCAGTAAGTGTCTTATACGAGCAACACTACCTGACTTCTTGTCCTGATAGAAGACATGACCTTTGCCAGCACGGATGTGGTTTACATCTTCTCTTGAGCAAGTCTCACGCCATCTTGATTTGTCATAACGTACAATCGCAATTCTTTCATCATCATCTGTCTTCAACTTTATGAATTCTGAACCATCTTCAAAAACCTTCTGGCCGTTGAACTCTATCTCAAACAGAACATCGTCTGCCAAGTCGCCAATCCTACCAACAGTATCAAAGATTTCCATAGCTTTGCATCTTGCACTCCAAAGATTATCACAGGCAAGTATGTCCTCTGTGGCTTTTTCTCCAATACTTTCTATAATACGATTGATGGCACAGGTAATATTATACTTAGTTCTGCCAGTGTAAGAGATGGACTCACGAGAAGGAGTGATGTCAATGTCACCAATATTCATGTACAAGCGGAGATTGCCAAGCTGACGGAGCGCACGCCAGATGTCGTCTGTCTCTTCGTTCTGAAACTGCATCTCGTCAATAGGGTATGAAATTTGACCCATGATAACATGGTTGCCACAGCGTCTTTTAAGAACAGACCAGTTCTCACCACCAATCTTAACCTCTTCAGTTTTGTATTCAAGTTCGGCATTGGTCTCTGGACGAACAGCAAAATGCTGAAAGATAGACTTGGCTTCACTCTCGAAGTCCCAAATATCATTAGACTCTACGTTCATGCTGATCTGCATACCGTTAGGTTCGTCAGTAGACTCTTCATGTAGCAATGCGAACTCAGGAGAACCGCCTTCATTCATATAAGAGTTGAAGACATAGCGAGTACCATTGAAGAAAGACTCAACCATGAAGGAGTCAGTATAGGCAAAGGGAGACTTGCTACCAAGACCTAAGCAACCAACAGCATCGTTGGAATCAGTCTTGTTGCTACCGAAGTAAGTAGTATAAAGATTAAAGCAGTCATCGTAACTAAGACCTGTGCCAAAGTCACGCACGACAAATACCGGCTCCAGCTTTGTTGGAAGCTGAACACGGAACGGGGAATCAGGACAGCCTGCCGAGACATGAGCATCATACGCATTAGTAGATAGCTCACGAATAACTGCTTTGATCTTGTTTGAGTAAAGACCATCTGACAAGATAGAGAACGCTTTTGCGGTAGCCTCGATCTTGTAGTTAGTTGACTGGAAGTCAGATGATCGCTGAATAGTGTTTTGATTAGTCTGTAATTTCATAATTTGAAACCCCTATAAACGTGTTATTAACCTGATACGTGTCTTATTATACTATACTAATCGTCGTTCGCAAGCCTAATCTTCAGTGTTTTCTGAAATTTCTTTAGGTTTTCTGTAAGTAGTGCCAAGAATCTTATTGCGTTCCTTCTCGGCCATGCGGTTTATTAGCCAAAATTCTTTCTGTCGCTTGTCTTCGGCTTTCTTGGCTTTTCTTCTTCTTGCAAGTTTAGCCTTGACTTTCTTCTTGCGAGCCTTCTGCTTTCTTAGCTTTTGTTTATTGTTCATATTCTCTTTGAAGCCTTCTCTTTAATTTGTTTCGCTCCTTCAGTAACTTAGTTTGCTTCTTAGTGAGTTCTTTAATATCACGGTTAGTGATGCTTGACTCAATCTTACATTCAATGTCCTGAAGAGAAATATTAATTGTTTCTAGTCTATTATATATTCTATCTGTATTCATTATTTTTTTGAGGTATAGCAGACCCAAACTGGATTAACAGCCTGAGTCTGCATTAACCATCCTCACAAGGAGAGATTAAAAAACATCTGCCGCTGCCGAAACAGTTTCAGAAGTTTCCTGCTTTCGTGGCGCACGCACCACTTTAGCGATATTTTCTGGAACAACGACCATCGAAAATCGTTTGTTCCCATCATTGTCAGTCCAAGAGCGATCTTGTAGACGACCACGAACATTGACTCGATCACCTTTGGAGAAGTCTACATTCTTACAGTACGATGCTTGGTATCCCCAAGCGTTTACATCAATGTAGAGAGTCTCTTCATAGTCCTTACTGATACGCTCATTAATAGCCATTCGGAAAACAGCGAGTTCCCGACTTTCATTAATAGTTTTGTATTCAGGGTCTTTGGTGAGGTTTCCCTCAAAAGTTACAAAATTATTCATCGTGTTATACTCCTATAAAATTAATATCCTCGTCGCTTCAATGCTTTTCGAGCAAGACGACGACCGTAAGTTACACCGTGAGTACGAAGTAATGTACGAACTTCTCCGCTACCCTCAGTGTTTGCAAAACTTGAGGTAAGTTCTTTGCCAGTGCCTTCGCTATGAGCGAATTTTTTCACAGCCTTCACCTTAGTCTTATTAGACAAAATAGTACCCCAATCAATCATAATTAAATCCTCCAATTAAAAAAACAAGTTACAATCTATTATAGAATGACCTGCGGCCATTGTCAACGTATTTTTATTTTTTTATCCCAAATTAATTTATGTGGCCGACGATAGTAGTTATCCATCAGCCGCCATTTTTCAGCCTTGCCCATGTAGATAAATTCTACAGTAGAAGACCGAGTGCCTTTGCGAACTATATAGGCAAGAATACCGTCACTCCTAATGCTTTTTACAATTAGCCTGCCGTATACACCCATGTATGTTTTCTCGCCCGTGTCAGGATTTATCCAATAAGAGCCGTGACCCTTTACGGATTTTATTTTATCCCCAGCACCAAGCATAGTCCAGTCTTCTACGATAGACAACTGTTTGTGAAAGAATATATGTCCACATTCGCAGGAAGATGATCTGGCATGACACTTGCTTCCGCAGTCAGGACATGTCTTCTTTGGCGCGCCTCTCTTAGATTTTTTTTGCTTGTTGCAATCCGTCCGTGAAGTTTGCGTATTCATCCCTATGCTTCCTCATAAAACTAATTTCATAACATTTTTCACATCTATAAACATCACCCTTATTGGTTTTTATAACATAATAGTTTGATGTTGGCTTTTCACAATCAATACAATCAACTTTATCTTGTCTTGTCATCCTCACGCCTCCTGTATACTTTCTGCTCTTCTCTATATAGAAGATAAAATGCTATCCCTGCTACTGTAAGTTCAATTCCCCATGCCGCTAGTCCTGCGTATAGTGCTTCCATCGCTATGTAGTCTCCACATAAATAGGCGTGTGTTCTCCAACATAGGCTCCAAAGGTATTATACTCAAGCCACTCCATAGCTTCGTCGTAATCCACACTGAGGTCTTTTGCCGCTATCTCGATCATTTTCGGAATAGAGTAAGCAACCCTTCCTGAATCGAAGCCACCACAAACGCCAATAATAGCATCGTCATAACCATCGGCAAACAGAAGATCATTGCTATGACGTTCACACAACTCTTCACGAATGTCCATGTCCTTTGAATCCTTTTTTCCATGTTTTCTTATCTTTATCCCACCACTTGCGATACTTTTCTACTATCGCTTTGGTCTTCTCATTAATCATCTTACTATGTAATCGGAAATTTTCAAGCTCTTCTTCACTAGTTTCTTGTTTTTTAAACGTCTTTTTTTTAGCCACAGCTACGCTCCCCGTATTTTTGATTTATGTATTAGGTGGCTGGATGATTGAGTCTTTTCTCCACCAACATTATAAACCATCCTTATTCCTAACTCTTGTTCTAGCAGGTCTTCAGGAACTCCACCTTTCTTTCTGTCTCCACCATTAGCAAATACCATATCTACGAAGAATGGATCATCTTGTAGTTGGTAATACTCTTTCCTTATGCTTTGGCATACAGTACCATCTTCATCAATAGCCACCACAGCTTTATCGACACATCGTAAGGCTCTTACTATTCTTAGTCTTTCGAGTTCATTCATAAAGGGGTCACTACCCTTCATTTTGACCTGCTTGTCGCTATTTACTATAACTACTAAGTAGTCGCCCAGTTTTTTTGATTGCTCTAGATAATCTAAATGACCAGAATGAATAGGATTAAAGTATCCACTCACAACGACAACTTTTCCACTCATTTATAATAACCTTTCTTGTCCATGTTCTCAAGTTTTGGTTTCACTGTGTGTTTATAATAATACTTAAACTGTTTGTATAAATCTTTTATCTGACTGAAGGCTTCCTCTTCAGTTATCTTGCCGCCCTGTTCTAAATCACATATGATTGACATATGTATATTAAAAGCTCGAAACGGATCACGATAGTCTTTGAAAACTATTTCATCCATAACTACTCCTCCTCATTTTCAAATAACTCTAAGCAATAAAACTTAAATGCTGTTTCTGCTTCACTACGAGTATCATAAAAACCTAAAGCCATCTCTGCTTCATCCCAAACAATCCATTGCTGTTCTGATTCTATCCACTGTATGTGCTTATTTTCTTCCATTCCAGTTCTTTCTTGCTTTAACCCAGTCGCCTGCGTGTCCAGAGGAAGCTGTGCAATCTTCACACTCATACCAGTACATGCCAGCTAATGACTCAGCCATTGGCTCGCCACCGCAAAAAGGACATGGTAACATTGTATCATCTGTGAACGCTACTACTTCTATGCCGTGTTCACCACATTTAATACACCATATTGGCTTATTATCTACATCGACAATACGGCTACAGCACTTTAGTAAATATTTCATTTTGCAGGCTCTAGTTCAATCTCTCTTATCTTGTCTATAACTGCCAGAATGTCTCTGGTTTGCGTCCAGTCTGCGACATGATACTTTTCATAAGCGGCTTCTGATATAGTATAATCATTACCTCCAAGATAGCAGTTGTCTCCAAAGAATATATTCTTACCTTCGAGACATCCAAGAATCTGTGACTTGTCTTTACCTTTGGGATAAATATCTATACTAATCTCTCCACCTATGACAGCCTCAATATCCTCAAAGTTTGAGTTAATTACGTCAGCTATGGTTTCACGCTCAAGATTGTCTTTATCCCACTCGTAATATTCTGATCGTTGTTGATTAGTACAGTCTCTGCCTATAGTAGATATATTAACCATGCCAATGCGCTTCTCAATATTATTTTCTGCTGTGCCATACCACCTGCTCTGTCGGATGAGATCAAGTGTGACAGACTCTAAGTCTTTAGGCATCTCCCACTCAGACTCAAATACCAGATCGCCGTTTACAAAAAGTTGATTACCTGCGTTCTGGTAGGAGCCATCAACCATTTTCCACATTTCTTCGCCTACCTGTTCAATGGTTTTGTCTTTATCTGATCCAGTGACTAGGTATACTTTGTTACCAGAAGATTGTTGTGTTCTAATCCAAAACTTAAAATATGTTTTGAAGTCAAGAACCATTGGTTTTCTTGATGGAGTTAGAGTTCCATCTACATCAAATAAATAATTAATCATAATCTGATTCCTCATAAAATTAACTAGCGACCTTGACGGGACTCGAACCCGTAACCACCGGATCGACAGTCCGGTACTCTAACCTATTGAGCCACAAGGTCAGAGAGGATGAACGGACTATAAAATTTTGCACAATTTCAATCGTCTAACTAAATTAAACTCGTCCGTAGTCATCCTCAATTCGTATAATATCGTCTTCTTGACACACACCTGTTTGAATTTCAAGTATAACTAAATCGTTAAGGCCTGAAGCTCGAACTCGGTGTGTCTGGTACTTCTTAATATCAAAAGAATCACCAGTGGAAATATCAGTTGCTTGTCCGTTTAATTCTAAAGTCCCGAAGCCTTCCACTACAAACCAATGTTCATCTCTCTTGGTATGTAGCTGTAGACTTAATCGCTTACCAGAATTAACTACTATCTTTTTTACTTTGATATATTCCTCATCAAGAAGAACCTTAAAAGAACCCCATTCTCTAACCTCAAATGATTTATCACCTGAGAATGGTGGAGGAGGCATAAGGAAGACTCTATCTTCTTTGTCTACCTCCTCCATGATAGGGTTCTGTTTCCCACATGTTGGACACTCTTGTAATCTACCGTAATTTTTAGCCGCTGGAGCTATCATGTCACAGCATTTGAATTTGTATTGCATGTTGTTCTCCTATAGTAACTAGAAATATTGTATCATAAGTGTCCGTTGTTCGCAACAACTATTCTGCGATTTTTCTATTAAGTTCGTATCTATTTGGATCAGCAAGGCCGGAGTCAATCATTTTCATGTCTGTGACATATCTTCCTCTATCATCCTCACAGACAACTAGATCATCTTCTAATTGCTCGACAATCATCTCTGAATGTGAGCCAAACCAACTCTTTGTCGTAACAGAAGTTCCTGTAACATGTCTCGATCTCGCTCTAGCCATTTGATACTCTCCTTTTCAATCTTTCTAATTTCTCTATTATATTTTCTTATATCTCGTCTTGTAAATCTGTCTAGCTGAAATATAGGAAATATAGACATAAACATAAGCGTCCATAACATATTCAAGTTCCTTAATTTCTATAAAATCTACCAGAGTTGTATTGAAGCTCTAAACGAGGCTTCTTGAAGTAATATGTCTTCTTCTTTGGCTTATAGAAGTCTGTCCTAAAAGGAGCAGTTACGATTTCTCCAAGACCAAATACAGTAGTTTCAATTCCTTCAATAACCTTTGCTCCTGTATCAAGCACAAAGCTACCTGCGCTTTTGGCGTACTCTTCAACAGGAATCATTCTAAACTGAACATCGGCATTTGCAACCGATACCGGCAATAAGAATGGTAACACTAATAAAAACTTTTTC
>Ga0114933_10001404_pt1 | contig 26911 bp, 28 predicted proteins | sample 4SBtaG_FD_89691 | JGI IMG/M metagenome (GOLD analysis project Ga0114933, IMG submission 89691) | Deep subsurface microbial communities from Kolumbo volcano to uncover new lineages of life (NeLLi) - 4SBTROV12_W25 metaG | ecosystem: Environmental > Aquatic > Marine > Volcanic | place: Kolumbo... | reverse complement strand
GTTCGGCGAAGGCGGCATCGACGCCGAAGGGTCCGCCGTAGACCTTGCCGACGAGCCCGGCCTGGACGCGAAACCTCAGACCCTGGTACTGCATCCCCTCGGCCTCGATCGTCGGATGTCGCGGGTCGGGCCGGACCTCAAGACCATGTGATCTCCGAGCTTCGCTCTTGCAGCACGCTGGAGTCGGGCGAGGGTGGCGTTCGGGTCGCCAACGAGCCGGAGGTCGAGGTCCTTGGTCGCTCGAGCCTCCGACAGCCGGAGCTCGAGCCCGACGCCTCCCCTGACAGCTGCGCGGTCCTGTCCCACGGCCTGTGGTGCTGGGGAAGCAACAGCCGGGAGCGGCTGGGTGACGGAGGCCGACCGCTCGGAGCCCGTGGGCAGAGCAGGAAAGGCCCCGGGGTCCGGAGCCTTTCGAGGTGGGCGATACTGGATTTGAACAGGCCGGCTTCCGGCAGTGGAAAGGCCCCTCCGACTTTGGGTCGAAGGGGCCGTTCGAGTGGGCGATACTGGATTTGAACCAGTGACTTCTACCGTGTGAAGGTAGCACTCTCCCACTGAGTTAATCGCCCTCAGCGGGCCTGCTCTTAGCCACCCCACACTTCAGTGGCAAGCCATGCTCCCGATCCTGCTCGCGTGCTCGGAACCGCTGCACATCGACCCTCGACCGCGGGTGGAAGACAGCGCCGACTCGGCCCGGGTGGCCGTCGAGTTCGCCGAGGGCGACCCGATCACGAACGCCGGCAGCGCAGAGCTCAACACCACGGCGGAGCTGGTCGGTGCGGCCGTGGTCTCCGAAGACCGGGGGCTGGCCGTCGGCGGGCCGGGATGGATCTGGATCGACCTGCAGGCCCAGGAAGCCCTGGCCATGGGCCTGGCTGGGAACGTCTACCGGGTCGCGGTCGACGGCGAACGGGCCTACCTCGCGACGCGGACCGAGGGCATCGCGCCCCTGGACCTGGGGGACCCGCCCACCCAAGGAGAGCATGTCCAGGTCGGCCCCCACGAGGGCGTCGCCGCAGACGGCGGCATCGTGCTGGTCGGTGGGCTGGACGCCGGAATGCTCGTCCTCGACAGGGCCCTCGAGCCCCTCGGCGACCTCGACCTCGACCGGGCCTTCGCCGTGGCCATCGAGGGCGACCGGGGCGCCGTCACCGATGGCGACCGACTGCTCTGGCTGGACCTGAGCGACCCCGCTGCACCCATGGTGCTGGACGAGGTGAGCACCCAGGCGCCGGGCCGCGATCTGGCGCTCGAGGGCGGCACGCTGGCCCTCGCGATGGGGGAGGGGATCGCGATCTACGAGGTGGCCGGCGATGCGATCGAGCTGCGGTCGGTGCTCGAGGTGCCGGGCGCGCCGCTGTCTATCGACCTCGACGGGGACTGGCTCTGGATCGCGGCCTGGGAGGTCGCCGCGCTGGCCTGGGTGGGCAGGGGCGAGCCGAGGGTCGTCGGCCACGAAGCGCCGCGGGCCAGCGCCATGGGGATCGGCGCCAAGGATGGGGTCGCCCTGCTCGGCGACTGGGAGTTCGCCACCATCCTTCGCCAGGTGCCTGACACCCAGGGGCCCGAGGTCCATCTCGAGGGGGTCGACGTCATCGCCGACGAGGCCAGCTTCGAGGTCCGGAACTGGGGCGCCGGCACCTTGGAGCTCGCCTTCGAGGAGTCCGAGTCCGTCGAGCTGTCCCACCAGGAGCTCTCTCTCGGAGCGGGCGAGGCGGTCACGCTCACGGCAGCGCTCGAGGGCGACTCCGCGGTCGAGCTCGGGTGGACCTCGAACGACCCGGACGAGCTCGAGGGGGCCTTGTCGATCGGGCCGGCGAGCGGCGTGCTCGGGTCGGAGCACGCGGAGATGGAGCTCCTCGGCTTCCTGCCGCCCGACGATGCGCTGTCTCCGTACCGGCTCGCCGACTACCGCGGCCAGGTCGTGGTGCTCGTCTACTTCACCACCTGGTGACCGGTCTGCAGTCTGGAGGTACCGGACGTCGAGGCCAGCCTGGAGGCGCCCTACGAGGGAGACGTCGAGCTCCTCTTCGTGAACGTCGGAGAGAGCGCAGAGCTGGCCGCCGCGTTCGCGGAGCAGGCCGGGGTCTCGAGCCCGGTCCTGCTCGACTCGGAGTCGCGCTGGCACATCAGCTACGGCGGCATGGACGAGGGCTACGCGCCCTTTCCGCTCCAGATCGTCGTCGATCGCGAGGGCGTGATCACCTACATCGGCCGGCAATACGACGTGTCGGCGGTCCGGCGGGCCGTCGACGAGGCCCTCAGATGAACGCCACCCGGGCGAGCTTCGGCGCGTCGTCCACGCCCTTGAGCTCGGCCTCGAAGCGCTCCGTGACGCTGGCGTCCCCGAGCAGCCCATCCTCCTCCGCCCGCTGGGCGAGGTCGGCACGAACCACGATCTCGTGGGGCTTCGCGGCACCCTGAAGGCGCGCGGCGACGTTCACGGTCTGGCCGAAGTAGTCGAGCAGGTCGTTGGCCGTGACCGCGTAGCAAGGCCCGGCGTGCACGCCGATCTTGAGCCACACGTCCCGGGCGGTCTCCCGGTCTCGCTGGAATCGAGGCCACACCCGCAGCATGTCGAGGGCACAGGCGAGGGCCTGATCCTCGCTCACGAAGGCCGCCATGATCGCGTCGCCGATGGTCTTGACGATCGTGCCGTCGTGCTCGGCGATGCAGGCCTCGAGCAGGTCGAAGTGCTCGCGGACCAGGGCATAGGCCGAGGCGTCGCCCTCGCGGGAGTAGAGCGCGGTCGATCCGGTCAGGTCCGAGAACAACAGGGCCACGCTGGCCACCTTCAGCGACGTGCCGGGGGCCAGGACCTCGCTGGAGAACTGGCGCCGGAAGATGGCGTTCGTGGACAGGTGGAACGCCGTCGCTGCCTGGCTCTGCCAGTCCGGGATCTCCAGCTTGATGTGCAGGTCCTCGGCCAGCTCGCTGCGCACGCGGAGGTGTCCACGGGTGCCGACGACCAGCTCCTCGGGCGGTGCGCCGCCGAGGACGACGGCGACCCTCTCCGGACCGCCCTCGAGGACGCGGACGTCGATGCGCTCACCACCACGGATGAAGAGGCGGAGGCGCATGGGCTGGGCTGGGGCCTGGACCTCGACCTCGGTGCCGCGTCGGAGCACGTGCTGGCTCAGGACGTGGGGGGTGCGGGCCGGACCGCCGGAGCAGAACTGGACCTCTTCGACGCGCCGGATCGCCGGGCTCGGCTGGAACGTGGCCTCGACCGCCTGGTCCATCGGAAGGTCGAAGTCGATGGCGCAGAGCTGGCAGTGGCCCTGCTTCGACAGCTCCCAGAGGTGGTCGACGCGGCTGGCCGAGGTCTGGCAGCTCGGACAGACCAGGTCCCAGTTCAGCTCGAGCAGACCCTCCTGGACAGCGCGCAGGCACGCGTTGAGCACCGGTCCGCGCTCCTGACCCCAGCGGTCGGCGAGCTCGAAGGGGCGGAGCCTCAGGAGCTCGGCGTCCTGGCCCGTGTGCACGAGCTCGACGAGCGGCTTGCGGATGGCCTCGTCCACGTCCTCGAGCGCGGTCGCGGCCCGTTCGAGCGCCCTCCGGTCGAGGTAGGCCTCGGTCGGCTGAACGCGCTTGCCGCTGCGCCGGTACTCCTGGTCGATGCGCGTGATGACCTCGCCCATGATGCGCATGCGCCTGGCGCCGAGGATCTTCGCGACCGGCACGAGCAGCAGGAACTTCGGGAAGAGCTTCAGCTCGAGCGTGAAGTCGGTGCCGCCGTTCGGGGCCTCCTCGAGTTGGAAGCGCATGCGGAGCCAGGCCGTGGGCCCGGTCAGCATCTCGCGGCGGATCTGGAACCAGCTCGGCGAGGTCCACTCGTAGGGCTCCTCCAGGTACTGCACCGGGAAGCCGTCCAGGCTGGTCCTCACGAGGAAGCGCGCGGCGCCCCCGCTCTCGTGGGGCTCCATGTGGATCTCGTTCATCCCGCTCAGGCGGTTCAGCAGATCCGTGTCCGTGACGAGCGGCCAGAGGTCATCGCGCTTGCTGCGTAGGCGAAAGGTCCGGCGGACGACGACTTCCGGCAAGGACTACTCCGAGAACCCGACGCCCTCGAGGTGTTCGCGGAGGGAGTCCTCCGTCAACCCCGGGCTCGTGGTGCCGGTCAGGTATTCGAGCTTCACCAGCCGTCGGATCAGCGCGACCGCGCCCTCCTCCGGGGTCGTGGTCGTGATGTCGAAAGCGAATTCGGCCGCCAGCGGCTCCTCATAGGGGTCGTCCACGCCGGTGAAGTCCCGGATCTCGCCGGCCAGCGCCTTCTTCCAGACACCCTTGGCGTCGCGGTCTATGCAGGCGGCCTTCGGGGTGTTCACGTGGACCTCGACGAAGCGCTCGAGCTCGGCCCGCAGCCCCTCGCGGGTGTCCCTGTAGGGCGAGACCGCGCTGACGATGGCGACGACCCCGTTCTTGCTGAGCAGCTTGGCGGCGAAGCCGTGGCGGCGGTTGTTCTGGACACGCTCCGCGCGGGAGAAGCCCAGGCTCGACGCCAATGGAGTCCCGCGCAGGGCGCCGGAGTCGATGACCTCGACGGAGCGGCCGCGCTCGGACAGCCGCTTCGCCAGCGCCTGGGCCAGCTCGCTCTTGCCGCTCCCGGGGAGCCCGGTGATCCAGACGGTGAAGCCCTTCATGCGGCTGGGATAACCGCAGGAGGTGCTGCGCGACCGCTTCCGTCTGCTCCTGGCCCTCGCATGCCTCGCGTGGCTTGGCTTCATGGGCTGGCAGCACAACCAGGTGGTGACGAGCCGCGTCGGCTGGATCGAGCAGTGCGATGCGGACAAGGCGGCCTGCGACGGTCGCAGGGTCTTCCTCAGCCTGGTCGAGGTCCGCGAGCTCCGGGACGAGGGCTACGTGGTCCGGAAGGTCAATCGGGACTGGCGGATCGACGGCGATCCAACCGGCCGGGTCGTGGGCGAGACCATCAGCGTCGTCGCCCGCTTCGAGGCCGAGGACGACGCCTTGTCCGCGCTCGAGGTCTCCGAGCACCCCTGGCGTCGCTACAAGGTCTTCTTCGGCTTCGCGGGCCTGGCGCTCGCGCTGGGCATCGGCCTGCGAGGGCTTCGCGTCGAGGGTCGTCGGCTGGTGTCCCGTGGCTGACCTCGTGACGCACGTCGGCACCGCGCTGTTGTTCAAGGGAGCCACCCGCGGCCGGCACATGCCGATCTTCGTCCTGGGGACCGTCGTGCCGGACGTATGCGGGCGGGTCGTCGGCATGGGCTTGTCGAAGATCCCGGGCTGTCCGGACCTCTTGATCTATGGCCCGGGCGTCATCCACATGCCCTTGGGAATGCTGGCCTTCACGCTGCTCGTGTCGCTCCTGTTCCGCGAGGATCAGCGAGGCGTCGTCTGGGCGAACCTGCTGGCCGGAGCCGTGCTGCACCTGGCGGTCGACTTGCTCCAGCACCACGTGGGCACCGGCTACCCGCTCTTGTTTCCCTTCTCGACCTGGCACTGGGAGCTCGGGCTGCTCGGCTCGGAGGCGACCATCCCGTACTCGATCCCGCTCTTCCTCGCGGGCCTGGCGCTCTGGCGCTTCAGAGGTAGCCGGCGGCCTCCAGAGCCTTCTGCAGCTCCGGATCCATGAGCCCATCGCCCTCGGCCGAGGCGGTCGTGCGTCGGACCAGGTCCTCGAGCTCCTCGTCCATCGCCCCGGCCTCGACGCGACCGTCGCGCCAGAGTTGCTTGCCGCCGGCCTGCCAGATCGCCGCCGAGGTCGACTGACCCAGCGCCCCCTCGCTGAACTCGATCCAGGCTGGATCCGGGTACGCGGAGGCCTCGACCGGGAACTCTCTCAGGCTTCCGTCCAGCACCAGCCCGTGCGCAGCCAGGGCCGAGACAGGGCCCTCGGGGAAGGCCACCTCGGAGCCCACCACGAGCAGCGGGACCGCCTGGTTCTCGTCGTAGAGGTAGCGGCCGTGGCGGAGGAGCTGGTGCTCGCCCAGGAACTCGCCGTGGTCGCTGACGACCACGATGCGCCGATCACCGAGCCAGCCGTGGGCGTCTAGGGTGTCCAGCGCCATGCCCAGGGTGCTGTCGGCCTGGTGCACCGCCCAGGCGTACTGGTCGGCGACCTCGGTGCGCAGCTGGGTCTCCTCCTCCGAGGACATCTCGCCCAGGACGTAGCGGGCCCAGTCGCCGCGAAGGACCTCGCCGTCCTCGTCGACCCGGAAGTAGGCGCGGACCTCGTCATGGGAGTCCAGGCCGAGGCCGTTGTCCTCGGGCACGCCGAACCAGGGGTCGTGTGCGTCGGCGATGTTGAGGAAGAGGAAGAGCGGTCGGTCCGGCTCGAGGTCCTCGCGGAGGAGCTCCCGGAGCTGCCCGATGAAGGCCTCGCCGTACCAGGGGCCGAACTGATCGGGGACGCGCCAGCTCTCGAAGCCCCGGCTCAGCCCCGACGCCGGCTGGAGCACTGGGTTCCCGCTCAGCCCGGCGGTCTGGTAGCCCCGGCTGGCGAAGACCTCGGCCAGGGTCTCCAGCTCCTCGGGCAGGGGACGGATGGAGAGCTTGCGGATCTCCGTTCCCGAGGACACGAAGTGCGTGCCGTGGGCCGGGACCGCCGTACCGGTGAAGAAGCTCGCGTGCGAGGGCACGGTCCAGGACCCGGGGGCGATCGCCTCGCAGCTCAGCGCGCCCTCCAAGGCCAGCGCGTGAAGGTTCGGCATCCGTCGGGGGTCGCAGGCGTGGTCGGCGCGGAGTGTGTCGACGACGATGAGGATCACGGTCGTCTGCGCGGGCGAGGCCGTCGCTCGCCAGGTCTTCCAGGCCTCGTCGCCGCCGAGCATCCAGGCGATGGCGCCGAGCCCGAGGAGGATGCCCGCGACATACAGCGCCTTCTTCATCCGCGCAGGTGTTCGAACTGTGGCAGGAGCTCGAAGTCCACCGGCTCGATCGGATCGGAGAGCACCCGGATGCGCGAAGCGTGCACGGTCCCTCCCAGCGCCGCCGCCACGCGTAGGTAGCCGAGGCGCTCGGGGTCGATGCCCATCATGCGCGCCGCCGTGGCGTCCACCGCCGGGAGCTGAGGCCCCATGATCAGCGCTCCCAGGGGCACCGCGGTCCCCATGATCGGCCCGTCTCCTTCCATGCCGATCACCCCGTCCACGATGCCGAAGGCCGGCTGGAGCGCGGACCAGATGTCGAGGATCGAGCGCTCGATGCCCGCCCAGTGGAGCGGGTTCTTGGGCCAGCCGTAGACCGCTCCGGGCACGGTGCCGAAGAGGTTCTTCAGCGTCAGGGTGGCGCCCACCCAGTGGTGGGTCTTGAGCTTGGCGACGCTGACCAGCAGATCCGCGCCGACGGCCGTTCCGCCGAGCTTCAGGTGGCCGAGCCCGGTCAGGTCGTGGGGGAGGGGGACCTCGACCGCGCGGTCCAGGTTGAGGTCCACGAAGCGGCTGCCGACATCTCGAAGCAGTCGGTCGAGGCCGGTTCGCTCCAACAGCAGCTCGGTGTCGCGGTGGTGGCCGGGTCCTTCGGCGACGACGACCTCGGCCGCCCCCAGCTTCCGGAAGGCCTCGACGCAGGCGGCGAGGAGGCGTGCGTCGGTGTTGATCGGGTGCTGCTCGTGGAACTCGACGAGGTTCGGCTTGAGCACCACGCGTGCTCGCCAGGCCCTCTCGACCACAGCCGGGAAGGCCGAGATGCCCTCGACCAGGGCGGCCACGAGGCGCGCCTCGTCGTAGTCCGGGCAGGCGAGGATGGCCGTGGTCGTCTCGGGCTGTCGGCGGACGTCGTAGACCTTTCGTGCACCCGCCGCGGCCACGGACACCGCGGCGAGCCCCGCGGCGCCGGCGAGCAGCTTGCGGCGTGTCGTCAAGAGAGCGCCCAGGCGGCCAGCGCGGTTCGGTCGACCTGGCCGAAGCCGCCGTCTGCGGACTGGCGCTCGAGCAGGCGCTGCCCGAGGGCCTCGACAGGCCGTCCATGGGCGCGGCGAGCCAGGATCGAGAGCGCCAGGTTCATCGTCGAGGGGTGGGCCTCGACGCCTTCGAGGAAGCGGAGCCCTCGCTCCACGGCTTCGCTCGGCGGGAGCGCCAGGCACACCCACCCCGTGAGGTAGAGGTAGCCGGGCAGGTCGGTGCCCAGGACCTCCGGGGTCCCGGCGTTCCAGCCTCCGTCCGAGGACTGGCGATCCTCCAGCAGGCGGATGCCCTCGAGTACGCGGGGGTGCTCGCCGAGCCCCAGCGCGCGCATGCTGGCGACTGCCCAGGCGGTCGGCTGCACCCAACTGGCCGTGCCCTCGGTCCAGGACCAGCCCACCAGCTCGGCGTCGTAGTCGCCGGGGACCGGACCGGGCACCCCCGCGGCCTCGAGGATGTGGCCTCGGGCGCGCTCGCGCAGCGCATCGTCCTCGAGCGCGAGCGGGAGGATCAGCCAGGCCCAGCCCAGCTCGCTCCGACGGAGCCACTCCAGGCTCGCGGGCGCACCCGCTGCGTGGGCGTAGAGCGTGGGCTCGGCGGCCGCGTCGCCATCGACCACGTAGGGCCAGGCGCCTTCAGGGGTTCTCGTGTCCGCCAGCCAGGACAGGGCGTCGTCGAGGGCCACGCCGCAGTCTACCGGTCAGAGCACGTCGAAGCGCTCCACGATGACTCGCTGGTGGGCGTCGTAGCTGAGCATGAGCGTGTCGCTGGAGAGCGCGAGGTGCGGGCGCGTCCAGCCCTCGTGGGGCGTCACCGTCCAGGTCTGGACGAGCTGCAGCGTCTTGTCCAGCAGCGCGAGCTGGATGGCCGAGTCGGCCTCGGCCTGGCCGCCGTCGGGCATGGTCGTGAAGGCCAGGACCCAGCTGCCCGTTGCCTCGTCGCGGACCGAGCCGCTCGGGAACCAGTGCCAGTCGCCAAGCTCCTCCGCGTCGTCTTCGCCGAGGATCTCGATCGGCTGCAGCTCGGGCTCCCAGGTGGCGCTGTAGCGCTGGGCGATGAGAGAGCGATTGCTCTCGTCGCCGCTGAAGGTGGTGAAGCCTCCGCGCTCGTGCACGGTCGAACCCAGGCCCGACCGGCGCACCTCGTGGACCACGCTCGCCTCCTCGACGATGCGCAGGTCGCGGTCGATCCCGGCGATGGCACGCTCCGTGCCGTTGCCCCAGGCCAGCCAGACCAGCTCGCCGTCGGTGGTGATCTGCATGTCGTGGGTCGGCAGCCTCGAGTCGTTCGCTATCTGGAGAGGCTCCGAGGCCCAGGCGCCGTCCGGGTCGGCCTGGACCAGCCAGAGGTCCCGGGCCTCGTGGTCGCTAATGGCGACGTAGATGATGCCGTCGAGGAGGACCTGGGCGTGGTCGGTGATGGCCGCGCCGTCGGGCAGCTGCGGGGCTGTGATCGGGTTCGGGCCGCTGAGGATGTCGAGCTCGTCGTCCACCCGGTAGACCACGAGCTCCTGGCGGACCATCGTCGTGAGCAGGAAGCTGTCGTCTTCGGCCGAGAGCCCGCTCCAGATGCGTGCTTCGCCCAGCGTCGCCTCGCTGCTCGCGTCCAGGGCGATCGCCACGATGTCGTCCGCGTCCCGCTCCGAGTGCGCGAGGTCGACGTGCTCGGGCATGGCGCAGGCGAGGAACGCAATCAGCATGGCACACTCCGTTAACGAAAATAATTATAATTAACGCTAATACTCCAAACAATAAAAAACCTGCAAAGAGCAGGTCGTGGCGCGGCGGGGGAGGGCTCAGTCGAGCTTGAGGTTCACGCTCACGGTCACGCGGGGCCGCGCGCCGGCGTTGGGGTGCACGTGGTGCATGAGCCAGCCCGGGAAGTACACGAGCAGCCCGGCGACCGGTCGGATGTCCTGGTGCGAGGTCGTCAGTCCCAGGGGCTCCCAGGCCCCTGCGCGCGGGTCCAGCAGGCTGAGGTGACCGGCGCGACCTGGGCCGACGTCGCCGGGATCGACCACGTAGACGCCGGCCCAGTGGGCCTCGGCGTGGTGATGCGGGACGCTGTGGTCGCCCTGCTTCATCACCATCGCCCAGGCGACCGCGCCGATCGAGCCCTCCGCTTCGTTCTGTGAGACCAGCTCTCGGAAGCCCCCGACCAGCAGCGCGGCCAGCTCCTGGAAGCAGGGCTCCGGCCGCGTCAGCAGGTCGTGGTCGGAGTGCCAGCCGCCGGCGTTGCTCTTCTGCAGTCCGGGCGTGCTCTGCGACTCGGCCAGCAGCCGATCCCGGAGCTCGGCGTTCAGCGCCTCGCGCCCGGTCGTACGGGCGAGGAAGATCGGCGTCGGGAAGAGGTCCCGGCGCTGCATCAGTACGCGTCACCCGAGGTCGTGATGGTCGCGTGTCCACCGCCGCTCGCGTACGGCCGCCCGACGACGAAGTCGAGCAGGCCGTCATTGTTCAGGTCGGTGCCGCCGGCCACGGACCACCCATAGGAGTAGGTGCCGATCAGGTAGCTGCCGTGGCTGTTCAGGGTGCTCGTGCCCGAGACGCCGCCATAGATCCGGTAGAAGTTGCCGTTGGCGCTCTCGTCGCTGGAGTAGGGCGTGCCGACGAGGATCTCGTTCAGCCCGTCGCCGTCGACGTCGCCGCCCGAGGCCAGCGAGAAGCCGCTGTTCTGGCCGTCCTCACCGGTCAGGGTGGCGCTGGCATCCCCGGTCTGAAGCTCGCCCTCGGTGACCCCCACGTAGAGGTAGGTCGCGCCATTGCCCTCGTCGACGTAGGGCGCTCCGATGAGCACGTCCTCGTTTCCGTCTCCGTCGGCGTCGCCGATGCGGGCCGCCGCGTAGCCGAAGCGCCCGCTCGTCTGGGACTCCTCACCTTCGAAGCGCACGTCCGCGTTGTTCAGCGAGCCGGTCGAAGTCGCCGGCCCGAAGAAGACGTAGGCCGCGCCGGAGCGGTTGCCCTCGTTCACGTCGACGTTCGGGGCCGTGACCAGGATGTCGTCCAGGCCGTCGCCGTTGACATCGCCGAGGCCCTCGACCGCCTGGCCGACCTGGTCGTTGTTGTAGCGGTAGAAGTGCCGTGCGGACTCTTCCGACAGCGAGCCGCTGACGGGGCCCATGAAGAGGTAGGCCCGACCGGCGGTGCCCTCGTCCTGCTGGTAGGGGGTGCCGACCAGCAGGTCGCCTTCGCCGTCTCCGTCGACGTCGCCTGCGGAGCCGACGGCCCAGCCGAAGTAGTCCCCATCGAAGCGGCCGTACATCGAGGCGTGGGCGCTCTCCTCATCCGAGCTCTCGATCGGCCCGAGGAAGAGGTAGGCGTTGCCTGCGCTCTCGGCCGAGGTGTCCGCGGGCGCGCCCACCAGCAGCTCGTCGATGTTGTCGCCGTTGAGGTCGGGGATGATCTCGACCGAGGCGCCGGCCTGGCCGCGGGAAGGCGTCGGGGCGATGATCGCGTCGGCGGCGGAGGCGTCCACCGTGCCGCTACGAGCGCTCGTGAAGACGTAGGCCGCACCGCGGTAGTTCTCGTTCATGAGAGGGGCGCCGATCACCACATCGGCCTGGCCATCGCCGTCGAGGTCGCCGCCCGAGTGCACGGACACGCCGAGCGTCTCTCCGCTGGCGGACCCGGCCACGGAGTAGCCCTCGGTGCCCCAGCCCGGGCGGCACTCCAGCCGGGCCTCCTCGGCGCTCGAGTCGCAGTCGTTCACGACCCCATCGCCACACTGCTCCGCGGCGCCCGGGTACACGGTGTCGAGGTCGTCGTCGCAGTCCCCGCCCGCCTCGGCGTCATCGCCACCGTCGCAGGCCTCGTAGGGCGCGTCGATGCCGAAGCCGTCCCCGTCCTTGTCCGGGTACCAGGTGCCCTGGTCGATGGCGTCGTCGTCGATGACCTCGTCGCAGTTGTCGTCCACGCCGTTGCAGAGTTCGTCGGCATCGGGGTGGATCGAGGCGTCCTCCGGCTCGCAGTCCACGTCGTCGGGGCTGCCGTCGCCGTCGCTGTCCGGCACCACGCCGCTGTCGACGTTCTGCGCGCTGCTGTCATCGGTGGCGCCGCTGTCGGCGGTGTCCTTGTCACTGCAGGCGACGAGGAGGGCGAGGTGAAGCAGCATCAGCGGGGGCTCCGGGCGGAAGTAGGGCCCTGACGTAACGCACCGAGCCATGCGACTTCGGACCCGAGGGTGTCGGTTTCCCGACGCCCCCACGACCTTTCAGGGACTTGGCGCTGGCGCGGCTCTTGCGAGGCACCGGGGCGCACATCGACTCAAAGGAGGAACCCATGTTCGATGTCAATCAGGTGGTGCTCGTAGGACGCGTTGGCGCGGCCCCGGAGCTTCGTACAACCAAGAACGGCAAGGCCGTCGTGAACTTCAGCCTGGCCACGAAGCGGCCGATTCGAACCCCGGAGGGCTGGGACAACGTGACCGAGTGGCACCGCGTCGTCGCCTGGGAGAAGAAGGCGGAGTGGGTGGCCAACCGGCTCCAGAAGGGCGACCCGGCCGTCGTCTCCGGCAACATCCGCTACTCCAGCTGGACCGACGAGGCCGGGGTCAAGCGGTACATGACCAAGATCCACGCGGACACGGTGAGCTTCATGGCGCGCCAGCAGCAGGCCGCCGAGCTTCCGGCGGGCACCTACGTCAGCGAGCCGAGTGCCGCGCCCCCGCCGCCGGAGACCCGGGACGGGGAGCCTCCCTTCTGAGCCGCGACGGGATATGCAACGCGACCCGCTGGCTCGGAGGGTCGCGTTGCGCCGGTTTCTGGTCATCGAAGGACTGATCGGCGTCGGCAAGACCACGCTCTGCAAGATCATCCAGGAGGAGTGGGACGCCCGGCTCGTGCTCGAGCCCTGGGCGGAGAACCCGTTCTTGGCGAGCTTCTACGAGGACCCCGAGCGCTTCGCCTTCCCGGCGCAGATGTTCTACCTGGCGAGCCGCTTCAAGCAGCAGCAGAACATCCGCCAGACCGACCTCTTCCACGGCATGGTCGTCGCCGACTACCTCTTCGAGAAGGACCGGCTCTTCGCCCAGCAGACGCTGGAGGGGAACGAGCTGGAGCTCTACGACCAGTTCGCCGGGCTCCTGGGCGATGCCCTCGCCAAGCCCGATCTCATCTTGTTCCTCGACGCCCCGACCGACGTCATCCTCAACCGGATCGCGCGGCGGGCCATCGAGAGCGAGCAGGTCATCCAGGGCGACTACCTCGACTCTCTGCGCGAGCGTTACTACGCTTTGTGGAAGACGTACACCGATGCTCCGGTGCGCGTCGTTCACACAGAGACCATCGACTACGTCAACAACCCGGAGGACCGTCAAGCCATCCTCGAGCAGGTTCGCGGATGGCTGGAACCCCAGAACGACCCCGGACCCCCTGCATCGGATCCCGAGTGGGAGGGTCAGCAAACCTTGTTTGCAACGGAGTCCAACCAGGACTGAGCAATGAAGAGAAAGACCGCGTTGGACCTTCAGCGGATGAAGGCCGACAGTGAACGAATCGCCATGGTCACGGCCTACGACTACACCATGGCTCGCGTCGTCGACGCCGCCGGTGTCGACATGGTGCTCGTGGGCGACAGCCTCGGCATGGTCATCCAGGGCCACGCCGACACCCTGAGCGTCACCATCGACGACATGGCCTACCACGGCCGCTGCGTCGCTCGAGGCCTGCGCCAGGCCCACCTGACCGTCGACATGCCCTTCATGTCCTACCAGGTGAGCGTCGAGCAGGCCCTGCAGAACGCCGGGCGCCTCGTCCAGGAGGGCAAGGCCCAGAGCGTCAAGCTCGAGGGTGGTGCTCGCACGGCGCCCGCCATCGCGCGCATCGTCGAGGCTGGCATCCCGGTGGTCGGCCACATCGGACTGACGCCGCAGTCGATCAACCAGCTCGGGGGCTTCCGGGTCCAGGGCCGGGGGGACGCCGGTCGGACCCAGCTGCTCGAGGACGCCCAGGCCGTCCAGGACGCCGGCGCCTTCTGCATCGTGCTGGAGATGGTCCCCGCCGCGCTGGCCGCCGAGGTCAGCGAGCTGCTCCACATCCCCACCATCGGCATCGGGGCGGGCGTGGCTTGTGATGGCCAGGTCCTGGTCTGCAACGACCTGCTGGGCTTCGACTCCAGCTTCAAGCCGCGCTTCGTGAAGCGCTTCGCAGAGCTCGAGCAGCCCATGGTCAGCGCGGTCAAGGCCTACGTCGACGAGGTTCGCGCCGGCACCTTCCCCGCCGAAGAGCACAGCTTCTTCCGCCGCAAGGGCCCGCAGAAGGTCGCAAAAATCTACTGACCCTGCCAAGGGGGGGCCTCTGCAGGCCCCCCTACGCGAGCTCGTTGCCCGAGGGCCCATGCAAGTCGTCACCCGCTCGGCCGAGGTCCAGGCCCGCTGCCTCGCGTGGCGGGCCGAAGGGCTCCGCGTCGGCTTCGTGCCGACGATGGGCTTCCTGCATCGGGGCCACAGCTCGCTGATGGACCTCGCCGCTCGCCACTGTGATCGGCTGGTCGTCAGCATCTACGTGAACCCCATCCAGTTCGGACCGGGCGAAGACCTCGACCGCTACCCGCGGGATCCGGAGGGCGACTCGGCGACCTGCGAGGCGCACGGGTGCGACCTCTTGTTCACGCCGGAGAGCCTGTATCCGCCTGGGTTTTCGACCCGTGTCGTGCTCTCGGGAGTGACCGAGGGCCTCTGCGGCTCGCGACGGCCGGGACACTTCGAGGGCGTCACCACGGTGGTCGCCCGGCTCTTCGGCATCGTGCAGCCCCACGTCGCGGTCTTCGGGGAGAAGGACTACCAGCAGCTCCAGGTCCTTCGCACGATGGCGCGCGATCTGGCGATGCCCATCGAGGTGCTCGGCGGTGCCCTGATCCGGGACGAGGACGGCCTGGCGCTGTCCTCGCGCAACGCCTACCTCGACGCCGACGAGCGCCGGCGGGGGCTCACGCTCCACCGTGCGCTCTTCGCGATGCGGGACTCGGGCCTACAGGATGTCGAGGAGTTGAAAGCCCTCGGGCGCTCCGTCCTCGAGGTCGATGAGATCGACTACCTGGAAGTGGTGGATGCCCGCGATCTCACCCCGCTCACCCACGTCGACCGCCCCGCCCGGGCGCTGGTCGCCGCCTTCGTGGGGAAGACCCGGCTGATCGACAACGTCGGGATCTGATGGACGCGTCCACCTGGGTCATCCTCGCGGTCGCTGCCCTGCTCGGAATCAATCGGCTGATCTGGGTCGGGAGGCGCCACCGCCGCGCGCGCTTCTTCTCGATCCAGGCCCTGAACATCGCGGGCGCCAGCTACATGATCTTGTGGGGCGTCCCCCAGTTCACCGGCCAGCTCGCGGTCGCGAACTACGTCCTGGCTGCGGTGATCGTCTTCCACGCAGTCCAGAACAACCGGCGTGTACAGCGCGAGGCCCAGGAAGCATCACAGGACGACGCCTCCGAAGACGACGCTCGGCGGGCCGCCGTTCGTGCTCGCCTCAAGTCCGGGACGGACGAGGACGATCCTGAGTCGGGTTAAGGTCCGTGACTTCGCTGGAGGCGATCCCTTGCTGCTGCTGTCCCTCTTTCTGAACGCATCCGAGGCGGGGTGGGCCGAGGGCAAGAGCTGCGTGAACACGCAGGTCGCTGACTCCTACCTGGACGGCTGGCGCTTGCGCACGGCGGGCGCCTTCGAGATCGAGCAGGACGACACCCGCTACTACCTGGTGACGCTGGCCAGCACGATCGAGTACAAGGTCGTCGCCTGCAGCGACGAGATGGCCGAGCAGATCCAGATCGTCGTCTACAACGACTCCGGACGCGTGCTCGAGGCCACCGAGCCCGAGGATCGCGACGCCGCCATGACGTTCCGGCCGCCCAAGTCGGGCAGCTACTTCGTCGGCGCCCGCGTCGTGCAGATGGTCGAGGTGGACGAGCCGGAGACGCGCAAGGAGAAGCGCGAGGCCAAGAAGACCGGGCCGCCCAAGGTCGGCGTCGGGCTCGGGATCCTCTACCGCTAGCGGGTAGTCAGCTCGAAGCGATGAGGGCCTCGATCTCCTCGTCCTCGAGCACCCGGTTGGTGCTCTTGGCGTGCTCGAAGATGCGCTCGGACAGCTCGTCGCTCACATCGTAGCCGTGGCTCACCAGCCAGGCATGCACGTTCGACATGCCGCTGTAGTGGCCGACCTCGATGACCTGGCGCAAGCCGAACCAGCCGGCGGGCACGCCCGAGTAGATGCGGTCGGCCAGCCAGTCGTCACCGCGCTTCATGGCCTTGACGACGGCCGCCGCGTGGACCCCGGTGCCTGTCCGGAAGGCGTCCCGACCGAAGACCGGGTAGCTCACCGGGATCGGGACCTCGCAGGCCTCCGAAGCGATCTCGACGAGCTCGGCCAGCGAGGAGAGGTCGCCCTCGTGCACGCCGAGCAGCTTGAGGTTCACGAGCAGCTGGTCGATCGAGGTGTTGCCGACGCGCTCGCCCATGCCGAGCACGGTCCCATGGACGCGGTCGACCCCGGCCTCGATTGCGACCAGCGCGTTGGACAGCGCGTGTCCGCGATCGTTGTGCCCATGCCAGTCCAGGCGCGCATGGTGCCCTTCGCTGCGCATCACGTCGCGGGCGAAGCGGACGAGGTTGAACACGCCGTTGTGCGTGGCGTGACCCACCGTGTCGCAGAGGCAGAGGCCGTCCGCCCCCTCCTCGAGGGCGGCTCGGAACAGCCTCGCCAGCAGCTGCGGGTTCGAGCGGACCGTGTCCTCGGTCACGAAGGTGCAGGGGAGCCCGGCGTCCTTGGCCATCTTCACGGCCGTTCGCGTGCGCTGCTCGAGCAGCGCGGCGTCCCAGCCCTCGGTGTAGAGCCGGATGGGCGAGGCGCCCAGGAAGGCCATGACCTCGATGGGCATGCCGACCTTCTGGCTGATCTCGATGATCGGCCGGATGTCGTTCGGATGCGTTCGGGCAGCGCACTGGGCCTTGATGGCGAGCTTCTCGTCGCGGATCAGCTCCGCCAGCTCGGTGCAGTCATCGACCGCGCGCTGGCCGGCCCCGGGCAGGCCGATGTCGATGTGATCGACGCCCAGGCCGCTGAGCAGTCGGATCATGTCCTTCTTCGCCGCGATGGGCGGGTCGGTGACCGAGGGACACTGGATGCCGTCGCGAAGGGTCTCGTCGCAGTACTGGGGGCGCCGCAGGGGCGGCGTGTGGGTGTCGCCCTCGACGTTCCAGTCGAAGATCAGGTCCTGTTCGCTGGGTTGCTCCATCACAGGGCCTCGACGACCACGGCGATGCCCTGGCCGCCGCCGATGCAGGCGGAGCCGACGCCGAAGCGCTTGCCGCGACGCTTCAGCTCGTAGAGCAGGTGCGTCGTGATGCGGGTTCCGGAGGCGGCGAGCGGGTGGCCGATGGCGACGCCGCCGGAGTTCACGTTCGTGATGTCCCGGTTCAGCTCGAGGGCCTTCTCACAGGCCAGGTACTGGGTCGAGAAGGCCTCGTTGATCTCGACGAGGTCCATCTCATGCAGCCCCATGTTCGCGTGCGCGAGGGCCTTCTTGATCGCGTCCACCGGCCCGATGCCCATGAACTTGGGGTCCACGCCGGCGACGCCCCAGCCGACCAGTCGCCCGATGGGGTTCAGGCCCCGCTCGGCTGCCACTGCGGCGGTGGTCATGACCATGGCGCCGGCGCCGTCGTTGATGCCGGAGGCGTTGGCGGCGGTCACCGTTCCCTCCTTCTTGAAGACCGGGCGGAGGTTGGCCATGGCCTCGCGGCTGAAGCGATCGCGGAAGCGGGCGGGGGCCAGCGGAGACAGCTGCGGGTGCTCGTCGACCTCGACGAGGGTGTCCCCGCGGCGGCCCTTGATCGTCACGGGCGTGATCTCGTTGGCGTAGCGGCCGTCCTCGTGCGCCGTCTTCCAGGCGGTCTGGCTGCGGTAGCCGTAGTCGTCGGCGTCGCTCCGGCTGATGCCGTACTTCTCGCCGAGGTTCTCGGCGGTGATGGCCATCTCGCAGCCCGCCTGGGGGTCGTAGAGGCACTCACGCAGCGTGTCGGTGAACTCGGCGTGGCCGAGCTTGAAGCCCTTGCGAGAGCCGCGCACCACGTGGGGGGCCTGGCTCATCGACTCGGTGCCGCCGGCCAGGACCATCGTGGCCTCGCCCAGCGCCAGCCGATGGGCCGCCTGGACCAGGGACTCGAAGCCCGAGCCGCAGAGCCGGTTCACCGTGACGGCGGGGGTCTCGACGGTCGTGCCCACGCGGAGACCGACATGGCGAGCGCAGTAGATCGCGTCGCCCGAGGTCTGGAGCACGTTTCCGAAGATGACGTGGTCGAGATCGGAGGCCTCGATCCCCGCCTGCTCTACGGCTGCGTTGCCCGCGATGACGCCCAGGTCGTTGGCCGTCAGGGAAGACAGGGCGCCCATGAAGGCTCCGAAGGGGGTGCGCTTGCCGGAGAGGAAGACGATGTCGTGGGCCATGGGGGGTCCTTGTGGTCGGTCAGAGCGCCGCGATGACGGCGTCCCCGACCTGGGAAGTGGTGAGGGTGCCCCCCAGCTCGGGGGTGACGAGGTCCTTCTGCAGGCAGTGCCGAACCGCCAGCTCCAGCTGCTGCTCGAGCTCGGGATGACCGAGCCACGACAACAACATGCCCGCAGAGAGCAGGGCGGCGAGGGGGTTCGCCTTCTGCTGGCCCGCGATGTCCGGGGCGGAGCCGTGCACCGGCTCGAACATCGCGATGCCGTCGACCGGGTTCAGGTTGCCGCTGGCCGCCAGGCCGATGCCGCCCTGCAGCTGGGCGCCCAGGTCGGTGACGATGTCCCCGAAGAGGTTGTTCGTCACCAGGACCTCGAAACGTTCCGGCGCGCGAACCATCTCCATGGTCAGGACGTCTACATAGAGGTGGCTGGCTTCGATGTCCGGGTACTCGGCGGCCACGCCCTTGAACACCCTCTGCCAGAGGTCGTGCCCGTGACGCATCGCGTTGGACTTGTCGGACATGCAGACCTTCTTCAGGCCCTGGGCGTCGGCGTGCTCGAAGGCGGCGCGGATGATGCGCTCGACGCCCTTGCGGGTGTTGAGCTCCGCCTCGATGGCGACCTCGTCCGCGGTGTCCCGCTTGAACTGGCCTCCGACGCCCGTGTACAGGCCCTCGGTGTTCTCCCGGAAGACGGTGAAGCGCAGATCGTCCGGGCTCTTGTCCTTGAGGGGGCAGTACCGGGCGTCCAGAAGCCGACAGGGCCGAAGGTTGATGTACAGGTCCAGCTGGAAGCGCATGCCCAGCAGGATGTCCTTGGCGTGGACGTTGCTCTTGACCCGCGGGTCTCCGAGCGCTCCGAGGTAGATGGCGTCGTAGTCCCGCAGCCCCTGCATTTCCTCGGGCGTGATGGTGACGCCCGTTTGCAGGTAGCGCTCGGCGCCATAGTCCAGTTCCACGAAGTCGAGGGCCAGGCCGTGGAGCGTGTCGAGATGCCGCAGGACCCGCACGCCCTCTGCGATGACCTCGTGCCCGATGCCGTCTCCGGGGATGACCGCGACGCGCGCCATGTGCTCTCCGAGGGGGCCGCCCTCCTATCGCGCGCCCGATTTGTGGGCCATCTCGGCACGTTGACGGCACCTGATCCCGATGCGAGGATCCCTTCCTGATGTGGCAGGTCAAGACGGCCTCCGGCCCGAACCGGAAGGTCGAGGACATCGAAGCGCTCCGCGCCCTCGTCGTCACCGGCGAGGTCAAGGAGGACAGCCAGGTGCGAAAGGGCACCCGTGGCAAGTGGCGTCTCGCGGCCGACGTGCCCGAGCTGATCGACTGCTTCGCGACGGCTGCTGACGAGGAAGACCCCTGGGCCGCCTGGGACGACGACCTCGACGAGCTCGGCGAGGACGTCCGCGACGAGGTCACCAGCGGGCACGACGACGACACGGACGAGGTGCCGTCCTCGACCATCGACATCGAGGACGACGACCCCAGCGTCGAGGTCCCAATCGACGCCATCCCGACCGAGCGACCCCAGCTCTCCGGCCGCAAGAAGCCCACGGTCAAGAGGAAGAAGTCGAAGAAGAAGATCAAGAAGCCCTCGAAGCCCCCCGAGGTGGGCGACCGGAAGGGGCCGAAGTTCGTGGTCGAGAGCAAGCCCACGACCGATCCCGAGGACGCGCCCACGGGGCCGCTGCCGGGGCGCTTGCCTGCGCCCGAGCGGGGCAAGGTGATCGACTTCCCCGAGGGTGGACGCCGGCGGACGCGACCTCTGCAGACCTCGGCCCAGCCGGCCTACAGCGAGCGCGCCCAGGCCGAGGCGCGTCGGCGACCGGAGCCCAACCCGCTCGACAGCGTCCAGACCCGCTACCTGGGCTACCTGTACTTCATCATGGTCGCCTGCCTCGGTGTCGGCATCGGCGTCTGGTACATCTGGTCCGTCGCCACCTGGAGCAGCCAGGACCCCATCGGCCACAGCCTGGGCGCCGAGGCGCCGAAGACCCTCACCGACGATCCGGTCGTCGAGCTCCAGCCGACGGCTCTGGTCGAGCCGGTCGATGAAGGCGACGCGCTGCAGCCGACCCTGGATGAGCTGAAGGCTGCGATGGTCCACGACGTCGTGGACATCCCTCCCCACGACATCACGCCCTGGGAGGACGAGCTCTTCCTCGAGTTCATGAAGCTCGTCAGCGTGAAGGAGCAGGACATCCAGGTCCTGACCTGGGACGAGGACGGCATGCCGGAGCAGGTCGCCTTCACGATCGAGGTCCGAAGCCAGGGCGACCCGATGCGTGAGCTGGGGGCCGTGGCCCTGGTGCTCGGCAAGTACATCGACCACTACGAGCTGTTGGTGCGCGGCTTCGAGGTCGTCCGCGTCGACGAGGACGCCGGGACCGCCGGCAGCTACACCATCGACCCGGACCGCGCGGTGCGCTTGTACCGGGACGAGATCGGACTGATCGAGGCGCTCTCCGAGGAGGACTGAGTCCTCTACATCCCGGCGCGTGTGGCCTGCTGCAGCGCTTCGATGCTGCGGACGATGGCGGCCGCCGGAGGCGCGCCGCGGTTCGCGAGCCGGATCTTGCGCTCGGGGTTCACCAGGTAGACGGTGCGCACGATGACGGTCTTGAAGGGCAGCTGCAGAGCGGCCTTGAACTGTCGTGCCACGACGCCGCCGCGGTCCGTGAGGATCGGGAACTCGAAGCCGAACTTGTCGGCGAAGGCCTGGTGGCTCGCAGCTTCGGCCGGGTTGACGCCGTAGACCTGGGCGCCGAGCTCGCGCAGGCGTGCGTAGTTCTCCTGGAAGTCCTGGAGCTGCGCCGTACAGCCCGGCGTGTCATCGCCCGGGTAGAAGACCATCACGGTCCACTTCCGGTTGTTGTGCCGATGCCAGCTGTCGTCCCAGCTCTGAAGGTGCCACTCCGGGACGTTCTCCCCCTCGGCCAACAGAGGCGGGTAGATCTTGCGCTTGAGCGCGTCCTTGATCGGGGTGGGCAGGGCGCCCTTGAGCTGCTGGATCATTCCAGCCGTCTAACCAGCTCGAGCAGGCCCGCCTCGAAGCGGGCTTCGCGGTCGACGCCCGTAAGCCGGTCGGTGGCGACGAGGTGCTCGCGGTCGAGCGCCGCCGACCCGCAGAACACCCAGGCGTCGCCTGCGCGATCGAGGACCTCGCCGACGACCTTGCCTTGCAGCGATGTGCCATCGAAGCGGCCCTCGCCGGTGATGACGACGTCGGCCTCGGCGATGTGGTCGGACAGGTCCAGGGCTCGCGCGGCGGCTGCGGCGCCGGAGACGACCCGTGCGCCCAGCAGGGCTTCCAGGGCCCATGCCAGGCCACCGGCGGCACCGCCGAAGACCCGGCCCGCCCCCAGCTCGGGCAGGTCATGGCGCCGTCGCCATGCGGAGACGACCTCGTGCCAGTGGGCCAGCCCACGGCTGACGCGCTCGATCGCCAGCTCGTCAGCCCCCTTCTGCGGTCCGAAGACTCGCGCGCTCTCGGACAGCGGCGTGCGCACGTCGGCCCAGACCTGGATCAGGCGTCCTGGAAGCGGCGGGGAGCCTCTCAGCGCCTGGACGCGCTCCAGATCCGCGGCCCCGGGGAGGGGACCCTCGACGCCCTCGAGCGTCAGACCCAGGCCCTTCGCCAGTCCGAGGCCGCCGTCCATGGTGCCGCTGCCGCCGAGCCCCACCACGACGGGACCATCGGTGTTCCCGTCCAGCCTTCGCAGCGCCTCGCCGAGGCCGAGGGTCGACGCGGCGAGCGGGTCCTCGCAGAAGCGTCGGCCGATGATGCGCGCGCTCTCGAGGAAGGTGTGGCCTCCCATGCGGAGCGCGATGGGTCGCGCGTCCTGGCCGTGGGGCCCGGTGACCGCCAGGGGCAGCGCGCCGACCGAGAGCTTGCGCAGGGCCAGCGCGGCGCCCTCGCCGCCGTCGGTGAGGGGGAGCTCGGTGACCCGGTGGCCTGCCTCGCGCAGGGCTTCGGCGATGCGGCCGGCGATGGCCGGGGCCGAGGCGAAGCCGCCCCAGCTGTCCGGAGCGACGAGGACCCTCACAGGGCGCGGCCGTCGAGCGGTGAGTCCGTCACGACCCAGCGACGCAGGGTCGGCCCCAGCACGACCGGCTTGCCGCGAAGGTCGTCCGGGGTGCGGGCCCCCGCGAGCAGGTGGGCCAGGCGAAGCTCGGCGAGCACCTGCTCCACCCGCGACCGGAGCGCCGCGAGCCCACCCTGGGCGCGCGCCTGCAGGAGAGGTCGGGCCATGCCGGCGCAGGTGGCGCCCAGCGCGATGGCCTTGGCCGCGTCCAGCCCGTTCTGGACGCCGCCTGTGGCGCAGACCTTCAAGCCCAGACCGGAGAGCTGGGCGACGCTGGCGGCGGTGGGGATCCCCCAGTCCCAGAAGCGCTCGCCGAGGCTGGCCTGGTCGCCTCGGGCGCGGAGGGTCTCGACGCCCACCCAGCTCGTACCGCCGGCCCCGGAGGTGTCCACGTGCTCGACCCCCAGGTCCGCGACCCGCAGCCCGACCGAGCGCGAGAGCCCACAGCCGGTCTCCTTCACCACTACGGGCACGTCCAGCTCGCGAACCAGGCGCTCGAGGGTCTCGAGGCCGCCTCGGAAGTCCTGGTCGCCCTCGGGCTGGATGACCTCCATCGCCGGGTTGAGGTGCACGACCAGCGCGTCCGCGCCACAGGTCGACACCATCTTCGCGAGCGCCGAGGTCGTCGAGGCCCGCGCCTGGACGATGCCGATGTTGCCCAGGACCAGGGCCGTCGGGGCCACGTCGCGGATGCGGTAGCCGACCTCGATGCCCTCGGTGAGCAGAGGGCGCTGGCTGCCGAAGCCGAAGCCGATGCCAAAGTCCTCGGCCACCCGGGCCAGGTCGCGGTTGATGGCCTCGGCCTCGTCGGTGCCACCGGTCATCGCCGCGATGAAGAGCGGTGCGGAGAGCGACTTGCCGCAGAACTCCGAGCTCAGATCGACCTCGGACACGGCCATCTCGGGCAGGGCGTCGTGGACGAGCTCGACCTGCTCCAGGAGCGTGGTCTTTCGCTGAAAGGCGACCTCGTCGGTCTCGCAGAGCGCGATGTGCTGCGACTTCCGAGCCGAGATGCCGCCCGGCTTCGCGTCGCTCTGGTCAGGCATCGTGGACCCCGTCGATGATCCGCACCGGGACCGGGAGCAGGCCCTCTAACGCGCAGGCCCGGGCGAAGTCCCGCCGGGAGTCCTCCGATGCGAAGAGCGCAACCGCCACGTCGCCGCCCCCGGCGCCGCTGGGCTTCGCTGCACCCCCCTGCGCTCGGGCGAGCTCGGCGATGCGGCGATGACCGGGCGTCAGGTAGTCGATGCCGGCCCGCTCGCTCATCGCGACCAGGTTCTCGAAGGCGGCCTCGAGGCTTGCAACAGGGTCTTGCGAGAATCCTTCGACCAGCTCGACGGAGCGTCGGACGAAGTCCTCGCGGTCCGCGTGGGCGAGGTAGCGCTCCACACGAGGACCCGTCCGCGCGCTGTTTCCGGACCAGACCGCAAGCAGCGGAACGCCAGGCAGCGCCTCGCTGATCGAGGCGCGCTGGTAGCGCCGAATGCCTCCGCTTGCCGAGGCGCGGACGTCCATTCCCGAGCCCGAGCCCTGGACGCTTCGATGGATGGCCACCATGGTCTCGACGTCCTCGCAGCCGCCGGCGATGCAGGCCGCGACCACAGCAGCCGCCGAGCCGCCGAAGCCTCCCTTGCCGGGGAGCTCCGTCGGATTCCAGTCCTCGAAGTGGTAGCGCGCTCGGGGAGCGCCGATGGTGCGCAGCGCCGCCCGCACGAAGGAGTCGTCGCCCGGCGTCTCGATGGCGTCGCCGTCGGTGACCGTGCACATCACGCCGCGGTCCACCGCGGCCACGAGCGCGGGCCCACCGTCGAGGACGGCGTACTCCCCCAGCACGAAGAGCTTGCCGGGGGCCCGGATCAGACGAGGCGCGGCGGGCCTCCGGGGGAGAGGATCTCGACCTGCTGCACGAAGGTGCCGAGGGTGTGGGCGACGCGCTCGGCGTCGTGGGCCTCGCAGAGCACCTTCATGTTGGGACCGGCGTCCATCGTCCACCAGGCGCCGACGCCCTTGGCCCGCAGGCCCTCGATGGCGTCCATGAGCGCGACCGAGGCGCCCCGCCAGTACCGGATGGGCGGCTCGCTGGTCATCATCGTCGCGTGCATCTTGAGCGTCGACCGCTCCATGGCGGTTCCGAGGGCTTCGAGGTCCTTGTCGAGGATGCCCTGTCGAGCCTGGGACATGTCCTTGTCATAGGAGGCGACCCAGGCCGCGTACATGGGGCTGGTCGCCATGGTGCGGAGCATGCCCTCGGTCGATCCGACCTTCTTTCGGCCGCCGTGGACGACCGCCACGACCATGCGAACGTCCCAGTGCTCCGGGGGTGCGAGGTGGATGCCGTGGGAGTCGCTCCCGTCGTTCTCGGTCCCGCGGCGCCACTCGACCCAGCCACCCCAGAGGCTGCGGCAGGCGCTGCCCGAGCCCTGGCGCGAGAGCACGGAGAGCTCCTCGGGGGTGCACTCGTGGCCGGCCTCCTCCATCGCTGCGACGGTGAGCGCAGCGAAGGCCGAGGACGATGAAGCCAGCCCGGCGGCGGCCGGGAAGTTCGACTCGCTGACCACCTGGGCCTGGCGACGACCGGGGAGGATGCGATCGAGGTGGTCGAAGACCCGGAAGGACTCGGCGCCGGTGACCGTGCGTCCGTTGAGCACGAGCAGATCGCGCTCGACGCCCAGGTCTACTCGCGTGCGCGTCTCGAACTTGTCGAGGGTCAGCGAGATGGAGCCGGTCGACGGGAGGTTGAGCTCCCGGTCGCGCTTGCCCCAGTACTTGACGAGGGCGATGTTTGGGTGGGCGATCGCGGTTGCCATCAGTCTTCCGTTGCGCGGGCGTCCTGCCCCCCGCAGGGGATCGTGCAGCGAAACGCGTGGATACCACGCGCCCTTGCCGCCGCCAGTGTCTCCTCCCCGCCGTCGGGACACAAGGCCAGGACGACACCGCCTCCGCCCGCCCCGGACAACTTTGCGCCCAGAGCTCCGTTGCGGCGCGCCAGTCCGACGAGGTCATCGAGGGCCGGCGTACTGACCCCGATCTCTGCCAGGCGTGCGTGCGCCTCGTCCATGGCGGCGCCCAGGGTCGTCATGTCACCGAGGTCGGGCAGGACCTCCTCGACGAGCTCACCCAGGCGCGTGAGGGCGCCATCGATCGCGGGCCGGCGCTGGGCCACGCCCGCCACGAGCGTCGCGGTGTTGCCGGCGCTCCCGGAGTCCAGCACCACCACGGGCAGAGGGGGCATCGGGACGGGGCGTGGACGCTCTCCCCGCCGGTAGACGAGCGCCCCCTCGCAGGCGGACACGGCGTGGTCGAGGCCGCTGGGCTCGCCGTGGAAGACCCGCTCCAGCTCGAAGCCCTCGGCGTGGAGCCAGGCGAAGTCAGGCTCACGGCCCTCGAGCCGCGCGCGCAGTCGCAACAAGGCGATCGACAGCGAAGCCGAGCTGCCCATTCCTCGACCGATCGGCAACTCGGTGTCGATGTCCACCCGCCACCCCGTACTGGGCAGCGCCAGGGCCAGGGCGGTCTCGAGCCGCTCGTCCCGGATCGCGCTCTCGCCGAGCTGCGTCGGCCCCGGGGACTCGTGAAGCGTCACGGTGGTCCGGAGCGAGACTGCAGCCGCGATCGCGCGGTGGCCGTAGACCACGGCGTGCTCGCCGAGCACGATGAGCTTGCCGGGGGCCGAGGCCCTCAAGAGAGCTCCGCGAGCACCCGTCGGGCGTAGTCCTCGCTGAAGTCCTGGGCCTCGAAGAGCCGCGCCGCGACCTCGGGCACCTGCTCTGCGGTGGCGCCCGCGCTGGCTGCGACGTTCCGGGCGTGCATGCGCATGTGGCCCTGCTGGATGCCCTCGGTGGCGAGGGCCCGCAAGGCGCCGAGGTTCTGGGCCAGTCCGACCGCCGCCATCAGGCTGGCCAGCTCGCGCGCCCGAGTCACCCCCATCAGGTCGAGGTTGCTCTTCACCGTGGGGTGAACGCGGATGGGGCCGCCCACCGTGCCGACCTGCAGCGGCAGCTCCACCTCTCCGACCAGCACACCGTCCTCGACCGTCCAGCGGGAGAGGCTGCGGTACCGGCCGTCGCGTGAGGCCCATGCGTGGGCGCCCGCCTCGATCGCGCGCCAGTCGTTGCCGGTGGCGATGGCCACGGCGTCGACGCCGTTCATGATGCCCTTGTTGTGGGTCGCGGCGCGGTAGGGGTCGGCGTAGGCGAAGCGGTAGGCCGCGGCGATTCCCTGGGCGACCTCTTCGCCGTTCAGGTCCCCGTGATCGAGGTGCTCCGGGCGGAGTCGGACCCGGGCTCGCGCCAGGCGCTTGTCGGCCAGGTTCGAGAGGATGCGCAGCCCGACGCGCTCGCCGGTGATGCGCTCGACCGTGGGGGCCAGGCGCTCGGCGATTGTGTTCACCATGTTCGCGCCCATCGCGTCGACGCAGTCCAGGTGGAAGTGCAGCACCACGAAGCGCTCGGCGACCTGGCCGGGCTCGTCGTAGTCGACGATGCGGACCTCCATGCCGCGCAGACCGCCGCCCCGCTCCTCGAGGCG